>Ga0209542_10010607_pt1 | contig 16567 bp, 13 predicted proteins | sample RifCSPhighO2_01_FD_184028 | JGI IMG/M metagenome (GOLD analysis project Ga0209542, IMG submission 184028) | Soil microbial communities from Rifle, Colorado - Rifle CSP2_plank highO2_0.1 (SPAdes) (version 2) | ecosystem: Environmental > Terrestrial > Deep subsurface > Rock core/Sediment ...
TGACATTGACAGAGAATATCTGGCCGCCCATATCCGCTAAAGCCGCAACTATGATATTAAGGCAGGTCTGGAGCGCTGGAAGATTGAACCCGCTGCATTCTATGAATAAGTCATTAGTCCCTATCTCTACCCTTCCGAGCTCGTGCGCGTTTATGATCGGCGGCATTGAGAGGACTTTGCCTGCGGAATCGATGAATAATGGGAATTTCTTCTTCTCTTCGAGCAGCTTGCCGTATTCTTTGCCAGCAGTATGTTCGATAAGGATCTGCTTGGCAGTCATCTCTCGCGAAGAATCAAGAGGCCGGAATCTTATCTGCTCTGGAGGAAGAGCTATGAACTTCACAGGGAAAGTTATCTTTTCTAGAGGATAGATCCCTATCGCGACCTTGCGCCTCTGCCTTCCATAAGTTATGTGCAGTTTCTCCTGTATCTGGATTATCTCTTTGATCTTCTCATCATCAAGCTTCAGTCCTTTGACAAGCGCGCAAGCAGTGAAAGGCCTTGCCTCAGCGGCGCTCTTCTCCACGATGACACTAACCCCTGAGCTTTTCACTGAGTATCTCCTCAATCCTTTGCTTGCTCCGATGAAAGTGCTGAACGCCCTGCTGAATCCCCGCTCTGAAAGCATGTCCGGCCTGTTCGGGAATACCTCTACATGGATGTTCTCGTCATCTATCGATTCTAGGTCTGTGCCCATCAATGCTATGCGGTCTTTCAACTGCTCTAAAGAGAGCTTTCTCCCTACAAGCTTCTCAACGACTTTCCTGTTCAGGGTTATTGTCGGCATATCATTCTCCGTTGATCATCACAAGAGTTCATCATTCAGTCTGCCTCTCCTTTCTTGAACATGTCTGCCAGGGTGAGCATTGAAAGCACTAATGAGAGCGCTGTGAATATCCATAATTTAAGTGTGAACGCGTAATAAGCGAGCGAGAGCCAGGCAAGCGCGCTAGGTATCGCGTACAATGCCATATTCTGCCGTAGTTTGTTGAACAGTGCGAGTATGAACATGAGCAGCAGCACTGCTGTGCCTATGACCGCCATCGTTATCGCGATTTTCTCCATCATCTCACCGAGTCCATGCTTTCAGCTCTCTCAATTGCTTCAGATCCCCTGCGAAAAGATTCCTTATATCGGTGATCTTGAAATGCTCCGCTATGCTACGCTCGAAACCCATGCCCCAGGCAAGGACAGGGATGTCCTCTCCTAGCAGAGGAATGACGACTTCAGGCCTGAAGATACCTGCGCCTCCAAGCTCGACCCATTGCTTCTTCAGAGGATGATATACTTCAACTTCTGCTGAAGGCTCTGTGTAAGGGAAGTACGCCGGCCTTATCCTGATCTTCTCATACCCTAGCTTCTTGAAGAACTCGCGCAGATAAGCGAGAAGGTTGCGGAAATTCGCGTTCCTGTCAACGACTATCCCTTCGACTTGCGTGAATTCGAAAAGGTGTTTCCAGTCGAGAGCTTCATTGCGGAAGCATCTCGCTACAGAGAAATATTTTGCCGGAAGCTTGTCCTTGTCCAGAGCTGCGAGAGTTTTCGCGCTCAGTACTGTTGTGTGCGTTCGCAGCACATTGCGCAATGCGTTATCAGGATCCCATTTGTATCCCCAGCCCGTGCTTCCTGCGCTTCCTGTCTCGTGCATCTCCTGCACCGCATGCACGAGTTTCCTGTCTGAAGGCAGTTTTCCTGCTGCTGGATCGGCGAGATAGAAAGTGTCCTGCAACTCTCTGACTGGATGGTCCTGCGCTGTGAACAACGCGTCGAAATTCCAGAAAGAGGTATTGACTAGAGAACCTGTCATCTCTGTGAATCCCATCTCAAGCCAGATGCTCCGTATGAACGCCGCGGTCTGCTGGGTTATGTGCCGTCTTCCGCCAGTGATCGCAGGAACCGGAGTTGTCACGTCGTATTTTCGCAATGCGGCGCTTTTCCAGGATTTGTCCTTGAGCATCTGATGGGTGAGCCTGTCAGCTGTCGCTCTTGCCTGAAGGCGCGCTCCAGCGACCTGCTTTCCCAAAGGGGTGAGAGTGAAAGACCATTCTGTCTTTGTACTTATCGAGATTATCCGTTTGCGTCTCCTGAACTCATCGCAGATCTTATTCTCTGAAGGGGATAATGAAGATACAAGCAATTGGCCTGAGCCGAGCTTGCCCAATAGCTCTTCTTCAGCAGTGCCTGCCTGGAGTATGCGTTTTCCTGCAGTAGTTATGCTCAACATCTTTTCTGGAGAGAGAGTTATCGCGCCTATGCGTTTGAGTATTCCAAGGCTTACCCCGACCTCATCGTTCTCAAGCTTACCTTTCCTCTGCAAGTCTTCAAGAGAGCATTCTTTGCCGTCAGACAATGCCGCGAGGAACCTTTTCTCTGGAAGACCTGATCTCAGGTAGTTCTTGCCGTTCTCGTCAAGAGTGATGAAAGAGGAAGTTGAAGAGCTCGCTATCAGGACTTTCTTGTTCTCGAGCCATTGCACTGCCCTCATGGCCTCTACGTCCTTGAGCCCTGATCTTGCAGAAAGCTCGCTGACAGTGCCGCAAGAGGATATATGAGGGAGGACTGCCCTCTCTAAAGGGTGCAGTAATGACAATACTTCCTCGACTTCTGATGATGCCTTGGCCATTCCTGAGTTTAGCAGGAGAATGTATTTAAATGTTGTTGTTGAGGCGGCTTTGTGGAAAGAAGAAGTTTATGACTTTTTACATAAGAATTGTCTGCAATAAAGTCGCCGAAGTTGTATCTTATGCACATCCAGATTTTCCTCCCCATCGACAGAATCAGGGAAACGGGGTGAAAGGAATCTGCATAAGTATTTACCTAATCGCGGCGACCGACAGCAGCAGACTACTTTACACAAAGCTTAGAGGGAATGCAAAGAAGATTAATAAACACTGTGATTAAAAATTATAAATAAAATATAAAAAACAAAAAAAGAACACCAATGCTCACTTGACGAATTCTTTAGCTGGCTTCATCCCTTTCCAGGCGAGCTCGTACAGTCCTTCGAGCGCGCTCGCGAAGAAAGGTGTGTTGACCCAGATCCCTATATCGTAGGTAGGATGCACTTCAGTGTCGTTCAAGACCATGAAGATGAGTTCTTTTCCGTCAACGATGGTGAATCGAGCATTGCTCTGGGTGTGCCTGACTTCCGCGACGCTTGAGATGTCCTTGACAGCTCCAGCGCATTCTTTGGTCAATGGAGCCGCGATGCGTATCTTCACGCCACGCTTCTTGATCTTCTCGAAGATAGGCTTTAGCCCTTCGATCTTGCGCATGAACCCCTGAGTTGTCGTCATTATCGTCACTGACTTCTCGGCGTTCTTGATCGTCAGCTCAAGATGGTTGTAGAGGTTGTGCCTTCCTCTCAGCGCGCCGCTGAGGTCTGTAGGCTCTACCAAGTCAATGCCTTGCGTGTGCAGAGTATTGAGTTCCTGCACGACATCAGTACCTTTCATGTCTTCAAGGCGCTTGATCTTCTCATCAGCGTCATTCTTCATGTTCTTCTTGACGCGCTCAACGACTTCTGTAGGCGCTACAGCGATGTACTTGATTGGCTTGCCGATCTTGGTTATCGCAAAGCCTTTCTTCTCAAGGCTCTCAAGAACGTCGTAACTCCTGCTTCGCGGAACGTTCGCGATATCAGAAAGCTCTCCTGCTGTCGAAACGCCTCTGGAAAGAAGCGCTGCCCATATCTTCACTTCGTACAAGTTCAGCGAGAAGTAACGCCTTAATTTGCTTAAAAATTCGTCTTTCACGATCATTTTTTCCAACCCCCCTTTTTGACTTATATATATGGATACTCATTAAGAGTTCATCCCATAATTAGATGAAGAAGTGGTACTACTATTAATATGTTACGTTTTTTTACTCTTTCTGAAAGAAGAAAATTATTAAGGATGGGATGAAAAGATACCTACTGCACGCAGGTGACATCAGGGAAATATTTACTGAGAAAGAATTGCTCAAAACTGAAAGATTTAAATATATTCCTCACTTTGTGGCAGGAAAAAGGAATTGTTGAGGTATTGTTGATGGTATTGATGGAACAGGCGAAAGCCGAGGCCTTGCTTAGGAAGAACAATCTTCCGTTCCCGAAAACCGCCATTATACGTTCTGAGAAAGATATCCCTCAAGCGCTCAAGAAGACAGGCCTGCCCGCAGTATTCAAGATCTATTCTCCACAGATAATACATAAGCTGGAGAGCGGAACTGTTATTATGGGCATCTCAAATATAGAGGCTGGAGTTAAAGCTTATAATTCCATGATGAACACAGTGAAGAAAAGGATGAAGAAGACAAAAATAAAAGGGGTGCTATGCCAGGAACAGGTTTCAGGCACAGAAGTCATAATAGGGATGAAACGCGACAAGAACTTCGGCCCGGTGATAGTTTTCGGAGCTGGAGGCACTCACGCTGAACTGCTCAAGGATTCCGCGATGATGATATCTCCTTTGACTAAGGCTCTTGCTGAAGAGCTTATGATTAAGACTAACATCGGCAAAGCGTTATTGAAAGAAGGATCACGTGCCGCGATCGCATTCTCTAAGCTGTCAACGATACTGATCAAGCTTTCCGCATTGGCGATGAGTAGCAAGACAATAGACCAGATAGATTTCAACCCAGTAATCATATTGGGGGAAAGAGTGACTATTGTTGATGCTAAGATAATGATCGATGAGAAAGGGGGGAGAGGATGAAATCACGCCCTCTTGATCCTTTATTCAACCCTTCCTCAATAGCAGTGATAGGCGCTTCGCGAAGAGACAACGCGGCTGGCCATGGCGTGCTGAAGAACCTTGTCACTGGGGGAGTTTTTCAGACTTACTTCTGCAAGCCGTTCAAAGGCAAAGTTTTCGCTGTAAATCCAAACGCTGCCGAAATATTAGGGGTGAAATGCTACAGTTCAGTGCTTGAGATCGAGGAACAGGTAAATCTCGCGATAATATGCGTCCCTGCGGAGACAGTCATCCCTGTACTTAAGGAATGCGGCAAGAAGAAAGTCAAAGCCGCCATAATAATCGCTGCGGGATTCAGGGAGGCAGGACAGAAAGGGATGCTTCTCCAGAAAAAGATTGATGAGGTCGCAAAGCAATACAAGATAAGATACTTAGGCCCTAACGCTCTTGGGATTATCAGGACTTCATGGGCGATGAACGCGAGCTTCTCTCCGACAATGCCGAGGAGCGGTGATGTGGCTTTCGTGAGCCAGTCAGGAGCGCTCGCTGACAGCATCATTGACTGGGCAGTCTCTCACCGTTATGGTTTCAGCGCTGTAGTGAGCTGCGGAAACCAGGAGAACATTGACGCTGCAGACTTGATAGAATGGCTTGCCGATGATGAAGAGACTAAAGCGATAACTGTCTATCTTGAAGGAGTGCCTGACGGCCAGAAACTCATGGCCGCGATGAAGGCCGCGAGCAAGAAGAAACCGATCATAGCTTTGAAGGGAGGAAAAAGCGCTGCGGGACATGCTGCTGCGCAGACGCACACAGCGGCTATCGCGACAGAATACGAGATATTCAAGGCAGCGTTCAGCCAATGCAACACGCATATCGTTGACACTGTTGAAGAATTGTTCGACACTGCTAAAGCATTGGCGCAGCAGCCAGTGTGCGCGCAGAAAGAGATCGCGATCATAACCAATGGCGGCGGCGCAGGAGTTCTTTGCGCTGATTACTGCCACGAGCTCGGGATTCCTTTAGCTATGATAAAGGAATCAACTCTTAAGAAGATTGATGACAGTGGTAAGATGCATCGCGCTTATTCACGCAGGAATCCTATGGATATACTGGGTGATGCTCTTCCTGAACGATATGAGGTGGCAGTCAATGCCTTGCTTTCTGATCCAGGCATCGGAGGCCTGATAGTCATACAGACCATGCAGACGATGACTAATTCAAGGAAGGACGCTGAAGTCATTGTTGAAGCGCGCAAGAGATTCCCTGAGAAACCGATAATCTGCACTTATCTCGGCGGCATGCTCAGCAAGCCGGGAATGGACGTTCTTGACTCACATAATATCCCTGATTATAATGACACGAGGAAAGCGGCTCTTGCGATGAAAGCGCTCATCGAGCGCGCAGTGTTTGTGAAGAGGAAAGTTTAAAAGAGCATTAAACATTGATGGTTCTAAATAAAGGTAAGATGTTCTAATTGAGGGCCTTAGCAGTCTTCCACAATATCCCGAACAGACGCTTTTGAGATTCTACCACTGCAGGATTATTCATATGGATGGCGATAAGAGGATCTCCTACAGTGAGCATCAATAAATCATTCCCATAGATGAAATACGCTGCGGGATGGTTCTCTAATGCTGGAAGCATGCGTAGTTCTGTGACTGCTTTGACATCTTCTTCGCGCATGTGCTCTGGAATTCTCCCCCCTATAATCGCTTTAACGCTGACTTTCTGGCTGACTCTTTTCTTCGCGAAATTTGCTGTGAACACGCCGTACACCTCATCTCCTGCGCTTCCTGCGCCGTAAATGAGTATCTCCTTGCATTTGAGCATGTCAAGGATGTAAGACTTGATAGAGGATATCCCCTCGATCAATTCAACTTCAGATTTCTCCTTTTCTGAAAGCCTGAGCTTGTTCAATGCTGGCAGGCTCTCATTGATCAGCCTCTCTTTCTCTTTAAGGACATCTATCAGCGATGAAGGTTTCGCGGCTATGAAAAAGTATTTCTTATCCTTTATGACTTTGGAAAGCAGCCCTTTCTTCTTCAGAGTCTCAATGACTTCATAGACTGTGCTTCTTCTAATGCCTGTCAGTTCTGCTATCCTGTTAGCGGTGCATTCTCCGGCTTTCAGGCAGCCTAGATATACCTCCACTTCCTTTTCAGAAAGACCATATTGGAGCAGCGCTTCTTTCATGCTATGAATGACAGTCCGAGGGATATATAAATGTTTCGCCGGAAAATGACGACAAAATTATATATACTTGGTGAAGTTGATTACTATCAAGGAGTATCATGTTGGTTAAAGAATCAAAGGTGAGCATTATGGACCAAGAAAAAGAACCAAATACTGAAAGAATAAGCACATATGCGATAACACGTCAGATCGGCAGCGATATCTCTGATGCACTCAAAAGCGTTGCCAAGACCTGTGGAAATATCGCTTTCAAATGCGTTGCGTATCCTATCGCCGGTCAATTATCCAGCAAGAAGCAAGAACGATTGGAGAACCGTCTTGGGAAAGAATGGTATTCGGTCACGGATTCGTTAATCCTTTCTCATGCGTACAATGGCGTGGGGTATGGAGCACTAGGCTACATTATCGCATGTGAGAAATTAGGCCTTATTGAGGCACAAATGCGACAAGCGATAAATCCATTTGTCACTAATCCTGCACTAGTTGATGAATTACAAAATTATGCTTTCGCGATCTCTCTATTTTGCGCTGGAATTGGTGGTATAGGGGCGAATATGCGATGTTATGACTGGAAAAAGCATAAGATTGCGCGTCCAAGCCTCCTCGGGATGGCTGTTGATTTCGAATACATCGACAAGGCCATAGGCACTTTTGCGAGAGCTGGCTCAAAGAGATGGACATCCTATATTGATGGTGTCAAATCAAGAATTAGTCAACGCGATCATCGTTGATGAGACTATAGTCATTTCAGAATTCAAATGGATACCTATTCCACTCTCGTTGGAGAATACATTTGAAGACTGGAAAGCGGTCTTCACTCATAGAGATATTCAGTGATTTGAAGAGAATACACCCAGTATGGTGAGAATGTGGCATCAACAAAAGTAACTCTCGTGAACGCGAATCTGGTGCAACGGCCAGCGGTAGCTCCAATCGCACTAGACATCATTGCGACATCGCTCGATTATCAAGGTTTTGACGTCTCAATATTAGACTTAACACCCCGAGCGCTTGACTTTGAGAAAGCAATTGGAGAATTCTTCGCAAGAAACAATCCTGATTATGTGGGGATCAGCTTCAGGAATTCTTGGGATATGTATTTGCCCTCGATCGAGGCATTATCCGAACAAGGATCGTTCATCCCAAGCCATCGTAGAATCATAGACGCATTAGCGACGCGCTTCCCAAGGGAAAAGATTATAGCTGGAGGAGTAGGTTTCTCTTTCATGCCTGAAGTCATGCTGGAAAGGCTCGATCTTAATCAAGGAGTTGTTGGTGCAGGAGAGATGATCCTTCCTGAGATAATAAATAAAATGGAAGCAAGAGCATCTTTGGATGATATCCCATTTGCAGTGCAGAAAGGAAGACAAGGCTATAAAAATGGAAGAATGTCTGCGTTCCCAGGCACAATAAACAGGAAGAATTTTGTGGATAATGATCGGTATTATACTTTTGGCGAGCATGTGGGAATAAGGACAAACAATGGATGCACCAAATCATGTATCTTTTGTCCAGAAAAGACTGTAAAAGGAAGCTTATTCAGGCATGATCTTGGAAATGTTTTGGAAGAGATGGATCAGTTAGTTGAATTAGGCGTCAAAGACATCCATCTGAACGACAGTGAGATGAATATGCCTTTCGGATTTTCAAAACAATTTGCCAAAGCGATAATTGAGAGAAAATATCCTTTAGATATACGGTTCTGGTCTTATATGCAGCCAAAACCTTTCGATGACGAATACGCGAGACTCTGGAGAAAAGCAGGGATGATAGGCATCGATTTTGGAACAGACCATACAGACGCTCAAATGCTTAAAAAACTTGGGAAAGGATGGTATGGCCCTGAAGATATTGCGAAAACAACCAAGATATGCAATGAGAATGGCATTGCTGTGATGCATGAACTGTTGTTCGGAATGTATGGTGAGACCATGGACAGCATAAAAAAGTCAATTGATTTCATCTGGAGCTTGAATCCTCATGTCATAGGCACAACCTTGGGGGTTGGAGTGACACCAAAAAGTCTTCTTGCGATAAATCAACGAGTGCTAACAGCCATAGCTGAAAATGATATCGGAGCAAGAGCACGACAGGGACTATACTGCAAAGGAACTCCTTTAGAAGACCCGACATATATTGTTGATCCCTCAATAAGTATACCTGAAGCCTACGATCAGATGAAAGCGCATATTGGTGAGAGAGAAGCAAGGATAATGATTCCGACATTAGACAGCATATCAGCTCCAAACAATCAGCTCGTCAATAGCAAAAGGATAGATAATGTGAGAGAAAACGAACTGAAAGGCGCGCATTGGTATCATTTCCCAAGACAGTTTGAGAAAACGCGCACTGAAAGACTATAATGCCTATGCAGCGCCCATCACTCAACCCTGTACCTCAGCACCGCTCCAATGCCTCCGATCCCTTCAAGCCTTTTGCCAGCGTCGTTCTGCCCGCTGATGAGATGCACTGCCGCTCGCGCGCGCTCCGCAGAACGCATCAGGCTGTCAATCCTTCCTGCGGAGCCAGCTTCCCGGAATCTCTGCACGCAGGCATCGCTCACAAGCAATGTCTGGATAGCTCCTGCAGCCGCGGCTTTCTCGCAAAGATCAATCCCGTAAGCCGCTTTGCCCCCTTTTGATATCTCGACAAAAAGGTCGTCTACCAATGACAGTTCTTTCGCTGTGCGGTCCTCTTTCAATGCAGTACGCACTTCCGGCCTTTTCAGTATCTCATTGAAAGCTCTGGGATCGCAGCTAGAGCATGACGCAAGCACTATCTTCTTCGCGAGCTTATCATCAGAAAGGTTCTTCATCAGCTCTTCCTTCCAGAATATGGGCGAGGCGATTATTATGCTGCTGAGATTGTATCGTGAATCATAACTTTTAAGCGCGGAGATTATCTCCCCGTAGAATCCTCCTTCTGCACCTGGCTTCCCCTGCATCCCATAGCTCGTCTTTTTCTCAATCTCTCCTTTGATGCTTGAAAGGATATCATACCCTGCTCTTGTGAGCAGCGCGAAGTGCGCCTCTTCCCTGTCAAGGACGCAGATAAGTACATTGGATCTCTGCTCTTTGCATGAGTCATTCAGGCGTTCTCTGTGATAGGCCAGCCATTCCGGCTTCGTTATCGATACAGTGACTCCTGGCTCTATCATGAGAGTGTGATGCTCTCCGCGCGCGATATCTTCAGGACCATCGACTATCTTTCCAAGAGCCCTTAATGATGATTGCTGCGCGCCGTATTCGATCTTCTCAGCGATTATCGCGAGAAACATCCTTTTCCTTGACGCGTCAGAGCCGCGCTCCCCTTCAGCCCCTGTCTTGACTTTCCTGAAAGTCATCCCTGAGACCTTGTCTCCCTGCTCGATGAGGGAAGAGAGAGTCCAGACATCGTCAGGAGTCTCTACAAGCACTTTCGCTGTTCCTGCCTTGAAATCCTGAAATAATAGTTTCATAATGGCCTGCCAATCGCTGCAAAGACTTGGATTATGGGGTTATACCTTCGCCTCTATCCTTTAGGACCATTGTCAAATAGGCTCTGCCCTGAATCACGCTTGAAAATCAGCGCAAGTTAGTCATATATCATTTAAAGAGCTGATTTTCAATTCCGAAAATCCCTAAAGGAGATTTTTGATATTTTTTGCCGTTGCTCAGAGGCGTATTGACATCAATTTTGCTCGAAGTCTGATTATTTAAGCAACGTCAAAAAAGTCTTCATTTATAGATTCAGGACAGAGCCTATAGTATGGAAACATTTATATATCTTGTGCTGTATTGCCGGGCAGAGGTGTGATTACGCAATTTATCCATTCAAGCGCGGGAAAAAAGACTAAAGCCCAGGCAAGCGGTGGCAGCGCCGCAGTTCTGATACTGGTCATAGCGGCATTGATAGTCATCTATATCCTTTTCCTCCCTCCGAAAGACCGCCAAGAGCTTCTCGGAGAGAATGTCACAGATGAGGATGGTTCAGGATCAATCAACGCGAGCAATGTGTTATTGCTCGAGCATCCAGGAAGGCTTGATGTTCTCGCTAAGAAAGAGATAGAGCACACTCTTCCTTCAGTGAACCTTTTCACAAAGACTGAATCCTCAGTTCTTGAATCAAGGCGGTCGTTGTACACGAAGAACGCCTGGTTCGACAGGACTGACAGTAATATCACTTTCGACCTCAAGGATGTCTCTAACTCCAAGAACATACAGCTTGTGTTCAACGCAAAGCAGTACAGCGGAAGGCTCATGCTCAAGCTGAACGGATACGAGGTATTCAATGAAGAGATAGCAACGCCTAGCGTTCCTCCAGTCTCGCTCCCTAGCCGTCTCCTTCAGGAAAGCAATGTCATAGAAGTCTCAGTCAGCAGCGTCGGATGGAGATTCTGGCGCACTAATGAATACATGCTTGAGAACCTGCAGATAAGCGCTGACATAACTGACGTGAGCACGCGTCAGGCGCAAGAGGTATTCCAGGTAGGATCGACAGAGAAGAACAATCTTGACAGGGTCTTTGTCAAGTTCTTCGCTGAATGCGACACTAAAACCGCGGGAGTGCTTGAAGTCATCCTTAACAACAACAGGGTGTTCTCTTCAGTCCCTGACTGCGGGACTGCGCGAACGCTTGAGATCTCACCTCATTACCTTTTGAGCAATGAGAATACTTTGATATTCCGCGCAGACAGAGGACAGTTCCTGATAGATAATATCCTTGTCAAGAGCGAGCTTAAAGAGCTGATACCTCCGACTTATTATTTCGAGCTGAATGACAGCGAATACCAGAGCGTCATTGACAAGAGCAGGGATGTGAAGCTTTACCTTGATTTCCCTGATGATGTCAGCACTAAGCGCGCTGAGATCGTCTCGAATACCCATGTGAGAGGGATGGACACTGAAGAGTCTTCATATTCAGTAGTCATTAGCCAATTTGTCAAGCAGGGGAACAACGTCATCCTTATCAGGCCTAAAGAGACACTTGATGTTGTGAACCTGAAAGTGATGCTCGAGAAGAGATAAGCGCGTTCTTAAAAGAGGGGATATGGCCACTGATGCAGCCGCTAAGAAGGCAGAATCACTGAAGATAGCTGCTCGAGAGAAAGATGAGGATGCAGCCACAGGGAAATGGTCACGGCTTGCGGACACGCTCAACACCCCAGTGAATACCTCTTCTGTTGGGAATGCTGCCGCGAAAGCGATAACTACGGCAAGCTCTTCTTCTGCAGTCCTGCTCCTTTTCTTCCTGATCATAACCGCGCTGCACGTGTATGACGCGTTCTTGCTTGATTTCTCCAACAGCATGCTCTCTTTGAGATTCTTGACTTTCATCCTGATCCTGCCGGTGTTGTGGCTCATTCTTGGACCAGGGATAGATTCTTCAGGGCTTAAAGCGTTCCTAAAGTCTTTCCAGCTCCCAGTCATTCTTGGGATCCTGCATATAGCGCTCGCTTACTCTACACACCTCCCTGAGACGCCTAAAGGGATAATCCAGATATTCGTGATACTGCCTCCCTGGATACTTTATCTTATAGCTAAGATGAACAAGGAGAGAGAGCAGGCGAAGACGGCATACAAGTTCGGAGTGTTCATCATGGTCGCTTATCTTGTCATAGGAATAACTTTTGCCTGGATCCAGATAAATCCTTCTTTGCAGAATGTCGATTCTGGAGCTCCTGCCCAGGCAAGGACATACATCTCCAGTCTTGTTGATACTATACGCGCTGGAGGAGAGAAATTCGGCCAGGAGATAGAGAAAGGAGGGGTTAACATCATCAGGACTACTGTAACTCCTGAATTCTATTCAAGAGTTGAAGAGAACAAGGACAAGCCGTACTTGGGAGTCAGGCTTGCGGATGATCCGACGACAACAACACTTTTCCAGGACAATGATTTCAAGACTGTCTGGACTATAGTGCAAGCGACTGCTATGGACGCTGACAAACCGATAAAAGAGATAACGCTCTCCTGCTTCGCTATCAATGATAAAGAGAGAATTGAAGGGGAGATGATCCCTAAAGCGATCTATGATGTCAGAACAAGCATCGAGCAGCCTGTCAGCTGTTCTTTCTCTAAAGATAAGCTTTCTGAAGAAGGCCAGTGGAAAATTGTGATCAATGCTGATTTCGATTTCGAGACTTTCAGCAGTTTAACTGTCTATTTCATGAACCGTGAAGAAGAATTGCAGCTCAGGCGCGCGAACATCAATCCTTTAGGGAAATACGGGATAAAGGACAAGGAACCTGTAGCGGTATCGACTGGCGGCCCTGCGCGGATAGGTTTGGGCACACTACCTAAATTCCTGATAGGACTGACAGATGATCAGCAGCAAGCCGCGATAGAAGGTCAGCTCATAAACCAATTCAAGATCGGCGCCACTATAGCTAATAATTGGGAAGGGAACATCACTAATTTCGAGAAGATAATGCTTTTCCTTCCGAAACAGATAACTCTGGATGCCGAATCATGCGATTATAATGTCAAGCAATCAGAATGCGATGATGATTACTGCAAGAAAGACTCTGAAGTCAATGTGTACTCTGTTGAGGAAGAGAATGATGAAAGAGGAAGGCGGGGATTGGATAAGCTTCCCTCAATAACTTCTATTCCAGTGAGCATGAACTGCAGGGCTGAAGCGAATTATCAGGACACGATGCAAGAGAGCGGCCTTGCTGGCTATGCGCTCAATTCAGTCATCAAGTACTCTTACAGGTTTGATAAAGCGATAACTATAACTATACAGAAGACACAGGCTCCAGAAAACGTGTCTTGAGAAGAAGGGATCTGCCATGAAAAGAGAGGTATTATACAAGATTGCGCTTATGCTCTGCTTATTTATGCTCTCAGGATGCTCATTGCTGAATCAGGGCAATTCTGTGAAAGCGCCAGAGAAAGTGTTCTCAGGAACTGACAGCCTCTCATTATCGATAGCTGAAGCGCCATTGAGCAAACCGTTCCTCTCCCCTAAAGAAGGGGTTGTCCCTGTGCAGTTCGCACTGTCATTGCAGAACAAAGGCGCGAGCGATATAGAGGAAGGATATGTCACGATGAACAGCATTGAAGGAAAGCTGGACATCAAAGGATGGACTGCTCAGTTGGGAGAGGTAACCCCTATAGGCTCTGAAGGGAGAAAGTTCTCTTTCAAGCTCAAAGGCAAATCACAGGAAGCGCCTCAAGGAGAGACTACTGTCGCAAGAGCAAGCATAGATCTCCTGCCATTGCAAGAAGGACGGCAGGAAGACACCTCAGAGATATGGATCACTTCCTGCTATGATTACAGGACAACCGCTGTTGCGGACGTGTGCATAGATAATGACATAGATAATACAAAGAACATAAAGAAGACATGCTCTTTAGAGGATATATCATTGTCAAGCGGCCAGGGAGCGCCGATAGCTGTGACAGAGATACGGCAGCAGGTAAGGTATGATACTGAAGCTAAAATAGTCATCCCAAGCTATATGATCACTGTTAAGAATTCCGGTCAAGGAGACGTGTTCTTGCCTTACGAGGCTGAAAGCGCTTGCGGTGGGACAACAAAAGAGAGCAGGATAAGCTTAGAGAATGTAGATCTTTCAGGAATGCAGCTAGGCGGAGCTATCGAATGCCCCAGAACGATTGAGCTCAAGGAAGGCACTGCGACTTTTGTCTGCGATGTCATGCCTGACAGGGTGAGCGAGTATTTCAGGAATAACGTGCTCAATCTTGACACTCCGACGCATCCAGCAACTCTCAAGATCACGATGGTTTACGGATATAAGATCAGCGCATCGACGAGCGTTACTATCAAGGCAAGTCTTGAGTGAATGAGTTCTTCAGGAACAAGCCAGATTATAGATGGATCAAGGATAGAGCCTGCAGCTGATTCTGCCACTCAAGAATACTAGCGAAAAGCACATCACCCACACTAATAAAACCCCATCCAGAAGCCTCCAGACCCCAACAAACAGCAAACTTCGCATAACATCGTTAGGTTCAATATTACTCGGAAATTGCACTATAGGGGCAAATTTCAGAAGAACGAAACGCGATCTTCTGGCCCTTGAAAGCAATTTCCTGCGTCATACTTTCTCGAGCCTACGGCTCTCGAACCTTGCAACTCTGAAAACCCCATCTCTCAGCTCCCTTCGGTCGCCGGAGGAGGTTTTCGAGGCAAGGGAACCTAACATCGTTATGTTCAATTCGGGAGTCAGAGCCTTAAATGTTAGAAGTAGCTTCTTCTACCAATTCCTTTACGTCTTTAACAAATTTGATTTGTTGTATAGAATGTCTTGCTTTTTCAGATAGTCTCTTATACATAAATTGTATCTTTTTGATTGTCTGTTCTCTACCATATCTATTAAGATACATAGGAATATTCAGTTCAAAATATGCCAGACTATCTGCTTGCATGAGAACATTTTGTTCATCATCTCCTCCTTCTTCATGAGATTCTACTAGATGCTTAACCTTCTTTATTGCGGACTTATCATAACCCCGCTTTTTCATCAGATCTCCGATGATATTAGCAGACCTTATTGCGTGCTCTTTCTTGAACTCTTTAATCTTTGAATAATCCTTACAATCTTTCTCAGTTATTCCAGTAACACCTCTATCAATATCATGAGATAAAGCCGCAATCTGAAGAGCTTCATCAGCATTAGGTTTTAATATTAAAACCCATCTCAAAGCAGCCTCAGAATGATCCCTATCATTAGGAATTGGAGATTTTGACGCAATATCTAATATTTCTTTCTTTAATGAATCAAACTTGCTCATAAAACAAGAATCTTAATGGATTTATATAAAGGTTGTGGCTCTGACTCCCGAACTCTTCGTCGGGCTTATGCCCTCCTCGTCTCGGTCTTCCTCATTATCTCGCCTTCGGCTCGATATGGGTCGACCTCGAGAACATAACATCGTTAGTTTCAATATTACTCGGAAATTGCACTATAGGGGCAAATTTCAGAAGAACGAAACGCGATCTTCTGGCCCTTGAAAGCAATTTCCTGCGTCATACTTTCTCGAGCCTACGGCTCTCGAACCTTGCAACTCTGAAAACCCCATCTCTCAGCTCCCTTCGGTCGCCGGAGGGGGTTTTCGAGGCAAGGGAACCTAACATCGTTATACGAAATATTACTCGGAAATTGCCACGATCAGGGGCAACGCTCTGCAAGAAACACGACTGTTACTTCTGCCCCTTTAAAAGGCAATTTCCTGCGCCATACTCCCAGCTCAGCCTACGGCTGAGGGGCCTCGCATCTCTGAAAGCCCCAGCTCTACTCACCTGTCGGCTCGTAGAGGGGTCTTTCGAGGCTCGGTCGCATAACATCGTTATATACAATAAATTTGAAGTCTTAAATTAGCAGAGGGCAATTTCTAAAAAATAAAAGGGGGGTCGTCGTTTAATTATTTCTCTTCTTTTGAAAAATAGGTTTTTGCTTTTTTTATCCCTTTTGAAATAAGATCCATTGGATATTTGCTCATACCTAGTTGAATCTCAGTTAAGTATGCTAAATATCCTGCAACCCAGGTATGATAATTGATTGCAACTCCTAAAAGATCGGTTTGTGCATCAGTAGGAAGACCTGCCTTTTCAACGAGATAAGACATTAGTGGATATACCAGCCCCATTCTGATAAGTAAGCTCCCCTGAATTTTTGGGAACTGAGTTATATTTAAGGCAGCTCTTTCTTGAAATGTACCATATAACCTTGCATTATCTGGTACATT
>Ga0209542_10010608_pt1 | contig 16567 bp, 27 predicted proteins | sample RifCSPhighO2_01_FD_184028 | JGI IMG/M metagenome (GOLD analysis project Ga0209542, IMG submission 184028) | Soil microbial communities from Rifle, Colorado - Rifle CSP2_plank highO2_0.1 (SPAdes) (version 2) | ecosystem: Environmental > Terrestrial > Deep subsurface > Rock core/Sediment ...
TTTCCTGTGGAAACTGTTATTATTATATATTTTATTCATATTTTTATATATTATATATATTATTTCTATATAGAAAAGAAGAAGAAGAAAGAAAAAGAAAAAACAAACAAAAAGAAGTTCTCCACACGAAACAAAAGGGTCAGCTTATCAAATAAGTAGGAAAACAAAGGAAAAGATGGAGGAAACAACAAAAATTTTAAAAAACCAACATATACTATCCGTTACAGCACGGGCCCAACATTTTACACAAGAAAAAATACACCCAACAACAAAAAATTCAAATTTGTGGACACCTAATAAATTTTCCTTTTATGTCTTACCCCTACTTTTAAGAAAAAAACACAAAATTTATAAGAAAGTAGGTATAACTACTATTATGGCCGCAATAAAGAAAAGAACTATTGGTGGGAAAAAATATTTCTATGCTGAGCACAGCTTCAAAATAGGTAAAAAGGTTAAAACCCTAAGTAAGTATCTTGGCAAAGAAATTCCATCTAATATTGAAGAAATAAAGGAAGATATGGAATATGAACACTTAAAATTAATAACATTCAACAAGATTAAAGAAATAAAATCAAAATACTATAAAGATCAAAACAAGCTGCCAACACAAGAAAAACAGAAGCTAATCGAGGATTTTCTGGTTCATTTCATCTATAACTCGAGCAAGATAGAAGGAAGTAGTTTATCCCTTAATGACACAAAAGGATTGTTTCTTCATAACATAACTCCTAAAAACAAGCCAGTAAACGATGTAAGGGAAACAGAAGGCTATCGGAAGGCATTTTACTCAATGATTGAGTTTAAAGGTAAATTAGACCTCAAAATTATCAATAAATGGCACGAGATGATATTCAGGGAAACTGAAGATTATATTGCAGGCAAGCTAAGGGTTCATAAGATAATAGTAACCGGCAGCCGAACGTCGTTTCCTGCTCCGGAAGACGTTCCTGGATTGCTTACAGAGTTTTTTGGGTGGTATTCAAGAAACGAAAAGAAAATGAATCCTGTTGAGCTTGCTGCCCTAGTTCATTTGAAATTTGTAACCATTCATCCTTATTCTGATGGAAACGGAAGAATAAGCAGGCTTTTGGCAAATTACGTGCTTTTTCATCATAACTATCCTATGCTTAATATTAAATTCAAGGATAGGAAGGAATACTATAAAAACCTTGAAGCTAGCCAGATTAACAATAAACCAAAACATTTTGTAAGGTTTTTCCTTAAAAGATACTTGAAAATAAAATGACCCACAAATTTTCCCCTTCATCATTGTCACTCTTGAAAGAGTGTCCACGCTGTTTTTTCCTTCATTTTAACAAAAACATTAAGAGGCCTGCTTCTATATTTCCTTCATTGCCTAGTGGAATGGATAGGATTCTTAAAATCCACTTTGACAGCTTCATTGGCAAAGGAATTCCACCAGAATTAAAGATAAAGAATGTTAAGCTATTTGATGATTTAAAACTGCTTGAGATTTGGCGCAATAACTTCAAAGGCATTTCCTATACAGATTCTTCCGGTAATATACTTAGAGGCGCAGTTGACAACATTTTAGTTAAAGGTAAAAAATTAATTGTTCTTGATTACAAAACACGGGGTTTTCCTCTGAAAGAAGACACAGCTGCGCACTATCAGAATCAGCTTGATATTTACAACTTTCTTCTTCGCAAGAACTTGTATAAAACAGAAGATTACGCTTATTTGCTGTTTTACCATCCAGACAAAGTTTCTTCCAAAGGAGATGTTGTTTTTAACACAGACTTAGTCAAGATGAAGATAGACGTAACGAATGCTGAAAAGATACTCGCTAATGCTTTGAAAGTTTTGAGTTCGGATATTCCTGAAGCGAGTGAAGAGTGTGGATATTGTGAGTGGGTTAAGGAGAACAAATTTTAGATAAGATTTATTAAGAAATATCAAGAGGTTACTAGAGATGGACTCAAAAACCACAGTAGATAATCTAAAAAATAAAGTTAAAGAATTCTCTGAAGATAGGGATTGGGATAAATTTCATAATCCAAAAGATCTTGCAATAGGAATAATTACAGAATCTTCTGAATTATTGGAACACTTTAGGTTCAAATCAAATGAAGAATCGGAAATTATAATAAAAACAAAGAAAGGTGAGATTTCTGAAGAATTGAGTGATATTTTTTATTTTGTTTTAAGACTAGCTCAAAAATATGATATTGACTTAAGTGAGGAATTAAATAAAAAATTACAAAAAAACTCTGAAAAGTATCCTATAGAAAAATCAAAAGGAATAAATAAAAAATATAATGAGTTGTAACTATGTTAGTATACGAAGGCACAAAAAATGAATTTTGTAATTCTGTGTTAAATGACACAATTTCCGATGAGATATACTCAAATTACCAACAAAAAATAGGAAACATATCTAAAAAAGAAATAAGTTCTTGGTCTGACTCAATGCAGTATATGTACAAAGTAGTTCAATCAGAAGAAATACCTAACAATTGTGGTATAGCTATTGAATTTAGAATTCCTTCTACAAGTAAAAGGGTAGATTTTATTATTTCAGGTAAGGACGAAAATAAATCCAACTTAGTTGTAATAATAGAACTAAAAAGATGGGACGAAGTACATAAAGTAGACGGGAAGGATGCAATAATTATGACTCCATTAGGAAGAGGACTTCATGAATCAACACACCCATCCTACCAAGTATGGTCTTATCATAATCTAATTAAAGATTTTAATGAAAATGTTCAAAAAGAAAATATAGGGGTTTATCCCTGTGCATTTTTACATAATCTTGATAGGATTAAACACCCAGAAATTGAAGATCCAATTTATTCGTATTATATCGAAAAAGCTCCAATATACACAAAAGGGGAGGTTTTGAAACTTAGAAAATTCATTTCTAAATTTATAAAATATGGTGATAATAAATATTCTCTATACCAAATAGATCATGGAAGATTAAAACCATCAAAAAATTTACAAGATTCATTAGCAAGTCTATTGAAAGGGAATGATGAGTTTACTCTTATAGATGATCAAAAAGTAGTCTATGAAGAAGCAATATCTACAGCACTTAAATCTTTTAATGACCATAAAAAAAGAGTGATGATAGTTGAAGGTGGACCAGGAACTGGAAAATCGGTTTTGGCCGTCAACTTATTAGTAAAATTGACTAGTAAGAATATGGTTGTCCATTATATATCAAAAAACTCCGCCCCACGAAATGTTTACGCTTCTAAATTAAGAGGAACAGTTACTAAATCCCATATAGATAACTTATTCAAAAGTTCAGGATCATTTCATGATTGTGATAAGAACGTTTTTGATGTTTTGGTTGTAGACGAGGCACACAGGCTTAATGAAAAGTCTGGACTATTCAAAAATTTAGGAGAGAATCAAATAAAAGAGATTATTAATGCTTCAAAATTTAGTATATTTTTTATTGACGAAGGTCAAAAAATAGATATTTTTGATATAGGAAGGAAATCAGAAATAATAAAATATACTTCTTTGTTTGATGCTGAGGTTAAAGTTCTTGAATTAAATTCTCAGTTTAGATGTAATGGGTCAGATGGATACTTAGCATGGTTAGATGACTTATTAGGGATAAGGGAAACTGCTAACTCAGATGGATTTGAAAAAGAATATGAATTTAAAGTTGTTGACGATCCAAATATCTTAAAAAATATTATTATAGAAAAAAATAAGATAAACAATAAATCTAGATTATTAGCGGGATATTGTTGGGACTGGAATAAAGAAGGCAAAAATAAAAGCAATATACATGATATAAATATTAAAGAATTTAATTTTTCAATGAGTTGGAATTTAGGGAACACTACTACTTGGGCAATAGATAAAGAATCTATAAATGAGGTAGGTTGTATACACACTTCTCAAGGATTGGAATTTGATTATGTAGGAGTTATAATTGGTTTGGATTTAAGATATGAAAATGGAAAAATTATAACAGACTACAATAAACGCGCAAAAACAGACCAATCATTAAAAGGTATTAAGAAAATAGCGAAAGATAATCAAGATAAAGCAAATAAAATTGCAGATGAAATAATAAAAAATACTTATAGGACATTAATGACCAGAGGACAAAAAGGATGTTATATTTATTGTTGTGATAAAAATTTGAGTAGGTATATACAAGAAAGATTAACAAAATTCAACAAGAAATAACTTCATCCTTAATGATTTTATTCTTAGAATCCAAAAACACAGCAATGAACACTTCCTTCTTCATATCCTTTAATTTAGATATATAATAAGAAGCAACATCCGAAGGGCTGGAAACAATTTGTTCGCATATTCTGCCGGAATTGGCCCTTTTGCTCAATTCAAAAGCAGCTATTAATTTAGAAGCCTTCCCCAGCTTAATCCCCTTCACTTTCATCAGTTCAGCAAGAGACAGCGAATTCAGCCCCTCCAATCCAAAAGTCGAAATAAGCCTATGAGAAAGATCAACCACATTCTCTCCCTTAGATCCTTTTTCCAGTATCAAAGCAAGCAATTCAGCATCCGAAAGTTCAAAACCACTTTTCATCCTCTCCCTAGGTCTTTCAAAAGGAGAAATATCTTTTATTTTCATAAGCTATCAAGAAACTCCTTTGGGCTGATTATCTTAACATTCCCGAACTTCTTCAGCGTAAGAAGATGGCTATCGCCGGATACAACATCAGCATTAGCTGTTAAAGCGCAATTAATGAATTTGTCATCATCAGAATCTATAACTACTTTTTCGTCAAAAGAAGGCTCTATCAATACAGAACTCAATAAAAATCCAGATAAAACAAGATTTTTACGAGTAGCAATTCTTTTGATGCGGTCTTTTTCAAATACATTATTTATTTCTTCCACAATCTCTTTGCTTGTGAAGTTTAAAAAATCACCCTTTACAAGGCTTTTCAACACTTTTGCAGGATTCCCGTTTTTTGATATAGCTGCCGATATTATTATATTTGTATCAAGAACTACTCTTCTCTTTTCTGTATGCATGTATCTCTGCCTCTATCTGCTTAGGAGACATCTTTTTTGTCTGCTTTCTCATTTGGTCAAATTCTTTAATCCACAAATCTACGTTAAGTCTCTTCATCACAATAGTATCCTTATCCAAGATACTGACTGCAAAAATAGAATCTGTAGAAGCGCCAATCTCTTCCCTTATTTCTTTGGGAATTATTATCTGGCCTCTTTCCGACATTTTAGCTGTTTCCATCCTCATTCTAATCACCATATTAAAGTACGTTTTACGTATTTATAAACTTTTCGCACTTTAACTGGTTAAAATATATGATGTAGGATTAGTTTATAAATCTCACGCGGGGATGTCCAGTGGTGTTTACTGCTCATTTACTCATCAGAATTTACCAGTTGAGTTATCGATAAAATGTCGATAACTAAGGGTAGGTACAAATTGTACTCACACTATATATTATACACAAATAGCCTAATTCTACTCACCAAAACCTTTATAAACCGAACTTCTTTCCTAAGAAAGACTTTGTGTTGTCAAAACACAAACCATAAACGAGCCTGAAAAGACTGCTTTTTCAGTACAGTTTGAATAACTGGATTCTACAAAAAGCGGCCACCAAAAGGCTTTTTTACATATACAAACTCAACAGACAGACCAATCTGTCTCATGTTGAAATCGAAAGATTTTGACATTCCAAAAACCGACAGCGGTTTTTGATAAATACAATGCCAAGAACAAGACAGCCGAGAGCAGGAAGCATGCAGTTTCATCCTAGATCTATAGCTAGGAACAGGCACGCAAGGATAAGAAACTGGGCAAAAAGCAAGGAAGCAAAGCCGTTAGGATTTGTTGGCTACAAAGTCGGCATGACACATTTGCAAATCACCGACAACCGGCAAACATCTTTGACAAAAGGCACAGACATTTTCTGCCCGGTCACAGTCATCGAAGTCCCGCCAATCAAAGTCGCTTCAATCGTTTTCTACAAAAATAATCAAATTGTTTCACATGTTCTTGCAGACAGTGTAGATAAAGAAATGGAAAGAAAAATTCTTGCTTCAAAAAAGAAAGGAAAAGAAGCAGCAGAATTTGATTCAATAAGATTGTCATGCTACACCCAGCCAAAATTATCCGGATTGGGAAAAAAGAAGCCGGAAACAATTGAAATTGCAGTCGGCGGAACAAAAGAGCAGCAACTAATATTCGCAAAAGACAAGTTGGGAAAAGAAATAAGGATAAATGAAGTTTTCAAGGAAGGGCAGTTAACAGACATTCACGCAGTAACAAGAGGAAAAGGATTTCAGGGCGCAATGAGGCGTTTCGGTGTCACATTGCGACACCACAAATCCGAAAAGTCAAGGAGAAATCCGGGTTCATTGGGAGCATGGAGAGGACAGGGACACATAATGTGGCGTACAGCTCATGCAGGAAAAATGGGAAACCATCTGAGAACAGAATACAACAAATGGCTTGTAAAAATCGGAACAAAGCCGGAAGAAATCAATGTCAAGGGTGGATTCATCGGATATGGACTTGTAAAATCACAGTACATTCTCGTAAAGGGTTCAATTGCAGGCGCAGACAATCGTTTAATCACTTTAACAGATCCAATGAGGCAAAAAAAGATTTCATTGGATGCGCCAACAATCACATACACAAGCCAGGAATCAAAGCAGGGACGATAAAATGAAAGTACAAATCCTAGACACAGCAAACACAAAGGTTGGGGATATTGAGCTCCCATCACAGTTCAATGAAGCTGTGAGAGATGAAATAATCTTAAGAGCAGTGCTTGCAATCCAAAGCCATGGAAGACAGCCTTACGCAGCTCACGATACAGCAGGAAAAAGATCATCTGCAAAATTATCCAGAAGAAGAAAGAACTACAGAGGTTCTTATGGAATAGGAATTTCAAGAGTCCCAAGAAAAATAATGACCAGAAGAGGAACGAGATTAAACTGGGTCGGTGCATTTGCACCCGGAACAGTCGGAGGAAGAAGAGCGCATCCGCCAAAAACCTCAAAGATTTGGGGAAAGAAAATAAACGAAAAAGAAAGAAGAAAAGCAATCAGAAGCGCAATTTCAGCAACAATGTTAAAAGATGTTGTTACAAACAGAGGTCACAACGTTCCAAATAACTTCCCATTCATCATCGATTCAAAGTTTGAATCAGTAGCAAAGACAGCAGAGGCAGAAGAAATCCTGCAAAAATTAGGATTCACAGAAGAACTTGAACGTTCATCTGAAAAGAAAGTCAGAGTAGGAAAAGGAAAAGCACGTGACAGAAAGTACAAAAAAAAGAAGGGAATACTTGTAGTCGCGGTAAACACAGTCAATCTTATGAAATCACTTTCAAACATTCCGGGAATAGATGTTGTTGAAGTCAAGAACATCAACGCAGAGCTGTTAGCGCCGGGCGGAAAACCGGGAAGATTAACTTTATGGACAAAAGATGCCATAGAATACATGAAGAAAGAAAAATCATTCACCTAAAATGATACAAAGAGTGCATCCGATAAAGGCAAACGTGAAAATTGACCCGTATCAGATAGTCAAGTATCCTCTATCGACGGAAAAATCAATAAGGCTGATGGAATCAGAAAATAAATTGGTATTCGTTGTTGACAGAAAATCAACAAAAACAGAAATAAAACAGGCAATAGAAGAAATGTTCAAGGTCAAGGTAAAAAGCGTTAACAGCTTTATTACATCAAGCGGACAAAAAAGAGCTTACATAAAATTCGCAGCATCAAACCCTGCAATTGACATCGCAACACAGATGGGGCTAATCTAATGATAAAAGTCGATATTATTTTCGTGCAATCGAAGATTGCACTTGAAGTCGTCGTTAAGTGGCGAAACCGTTAATGGGAAAGAACCTGATTCAGCAAAAGAGAGGAAAAGGCGGGCCTAGATGGACCGCGCCTAGCTTCAAGTACGCAGGAAGAGCTTCTCATTTCAGGGAAACAGAAGGAAAGACCATGAAGGCAGAAGTCTTGGACTTAATCACAAGCCCAGGTCACAATGCACCTTTAATGGAGCTAAAATACGAAACAGGCCAGTCAGGTCTGCTCCAAGCTCCGGAAGGAATCAGAGTAGGAGACAAAATAGAAATGGGAGAAAACCCGGAATTAAAGCCAGGAAATATTTTGCCATTAAAAAACATCCCGGAAGGAACTTCAATTTATAACATAGAATCAAGCCCTGGAGATGGTGGAAAATTCGTAAGATCCGGCGGAGGATCTGCAAAGATAGTCACAAAGAATGAAGACGGAATTTTAATAGAATTGCCGTCGCACAAAAGAAAACTATTCAGGCCAGAATGCAAAGCAGTTATTGGAATTGTAGCAGGCTCAGGAAGAACAGAAAAGCCGTACCTGAAAGCAGGAACTCATTATTTCAAGATGCTGGCAAAGAACAAATTGTGGCCGCATGTATCAGGAACATCAATGAACGCACTATCGCATCCATTTGGCGGGCGTTCATCTCACGCAAAAGGAATTCCAACACAGTCAGCAAGAAATTCACCTCCTGGAAGAAAAGTAGGAAAGATAGCTCCTAAGAGAACAGGAAGGAAGAAAAGGTAAACACAATGGCTAAGAAAGAATTTACATTCAAGGGAAAGACGATGGAAGAATTAAAAAAACTCTCAGTCAACGAAGTAGCGCAATTGCTGACATCAAGGCAGAGAAGAACTTTGAAAAGAGGATTCACTGAACAGCAGAAAATCCTTTTGAAAAAAATAACTTCAAACGAAAAGAACATCGAAACACACTGCAGGGATATGATAATTTTGCCTATAATGGTCGGCATGACAATCAAAGTTCACCAAGGAAAAGAATTTTTGCCAGTTATGATACTGGAAGAAATGATCGGGCATACTTTAGGTGAATTTGCAATGACAAGAAAGAAAGTCGGGCACAGCGCTCCTGGTATCGGAGCTACAAGATCGTCCGCAAGCTTGTCGGTGAAATAAAATGACATCATACAGCTTCAAGAACTATAAGCCTGAAAGCATGTCAAGAGCTTACGGAGCTTTGCTTCCGATTTCATTCAAGCAGAGCGTTGAAATCTGCGCCCACATAAAAAACAGGAAGATTGCATTTGCAAAGAAAATACTTGAAGGAGCAATGGCAGAAAAAGTTGCAATCCCGTTCAACAGATATAATTGGGATTTGGGACACAAGCCCGGAATCGGCCCTGGAAGATATCCTGCAAAGGCATCAAAATTCATACTTCAGATTGTAGAGGCAGCAGAGGCAAACGCCCAGTTCAAAGGATTGAATACATCAAACCTTGTTGTGGTGCACGCGACCTCAAACAAAGCCGGGCGTTCAATGCACTTCGGAAGAAAATCAAGAAGAGTGATGAAAAGAACAAACATCGAAATCGTGCTTGAAGAGACAAAGGAAAAGAAAGAGGAAAAGAAAAAATGATAGAAAGAAAATTCGTCGCTCAAAAAATAAAAGAATTCCAGATTGAAGAGTACATAACGCAGAGCCTGGAAAATGTCGGCCATTCTCATACAAGAATGGTCAAGACTCCTTTGGGAGAAAAGATAGTAATCTCAGCTTCACGCCCTGGATTGATTGTCGGAAGAAAAGGACAGAACATAAAACAATTGACAAAAACACTAAAGAAAAAATTCGACCTTGAAAATCCTCAGATAGAAATCAGCGAAGTCGAGAACCCAAGCTTGGATGCTCATATCATCACAGAAAAAATAGTTGATGCGCTTGAAAAATTCGGAGCGCAGAAATTCAAGGCAATTGCGCATAAAATAATGACCGAAGTATTGAGGGCAGGCGCATTGGGCATTGAAATAACAATCAGCGGAAAAATACCAAGCTCGCGTGCGAAAACGTGGAGATTTTATCAGGGATATTTGAAGAAATGCGGCGACATAGCATTATCCGTCGGAAAAGCAGACATGCAGGCGCAATTAAAGACCGGTGTTGTTGGAGTTAAGGTAAGCATCATGCCGCCGGACATCCAGCTTCCTGACGCAATCGAAATGAGAACAGAAGAGTCTGTGATAGAAAACGAAAAAGCAAAGGCAGAATCACAATCAAAAACAGAAGAGAAGAAAGAAGAAGCGAAAAAAGAAGTAAAAGAAAAGAAGCCAAGAAAGAGAAAGAAGAAAGATGAAGATAAAGGAACTAAGGACGCTGAATGATCAGGCCGTTGAAGCGAAGCTTCTCGACCTGAAAAAGGACTTGATGAAAATAAACTCGCAGATAGCGATAGGCACAGTCCCTAAAACCCCGTCAAGAGTCAAGGAAATCAAGAAAACAATTGCACAGATACACACAATCAGAAAAGAAAAAGAAATGAAAGAATTCAATGCACAGCTCGAAGGAGGAAGCAAAAAGGAATGAGCGAAATATGCCAGATTTGCGGTTTGGTGAAAGAGCTATGTGTTTGTGAAACAATAGCCAAAGAGAGCCAGAAGATTTTGGTTTACATCGAAAGAAAAAAGTTCAACAAGAACTACACAATCGTCGAGGGCATAGACGAAAAGGAAATCGACCTCAAAGACCTTGCAAAAAGATTGAAATCATCGCTCGCATGCGGCGGAACAGCAAAGAAAGGCAAAGTAGAGCTGCAGGGAGAGCACAAGCAAAGGACAAAAAAAATACTGATTGAATACGGCTTCAGCCCGTCCAGCATAGAATTCAAGTAAAACTAAAATGAAAAAAACAAAAACAAACAACACAGGAATTGCGAATGTAGTTGCTCCAAAAGAAACATGCACAGACATCAACTGCCCGTTCCACGGAACTTTAAGCGTGCGCGGACGCCAGTTTACAGGCACAGTCATATCATCAAAGATGAGCAAGACATCAACAATAGAATTTGAAAGATTATACTTCATAAAAAAGTATGAGAGATACGAGAAGAGAAGGACAAGATTAAAAGTCCACAGCCCTGAATGCATCGGCGCAAAAGAAGGAGATGTTGTTTTGATTGCAGAATGCAGGCCTTTGAGCAAGACAAAGAACTTTACCATCATACAGAAGCTTGGCGCAGAAAAAGGTTTCATTGAAAAAATGAGCGCGCGAGAATCTTCAAAAGTCCCTGTAAAGGAAAAAACAATAGCACCAGCTGAAGAGGAGAAGAAGTAAAATGCAGGCATTAAAATCACGCGTTACAAGAGCATTGCCGGTTTACTGCAAAGTCGACACGTGCGACAATTCAGGCGCAAAAATCCTGAAGATATTCACAGTTGTAGGATTAAAAACCGTTAAGGGAAGAATTGCAAGCGCCGGCGTTGGAGATTTGGTGCAGGCTTCTGTTGTCAGGGGCCGTCCGGACATGAGAAAGACGGTTGTTTACGCTATTATTGTAAGGCAGAAGAAAGAATTCAGGCGATCTGACGGTATGAGAATCAAATTCGAAGACAACGCAGCAGTTGTAGTGAAAGACGACAAGGGAAATCCAAAAGGAACAATCTTCAAAGGTGCCATTGCAAAGGAAGCATGCGAAAGATGGCCTGGAATAGCAAAAATAGCAAGCATCGTGGTTTAAAATGAAAGCATACGTACCGTCGTGGAAATCGAGCAGCAAAATAAGAAAGCAGCGAAAGTACAGGGCAAAGGCTCCGCTTCACGTAAAGCAAAAATTAACACACGCACATTTGTCAAAAGATCTCAAATTAAAATACAAAAAAAGAAGCATCGCAATAAGAAAAGGGGACAAGGTAAAAATCATGATAGGATCATTCAGAAAAACAGAGGGAAAAGTAGATCTTGTTAGGTTAAAAGACCAGAAAGTTTTTGTTGCAGGCATTGAGATAACAAAAAGAGACGGATCAAAAAAGCAGATTGCGTTGAACCCTTCAAACCTAATGATAACAGAGCTGAACATGGACGATAAGCAAAGGCAAAAAATACTGGAGAGAAAATAAAATGACATCACACTTGAAAAGAATGGCAACGCCAAAGACATGGCACATAAACAGGAAAAACAACAAATTCGTTACAAAGCCTGCTCCGGGACCGCACAGCTCCGATGTAAGCATAGCGCTTGGAACATTAATCAAGGAAGTTTTTAATTATGCTGCAACAACAAGAGAGGTAAAAAAAATCCTTAATGCAAACGGCGTAAAAGTCGACGGAACAGTAAGAAAAGACTTCAGGTTCCCGGTTGGAATATTTGACACAGTTGAGTTTTCAAACGGAAAGCACTTTAGAATCATACTTAACAGGAAAGGAAAAATTGACACAGTTGAGACTTCAAAAGAAGAATCATCAACCAAGCCTGCAAAAATAACAGGCAAGGTAATGGTAAAGGGAAAAGTTCAGCTTAACTTTTACGACGGAAAGAATAAGCTTGCAGAAAAGAACGACTACAAAGTTGGAGATTCTATCCTGCTTTCATTGCCTGACCAGAAGATAAGCAAGCACCTGAAGCTGCAGAAGAAAGCAACAATCTTCCTGACAAGCGGAAAGCACGTCGGCGAAACAGGCAAGATAGAGGATATTGCAGAAAACAAAATCATATACAAGGACCACAACGGAGAGCTTGTTGAGACGCTGAAAGAATACGCATTCGTAATCGGAGAAGACAAATCATTAATCGCGCTTGAGAAAAAATGAGCCAGATGAGAAACATAAGGATAGAGAAAGTTACCTTAAACATAGGTGCAGGCAAAGACCAATCGCGCTTGGAAAAAGGGCTTGTGCTTTTGAAATACATAGGAAGCGCAACTCCGGTAAAAACAATCACAAAGAAAAGAATCCAGGAATGGGGATTAAGGCCCGGGCTTGCAATAGGGTGCAAGCTTACATTAAGAAAAACAAGAGCAACGCAAATGCTCCCAAGATTACTGGAAGCTGTAGACAACAAATTAACCAACAGGCAATTTGACGAAAACGGCAACATCGCTTTTGGGATTCCGGAATACATCGAAATACCTGGAGTAAAATATGACCCAAAAATAGGAATTATGGGATTACAGGTTTGCATAACCCTTGAAAGGCCGGGTTTCAGGATAAAAAAAAGAAAGCTTTTGACAAGAAAAATACCGATGAAGCACCGCATAACAAAAGAAGACGCAATCAAGTTTATGTCCAGCAACTACAAGATTAACATGGAGGAGCAATAATGACATACAGTGATTACAGGAAAGTGTTCAAGCAGTTAAGATCGAAGCCTGCAAAGATGCAGAAATACATAAAGCACAATTCACCAAAGCCAAGAAAATTCGGACGATCAACAAAAAAATGCCGCAGGTGCGGACGGCCGGGCGGAATGATAAAAAAATACGGGCTCATGCTTTGCAGAAGCTGCTTCAGGGAAGTCGCAGTAAGCATAGGGTTCAAGAAATTCAACTAAGGAGGAAAAATGCTCAACGATCCATTAGCAAATGTCATGTCACTGATTGTAAACAACGAGGCAATCGGAAAATCAGAGTGCACTATCAAGCCTGTTTCAAAGGTAATCAAGGAAATACTGCAGGTAATGAAGGACAACGGCTACATCGGAGACTTCAAGGAAGTTGTTGACAGCAGGGGAAACTACATCAATCTTACGCTTACAGGCAGCATCAACAAATGTGGAGTCATAAAGCCAAGATACAGCGTCAAGAAAGAGGAATTCGAAAAATTTGAAAGGCGTTATCTTCCTGCAAAGGACCTTGGAATAATATTCGTTTCGACACCAAAAGGAATCACAACGCACTATGATGCAAAGGCAAAGAAAATAGGCGGAAAATTACTGGCATACTGCTACTAACTAAAATGGCTAACATGAGACAAAACAGGGATTTAAGGAAAGAGAAGCTGATTAAGCACGTTGAGATGCCGGCAGGAGTTACAATGTCAGTAACAGGAAAAACAATCACAGTAAAAGGCCCTAAAGGGGAAGTAAAAAGAGAAATGAAGTTCCATCATGTTGTAATCAAGCATGAAGCTAATAAGATAACATTCGAAGCAAACAAGACAACAAAAAGGTCAAAGAAGATGATTGGATCCTTGGTTGCGCACGTAAAAAACATGGTACGTGGCAGTCAAAACGCGCATGTATATGTGCTGAAAATATGCTCCGGCCACTTCCCGATGAACGTTTCAATAAACGGCAACAAGTTTGTTGTCAAGAATTTCCTTGGTGAAAAAGTTCCAAGGTCAATGACAATCAAGGCAGGCGCGGAAGTTAAATTGGAAGGGGATCACATTAACATAACCAGCGCCGACAAGGAAATTGCAGGCCAGATAAGCGCAGACATTGAGCAATTGACAAGAAGGCCTGGCTTCGATACGCGTGTATTTCAGGATGGCATTTACATAATCAACAAAGACGGCGAGGAGCAAAAATGAAAGAGTTACTCCAAATAAGGAAAGAGATGAAAGAGAGAAAGCCGCATTTCATAAGGCAGGACGATCACAGAAGAATGAGAATCCAGAATCAGGACAAATGGCGCAAGCCAAAAGGAGTCCACTCAAAGATAAGGCACGCTTTCAAAGGCAGAAGAAAAATGCCGTCACCAGGATACAAATCACCGGTTGCCGTAAAAGGACTGCACCACTCTGGATTGAAGATGGTTCATGTTGCAACAGAAAAAGAATTAGCAAAAGTAAACAAATCATCAGAGGGAATAATTGTTTCAGCAAATCTCGGAATGAGAAGGAAGCTTGAAATATTAAAAAAAGCAAAAGAGCTTGGATTGACTGTGCTTAACTTCAATTCCGATGACAAAATAAAGAAGATAGAAGAGAATGTTGCTTCAAGAAAAAAGAGAGCATCAAAGAAAGATGCAAAAAAAGAAGCAAAATCACAAAAGACTGAAGCTAAAGCCGAACCAAAGGCAGAAGATTCAAAGAAAGATTCAGCAGAATCACAATCAGCAGAAGCAAAGAAAGATGCAGAGAAAGAAGAAAAGAAAAGAGTTTTGACAAAGAAGGAATAAAATGCTTAGAGTTCAAAGAAGGCTGGCAGCGGGAATATTGAAATGCGGAATCAACAGGATACAGTTTGATCCGGAAAAGCTTACAGAAATAAAGGAAGCAATAACAAAGACCGACATAAGGATACTTATCAACCAAGGAGCAATTTCAACAAGGCGCTTGCTTAATACATCAAAATACTGGGCAAGAATCAACGCAAAGCAGAAGAGCAAGGGAAAAAGAAAAGGGGTTGGCTCGAGAAAAGGAAAAAAGACAGCAAGAACTCCGTCAAAAAGATCATGGATGAACAAAATAAGGCTTCAAAGAGGACACATCAAGAACTTAAGGGATAAATCAATGATTTCAACAACAACCTATCACGAGCTTTACATGAAAAGCAAGGGCGGATTTTTCAGAAGCATCGGCCACTTGAAGCTTTATGTTCAGGAAAAGGGATTGATTAAAAAATGAAAGACTCAATAAAAAACATCCCTTACAGGAGAAAAAGGCAGGGAAGGACACATTACAAGAAGAGGATAAAGACACTTTTGTCAGATCGTCCAAGATTTGTAGTGAGAAAATCACTCAGCAATCTCCATGTTTCATTGATAGAGTACAGCCCAAAAGGAGATAAAATACTTTTAACCGTTAATTCAAAAGCCCTTGCAAAGCTTGGATGGAAAGCAGACAGCGGAAACATCCCGAGCGCATACCTTGTTGGCTTCATGGCCGGCAAGCAGGCGCAGGCAAAGGGAATAAAGGAAGCAATCCTCGACATAGGATTTAACAATTCTGTCAAGGGATCAAGAATATACGCGACTCTTGCAGGCGCATTGGACTCTGGGCTTTCAATACCAGCCGACAAAGAAATTTTGCCTTCAAAAGAAAGGATATCGGGAGATCATATTGCAAAGTTCGCATCAGCAATGAAAAGCGATAAGGCAAAATATGAAAAATACTTTTCAGTATATCTAAAAAAAGGACTGCAGCCGGAAAATCTGGTTTCGCATTTCAATGAAACAAAGGTAAAAATCAAATGACTAAAAAGAAAAAGGAAGAAAATGTAGAAGTAGCAGCTTCAAACGAAGAAGCAGTAAAGCAGGAGGCAGCAGTGGCTGCAGCAACAGAAGAAGACGCAATCATCGAAGTTCCGAAAGAAGGGCTTGCAACAGAGCTTGGCGAAGTAAAGGAGCTTGAAGAGGAAATTGTTGACGAGATAAAGAAAAAAGACGCTTTTGAAAAAGATACATGGAAGCCAAAAACATCTTTGGGAATGAAAATAAAGAGCGGCGAAATAAAAAGCATTGACTACATACTGGACCAAAGAATCAAGATACTGGAGCCGGAAATCGTGGATGCATTGCTCCCTGGGCTTGCAACAGACCTTCTGATGGTCGGCCAGTCAAAGGGTAAATTTGGCGGCGGCTCAAAAAGGATTTTCAAGCAGACGCAGAAGAAGACACAGGAAGGAAACAAGCCGAAATTCTCAACCTTCGCAGTTGTCGGAAACAGCGACGGTTATGTTGGAATCGGTTACGGAAAATCAAAGGAAACAGTTCCTGCAAGAGAAAAGGCAATAAGACAGGCGAAGATGAATATCATAAAAATCAAGAGAGGATGCGGCGACTGGGGCTGCGGATGCGGCGATCCGCATACTGTGCCTTTCAAAGTAACAGGCAAAGTAGGATCATGCGAAATCTTTTTGCTT
>Ga0209542_10010609_pt1 | contig 16566 bp, 16 predicted proteins | sample RifCSPhighO2_01_FD_184028 | JGI IMG/M metagenome (GOLD analysis project Ga0209542, IMG submission 184028) | Soil microbial communities from Rifle, Colorado - Rifle CSP2_plank highO2_0.1 (SPAdes) (version 2) | ecosystem: Environmental > Terrestrial > Deep subsurface > Rock core/Sediment ...
CGTCTTTCGCGAGATACATCGGGTAATTGAATTGTCTCCCCAAACCCGTGTCGAAGCTTTCAGGCAACCCCAATTTCCCCTTCGCGCGGATACTGTCGCCGTATTTCACATCTGTATGCAACGGCGCAACGATAAGTACTCCACTATTTTTTACCTCGGCGTGCAGTCGCACATTACTCTCGCGCACATCCGGTTCATCTACCACGACACCTTCAATCGTCACGACCTTGCCGAGCTGTGCGCTGAGTTCGGAGTTGCCAACAAGTTTTGCCGCGTCCATGCGCAAAATTCCCGCACTACATGCAACACACGCGGTCGCAAGAGCGATAAGCACACCACGCCGCGCAGTATCAAAGTATGCAAATGCTGAGAAGACAACACCAAGCAAACATAAAAAGGCCGCGAATGGCCACGACATATCGACAAATGAGCGCGTAAAAACCCCAAAAAGTAGGCCCCCGACAGTAGCCCACAAAATCTGTGCGGACATGCCCCAAGCGTATCAAGAAAATAACCTATCGTGCCTCATCTATCGCTTCGTTGACGAGCGCATCCGCTTCCGCATTCTCTTCACGCGGCACATAGACGAATTTGTTATTCGGAAAATCTACCAGAAGCGCTCGCACCTTAGCGACTTGCGGTTTCAGTGTCGGTTCTTTAATTTTCCAATTGCCCGAAATCTGCTCAACACAGAGCTTACTGTCCATCCGTACTTCCAATTCGCGACCGGCGAGTCCGAGCCGCTTAGCTTCAGCAAGCGCGATGGCCACGGCCTCGTATTCAGCCCAATTGTTCGTCTGTTTTTCACCGAGGTACTGCTTTACCTCTGCTAACTTGGTCTCGCCGTCAAAGACTACGACGCCGGCGCCCGCGGGGCCCGGGTTGCCGCGCGCGCCTCCATCCGTATAAATAACCACTTTGGACATGGGATGAGATTACCACAGAGAGATGCCTGCCCCGTAGCTCATGCGGAGCATGAGTGTATCGGGGCTACGCGCTCGCCGAAGTGACTTCGCTCACACCGTGTTCCAATTGGCGGTACGCATGTACCATCGCGAGCATGGTTACGGGTATCGTCACCAAAAGCCCGATCAAAAGAAGCAGTGCGCCGATAATGTTGATACCGGCGGCGGCAAGCACCAAGCCCAAAAGGACCCATTTTTTACCATGCGTGATGCGACGGCTCTCTTTCATCGCTTCGATGGGTCCGCGCTTGCGATCTATGATTACGTACGTCGTGAACATGAGCATGAGCGCAAGGATGATGCCCGGGATGATGAGCAAGATAATGCCGATCACGACAACGATACCGATAAGAATACTGGCGGCGAGATAACTCCAGAAGGGCTCAGGGTGCCAGAGGTCTGAAAATGTTACGGAGTCCACGGAATCATGTGCCTTCAACAATACAGCAGTGAGTCCCATGCCGACTAGCGTACCGACCGCAATGCTCACAAGCATACCGACTGCCACCAAGAGGCCGCTGTCGTTGGTCGATTGTGTGACCATGTTCATAAGCCCGCTGACGAGGCTTGTAATGACAGTAACGCCCACAAAAAACCATGGTCGCTTTTTAAAGGTCTCCCATCCGAAACGAATAGACCCGCCCACAGTGAATGTATTCATACAAAAATGGTATCACGCTCATTTGAAAAATCCACACAATTCTTGGGGTAGATGCATTCTTACCTATTTTTCACGACCGTGAGATTTAGGTAAGTCTTTCAAGCGCACGGGAGAACATCGATGAGCCGTAAGACCAAGCCGCCGCGAAATGAGTCGCGTTCAACGGTGGCAAGCACTTGTACCTCTGCCCCCGGCGCGGGCATATGCGAAAAATCTTCCGCTCGTCTAAAAAAGTCGAAGGCACGACACCGTGTACCACTCGTGCGGCATTCGAGCTGGAGTTCCACGTGATTACTTTCTTTGCCGAATTTCCGGATTTCAGTGACGATAGTTTGCGCGATGCGGAAGACGGGTTTTGGATTCCCCAAACCGAACGGCGCAAGCATCTGGATATCTCGAAACAGTGGTTGCGATACTTCACGCAATGTTACCAGAGCGTCATGTTTGCCATCAGCATTGATGATTTCGGTGTGCTCCATCGCCGCCGCTACCGCCGACAATGTTTCGGAGAGCGTATGCACGTGTTCCGATAGAACGGTAAATCCCCCGGATGCCGCGTGACCCCCGTATTCCTCGAACACACCATCGGTCTTTGAGAAAAGGTCGACAACAGATATCGCGCCGTCTGAGCGGCACGAGCCCTTGATGCGACCGAGCGCATCGCGGCCCCAGATGCATACAACACCGCCACGCTCTTCCATAACAGAATTGGCGGCAAGGCCCAGGAGTGCGGGCTTCCATTCAGGATTCCCTACGACGACGACACTCTCGTCGGCGATGAAGCGATCTTTTACCTTACGCTTTGCTTCTCGCACCATAGCCGAGACAACACCTTTTCTGCTTGCATTCAATGCTTCGAGCTTGGCGGCCAATTGCTCGGCCTCGTCGGCGTCGTGTGTGGTCAAAAGCCTGAGCGCGAGATGCGGTTCGTCCATGCGTGAGGCAGCGTTGATTCGTGGCGCGATGGAAAATCCGATGTCGTCTTCCGTGAGCTCTGCTTTGCGCAGACGCAAGCGCGTACAGAGCGCATTGATGCCAGGACGCGGCGACTTGCGCAAGACTTGCAGGCCCCAATATGCGAGCGTACGGTTCTCGCCGATCAATGGGACCATATCGGCGACCGTCGCGATCGCGACAAGGTCCAGAAGCCACTTTTCCCACCCTTCCGCGATACCGTCGAACCGCTTGATGTTCTGCGCATGCCCACCGGCCAACACTGCTTGTACCAATTTGAACGCGACCGACGCGCCGCACAGGTGCGGGAATGGATATGGGGCGAGCTTCGGATTCAGCACGACGAGCGCGTCGGGCAATTCTCCTGGTATCTCATGGTGGTCGGTGACGATAACATCGATGCCTTTTCCTTTGGCAAACCGTACGCTTTCTATCGCTGTCGTTCCCACGTCGACCGTGATGATGAGTTTCACCCCGCGTTCCGCAAGCTGCTGTATCGCTTCGGTGTGGAATCCATATCCTTCTCTGTCGCGATGCGGTAAATAGACCTCGAAATTTTCGTATTCGAGTTTCTGAAAGAGGTCGCCGAGCAGTGCCGCACCGGGAATGCCATCGCAATCGAAATCCGCGTAGATGGCGATGCGCTCGTTCCGCTCCATCGCCAGCAAGACGCGCGCAACGGCGATGCCCATGCCGGCAAAAAGCTGTGCGGCATGAGTGTGAAGCATGTAATCGGGTGCTAAAAACTCCGCAATGGCATGCGGCTCGGTGATACCGCGTTTTACCAGCAGGGCTCGAACGAACTCGGATACTTCAGCGGGCATTCATTGGATTCTACCGTATACTAGCCGTATGAAGGATTGTATATTTTGCAAGATCGTTGCCGGGGAAATCCCGGCAAACAAAGTTTTCGAGAACGATGATTTCATGGCAATAGTCGATATTCATCCGCTTGCACCCGGGCAGCTCCAGGTAATCCCAAAAAAACACTATCGCTGGGTATGGGACGTGCCGAACATTGGTCCGTATTTTGAGGTCGTTCAAACGCTTGCAAAAGCACTACAGCGCGCCTTTGGGATCGATCGAATACAGTCCAAAGTGGTCGGTGAAGACGTGCCGCATGCACATGTGTGGCTTTTTCCTGATCCCGTACTGGTCCGCGGAGACAAGAGTGATTTTGTTGGCAATGCGGAGAAAATCCACGCCGCATTGGGGCAGAATTAGCCGAAGTCGGACTTCGACAACTTATCCACATTGCTTACGACCGTGAGCAAAGTGGATAAGTTCTACCGAAGCAAAACCTTGATAAGCGAGATCTATTTTCTTCCTACCGACATATGCCGCTGTAGATGAATTCCGCGCCTGCTGCACTCATAACGCAGCGATTGGAGTACGTCGTCGGTCCCGGAGAAGCCATCATGCATGCTGGTATCGAATGGCGGCATGCCGGCTCTGGTGGTTGGCCGCAGACCGGATTGTATTCCATGGTGCAGTACGCGGTCGTGCCGACTTGTACCGAGGCGGTTGCCTTTGCTTCCTTGCCCGACTCGTCACGTACGATGATACGCACCGTGTACGAACCGGCATTCGAATACGAGTGCGTGAACGAGGTCGTTTGCTGGATGGACGTGGTCGGAGGGAATGAACTCATCGCCGTATCGCGGACGGCCCACTCATCACCCCATTGCACCGAATACGTCAGACGGCCATTTTCAGGATCCGTCGCTTTTATTTCCCATGTGCCAACTTCGTTCAGGTTGAGCGAGGTCGGACCGGAGAAACCTGAGATCGAAGGCGGGCGATTGCTGTTGTCGTTGCGGCATACGCCTTCGTGTACGAAGGTTGCGTTGTCAGCATCCATCATGCACCTATTGCTGTATGTTTGCTGGATAGGGTCGCATGGCGCTGTGATGCACACGATAGGTTTCGAACCGCAGACTGGTCTGTATTCTTTCATACATCCGACATTTGCGCCGACATAGATTTGCACTTTGCCGACGACTTCCCGACTGATCGGTGCCATACACTCAACGAGCTTCGCGCACGGGTTCCACGTCTTTATTAGTGTTGCGGTATACGTACCATCCTGGGTGTAGGTGTGGGTATTTGTTCCTGATCTCCAGTTCATCACCGGTTCGCTGGAGCCATCGCCGAAATCAACCAAGAAGCTTTCAGTGGGGCTACCGCTGATCTTCGTGTAGAACGTAACAGCAAGGGGTGCTTGGCCGCGCTGGGGCGTGGCCGAGAAGCGCGAGGAACTCGGATTTTTGCACCACTCATTGATGATGGAGCGTGTACGCGGACCGAAATTGCCCCAACCGATCTTCGTGTCAGCCTTGGCGACGACACTGTTCTCCACCTGCCACTTACCGAGCGCCGCACGTGTGGCGGTGCCGAAATACCCAGTCGCCTCAGCATTAAGGAGTCCTTCTTCTTTCAAAAATTCCTGCAATCGTTTCACTTCATCCCCGCTCTGTCCGGCGACAAGCGCGCGCAACACCGGTATCTTACATATGCGTCGGTGTTCCATCATTGACACACCTTCGTTGGCATCATTGGAATCCGCTTTTTGCGGGTCGTTAACTTTTTGCATGTCCTTGAGCTGAATTCGAAGCTCAGAGACTTTTCCGAGCAATTCTTTTATCTGAGACTGTATCTCATCGAACGTGAGCGCCGAGGTAGCGAGTGGTGCCAAACATGCCGTGGCGATAATCAAACCTGCAATAAGCTTTTTATTCATATGTATGATTAAGACGTATAAAGTGCGTACAGTATGACGTGCGTGGCAGAAGCCCTTCATGTATATGGGGACATCTACGCGTATTCTGACGCTTGGGCGGGCGAAAACTTTCACCTGCCTTTCACGTGTTGATAATCACTGCAATTATGCTTAAGTAGCATAAGTGTAATGAGTAACGAAAACGCGTCAATCGCCCCGCACCAAAGCGAAGCTTGGTGCGGGGTAAAGCCCTACCCGTCCTTTTCATTTCAATGCCTCTATGGCCGGCAAAGTGCCCTTAGCCAGAAATTCGAGCATCGCGCCGCCGCCGGTGGAAAGAAATCCGAGCTCGTCCATATTGACGCCGGAAATCTGCAACGCGGCGATGGTGTCGCCTCCACCGATCACTTTTTTTGCATCGCTTTTTGCGATCAATTCCGCAATGGCGTGTGTCCATGACACGTAACCATCTTCAAAAAGCCCCGAGGGGCCGTTCCAAATGATAAATTTGGCCGATTGAATGTAGGGCGCAAATACGGCAACGGTGTCCGGGCCGATATCAACGATTTTGTCACCTTCACCGACTTCGCTCGGCGCCTTGGTAAACGCCTGTTTATCCTCACGCTCGGCAACCACGTCTATTGGTGTGAGTAGATTCGGATGTGCGACGACCGTGGCGTCGGGCGCGTGTTCCGAGACTCGCGAGCGGCCCACGGGGAAACCCTGCGCCTTCAAGACATCGTTCGCTATCGCGCCAACGACTGCGACGTGATCATAGATCTCAAGGAATGACCGGATAATTGGATCCTTGGTCTCGAACTTGGCACCACCGATTATTGCGAGCGCCGGATGCGGCGGCTGGAGCGCCTGGGAAAGATTTTTTATTTCATCACACAGCAACAACCCCGCGAATGATGGCAGGAGCGCGGGCACTCCGATCATGGACGCATGCGGACGATGCGAATTTGAGAATGCGTCGTTCACATATATATCGCCCAGAGCCGCGAGTGAGCGAGTGAAGTCGGGGTCGTTGGCTTTCTCAAGGTCGTACTGCTGGCGGAGATTCTCCAGCAGTACGACTTCCCCGTCTTTCATCGCGTCGAGTGCTGTGTGCGCGGCGTGGCCGAAGAGATCCGGCACGTAAAATGCTGGCACGAATTTTGCGAGCGCTCGTGCGACGGGCGCATTCGTTTCCGAGGGATCTCGGCCGATGTGCGAGATGATAATAACTTTCGCACTATGTTCTGACAGAAATTTGATCGTTGGAATTGCGCGCGATATCCGGAACATATCGGCCACTTCTCCGTTGTGGTCGAGTGGTACGTCGAGCCCGGTACGCAGGAGAACCCGCTTGCCTTTTAGTTCACCCGCCGATAGCTCGTCAATGCAGCGCATTGTGTTAGAGCGACTCAAGAAGTGCCGCGAAGCGATACGGATTAACGCTCACATGGCCGATGAGAAAGCCATCCGCATTGCCGTCGAGAAGCATCCGGTGCGCATTTGTTTCATTTACTGAGCCGCCGTACAAAACTTTTACCGCCATACCCCTCTCGCCATGCATCTCCACGATAGTTTTGCGGATAAAAATGGACATTTCATGCATGTCATGCGGATCCAACATTTCCTCTCCGCCGATAGCCCACACCGGTTCGTACGCGACAATGCACTGTGTGATTTTGCCCGCAGGTACTTCGGCAAGTCCCGCGCGCAACTGATCACGGATGAATCTGAAGTATTCTCCGCTCGCGGTTCGTTTCAGTTCACCAACGCAGAGTATCGGAGCGATCTTTGCGGTAAGTGCCGCAACGACTTTCTTGCCCATTGTCTCATTGGTCTCTCCTGCCGCGCGACGTTCACTGTGACCGATGATCACATACACAGCATGCGCATCCTTGATTTGCGGCATTGAGATGTCGCCGGTGAACGCGCCCGCACTCTCAGAATGACCGTTTTGAGCCGCGAATGCGATCGTGCGGCCTTTGTAGAATTTGGTCAGTTCGCGGAGAAATATTGTGGGTGGCGCTACGACTATAGATACATTTTTCACCGACTCGCCCGCTCTACGCGTCGCTTCGAACAGCTTCTTGGCCTCGCTGGCGGATGCGGGATTCATTTTCCAATTCGCGACGATGATGGAATTCATTGCAAAATTGTATCACGTTCGCTTATAGCGCGTAGACAGATATTTCGCGACTTCTACGCCTGCGACGTGCTACTTTTATATGCATGGGAACGTTGCGCGATCGACTCAAAACTGCGTTTGGATTTACCCCTTGTCACTTTTCACGAAAAAGTGACAAGGGGTTCACGATCATGGAGGTCTTGGTCAGCATATTCGTGCTAGCCTCGACGCTTGCGATATATACGACCGCAAGCATGACGACACGCGTGACACGGCATGCAAAATATCAGGATGCCGCGCTTCGCATTGCCGAAAGCGAGATCGAGAACTTACGCTCGCTTTCATTCGGATCGCTCCCCGCGAGCGGACAGATCGTGAGTACGGAACTCGATGCACTTCCCGGCGGCACGGGTACGCGCACAATCACCGAATACAACACGGAAACCAAGCAGGCGAACGTCAACATTTCGTGGCAGGAGGCTAACGCGCCGCGATCCATCGAACTCGATACGCTCATCACTGAAACAGGCGGTCTATGACATACATATTGCAGGGACGCGGATTCACCCTTATAGAAACGCTCGTCGCGGTCGCTCTCATCTCCCTGCTCTCGATTATGATCGTGAATATTTTCATCAGCTATAACGATTTCTTTCTTTCGCATGAATCCAACATAGATACCGCACGATCGGCTAACGCGATCATGAGTGAGGTGGGGTCCGCGGTTTTGCAAGCGACACAGGTGTCTACGACGCACACGTTCGCCGGGACTTCGTATTCCTCCGATGCCGACACGCTCGTGCTTGAATTGCCCGCGATCACACAAGATGGCGACACCGTGCCCAGCGCATTCGATTACGTCGCCCTGTACGCAAGCGGCACTGTTGCGTACCTGGTCGTGGACGCGCACGCATCAAGTGTGCGTAGCGACGAAACGCGCACTCTTAGCACCACGCTCTATTCGCTCACCTTCGGCTACGACAGTGCCAGCATGGCGGATGTCAGCTCTGTCGAAACCGACGTACGCACCCGTGCCGAGAGAAAAGGCCGCACAGTCGAATCTCATCTGAAACAGCAGGTATATCTGCGCAACAAATAATATGCGTCGTCCGCACGAACACGGTGTCGTTCTGATTATTTCGCTCGTATTTGGCGCACTGCTTATCATGATGAGCGCATCGGTCGTGAGCTATACGACGATCCATGCGCGTTCGTCGCGCGCATCGGTCGCAGCGCTCCAGGCGCGCGTACTTGCGGAAGCCGCCGTCGACAAGGCAGTCTATGAGCTCAACCAGAACTCGAACTACGCGGGCGAAACTGATACTGCGCTCGGCGATGGTGTGTTCTCTGTATCGATCGAGAATATTGATTCGAACACCAAGCGCATCGTTGCGGAGGGGTTCGTTCCGACGAGCGCAGACGCGATAGCCCACCGTACGGTACGCGTGACAGTTTCTATTGATACAGCCGTCGTCTCGTTCCATTACGGAGTGCAGGTCGGCGAGGGCGGATTGGAGCTCCAGAACAGTTCCATCGTCAACGGCAACATACACGCAAGCGGCATCGTGACCGGAGAAAACAGCAACATCATCCGTGGCGACGTTATTTCGAGCGGTGCTGAGGGGCTCGTGGACGGCATTCACGCGACGAGCTCGGTGTACGCGCACACGATCCAGGATTCAACTATAGATGGTGATGCGCATTACCAAGTGATATCGGACACGGTCGTAACAGGTACTGAGTATCCGGACAGTACAGATCAGGCGACTTCGACACTTCCGATCTCAGACGAGCTCATAGAGCTGTGGAAAGATTCCGCAGAAGCGGGGGGAACGCACAATACGCCCTGCCCGTATGTCATAGATGAGTCCGTGACGCTCGGTCCCAAAAAGATCAACTGCGACCTCAAGATCAAAGGCAACTCCACCATTGTGACGCTCGCTGATCACGTGTGGGTGAGCGGAAACATCGAAGTAGAGGGCTCGTCGGTGATACGCGCCTCCTCTGCACTCGGCGTAAACGGTGTTGCGCTTATCGCCGACAACGAATCGGACCGATTGAATAGCAGTACAGCCGTGCTCCAAAACTCCGCGGTCTTCGAGGGCTCGGGTACGAGCGGCTCGCACGTGCTTGTCGTATCGCAGAACAATAGTGCAGAAAATGCTGGAAGCAACACGGCGATCGTAGTGAAAAATACGGTAAGCGGCGATCTCTTGGTCTTTGCGGGTCATGGGCTCATCACGCTCGAGAATTCGATAGATCTGAGCGAAGTGACAGCGTGGGAGGTGCACCTCAAGAATACGGCGGAGGTTACGTACGACAGCGGTATATCGAGTACACTTTTTTCTAGCGGGCCTGGCGGCTCGTGGGCCGTGTTACCCGGCACCTATACACTCACGCCCTAAATGTTTTGTGAAAGCTGGTAGATCGGCGAGATCATCGAAACGGCGAAGAACCCGACCGCACCACCGATGAATAGCATGAGAAACGGTTCAATGACCGTGGACATATCCTTCGTCTTGCGGTCCACCTCGTCTTCGTAGAACACGGCGAGCTTTTTTAGCATGTCTGCCGTTTGCCCCGTTTCTTCCCCGACTGCCATCATTTCGCCAACGAACGAGGGGTAGAGTTTCTCATTCTTGATGAACACACTTGAGAGCTGCTGACCTTGGCGCACCGCGGTCTCGGCACCCGCAAGCACGTCCTTGAAATAAACGTTCTGTATCACCTCTCGCGTAATGCTGAGCGACGTCAATATATCCACACCTGCCACTGAAAGCGACGCAAGCGTTCGCGCGGTGCGTGCAGCATTTATCTCGCGTGTGATGGTACCGATCGCCGGGATTTGTAGGAGCAGAAAATGTGCTCCGCGCTTTCCGCCCACTGTTCTCAATCCTGCGTAGATTCCGCCGATAAGTCCGAGTACGAGCGCGATCGCAAGTACGGTGTAGTTGACCAGAAAATTACTGATGCCAATCACAACTTGTGTCGAGCGGGGCAGTTCGGCGTCCATTTCGGCGAACGTCTGCGCCAAGGTCGGCACGACCTCCACCATCATCACGGCCCCGATGACAAAAATAGCGACAAGGATGATGGACGGGTACACCAGCGCGCTCCGGACCTTCTTTTTCAAGCTGAACATGCGATCCATCTGTTCGGAGACCGTCGTAAGTGAGGGCGAAAGGTCGCCGCTTTCTTCGCCCGCACGCACCATCGCGATAAACAGTGGTGAAAAGACCTTCGGATGTTTGGCGAGCGAGATATGCAGTGCGTCGCCGTGACGCACGGCGGCGGCGATCTCGGAGATGGTGCTCGAGAGACGCGGATTCTTCGTTTGCTTCTGAAGTACGGACAGCGCGCGGGCAAGAGATAATCCTGCACTGATCATGGCGCCAAGGTTGCGGGCAAATAAGATCTTATCGTATTCCTTTACGGTGCTGAACTTCGCGTTCCAGTAGGCGAAGTTCCAGAGTTGCCCCCTATCTTCCTCCTCAACCGCGGTGATGCGGCCGCCCTCGCGCCGCACGATCTGATACAGCTCGAAGCGATCGGCTGCTTCCGCAATCCCCTTATACAATTCGCCGTCGGCTTTCTCGGCAGTGTATGAAAAACGCATCAGTTAAAGTATAGCGCAACATGCGCGCAAGTTGTCGAGCAAACGAAAACAGAATCCCGACGCCGTTCTCGCGGCGCCGGGCAATTGGTCGGACATGCTTCTCAGTCCTCGATGCGGTTCACCGTCATGATGGCCCCGCCGATCAACAGGAGCGCGGTCATGAAGAGTGCGGCGAAGAGCGAGAAGCCCCAGATCGGAGGCGGCGATCTCGGTACGCCGAAGACGACATGCACGAAGGTGAGTAGTGTCGCTAGGTACAGGATAAATATGACTGGTTGCCATGCTGGCCGCTCAGTCGTCACCGGGCCACTGGCGGTATGACTCGGACTGGCTGGCATTGTCTTCTTCCTCCGTTCCTCAAAGCTCTCCTGACAGCAGCGTCAGTCTAGCTGATACAATTTATACATCACCGTACCTACTTTACAAGTGAATGACTATTCAGTGACGAATAACGTGACGGAAGTCTGACTTCCGTCATTCCAGATTAGATACATCAAGACCTTTCTTTGCAGCGTGGCCAGTAATCATATCTCGTGCGAGCGCTTTAAATTCTCTCGAAGAGTACATTTGCATCAGCGTTATATCAATAATAGGTGTAGAACGACCTTGAGAAAAATCCGGCAGGCTGGAATATTGATAGGTTTCTGTTCCCCATTTCCAAGCACGTTCGAAGTTCTGCACCGCTCGGATAAATCCGCCTGAATATAATTCGAAAACATTTTTAACCATTACGTACGGCGCAACCCATCGGAGATATTCATCGCTCCCGATTGTTCTCCCCTTGTATGCGCCCTGAAAGATACTTCCCTGTTCCTTATACTTCGCATTAAAATGTGCTGACATACTTCCTCCTAAACGCTGCATAAAGCGAGAAATGCCGTCATTTTTAATCTGCTTCAAAATGAGGTGGAAATGATTCGGCATAAGTACCCACGCTTGTATTGCTACCAAGGGATCACGTTTCGGCCACGTATCGGGCCGCTCGTATTCTTGCAAATCTCTAATATCGCGCTCCCAGTTCTCACCTTGGTACTCATCATTTAAATAGTATAGGAGCGTACCAAATCGCTTTCGATCCGCATCGGATCTGGTTATCGGCATTCCTCTCGCGCCGCGCTTAATTATGTGTACGAACGAATCAACTTCGTGCGGTTCTACACGCATCCACTGATTCTACCATAGTTGACGGAAGTCTGACTTCCGTCATTATTCTGTTATGACGCGCAATACTTCTTCAATCGTCGTGACGCCTTGGGCGGCGCGGAAAATGCCATCCTCAGTCATCGTGAGCATTCCTTCCTTGCGCGCCTGTACTTCTATTTGGTCGCCGGTCGCATTTGCCATGATCATTTCTTTGATTGTCTGTGTCACGGGTAGCACTTCATAGATGCCGATGCGGCCGCTATAGCCGCTCGGAGTCTGGCCATTTTCTTTGGGCTTGTAGAACGAGACGTTTTTCCACGTGGCTTCGGTGGATACCGCTTTTTCTTCTTTGAGACCTTTCAACACCTCGCCCGCGTCTACGACCTGCTCAAGTTGTGATTGTTCATCGCGCGAGAGTTCATATTTTTCGTGGTCCGGCGCGAGCTTGCGCACCAAACGCTGTCCGATGATAACGCGCAGTGTGGAAACAAGCAGGAATGGCTCGATACCCATGTCCAAAAGGCGCGCGATTGCGCCCGCGGCGGAATTCGTGTGCAATGTGGAGAGCACGAGGTGACCGGTCAAAGATGCGTTGACGGCTAGGCTCGCCGTTTCTTTGTCGCGGATTTCGCCGACCATAACGATGTCCGGGTCTTGGCGCACGAGGCTACGCAAGCCGTTGGCGAATGTGAAGCCGATGTCGGCGCGGACCTGTGTTTGGTTGACGCGCGGCATCTGATATTCGATAGGGTCTTCGATCGTGGATATGTTCACGTCGGGCGTGTTCACGATATCCAGGAGTGTATAGAGTGTTGTTGATTTACCAGCACCGGTAGGACCGGTGGTGAGTATCATGCCAGTCGTTTTGCGCATCGCATCATGCATGCGCTCGAGCGCAGAGCCGTGAAAGCCGATGCTCTCGAGCGTGAAGCCAGAAATAGAATCGCGCAAAAGGCGCATTACGACCTTTTCGCCGAAATACGTCGGCAATACAGAAACGCGGAACGACAGGCGTTCTCCCCCTGCCTCTGCGCCGAAACGGCCGTCTTGGGGGAGGCGTTTTTCGTCGAGTCGCATGTTAGCCAAAACCTTGACGCGTGCGGTAATAGCGGCGGCCGCGTGTTTCGGGAGCTCCATCGCGTCGTGCAGGATGCCGTCAATGCGGTAGCGGATCAGGAGTGATTCTTCAAGCGGTTCAATATGGATGTCCGACGCTCCTTGCGCACTCGCGTGACGGATCAGCGTATCCACGATGCGGACAGCCGGCACGCCTTCGGCCATTTCTTTCAGATTTGTCTCCGTACCAGTAGCGGTTTTCTCGAGCGCGTCGGTCTCTTCCTGGATCACATCTCCGAGATTATCCTTGAGACTCTGTTGGTATTGTTTGAGTGCATTTTTTATGGACGCGGCATCGGTCAGGCGCGGTAATACCTTGAGGTGCGTCTTCTTTTTTATGAAATCAATGGCTGCCAGGTCGTCTGTGTCGAGCATTGCAACCTCGAGTTCATCGCCGCGGTGATTGTACGCGATGATGTTGTTGCGGCGTGCGACCGGTTCGGGGACGAGACTAAGCGTATCGTATTTGATAGTCGTGCCCTGTAGCGAAACGAACGGAATTCCCAATATATAGGCGTAGGTACGACGCAGTTCGTCCTCGCCAATAGCATTACGCGAGATGAGTAACTCACCGATGGGCCGACCTTCCGACTTTGCATCCGCTTCGGCCGCATCAAAATCTTTCTGCGAAACGAGCCCCGCGTCGGCAAGAAACGATTTCAAGTGTGTGTCGGAGATGTACATCCACACAATTATATCAGCACAAACGGCGCGAACGATCGGTCACGTCGAGACACTCACGTTAACTCACCGTGCGTTCGTGCGCGAGGTAATAGCTGAGATACAAAAGCGAAACCGTCGCGAAGAACACGGCGGCATAAAACACGTTGCCCGAGTTGGTAGAGAAACCAAATACCGAAACCAGCTTCGCGCCCAAGATTGATATGAGTAGTAGATTGACGACGATCGTCACATAGAGCCACTCACGGCCCAACATGTACGCTACAAGGACGATCCCAAGATCGAGGAGCGCTGTAACTATCAGCACTGTCTCGTTCATTTCACCGATTGTAGCACCGTCTCGACACCGTCGCAGACTGATGCTATCAATCGTGCAGGACTTAACCCAACTTGGAGGACGAGGCATGTCACAGATTACGACAACGAACGCGGGGCTCCGGCTCTGGGAGGTACAAAAGGCGCAAGGATCCGGTCTATGCATCGGTCTCGACCCGCACTTTGACAAGAACGGACAGCTGAATGAGGCGTTCTATGCACAGTTCGCGCAAGACAAGGAAGCGCAGCACCTACGCAGCATGTTCGGAAACGTCCGGCGTGCATTCGGAGTTGCGCACGTCAGCCATGAAGACGGTGGTAGCGATCTGTTCCTTGCAGGGCTCACACAATACATGATGCGTATCATCGGCGCAGCGTGGGCGGCAGGGATCAGGGTTTATAAGCCACAGTCGGCTTTCTATGAGCGACTCGGCATGTTCGGCCCGCTCGTGCTCGCTGCCGTGTGCCATCGGTTGCACCAACTCGCTGATGAAGAAAACGACCTGTTTCGCATCCTTGACGCCAAGCGCGGCGACATCGACAGCACTCAGGAGCCCTACTATGCAGCGTATCTGTCGAGATTCGACGAATACGTCGCCCCCGGTATGGGCGGTCAATTCAACTTCGATACGATGACGGTAACGACCTGGATGGGCGAAGACGTGCTCACTCCGGGCCTTCCCTACTTCAAGGCGGGCAAAGGTGCAATCGTCGTTACGCGTACCTCGAACCCGTCTGGGACGACGCTGCAGGACGCGCGTATCCTGTCGAGTGCAATCGACGTGAGCGTCAAACAGACGGCATTCAAGCTCACTCCGGATAGGATCCAAGAAATCGGCGAGGTGCTCGGATCCAGATCGGAGATGTTCACCGTCCACGAAGCCATGCTCTACGAAACGACTGTGTTCAGCCGCGGACACGAACTCGATGTCGGTGGTGTAAGCCCGATATTCTCGGTGATGGGCTCGACAGTGCCGATGTCTCGCAACTTTCGGAAGCTGCGTGGCACCGGCGCAATCGCGCTCGTGCCAGGCTTCGGGCACCAGGGCGGCAATTTCGAGAACGTTGAACCGTTGCTCGCTCTCGACGGCCCGCTTGCGGGCCATTGGGGCATCCTCTCATCGTCACGCGCGCACAACTACCCATGGATGAAAGGCTATGGGGGTTCAGGGAACCCGCAGAACCTAGAATCTGACATGCGACGTGCGATAGATGGCTTCCGCGTGGCTGAGCGACAAGCCTATGCCGACGCCCGGGTCGACTGGCCGTTCTGAGCAAACGACTTGATACGCCGCCTGCCAGCGCAGGCGGCGTATTGACTTTTATGAAGTCCCGACTATACTGCCCGCATTAGTTCCGCCTTTGGCGGACACTTTTTTTAGAAACCTGTTAGTACAACACAATCCATATGGCACTTTTTGACCTTAAATCCCTCAACTTGGCTCTCGAGGAGCTCCAGCAGGAGCGCGGTATTTCGCGCGAAAGCGTCGTGGACGCACTCGCAACCGCACTTGCGGCCGCATATCGCCGCGAATACGGCAAGCGCGGGCAAATAATCCGCGCCACTTTTAATCCCGAGACTGGCGATATGGAATTCCGCCAGGCTAAGATCGTCGTGGACGACACGCTCGTACGCAAAGAAGACGAGGAGGCGCGCGGAGAGGATGACCATCGCTCGCGATTCAACCCAGAACAGCACATCATGCTCGAAGATGCCCAACGCATCAAAAAAGACTCACAGCTCGACGAGGAAATCTCGTTTCCACTTGAGGCCCAAGAGGATTTCGGCCGCATCGCCGCCCAAGCAGCGAAGCAAGTGATCATGCAAAAGGTCCGCGAAGCCGAGCGTGCGTCCATCATCGAAGAGTATGGCGAGCGCGAAGGCGAGATTGTCACCGGCCACGTACAGAGATTCGAGCGCGGCAACTTGTATGTGGACCTCGGCCGTGCGACCGCGATACTTCCCTACGACGAACAGATACCGGGCGAGAGATACCGCCAGGGCGAGCGCGTGCGCGCACTCTTGCTCCGCGTAGACGAGGGTGTGCGTGGTACATTCATCCGCCTTTCCCGCTCGCACCCGCGCTTTTTGACCAAACTGTTTGAAGCCGAGGTGCCCGAAATGGCCTCCGGCGTCGTCGAGGTCAAGGGTATCGTGCGCGAACCAGGCAGCCGCGCGAAAATCGCGGTCAAATCATCCGACGAGCACATTGACCCAGTAGGAGCGCTCGTGGGCCAGCGCGGCGTGCGCGTCGCGGTCGTCACATCGGAACT
>Ga0209542_10010610_pt1 | contig 16565 bp, 20 predicted proteins | sample RifCSPhighO2_01_FD_184028 | JGI IMG/M metagenome (GOLD analysis project Ga0209542, IMG submission 184028) | Soil microbial communities from Rifle, Colorado - Rifle CSP2_plank highO2_0.1 (SPAdes) (version 2) | ecosystem: Environmental > Terrestrial > Deep subsurface > Rock core/Sediment ...
CCGCCTCCTTTGCCCCAGAAAAATAGTGGCGGGGCGCATCATTTCAGATTTCGCTTTTTAGATTTGTGTATCAGATTTGGCAAAATAATTTCAAAAGTTTGCGAAGGTTTTAATTCGGGAGCCAAGTAGGTTGTTTTGCGACAGCTAATATAGTATAGTGTTAAAACTTACGATTAAAAGTATGCCTAAAAATAAAAAATTATCAAAAAAGGCTCTCATATCATTTATATTACTAATGTTGTCGTTTTTATATGTCTGGCTGCCGGTATTAGGTCTGGTTATAATTATTTTAGCAATTGCACTTGCGATTAGTTCTTTAAAGCAAATTAAACGAGATGAAAATATCACCGGCAAAAAGCTGGCAAAAATAGCAATTATTCTTAGTGTTTTCGCTTTAATGGCCGGGGGATGGTTTACCAATGATTACTTTAAATATTTAAATAAAATAGAGAAAGAGAAACAAGAGCCGAAAGTAGGACCTACACTTGCGCCTGTAAAACCCATAACCAGACCTACAATTCCAGAGCCCCTGACAAAGCCTACAACTGCGCCTGTATCAAAACCCAAAACAGGGTCTACGCAACCTGCGCCTGAAAGTAATTTACCTGCTGATGGATATTGGAGTGGAGAGATTGTCTGGCAGACCCCGCTTTCGTGTTATAACACAGAGAGTAATTTTGGAGTTGCTAATTGGTACGCTAAGTATTTACCGGGACCAAAACTTTATGATTTTACTATGGCTGGATATGGATTTATGGTGTCCGGACCTAATAATGGCGGTGTCCTTCTGGATGGAGTAACTTATAGTTGGAATTATCCAGTGGGGGAAAAAACATATACGATAGAGGGAAGGCGAAATGGAAGTAGATTTAATGGAAGCGTGTATCTAAATTATGAATCGCGATGCCGAGATAGCTCCGGGGCAAGTATACCCTACAATGAGTTACAAGGCGTGTTGAGCGGCGAAATTCTGTGAATCCAGAAATGATTTCAGGTTTGCTATTTTATGGTTATCATATTAATATATTAATATGATAAAAAATAATTTTGTTTTTGTTGTTTCTGCTGTGTTTTTAATAATAGGTGTAATACATGTTTTGAGAGTGTTTGGAGGTTGGGAAGTTCAAATAGAGAATTCGGTAATTCCAATGTGGGTTAGTTGGGTTGCCGTAATTGTCGCTTTCTATCTTTCTTTTCAAGGTTTCCGATTGGCAAAGAAAGTTTAATATTTTTCTTCATTAACAAAAAAAAACGCGTTAACGCGTTTTTTTTGTTTTTTGGCCTCAAGGCGCAATCTAGTTAGTTGCCTTTGCCTGAATTTGACCCGCTTCTATTCTCACCATCTTCCTCTTCATCGTCAGAATCTTCATCTTCCTCTTCATCGTCAGAATCTTCATCTTCCTCTTCATCGTCAGAATCTTCATCTTCCTCTTCATCGTCATCCGAGTCATCATCAAGGTCCTCGTCATCATCGTTATCCTCCGTTTCTATTTCAAGAACCGTTCCCACCTGTTCCGCAGATAAATTGGGAAATTTGGCAATAATCGCGGCAATAATTCCTTCCTCCGTATTGGCCGAAGTGACAAAGATGGTTTTTTCATCTCCTATCTCCACCTCCACGATTGTTTTATCTGAAAGAATTTTGGCTTCCGCTTTCATTTTATCTTTTGACGAACCGCTTTTATCTTCTTCTATTTTCGTCTTAATTTCTATCTGTCCGTTCTTGATCTCTACCCGTATGCGCCCCTCTTTGGTGCGCATTTCAATTTTGGTTTTATCGTCCCCCTGTTCATTTATTTCAACTTTTTCTGGCCCCTGGTCAAACTTTATGCGCAATCGGTCGTCGCTTACCTGCACTCGGGCACCAGTCGGCAACTCGTTCAGATAAACGCTAAGCTCCGTCACCAGCGTCTGCAGTCGGTCATCCAGAATTTCACTGTCTCCATCTAGTCCTGTCAGAAAATCAAGTGCCGATTCAATGCCCTCTGTCACTCTCGCTTTCTGTTCGACTGAGAGCGACTCTGTAAGACCGTTTATTTTTTTATCTTCTTCCTCCAACTCCTTTACTTCTGCAATTCGCTCCTCGGCAAAACGAACGCGAAGCTCATTTTTCTTTTCTTTTCGAGTGATGTTTATGCGAAGTTTTTCAACCGCTTGATCAACTCCAAAGAGTAAATCTCCCGGACGAGCATTGTCGGCGACAACAACCGTGCCCCCAGCTCCCAGCGCAATGATCACCGCTATTATAATTCCAATCATATATTTATTATTAATTAACTAATAATCCCCTAATTGTACCAAATTATCTTAATTTATGCAACTAGCCCGGCGTTGTTGTTTGCAAATAGCTTTAATTATTAAAAGATGTATAATTAAGGGACTAATAACATAATTATTACTCTTTATTTTATTTTTATGACAAATGAAAAGAAAATAGAATGGATTTTGAGAATCGGAGTGGCCGGTGAATTTCTCGGCCACGGTGTTTTTGCTGTTTTAGGCAAAGCTGACTGGATAAAATGGACCGAACAGCTGACGGGACTTGATACGGCGACGGCTACAATATTTATGACGGTTGTGGGAGTAGTAGATATTTTGTTAGCTCTAATTGTACTTTGGAAGCCGGTCCGACCACTTCTGTTATGGATGGCATTTTGGGGATTCTGGACTGCTCTTGTCAGACCACTAGTAGGTTTGCCGATTTGGGATTTCATAGAACGCTTTGCCAATTGGGCGGCGCCGCTGGCTTTATATTATTTTTATAAAAGCAAGAATCGTTAGTTAAAAAATAATAATTTTCATAAATTAATTCTGGAAATCCAACTTTCAGCGCTCTTTGAGTTTTCCACAGGAGGGTAGCACTTGACAATACCCCCTAGGGGGTATATACTGATTTTATGGCTACAAATAAACAAAAGTTGATTAGGCGACTCAAAATCATAGAAGGTCAGGTGCGCGGGCTTCAAAAGATGATAGACAAGGATACTTATTGCATTGATATTATTACTCAAACATCTGCAATCAAGCAGGGTCTTTCTAATGCGGAAGATATGCTTATGGAAGAGCATCTTGGGCATTGCGTAGTGAAACAAATAAAAAAAGGCCAAGTCGGCAAAGCCACAACTGAAATACTGAAAGTTTACAAACTTAAACGTAAATAATTATGACAGAATCCTTAGCCATTATTTTAAAACTACATACACCGGATGAACTACAACTTTACTCAAATATTGGTCACTGGATAGAGGGTGGACTATTTTTGATAATTGCCGGTATCGCCTTTGTGCAAGCGTTCGGTTATTTACATAGTCAGAGAGCGCAGTATCTTTGGCCGGTAATCATTCTCGTTGCGGGAATCTTTTTGCCACTATTTTCATTCTCGCACCATTTCAATGAACTGACCCTCGCATGGAAAGCAACCATCTATGATCCGCAACAACTTCAGCACATGATCATGGCAATATTGATCACAATAGCTGGAGTAGCTGAAGTGGCATATTTGCGAGGTCAAGGAAAAAACCAACTCTTGCGGTTTGTATTCCCCTTGGTGGTCGGAATAATCGGAATCATGTTTATTACCCATCCCCAGCACGGCACAAGTGAAGCTGTTTTGCGAGCGGTCACCATTCATAAGTATTTAGGGACCGTACTAATTTTCGCGGGAATATTTAAAGCACTCGAAGTAATAAAGAAAAATACCCAAAGATGGCTCACGTTTTCGTGGATATTTTTTCTCACCATCGCGGCCATATTGCTGATTAGCTATCGTGAGCCGGAGGGAGCTTATATGCTCAATCCAACCATGAATGAGGTGATGCCACAGATGAACCAGGCACAAACAACAGATAAAATTGTTGTTACTGTAGTTGGTTTTATTGGGATGGCTTTTACCTACTGGTTTTTTCTCATGAAGAAGGAGAAGGAAGTGGCCGTTTCCGGATCGGTAGACATTATCGTTGGGGGCGGCTATTCTCCAGAAGTTATCTCTATTCCCAAAGGGAAAACAATAAAGATAAGTTTTATTCGTAAAGATCCCAGCAGTTGTTTAGAGGAGGTGGTACTTGGTGACTTTAAAGTTCGTAAATACCTTCCCTTAAACCAAAAAGTTACGGTCGAACTTACGCCGCAGAAAAGCGGTGAATTTGTTTACGCCTGCGGTATGAACATGTATCACGGCAAAATAATCGTCAAATAATTTTACTATGGAAACTAAAAAAACATTTTCAATCAAAGGCATGCATTGTGTCTCATGCGTGCTGATACTTGAGCGAGCACTTAAAAAGTGGACAATGTATCCGAAGCCAATGTTAACCTTGCTACAAATAAAGCGACAGTAACCTACAACCCACAAAAAGTGACTAATGAACATCTGGCTTCAGCGGTGGCTAACGTTGGCTACGAAGCAATAGTTAACGAGGAATTGAAGTCAGAAGAGGACGAACAAAAAGAGAAGCAGAAAGAACTAAAGGATTTACGCACTAAAGTCATCGTCAGTCTTGTCCTGGGTATTTTGATTCTTTGGGGTAGTTTCCCTGTTCTCATGAACACTGCTCCAATGATTTTGCAGAATTTCTGGGTGCAATTGCTTTTGGCAACTCCGGTGCAGTTTTGGGCAGGATGGAGTTTTTATCGGGCTACCGTATCCGCTCTTAAACATCGGACCGCCAACATGGATACCCTCGTAGCCATTGGTACTACGGTTGCCTATGTCTATTCAGCCTTCGTTACAGTTTTGCCTCATATGGTTGAAAATATTGGCATTGAGCCGTTTCCATATTTTGACGTAGCTACTATCATTATTGGTTTGATCTTACTCGGCCGTTATTTTGAAGCAAAAGCAAAAGCTGGTACTTCCGAGGCAATAAAGAAACTCATTGGTTTGCAGGCAAAGACCGCTCGGGTTATTCGTGATGGCAAAGAAATCGATTTGCCAATCAACGAGGTAGAAATCGGTGATCTCATTCGTGTCCGTCCCGGTGAAAAAATTCCTGTTGACGGCATTATCGTCGATGGTGAATCCAGCATTGATGAATCAATGGTCACGGGAGAGAGTATGCCTACTGATAAATCTAAAAACGATGTTGTTGTCGGGGCAACAATGAACAAGACGGGGAGTTTTACATTTAAAGCAACAAAGGTGGGACAAGAAACCATGCTTGCCCAGATCATTAAGCTCGTGCAAGAGGCTCAAGGAAGCAAGGCGCCGATTCAAAGATTAGCCGATCTTGTCTCATCATATTTTGTGCCGATCGTCATCATGCTGGCGATAGCTACGTTTGTACTCTGGTATAACTTTGGGCCAGCCCCCGTCTTGTTGTTTGCGATTCTCAATACGGTGGCCGTTCTTATCATTGCCTGCCCTTGCGCGATGGGCTTGGCTACGCCTACAGCTATCATGGTAGGCACGGGCAAAGGTGCAGAGCACGGTATTCTTATCAAAGATGCCGAGAGTCTTGAGATTGCTCATAAGGTTAATACCATAATTTTTGACAAGACTGGTACACTTACAAAAGGCGAACCAGAAGTAACGGATATAATTACTATCCTACCAGAATTAGATAAAAGTGAGGCTTTAGCACTGGCAGCATCATTAGAAAAAGGTTCGGAGCATTCTTTGGCAGAAAGTATTGTTACAGAAGCGGATAAAAAAAATCTGGCGTTGGTGTCTATTAAACAATTTAAGGCAGTCCCAGGCCACGGTGTAGAGGGTTTTGTTGATGACAAAAAAGTAGTTTTTGGTAATAGAAAATTGATGAACAAAGAAAATATTGAGATTGGCAGTCATGGTCAAGAAATTGAAAGGCTGGAAGGGGAAGGCAAGACTGTGATGATGCTGGGATTAAATAGCAAGCTCATAGCACTTATCGCCGTTGCCGATACTATAAAAGAGTCGGCAAAAGCAGGCATCGAGTTACTCAAGAAGTTGCACATTGAGGCAATTATGATAACTGGGGATAACCATAGGACAGCAAAAGCGATTGCAAAACAAGTTGGAATTCAACGAGTTTTGGCCGAAGTGTTGCCAGAACAAAAAGAAGTTGAGCTAAAGAAAATACAAGCTGAAGGTAAGATTGTCGCTATGGTCGGCGATGGTATTAACGATGCTCCAGCCTTAGCTGCTGCGGATATTGGTATTGCCATGGGTAGTGGTACCGATGTTGCCATAGAATCTGCTGACATTACCCTGATTAACAAAGATTTGAAGTCCGTAGCAACAGCCATTATGCTTTCAAAGAAAACTATGCGGACAATCAAACAAAATCTTTTCTGGGCATTTATTTACAACATTGTCGGTATTCCTCTCGCGGCCGGATTATTTTATCCGATTTTCGGCTGGCTGCTTTCGCCGGTCTTCGCCGGATTCGCCATGGCCATGTCTTCCGTGTCGATGGTTGGCAATTCGCTTCGCATTAAAAGCAAGAAATTGTAAAAAGGTCGGCTGGATTGCTCTAATTGAAAGCTTTTTGGGCTGGTGCTGGCTACACAGCGCATTTCACATTGACAATAAGAACCAGTAGTATTTATTTGATTGCCTTGTTGTGAATTATAAGGTATAATAGCTATATGATGGGATATGGATATGGAGGGTATGGTGGAATGATGGGAGGGGGATTGGGTATTATCATTTTAGCAATAGTGGTAATAGACCTGATTCTGCTCGGCATTTGGCTGTACAAACAAATTAATAAATAGTTAACATGAGTTTACCTAAACTAAAATCATATAGTTGAAGGACGCACATGCTTTTCTTTTTAAGAAACCAGATAAATTATATAGAAATAATTCTAGTTCTTGCCGGAATATCTTTTTTTGTTAGTACTATTTATATAGCTGGTGGCGGAGACTTGTCTCTGAATTATTTTGCCAAAGTTCTGTATATTACCGGGACAGTTTTATTGATTTTTGAAAAATAATATGGAGTTAATCTGGGGTATACAGTTGAATGAAGTACTGCTTCTTCTCAAGCAAATAGGACTGGCCATATTAGGCGCAGCGGCTCTTTGGGGTTTTATATTTAGCATTAGAGATATCCGTCGTCACGAGCCCAAGACTTGGATAGTTGATGATTGGCTTAGTATAAAATTATTTAATCTTTTCTTGATTGGCATTATCCTCTCCTCTTTGGCTTTTTTTGCTTCCCTGCCTACGCTCAGAGTTTTAGCTCATGAAGGTATTGCTGTTATAGCCACCATATCTGAAATTACGGCAACTTTTCCTTCAATAACGATATTGTACATCGGGTTGATATCCATGACTTGTCTGATGATGATATTGCGTATCGGCAACCAAGAAAAATTCTCGTATCTGCTCACACCGTTTTATGCAATTGCTTTTTTGATGGCATTTACCATGACATCTTTATCAGCTTGGCGAGGAACATTTGACTCAATTCAAATATTTCATTTTATGCACGGATTTCATTCTATTTTTACTTTGGGGTCAGTGATAGTTTTAGATTTTTTATTTCTAACATCCAATCGCTCCTCATTACTGAAACAGCATGTCTATAGCCTTTTTCCCACAATTAGCAAAGTTATTTGGGCCGGGCTGGCCTTAGACTTTATAAGCGTATTTTTGATATCAGAATATTTTATTGTAACGGAAAAATTCTTATTTGTTCAGACTGTCATCACTATTCTTATTATCAACGGAGTTTTACTTTCTGGTTCAATTGCGAGAAAAATGATGAATTCTATCAAAAATCACGTTCAGCCCATAACTGCCAGATGGCGTCGCCTGGGCAATATAGCCGGAGCTTTATCTATAACCTCCTGGATTACAATAACCACTTTGGATTTTTTTAAAAATTTGACACTTAGTTATATCCAACTATTGTTGGTATATTTAGGATTCTTTATGCTGGCGTTTATCGGACATCTTTTATTTGAACACCTAGAATCCAAAAAAACTCCCTTAACCCTAAGTAATCAAGAAATTTAGCACACTAGTTAGCAAGGACAGTCCTTGCTAACTTTCGCTAACTCGGATTTTCTATCCGGACAGTTTTTATTTCTTCAATTTGTTTATTATGGGCGGCGAGAATGAGCTCTTTTACTCTCTCTGGATTTTTCGCGTTTTTAATCACAAATTCCTTTTCGCTTCCGGCGGTTTGCACATGGACGGAGCCTATGCGCAGAAAAGTATCAATAAACCCTGAAATTTCCAATTTCATATCCTGAATTCTGTCCAGTCGCAGGCTGGAGATTTCCCGGGAGAAAAGCCTCTTTTGTTCAACATCCACAAGCCGCTTATCCGTCAAAATCCATATATCCAGATAATAGTCGGTCCACATAATAAAACCAATATTCCAGACAACGGTGAGAAATATAAAATAAAGCAGTAAAAAGAAATATACAGACTGAGAGGAAAGTTGCAGAGAAGTAAAGGCTTGGACATAGGCGTACATTGCCAGAGGAATAAGCGCCACCAAGGAAAGCATGGAAATCTCCGACACGAAATAAAAAATATGCTTTCGGAAAACCGCTATCAATTTTTCATTTTCTTCCAGTTTGAGCATGACTATTGCAGACTATAAAAGGCTAATGCGGTTGCGCATAATCCAAGTAAGCTCAGGAGTCCGACACAATAGATTACTTTGGTCATATCTGTCGCCGGGCTGTGCAGTTTATATTTATTCCAATGGAATATGAGGGCTGCGCCTCCCGCAAGGGCCAGCAACGCAAAAATTCCAAGGGCAATCCATAACCCTGAGACGGGTATTGTATTTAAAGCCTGGCTCAGTGAAAATGAAGCTATATCTATCATCTATATAGTATACAAAGTGTGAAATGTTTTGTACACTTTTAAATTTTTAATAAATAGGTTATCATACTATGGATGGAAAGCTTCAAGTTCGGATTATTTTTAATTGTTACTTTTTCCCTGGCGGGAATTTTGGGGTATTGGTCCGTGACTACTCTGCAATCGGGAGCCGAACATTCCACCCTCCAGAAAGTAGAGCGGCTGGAAAAAGAGAATGAAAATCTAAAACAAGAAGCGGAAGAACTCAAAAGCGCGCTCAGTCTTTTACAGAGGGAAGCGGAAGACAACCAGCAGGCGGAGCCAGAGATAGCGCAGCCGGAAACGAAACAGCCTGCTCCCGCAACCGTATCCAAAAACCAAGCGTTGATAAATGAACTGCAGAAACTTATCAATGACAATATTTTTTTGAAGCTTAAATCAAGCGGCACGAGAGTCGGCACTGCGCAGAAATTTTTAAATATTTACAACAAGACTTCCAACCGAGTTGACAACGACTACGGCGCCAGCACCCAAACAGCGATAACCGCTTTCCAGAAAGCGGAGGGATTGACGGCCGACGGCGAAGCTGGTCCGGGAACTTTCAAAAAAATGATTGATTGGCTCAAAAAACAGGGGTAACTTTTATTATGAAGAAAATAATATTTTTAATAATAGTTTTATTAGTAGCCTTAACTTTAATTTTTAAAATGACTAACAAAGAAAATAATATGAATCTTACAAGTGAAATTTTTGCAAATAACGGCAAAATTCCAGTTGAGTATACTTGCAACGGAAAGGGGATACAACCTCCGCTTAAAATATCCGGTGTGCCGGAAGAAGCAAAAAGCCTAGCGCTTATTGTTGATGACCTCGATGCCCCCAACGGAGATTTTGTGCACTGGGTGGTCTGGAATCTTGATCCAAAAACGCCAACCATTGAGAATGGCATTGTTCCCGAGGTCGCAGTAGAAGGTTATACAAGTTTAAACAAATCTGGATGGATTGCGCCTTGTCCTCCATCCGGTGTTCATCATTACAATTTTAAGCTGTATGCTCTTGATACTGTTTTTTCCATCCCTAACTCGGGAACCAAGGCGGACCTTATTTTGGCTATGGATAAACACATTATCGATAATGTAACTCTGATCGGATTATATGGAAAAGATTTTTAATATTTTGTGATATAATATAAATATATATGGCTAAAAGAAGCACCACCCTCAGTCCAAAAAAGAAATCCCGACGTTCTCATAAAACCAAAAAACGACTGGAAATAAAAAGGGCAATGCTGGCGAAAAAAGCATTACGGAAAAAATTTAAATAAAATTCACAAAGCGCATGATTATAAAAAAAAAATCCCTCGGCCGTAGGCCTATGGGCAAGGCTAAAAAAGTAGTCATGGTCAGTGGGGGATTTGATCCAGTGCATATTGGTCACGTGCGACTTTTTCAAGAAGCAAAAAAACTGGGAGACGAATTAGTAGTATATATAAACAACGACCATTGGCTCCGAGCTAAAAAAGGTTTTGTTTTTATGCCCGAAGAGGAGCGAAAAGAAATAATTGAAGCTTTTAATTCGGTTGATAAAGTTATCATAAGTAATCACAAAAAAAACACAAAGGACATGAGTGTCTGCGTGGGATTGATAAAAATTAAACCGCATATTTTTGCGAACGGAGGAGACAGAAACGAAAAAGATGCCAGTAATCCGGATTCTTCCTTGTATAAAGAGAGAGAAATACACAAAAAATTAGGTATTCAGATGGTATATAATATAGGGTATGGCGGTAAAGTCCGCAGCTCTTCCGGGCTGGTAAAACGAGTATGGAAGAGGGAAATAAAGAAAAAGAAAAAATGAAACCCTTAGATAAAATTTCAAAAGCAAAGCTTAGTCAAATCAAGATGATTGTTTTTGATGTTGACGGCGTGCTTGTCCCGAGAGGCACTAAAATAAAACAGAGAGGCAACACGCTGACTTTTCAAACAAAAGTGATCAACAAAAAACAGATAAGCCAAATTCAAGAGCTTCATCGTAAAGGATTTTTGGTAAATATCAGTTCTGGCAGGGGGCTTTATATGCTTCAAGAAATGTTCAGAGAAGTCTTGCCTTTCGTTAGTCTTACTTACGAAAATGGTAGCGCTACTTGGTATAAAGGGGAAATCCATCAGCACATTAACAGTTTCAAGTATTTGCAAAACGTGTTTCCAAAGTTGAAAAAAATTGTAAATAAAAATATCAAAGGATTTGAACCAAAAGAATTTATTATAACTATTCACTGCAAAAAAAGAATAAAAGAAATTGAAAAAATAGTAAAAAAAGAGAAGGGTCTTTATACCATTTGGAACGGAGAAGCGTATGATATTGGAATTAAAAAATATCAAACAAAAGCTCTTGGTTTGCGCAGGGCAATGAAAATCTTAAAATTGAAGAAAAATAATGTTATGGCTTTAGGAGACAATTACAACGACTCCGAATTATTAAAAGAAAGCGGAATGCCTATATCAGCTGACAAAACGAAAGTCCAGGGAAAGTTTTATGTTCCACTAGAGAGCAAGTTTCTTCCTGCAGATATTTTGATGCAAAAAATCTTATCCTAAGTTATAATTAAACTATGGCGGAATTTAAAATATTTCAAGTGGAGCGCCCGTGGGGGAATTTCCGGCAATTTACTCACAACAGTCTTTCAACCGTAAAAATTCTAACTATCAAACCCAACGAGCAATTAAGCCTGCAGAGTCACACAAAACGCTCTGAGTTTTGCCGGGTTATCCAGGGGGCTGGCACTATGCAGGTGGGGGACATCACATATAATATAAAGGAGGGCGACGAATATAGCGTTCCTGTCAACGTAAAACATCGCATAACGGCTGGACCGACCGGTCTTGCTTACTTGGAAATTGACGAAGGGGATTTTGACGAAAACGACATTATTCGTTATGAAGACAAATATGGCCGCGCTTAAAAAGAAAAAAACGAAAAAGAAAAATAGCAAAAAGAAAAAAATTTCTTCAAAAAAGAAGAGCGTTAAGTTTAGAAAAAAAGTAATCAAAAAGAAAAAGGGCGGTATTATATTGAAAAGAGCTTATCATAATCCGATTATTGAACCTCGGTCCTATATATGGGAATCAAAAGCCACGCTTAACCCGGCTGCTTTTATGGCCAACGGCAAGGTTCATCTTGTTTATCGGGCAATTGGAGACAACGATTCTTCGGTGCTTGGATATGCGGGGAGTCAGGATGGCTACAACATTGACGATAGGCCGACATATGCTATCTATCAAAGACCAAATAATTTTAATCGTCCGGATTTATCAGTATCCTCGATTGATTATATTTCGGGAGGAGGTTGGAATGGGGGTTGTGAAGATCCGCGAGTAACTTTATTAGGCGATATAGTCTATATGCTTTACACTGCTTTTGATGGTTGGGGCTCGGTTAGAATAACGCTCACCTCAATTAAACTAGATGATTTTGAAAAAAAGAAATGGAATTGGGAAAAACCAATTATAATTTCGCCACCAGGAGAAATTCATAAAAATTGGGTTATTTTTCCGGAAAAAATAAATAATAAATTTGCAATATTTCACAGTATGTCGCCTAAAATTTTAGTTGAGTATGTAGACAAAATGGAAGATTTTGATGGCGTAAAGTTTATTCACAGCGTTCACCAAGGAAGTCCCGAGTGGCAACTTCGTGAAAAGGGGATACGCGGAGTGGGCCCATCTCCAATAAAAACTAAATTAGGCTGGCTTATTTTATACCACGCCATAGAAGAACACGATTCCAATCGCTACAAGCTTTTTGCTATGATTTTAGATGCCAAGGACCCGACTAAAATTCTTTATCGTTCAATTAGTCCAATACTTGAACCAGAAGAACATTATGAAAATAATGGATATAAATGGGGAGTTATTTATTCATGCGGAGCGGTGGTAAAAGATGGCACACTTTTTGTTTATTATGGCGGGGCAGACAAGGTCATAGGTGTCGCCTCCATCAAACTTGCGAACTTGCTTGCTGACCTTAAAAAACATAAAGCCGTAAAATTAAAAAAACAATCTACTAAAATATAATTTATGTTTGCTGTAAAAAGATCACACCACAATCCAATTCTTATTCCGGATAAAGACCAATATTGGGAGGCTTTTGCTACTTTCCATATGAGCGTAGTTAAGAAAGGGAAAACGTTTTACGGGGTTTATCGCGCTATTTCCGCAGAAGACAAATTGCGTAAACCCGAACGTATTTCAGTAATAGGTATTGGAAAAAGTAAAGACGGCGTACATTTTGAAGAGCGTCTGCCGTTCATCACACCAGAAGCAGAGTGGGAAAAATATGGTTGCGAGGACCCTCGCATAACTTATTTTGAAGGTCAGTATTATATATTTTACACAGCGCTTGCCAAATATCCATTTGTAGCGGAGGGAATTAGAGTCGCGGTGGCTATTTCCGAAGATTTAAAAAAAATTAAAGAGCGCCATCTAGTAACGCCATTTAACGCCAAAGCGATGACGCTTTTTCCGGAGCGCCTAAATGGAAAGGTCACCGTAATTGTGACGGTCAATACGGATATGCCTCCGGCAAAAATTGCAATTGCCCAAGTTGATAAGATAGAAGAATTATGGAATCCCAATTTTTGGGAAAAATGGTATAAGGAAATAGATAAACATGTCATTGATTTAAAAAGATTTTCCTATGACCATATTGAAGTTGGCGCTCCGCCCATACAAACTCCACACGGTTGGCTTTTGATATATTCGCATATCCAAAATTATTTTTCTTCCCCTCAAAATCTGGATCGCATATTCGGAGTTGAGGCTGTTCTGCTTGATTTAGACAATCCGGTTAAAATTTTGGGACACACCAATGGTCCGATGCTTGTGCCGAGCGAATCTTATGAACTTTTTGGGTACGTTGACAATATAGTTTTTCCCTCCGGCGCAATTTTACAAAAAAAGAAATTATCAATATATTACGGAGCTACTGATACGACAGTTTGCCTGGCTCACGTAAACGTGGACGACCTTATTTCTACTATGCGCGGAAAAACTGCAGATTCCTGGCAGTTTAAACGTGACAGCTCTAACCCCATTATCACTCCTATTAAAATACATCCCTTTGAAGCCAAGGCTACTTTTAATCCCGCTGCCATAAGACTAGGTCCAGGAAAAAATAAAAAAATTCATATATTATACAGAGCGCTCTCCGAAGACAACACTTCTTCTATCGGCTATGCATCGTCCAAAGATGGAATTCATATTGACGAGAGGCTAACAGAGCCGATATATGTTCCGACAGAAAAATTTGAATCAAAAAAAGTGGATGGAGGAAATTCAGGCTGTGAAGACCCAAGACTAACTAAAATAGGAAAAAATATTTATATGTGTTACACGGCCTTTGACGGCATTGGTCCGCCACGCGTAGCTATCACTTCCATAACCGAGAAGGATTTTTTAAAAAAAGATTGGAAATGGAAAAAGCCCGTTATAATAACTCCGGAAGGCTTTAACGACAAAGACACTTGTATTTTTCCTGACAAAATAAACGGAGAGTATTTTATTCTGCATCGCGTTGGCAACGAGATGTGCGGAGACTATTTCAAGTCTCTCAACTTTAGCAAGGAACTTGTTAAAAAATGCATGAGAATTATAGGACCGAGAGTAAATAGCTGGGACAGTTTAAAAGTCGGCATCTGCGCACCGCCTCTAAAAACAAAATACGGCTGGTTGCTTCTATATCACGGCGTTTCCAAAAGCCACAATACTTATCGCCTTGGGGCAGTATTACTTGACCTTAGCGACCCCACTGTTGTGCTTGCCCGTAGCACTGACTCTATATTTGAACCGAAAGAAGAATATGAAAAAGTCGGAATTGTGAGTAATGTTGTTTTTCCGTGCGGTATGATTGAAAAAGATGGTAGACTCTACATATATTACGGCGCCGCAGATACCGTTGTCGGAGTTGCAACCATGAAACTTGATATCATTTTACAAGCTCTTACCCGAGATGTTAAAAACTGATAGAATAGGTTTATGATTGAATCCATTGAATGGCTGCGTGTGTTTATTTTTAATTACCGGTCCCTTGAATATATTATTATCCTTTTAAGCACAGCAATCGGAGGCGAACTCGCTCTCTTTGCTCTGGGTTTTCTGGTGGCTCAAGGCATTTTGCCGTTGTTTCCTTCAGTCATAATTAGCTTTTTAGGAGCTTTTGCTCCAAACATTTTATGGTTTTTACTTGGAAACACCGACATCGTAAATAAAATAATTTCACATCGCTATGCCAGCACGACCATATCAACCATAGTCCAAACAATTGTTCGGATAAGCAAAGGCAATCATTTTGTTGCCTTAATCATCACAAAATTTCTTGTCGGTACGCCTCCGATATTGGTTATGTATATTAATAAGGCAGATTTAAAATTTAAACAATTTCTCTACTATGAAACGCCGGCGGTTATTTTATCACTGCTGGTTATCATTCCCACGGGCTTTATTTCGGGGCTTGGGTTTATTTATCTCGCAGATATTTTTCATAATTTATATGTAGCCATAGGGTTCATTTTATCTGTTATTATTATAATAATGGCAGTTCAATTGTGGTTTAAAAAAGTATTCATTAATATCCTAAAATAAAGAGCTAGATTAGGATTTATGGTAAAATAGACTTTATGCAAATAAACTTACAAGGTAAAAATATTGAGCTGACAGACGCCATCAAAGACTATGTTTCCAAAATGGTTACCAACCTGGAAAAATTACTTTCTGGCATTGAAGCATCGGGAGGGGAAGTGTCCGTTACTTTTGAAGTTGGCAAGAGCACCAAACATCATAAGACCGGCGCGGTTTTTCATGCTGACTGTCTGATTAATATAAAAGGGGAGGAGTTTTATTCTAGTGCTGATGAAGAAGATTTATACCGGGCCATAGATGTGGTCAAAGAAAACCTTTTTAGAGAAATTAATAAAAATAAGGACCGTCGACAGACACTCTTTAAGCGCGGAGCGATGAGCGTCAAAAAAATGCTCAAAGGTCTTTCCAAACGAAATCCTTTTACATCGAAATACTAGGTTACGTAATGTATTACGTAATACATTACGTAACTTTATAATCCATTTCTTTACCGCCTTCTGGTATTATTTTTTCTATCACGAATTTATCATTCTCTAATTTGGCTTTGGTGATTATTATCCTTTTACCTCCGCCTCCGCCAGAGTGAGCGGATAACGGATTGAAGAAAAAAGTCCGGGGCCAGACGGCATAAGCCCGGAATTTATTGTAATTTGTAACTGGGTCATCAGTTAAATCTATAAGTCCGTCTTCTTTTTTAATTTTTTTGCAATAAGTAGCTTCGTTTTCATTCTGTGGAGTTTCCTTGATTTTACCGCTGATAAATTCCGGTAGAGTCTTTACCAAAAGTTCTCCACCTATTTTTATCAAACATTTACGCAGTTCTACTGCTTTCTCGTCTCCTAATATTTCTACCCTCTCTTGCGCAATTAGGGGCCCAGTATCCATCTGGAAATTCATTTTTTGAATACTAACACCTGTCTCTGTGTCTCCGTGTAAAATGGCAGACTCTACGGGAGATGCCCCGCGGTATTTAGGGAGTAGGGAATAGTGTATATTTATAGAGCCCAGCCTGGGAATACTCAATATATTTTCTGGTATTATTTTTCCGTAAGCGACGACTATAAATAGGCAATTAGGCTCTAGGCAACTAGGCTTTAGCTGATGATAAAATGTTTCATCTAGTTTCTCCGGTTTTAGGCAAAAGATATTATTTTGTTCTGCAAAGATGGCAACCGGCGAGGCTTGCGT
>Ga0209542_10010612_pt1 | contig 16563 bp, 22 predicted proteins | sample RifCSPhighO2_01_FD_184028 | JGI IMG/M metagenome (GOLD analysis project Ga0209542, IMG submission 184028) | Soil microbial communities from Rifle, Colorado - Rifle CSP2_plank highO2_0.1 (SPAdes) (version 2) | ecosystem: Environmental > Terrestrial > Deep subsurface > Rock core/Sediment ...
TTCCGGGACGGACGGTAAAATCGTGCGTCATAATCGTCTCGAAAAGCTCATGGGGCGTCTTCTCCTTGAGCGCCGAGAACGCGTACCCGCCGAGCGTATAGGTAAGCAAATGTTTTATCGTCACCACCTCCCTGTCTGAATTCCGGAATTCCGGCACGTACTCTATAAGCTTATCGGTGAGTGCGAGTTTCCCGGAATCGATATAGTGGAGCGCGAGCGATGCGGTGGGAATGGACTTCGTTATCGAGGCGACGTCGTAAATCGTATTTTCAAGTACCGGGGCGCCGCCCGTATCGTACGTATAAGCGCCGAAAGGCAGCACCGCCCGCTGCCGACTCTTTTCGACAAAACCAATCACGCATCCCGGAAATACTTTTTCCCGGATTGCCCTCTCCGCCCGGACTTTAATCTCGTTAGGCATCCGGGTAGGCTGCTTTTATTTCCTTCGCGAGATACGGATTCCACATGGCGCCGGTGGCTGACATAACGACATCGGCACCCGCTTCGCGGTATTCTTTGAAATCTTGCGGCACGGTAACGCCGCCGACGCCGACTATCTTCCACGTGCCGCCGGTCTTTTCGCGTATCGTCGCCAAGCGTCGCGTCATTTCGAGCCCCGCCCATTTGATGGCGTGCCCGCAGACGCCACTGCGCATACGCATGGGGCTGCCAGGCAACGCTTGCTCTCCTTTTTCGTTTACGATAGGAGCCGATATCGTATTAATGGCAGCTATCGCGTGAGCGTACCGCTTAGCAATCTTTGCGAGTTGTTCGATGTCCGCGTCGCTGCTGTAATAGCCGACCTTGAGAATAAGGGGGAGTTTTTTTATCTTTGCGCGTATTGCCTCGCACACACGCTCGGTCATGTGGAGGTTGTAGCAGACCAATCCCTCGTTGCCGATGTTGGGACACGAAAGATTTGCCTCAAGAATGGGCGCGCCCGTCTGCGCGGCAAGCGCAGCCGCTTGTGCGAAGTCTGCGACAAACTCATCTGCTGTCTGCTTTTCCTTTACCGTGCCCATAAAACTCATCACCATCGCCTGACCTTTGCGGGCATACCCGATAGCCTTTGTCGCATCGGCGAGCCACTCTTCTGAAGGGCGCGAAGGGACCCCGAAAGAATTCGTTATTGAGAGTGGCTCGCGATAATCCTCATCAGCAACGAGCGGTACTTTTGCCTTTTCGAGTGTGAGGTCGCCGTCAATATGGACGGCGAGCACATTGGGGTGCGGGTGGCATGGAAATTCATTTGCACGAACGGTCTTATACACGGCGACGTCGAACCCCTTATCGAATGCTCCTTTCACGAATTTGCTGTCGAGTAAGGGACCTGCAGGAATACCGAGCGGATATGCAATCTTCTGTCCGAGGAACTCAAAGCGCGGCTCTTCTTCCGGAAGCACCGTCCCGTCCACAAAACCGTTAAAGGGCCCTTTTTCGAGGTTGTCGTAGTATGAGAGTGTCGGGTCGTAGAAAGGCGCCTGGAGCATGCTCCCAGTATAGCAAAAAGCGGTGCGCGTCACTCACCGCCCGGCACTGGGTATTTTCTTCCACTTATTGGCCTCCATGTGCCACTGCGCCACATTGGACTTCTGTAGTTCATCCCAGAGCTTTTTCGCTGTTTTCGTGTACAACTTCTCGTCACGGACAAATTTCCGCATCTTCGCCCACTTCCCCGGCAGTTTGTGTCCCTGCTCTTCGAGTTCCTTGAGCTCAAGGTCTATGTCGAGGTTGTCCGCATCCTTCACTATCTTCGCCTCTATCGTATCGCGTTTCTTATACTCTTCGAGAATTGATTCAAGATCACCAAAAGAAGTCCCCGCAAAGAGATCCCGCACGGCACGGGATTCATCGGTCTTCGTATAAACTTTGTGCACGTACGCGAGGTCGGCAGTGCGCGTCTCGGCGAGGTCATGCACAAGAGCCATTTTCATTATCAAATCCTGATTACCCTTCTTCTCCCGGCGCGCGATAAGGAGTGCCAAGAAAACGACGCGCATCATATGTTCAAGATTGCTCGCCACAGGCACACCGAGGTGCTGTATCCACGCGCGGGGAATGTTACGGAGCGAGCCTATCTCAAAAAGAAATTGGATGTCCCTCGATGCCATGGCGGGCAGTATACCCCTTCGCCAGCGTGTACGCGAAAGACTACCTGCTTGCCCGCTTTACGGCCGCCTTCCCGCGTTTAGTAGCGTGCTTTGCCGCGCTTTTTACCTTCGCGCCGCCCTTTTTCAGTTCGGCTGCTATCTTCTGCCAATTCTTCTTCAATTCCTTTGCGGCGCGCTCCACCTCACTGCGGTCGAGCCCGCGCATACCTTTGTAAGCGCGCGCCGATTGTTCAACGATGGCGGCGACCGCCGCGCGGTCCACATTCTTGAGCGCTCGCGCGCGCTTGACCACATCCCTCTTCATATCTACGGCCCACTTCGCGGCTACCTGACGATTCTTTTTTGCATTCTTGCTCGCATAGAAATAGTAGCCCGCAGCGGCCAGAGCGGCGGCCGCAAGTACCCCCTTCGTTAATCTTCCTTTTCCTGTATCAGCCATAGGTGATGTTGAGCGAATAAAGTGTTTATCTCTACTTTCCTCTCTTGCCCCAGAAGCGCGCGATTCTGCTCGAAAAGAGACTCATAATGTGGGTGAATTTGAAACCCTCCGTCTTGATGCGTGCGCGCATCTGTGCGACGTCGTTACGCAGAAGTGCACTCTCCTCTGAAATGTCACGCGATATGTCCTCGACATGACCGAGAATGCGCCAGACACGGAAAAGAATGAGTGTGACGACAATACCCAGCATAAGCACCACAAGTGTGGTTACGATGAAGAAGATATCCATTTTGAGAAAATCGTTCATAGCCGCGTGCCGCCATTGTACGCCAAAACGGGCGCAGTGCCACTTCGTCACTTTGACCGTGCTACGACGACCCCGACGAGCGTTCCGATGATGACGCCCGCAAGAACATCCGAGAACCAGTGGAAGCCGACCGCCGCACCGACGGCGACCAAGATTGCGAGGAGAAACGCCAGCGCTTTCACGACCTTGTTGCCGCTGTAGCAGACGATGAGCGCTGCGGCGAGCGCGCAGGCCGTCGCCGTGTGCGACGAAGGCCATCCCCAAAATATCCCGTGCTGCAGGAGACCGAAATTAAAATCGCGGCTTCCGTCGACGAACGATGTTTGCGTGAGAAACTCGGGCTCAATCCTTCCCGTGAGCGCTTTGTAGAAAGACGTCACGACCCATGCAATCACGACCGCTTGCGCACTTACCGCCCCGTGCGCGATGAGCGATGCGTTTCTCCGCATCTCCCCTACTACGTACATCCCGATAGGTACCAAGACAGGAACAAAAAATCCGCCGATGCCCGCCGCCATGGTGAGCGGGTAAAAATACGGACTTCGGGTCACTTCAAAAAAATACCAATCGAATCCTGAAACGACGAGTACGTACGTGAGAACGACAGCGGCGATATGATAAAAAATACTATTGCCGCGGTACACGGCGAGGAAACGCTCCGGAAGTTTGTGCACGAATGCCCGGAACATTATTTCATTTTCACTCCTTTGAATGCGCGGCCTTTCTTGGCCATTTGGTCGACGAAGCGGCCTGTGTTTGTATCCACTTTGGTCCAGCGCTTATTGCGGCTGGAGAGAACCTGTGCACGCTTCTTTACTTCGCCCTTGCGTCCATGCCCTTTGGGGCCGTTCTTTGCCATACTTGTATTGTACCCGCCTCCGTTTGCGGGCAACTGTGTTATCCACCGCTTTGCCAGACGGAGATTGCGGGAAATTGATAGATGAGGTTGAGCACATTGAGCGCCAAGTTGTCACGTATCATGTAGCCGACATAGAATTCCAATACGAGCGCAAGAAGAACTAGCGCCCACACTGGGAGCCGCCACGCAAGAATAAAGCCGCCTATCATCGCGAACGTATCAAAAATTGAATTAATAATGCTGTCTCCCGTGTAGCCTTGTGCGAGTGCTTGCTCGCGGTAGTGATTAATAACCATCGGCGTGTTTTCAATGATTTCCCATGCCACCTCAATGCCTACTGCAAAGAATAGCCGCTTCCATACCTCCATCCGCGGGAAGAAATACCACAGGCCGAAGTAAAAAATGAGGCCGTGAATGACGTGCGAAAAAGTGTACCAATCGCTCAGGTGCTGCGAATTGCCGCTACTCAATACGACTCCCTCCCACAATTTTACATAGCCGCAGGTGCAAATCGGCGGTTGGCCGAAGAGATACAGAACCGCGGCCTGAACCGCTACCAATCCAAGCGCGACGGCGAGATACTTCCGTGACGTCGACATAATCCAATGGTAACAGGAAATAGCGGGCTGCCGGATTAAAAGAGGCCCGATGAGCAGACCCTATTCAGTTCAGTTATGTCATCCTGCGCGAGGCTTAGTCGCTTGCTTTGATTAACCTTGTACATGATTGCCGCCGCATCCTCCACATGGCCGAGACCGAGTGCGTGCCCGAGCTCATGCGCGAGCACGCGCACGAGCTCGGTGCGGTTCGAATATTCAAAAATGTCAATGCGCTGCGAGCCCGCCTCGCTTACGTACGCGCCCTCCTCGAACTCCCCTCCCGTCGAAGCACCCGCTTGGTTGTACCGTTCGACATTGAGATTAAGCTCCACGATGAGTTTATTGAGCGAGGTGCCAATCGCGTTTAGCATATCAATGTCCGCATTTAGAGCACTTTCCAGTGATTTGATTCTTCGCGCCTCCGCGGCGAGAGCGGCCTTTTCCTCTTCCAGTCGCTCATACACAGTGGGCGGCGCCCCGCCCTGCCTGTTCCATTTCGCGACCTCGGCGTTGTACGCTTTTTGTTTCGCTTCATATGCGGCAACCGCCGCATCAAGCGCGGCCTTTGCGGATGCGATGCGGGCGCCACGACCGTCATACTGCTCTTTCAGGGTGTCAAAGGATGCCTTGCTCTTATCAATCTGGATGCCTGATGCCGCCATTTTGTCACTCGCCTGTTGCCGGTAATCATAGACGAAGTTCGCCACGACATCCCCGCCCGTACTTTTGTACTCAAAAAGGTCCCTGTCTGATGATTTCTCCCAGATCGTCTCGGCTTCTTTGAGATTCGCCATAAGAGTCGCTTTCGATATTCCAAATCGTGCATCTATAGTGCCTAGCGAGTACGTGACGGGACTCCGGCACGGCAAAAACCGTGCTTCGACCTGTCTCGCTACTTGCAGCACGCGGTCCTGGTGCGCAAGCGCAAAATAGCCCGCGCCACCGAGCACTAGCATTACGATGACAATATCAAGCGCTCGTCTTGCTTGCATTGCGTCACTATACCAAACGGCTATGGTCTGGCGCCTACCGGGCGAGGCCGACAATACTCTGGATAAAATCGAGGAAAAGGGTCAGGATGGATATGAAGAAATTAACGATAAGGGTAACGAACTGGAGCAAGAATGCGAGGAGCGTATTCAAAAAAGTCGTTAGTACATCCATATGCAGATCCTACCTCATTTTAAAAGGGGCGCGAGTACCGGATATACGCGCTCGGCAATGTACGCGTACCCCGCGTCGTTGGGGTGTATTTCGTCCGACATGTACTTCTGTTTTCCTAAGAGTCCGTCCAGTACGTCGGAAACGTATGCCGTGTCGTGCGTATTGCGCAGCTTCTTGAACTCCGTATCAAAGTGGTCGTTCAGGAGTCCGCCGCGAACGCCAAGCAAGAGCACTATCGCACCCTTCGTTTGTATGCTCTCGACAATTTCCGTGAGATTTTCGAAGGTCTGCACTTGCGCCACGCGCCGCAGGTAATCGTTGCCGCCGAAGAGTACAATAACCACCTTCGGATTGTAGGCATCGAGCTCGGACAGCCGGGCAAGGCCATCCGCCGTGGTGTCCCCACTCACACCGAGATTGACAATGGGTTGACCGACTCTCTGCGAGAGCAGAAAAACAAAGTCATGGCCCGGCGATGCGCCGACGCCGGCGACCAGGCTGTCGCCGAAGGCGATTATGTCCGTCCCGCTTGAAGGATAGTTGCGTATCTCCCGGCCGTCCAAAAAATACCAATACGCGCCGAGTCCGACGAATATAACCGCAATTATTGCGACGATGTGCCGTGTGTGCATGCCGTGCTACTTATGCAGTCCCGAAGCGGCGGCGATCCCAGAGGTACGAACAGAACGCGAGAACTGCGAAGATAAAGGGTATCCAGTAGCCCGGCAGGTAGAGCTGCGCCATTTCCCAAAGACTTATCCACCGGATTGAGACGCTACCGCTCACAGTCGCGACGTTGTCCATGAGAGCCGTACCTTGCTTTTGCACTGCAGTCTGCCAATCTTGCGCGTTTTTGATATTGGCATCGGCATTTTTCAACTGTACTGAATACGACGTGTTCTCGTTCGCAAGCTGCGCTCTAAGCGTCGAAAATTCGTTCGACAACGATTGTATCCGAATTTGAATATCGTACGTCTGTGTCTGCGCGCGTAATGATGCAAGCTCTTGTACATCCGCATCTATCTGCGCCTGGAGAGACCTCACGGTGCTTGTGTGGGTATTCACGAGTCTTTGGCGGGCCGCCTTGTAATCCGCGAGCGTGGCGTCGGCCTGTTTTTGTTGCTCTTCGATACTCTGCTTTTGCGGCAAGAGATTCTGGGATGAGATATTGACCGTGAGAAACCGGCTGCCCACCAGGCTCTCAAGCTCGGTGCGGAACGCGTCGTATTTGCTCGCAGGTACGACGAAGCTCACATAGCCCGACCGCGGCGAGCTCGACTCCTGGTCCACGCGACCGTCGAAGCCGCGCACTGTGGTCTCCACGCGGCGCGTGAGCCCTTGTACATCGCGGGCCTGCATCGAGGCATTGTAATTTACTTTCAAAAACTCCCGCGTATCGGTCACGGGAACCTCCTGGTTTGGATACGGGTACGGGTAGTAAGCCCTTGAGTCCATCATTATATCTTGTACCGATGTAGGCGCGCCTGAAGATTCTGCGTAGTTCACCTGGATTCCTCTCGGAGCCACGGGGTCGGTTGCATTGACGCGCAAACCACCGCCTGTAAATCCCTCCATCATCTGTGGTACGTAATACTGCGCGTTGGGCTGGGCAATCGCGAGAAAAGTGCCGACCGCAAGAAGCGCGAGCACAATCGTAAGCCACGAAATGCGACGCGGATGTGAGAGTTGGAAGGAGGAGGTTGATTGCTCGTCAGTCATATGGAAATCCTACCACATGAAAAGGCCTACGCCTTCGGACCTCCGTCCCCCATGATGTCTTTGGTCTGTATCGGGCTTTGGATACCCGGCTTCCACTCCGCGTGTATTTCACCGAACTGTTTCTCGTAGTCGGCTATCTGGTGCGCCAGGTACTGCGCGAGGCGCTTCATGTGCTGCGGCGTGAGCGCGTACGCGATGCCGTTCTCCCCCGTAATCATTCCCATGATGAAAAACTCCTGCGAAAATGCCGCGGATATATTCTCACAAAATTGTTTGGGTACTTTGCTTAGGTCCATACAGAGAAGTTGTTAGTTATTAGTTGTTAGTTTTTAGCCTCCACATGCACGAGCTCGTCGGAAACATCTACTGCACTTTTGAAATCGCCGTCAATCCGTTCTTTAAAGCGTTTGAACATCTTCTCCTTATCGGTAATTTTCGCATCAGGAGCCACGTCGCTAATGAACTCAAGAAGCACCGGTTTCAATCTTTTTTCGAGACTTCGTACAAGCTTGCCGATATCAACCTTTGCCATGACAACATAGTACCAGTTAAAACTTCTTCCGAGAATGCCCTCGCCTGCCTCACCCAAAACAGAAAGCCCCGCGCTCGCGCCCGGGGCTTTCGTATATTCGCTTTGCTTATTGAACCTTGGTAAACGCAAGGATATTGCCGCGGCCGCTCAAATTGATGAGAGCGAGGTCGGTCGCCGTGAGGCTCTGCACGCCGAAGTACATGATGTCGCCGTTTGGCCATGTGACCTTCATGACCTTCATGCCCGCGAGATTCGCTGCGGGAACGGGAAGGTCCGTCTCGACGGATGTGTCGGCATAGATGTAAGTGCCCGTCATTGTTGCCGACGCGTCACCCTCGTAGCGATCGGTTACCGTGCCGTCTGCAAAGAATTCGCGCGTGAACTTCGCATCCTCCTTGCTCTTCCACGTGCCGTTTATTGCGGGGTCGTTGCCGGGTACTACCTCACCGCCCACCTGCATCGAGTTCGTATCTTGCGCCGCCTCACCTTGCGCAAGCTTGTTGGCTTCATCTTGCTTTTGGAAATCGGCATAGAACCAATACCCCGCCCCGAGAATCAAGAGAACGATAATGCCTATAAGTATTCCTTTGCTGCTCATAGAAATATATAAAAGCTGATATGCAGCCATCATGAAGGAGCGTACCGAGGATGACAAGCGCGGAGCGGAAAACAGCACTACTTTTGTTCGAGGTCAACCCCGACGCTCCGGTCGGAGTCCCGACTGAAACGTCGGGAGGCAGAACTATTTCTGTTCTAAGTCCAAGCACACCGAGTTTATACAATAGCGCTTTCCCGTCGGGGTGGGGCCATCGTCGAATACATGTCCCAAATGCGAGCCGCAGCGCGCGCAGGTGATTTCGGTGCGGACCATTCCGTAGCTCATATCCTGATGGTGTTCTATCGCATTTGGGAGCGCCTGGTCAAAAGACGGCCAGCCCGTGCCCGAATCGAATTTTGCATCAGATGAAAAGAGTGGATTTCCGCAGGCCTTGCACTCATAGGTACCGTCGGCTTTCTCGTGTACATACTCGCCGCTAAACGCGGCTTCGGTCCCCTTGTCGCGGAGAACATCATACTCTTCGGCCGTAAGAACTTTCTTGAATCCGTCCTCACCTTCGGGCAACGGTTTCTGTGCCATACTTTCCCAGTATACCGCCTCAAACACGTACGGCCTTCCCGCAGGGAAAGCCGCACTCGGCAGGCACCATCTTAATATTTTTATATTTTTTAGTTTGTGCGCCGCCTGAATGAGCAAGCGTAATGGAAGTATCGGGAAGAACGTGTGAACTCAAGTCAGCCGGCGCGACCTAGTTCCAGATAATCTTTGAGCGGCGTGTCTGGGTACCACCGGTAAGAGGGTGAAACGTATAGTACATGTAGAGTTCGCCCTCAATATTGTTGATGACACCATATTCGACGCCACAGTCGTCCGTCCGCTCGGCGCGAATGAGCGGCGAACCGAATCGGGTATACGGCCCGAGCGGCGACGAGGCGCGAGCAAGCGATATACCCCAGATGTTCGGCCCCGTCCTCCCTTCTAAGAGCGGGCAAGCAAAGTAATTCGAGCCATTGTATACCATGTAGTAGAGTGACCCTTCCTTTTTCCAGTCCTGCACATTCGCATTGTTACAATCCCATCCGCTCGTACAATCCGTGTTCTTCTTGGCGTCGAGGACGACGGTACCTTCGTTCGCGTATCCCGCGAATGAATCGACCCCTCCGAGCGCACGAACGGAGCTGAAGGCACGCTCGGTGCCAGATCCACCGAGGGGAAATCCGGGAAATTCGACCGACGCCCACGCGATGTACGTGTTTGCACCATCCACAAGCGTAGCCGGGGTCGCACCGCTTTCATATTCGGTCGAGGTGCACCCCGTCGCGCGGTTGGTGTCACATCCGTTCACGATCAGCTTTGGTACGGTCCACGAGAAGCGGTTAAACGGGTCCGTCGAAATAGAAATGCAAGATGCTGTACCTTCGAAACCGCCCGGCACCCACACGCACTCAAGTGTCATGATGTAGCGCGTCGGAGACTGCGAACTGTCTATGGCGATATGCGGCTCATAAAACGTCTCCATATTCCCCCCTGCACCTATTTGCGGCGTGAAAATTGCACCAACCTCTTTGAACGAGCGCCCCTGGTCGTCTGACCGCATCAGATAAATATTGAAGTCTCCCCTACCCACGATTGAGTCTTTCCTCACGTACGTGAAATACGCACTGCTCTGTGCGTCTTTCAATACGGACATCTTCGTGTCCCACGCCGTATAGGAGGCGTCAGAAAACGCAACCGGCACCACTTGAGAATCCTGCGCGCTCTGGAAATGAGCTGTGCCGTCGAATACATCTTTTAAGAGCGGGGTTCCTGCCTTCAGCGGGTATCCGTAGTCGTAGTGCGATTGCTGCGCGATACACGCATTCGAAGTGGTTGTCCAGCCAGACCAAGTCGGTCCGGGACACGAAGACGTGCGTCTTTCCGTGATGATGCCCGTCTGCCCTGCGGGACAAGCGACTTGTCTGGATTCGGACGGGAGTGGCGTGCATTGCGGCGGGGTGACGGCGGCGGTGCAAGATTGCATCTGCGGGGGTTTGCTTGCGGTGCAGGAGCTTTCGAGGGCGGAGGTGTTGGATGAACTGACGCAGGATACCGTGCGGGCTTGCGAAGAGTTGGTGCAGGCGCTCCACCCTCCGGTCTGCCATGTGTATGTGACGGCGGGCGGTGTGTACACCGGTGGTGTGTACACTCGGCTGCTGTCGTCAATGCCCACGATCGGAGTAGTCGTTACAACGGGTGGGATTGTCCCGCCCGCCTGGAGCGCCGCGAGCTTCTCTTGCAGAACTTTAATCTGAGCTAGAAGGGATTGGATGAGGGCGGCGACGGAGGAAGCGGGTCGAGGAGTAGAACGGGATACTGGAGCGGCGGCGGCGGTTGTATTCGCGCACAACGAAATGTTCATCGCCGCGGCGGTCTTGGGGCCGACGAAGCCGACGGCTTCGATGCCATGTTCACGCTGCCACTGCTTGACCGCAGTTTCGGTGATGGGACCGAAGCGGCCGGTGACGTATTTGGCGCTGAAGTCCGTGTACTGGGTGGTCAAGAATTTCTGAAGTGCCGCAATCTGCGGGCCGCTCATGCCGCGGGAAAGAGTTGCGCAGGTTTCTTGCCCCGAGCTAGTCGAAGGGGCGGCGCTCGCAAAAAATGGCGTAAAAACGGCAAGAAATAGGAGTGCGTAGAAACGACCTCGCATGAGGTAAGTATAGCCCCGGCCCGCATATGCGGGTCGGGGCGTGGTGGGGACAAAAAACGCTTTACTCGTTGCGGCGTAAGCGAGCGCGGTCCAGCTCGGTGAGGGCTTGTTTGCGGAGGCGCACGGAAGTCGGCGTAATTTCAAGGTATTCGTCTTCGGCCATCACCTCGAGCCCCCGCTCGATAGTGAGCTCAAATGCGGGTATGAGGTTGATAGCTTCGTCGGCGCCGCGCGAACGCATGTTGGTGAGCTGTTTGCCTTTGGTCGGATTCACCATCATCTCCTCCCCTTTTGAGGTGTTGCCGATGACCATGCCCTCATAGACTTCGACTGCGGGGCCGATGTAGAGGACGCCGCGCTCCTGCAAATTCCACAGTGAGAAGCCGAGCGCTTTGCCTGCGGCCATGGATATCATCGAACCAACCTGCTTGCGCTTGATTTCGCCCGCGTGCGGTTTGAATCCGACGACGCGCGAAGAGAGAATGCCTTCGCCTTTGGTATCAAGCACGAATTGGCTGCGATAGCCGAGTAGCCCGCGCGTGGGGCCTTCGAAAATGAGGCGCACCTGATTCTCGTGAACCTTGAGGTCGCTCATGACGAATTTACGGGTACCCAAGCGCTCGATGATGGCCCCCTGATATTCCTGCGGCGTATCAATGATTACTTCCTCGTACGGTTCGAGCTTCTTGCCGCCCTCTTCGTGGAAGATGACCTGCGGTTGTGAGACCTGCATTTCGAAACCCTCGCGGCGCATATTCTCGAGAAGTATCGCAATGTGAAGCTCGCCGCGACCCGAGACATGAGAAACATCGCCCGAGTCGAAGTCTACTTTGAGCCCGACGTTGACCTCGAGTTCGCGCTCAAGCCTGTCGCGTATCTGCCGGGAAGTCACGAATTTTCCTTCACGGCCGGCGAAGGGTGAATTATTGACGAGGAAATTGAGCGTGATGGTCGGCTCATCGATAGCGATAGCCGGAAGCGGCTCGGCCTCCGCGCTCGTAGTGATTGTTTCCCCGATGTAAATCTCGGGGATGCCCGCTATCATAGCGATATCACCGGCAACGATTTCGCTTGACTCCACTTTGTGCAACCCGCGAAATGTGAACATCTTGGTTATTTTGCCTGCATGCGTCTCTCCGCCCACTTTCTTCACGAACACGGCATCCCCCGTTTTAAGCACTCCCTCATATGCCCGCACAATCGCCAAACGTCCCAAGAAATTGTCGTAGCCGAGATTGAAGGGCTGCAGCATGGCCGGCTTGCCCGTCGTGGCCTTAGCGGAGGCGGGAGGCACGTGCGCGAGAATGGCATCAAGAAGCGGCGTGAGGTCCGCGGATTCGTCCGTGAGTTTGAGCTTGGCGATACCTTGGCGCCCGATGGAATATACGATGGGAAAATTCGCCTGCTCATCGCTCGCCCCGAGCTCAAGGAACAATTCAAGCACCTGCTCTTCCGTGCGGGCGGGATTGGCCGCGGGCTTGTCTATTTTATTGATGACGACTATCGGCTTGATGCCCAGTTCGAGCGATTTCTTCAAAACGAAGCGGGTTTGCGGCATCGGACCTTCCTGCGCGTCGACGACGAGTAGGACGGAATCAATGCTCCGCAATACGCGCTCGACTTCGCTGCCGAAATCCGCGTGGCCCGGAGTATCAACGATGTTTATTTTTGTATCCTTATAGAAAACCGCCGCATTTTTGGAGTAGATGGTAATACCACGCTCGAGTTCGAGCGCGTTGCTGTCCATCGAGACTCCCTCCTCGCCGACGCCAGTCTGCCGCAAAAGCGCATCGGTCAGCGTAGTCTTGCCGTGGTCGACGTGGGCTATGATTGCAATGTTTCTAATTTCCATAAGTAAAAATGATGTAATTGGCGCATTTCTTCGTTGCAGATTCCGGTGCTCCTCACTGTATTGTCTATACAGCTCGGTGCGCATCCTCATCCGCGCCTCGAACTGCATCCAATTCCATGATTTTTCCGGCTGAATGCAAAATGCCTCGTTGCCGAGGCACCGTGGCTCAATTGTGCCCTATTTGCGGGCTCCCGTCAATGACATGCGTTAGAGTTGCGGGTCGATAGCGCTCTTGAAACGCGACAGCTCGGCTGCGCCCGAGATGAGCGTCTTGCCCGTGATGAAGGCGGGAGTCCCGTCGATACCGAAGCCGCTGGCCTCGGCACGGTCGGCCTCTATCTCGGCTTGGTACTTCGCGCGATTTGCCGCGACATCCGCTTTGACCTTGGCCGCATCCATCCCCGAAATTCCGCCAATGAGAGCAACGATGCTTGCCTCGTCGCCGAAGCCCGCGTGCTCCTCGTCTTGCGCGCGGAACATCGCCTCATGCCATTCGTAGAACTTACCGGGGTAGAGATTCCAGACTGCGTTTTCGTACAAGCCGGCGGTTGTCGAGTCTTCACTTAAGAACGCAAAGTCTTTGAAAACGATTTTGAGCTTACCTGTGTCAACGTACTCTTTTATCAAGATGGGCATGGCGGGCTCAATAGGGATTTGCGGTATACCACCCACGTCGACGGCCTTGCAGTATGGACACTGATAATCAAACCAGTACGCGAGCACTACTTTTGCGTTCGCATTGCCGATGTACGGGTCGTCTTCGGTCTTGACGTCTTTGATGTCCACGGCGACCGCAGGAGGCTGTGCACCGCCGTCTCCGAGCGAGCCGCTATTGGCGAGACCGAAATAAAGGCCGCCGCCGATGAGGATGCCCGCAATAATGATGGAGGCCGGAAGGATAAGCGCGGAGCGGTCGGTGGTCGGTATCATAGTCTGGCCATTATACATGATTCCGCTCTGCAGCACTGTTGATAACAGATTGCAGTTTTTCTCCATTTCCATGACTCAACAGCCCAAGATACGAATCGACGACCTCTTCTTTTTTCGTCTCGCTCAACCGCCGTAACATCCTCCACTTCGTCGCCGTACGGAGCACGCGGTAATCGGGAAAATGCACCCAGCCGAGAAAATCGACGCCGGAAGCAAATGTCGCAATACTCACTTTGCCCGGATGCAGAGCGAGGTTTAACCTCAATCTCAAGAAACCCTCAATGCGCGGCAGCATCTCATCAAGGCCGGGCCTTGATGGTGAGAGAAAGACGAAATCGTCGGCGTAGCGGATGTAATACCTTGCTTTCAACTTGTGCTTCACGAATTGGTCGAATTCGTTCATATAGACGTTGACGAGCAGTTGCGACGTGAGATTCCCGAGCGGCAATCCGATGTCAGACTTCGGAGAATGAAGGACGCCCTCTTGTTTATCTCGTCCGGTCGGATGAATTAAACAAGGAAGATGTGCCGCTCGGAAGCTGCCGACGACTTCCACTATGAGTGCTTGGATGCGGTCGTCGGGGATGTATGCGGCCAAGATGTCGAACAACACCTGGTGGTCGATGGAGGCGAAGAATTTGCGGATGTCGCATTTGAGTACCCAACAAGTGCGGGTGTGGTTCTTGGAGACTTGGTAGGCAAATTGGCGGAAGCGGTTCATCGCTTTGTGTGTTCCCTTCCTGCGGCGACATGAATACGAATCCGCGATGAAGGTGCGGTCGAAGAACGGGTAGAGCTTGCGGTACAGCGCGTGGTGGAGCAGCCGGTCGCGCACGGTCGCTTTGTGAATGTCGCGGGGTTTGGGGTCAGATATCTTGAACGCTTCGTAGCCGCCGTGCTTGTATGTCCCCTCCTTCAGCTCGCGATGGAGTGCGAGAATGTTGTCCATCAGCTTATATTGGAACTCCTGCACGTCGCGCTTCTTGCGCTTGCCGCGGACAAATTCACGCCACGCCGCGAGCAAATTTTCCACCGAGATGATATCCTCGTATGGATGAGTGAACTGAATTCGCCCAGAAGTACCCCCCCCCCACGGATTTTGCCCCTTTTGGAGCGGATCAAGAGCGTTTACCTTCTCTGGCATGAGTACCATTCTACGCTGCCGAAAATCCATCGTTATTCTCTCGGCGCGCGCATTGACGGATTGTTCATAGATGCGATGGAGGCCGTGTCGGCGGCGGCGTTTCTCTCACGAGAAGAAAAGATGCCGTACGTGCGACTTGCTGCGCGCAAGATAGATACTCTAAAATTACTACTCATGGTTTTGTGGGAAACAAAATCGCTCGACACGAAAAAGTACGCCGCACTCTCCGAACGGATGGACGAAATCGGCAGGATGCTCGGTGGTTGGCAGGGACAGATTCTAAAAAACTCGACTCCGCCGGAGCGGAGCGAGAAATGAAGAGAGTTTCGGGACACCGCCGAACGACCAATTGTCGTTCCAGCCGTTGTCGTTGCGGTTCACGTTCACGTTCGGCTCGTCATTCCAGCGGTTGAACGTGGCGTAGCATATGTGCGGCGCGCCGTCTTTTCCACCGTCCATTGAGTACCGTCTACAGGTGCAAACCCATATCCGGTTTGCCTCTCCGGACTGAATCGCATTCGGCATTTCAAATGCCCTAACGCATCGCACGAAGTATCTTCGTTTTTTAGTTTCGCGAATACCCCTCTGTACTCGTCCGTAAACGAGCCCACTCTCGGTATAAGGAAGCTGGATTCGGCCGCCGCAAACCGTAATCTGCAGCAGATTCGCCTACTACCACGATAAGTGTATCAAAAAATGAGCCCCGGCGCACCGCGCCGGGGCCTGGAATGCAGGGCAAAGCCCAAAGTCACAAAGTGCCGAGTCGAGAATCAAACGGCCGAAGCCGAAGATTCATCCGGGACACCGCCGAACGACCAAAGGTCGTACCAGCCGTAGGCGAGGCGGTACACGTTCACGAGCGGCTCGCCACGCCAGCGGCGGAACGCGGCGTAGCACCAATTGCCGTCCTTGTCTTTCCATTGGCAAGCGTTCCGCTTGGTATCGGTAAATTCCGGCTTCTCCGCATTGTCGTCGGCTTGCGCTTGCAAATCGACGACGAGACGGTGGAACTTGTACTCCTCGTCGAGCTTTTGACAGCTCAACACACCGTTCACGTAACACTCGGGCCGGGGTGTGAAGTAGGTCATCTTGGCCTTCTTCCCCGTGCCGCGCGGTGCCGTCGCGGCGACCTCCTCGTTTACATAGAGTACGCGACCGCAGGCTTTGAGCGCGTCGAGTGTGGAACGAGCGCGGTCGACACTGACGTAATGGACGATGGTGTTGCTCACCATATCCACGTACTTCTGGACGACGGCGGCACACTCGGCGGCCATTTCTTTGCCGTACCGTTTGCGGGCTTCCTCGAACAGCTTGCTCTTGAGACTGAGCTTCTGTAGCTGAAGTCGAAGTTGGGCGAAGAATTTGCCAATCTGCCCGTGGGCGACCGGCTTCGTAGACGGGTCATGACTTTTTGTCATGGCGTCATCTCCTCTCGGTTGGTTGGTGGGTTGATGCCGCAGCAAACTCAAGGTTTGCCACAGCGGAAAAGGGCCTCCGATGTCAAGGCGTCGCCTTGACATTTTTCTACTTGAAGCCGCTTTCAGCCATGGCAAAACTGCCTTTTCTCAAAGAGCAAAGATTGCAATTATACTACAATATTGACAAAAAGCAAGGTGAAAATTGTGCCGCTGTAGAGCCAAAATACCGAGGTTTAACCTC
>Ga0209542_10010613_pt1 | contig 16562 bp, 18 predicted proteins | sample RifCSPhighO2_01_FD_184028 | JGI IMG/M metagenome (GOLD analysis project Ga0209542, IMG submission 184028) | Soil microbial communities from Rifle, Colorado - Rifle CSP2_plank highO2_0.1 (SPAdes) (version 2) | ecosystem: Environmental > Terrestrial > Deep subsurface > Rock core/Sediment ...
CTGAAAGATGAAAGAGCAGTCTTTTACGGTACTTTTTGGTGTCCGTATTGTCAGGCTCAAAAAAAGATGTTCGGTTCTTCGGCAAAGCTGTTGCCCTACGCAGAGTGTTCCACCCTTGACGGTAAAAGCCAGGTTCAAGAATGTAAGGATAAAAATATTTCCGGTTATCCGACCTGGGAGTTTGCCGACGGTTCTCGTTTAACAGGGAAATTGTCCTTCGAGCAATTGGCTGAAAAAACTTCTTGCTCGCTTCCGGAGAGTCAAACGAGTGAGACAAGTGAATCATCCCAATAACCCATGACTGATTCCATACATTATTTTAATCAATTTTTGGGAATTGGAGCGATAGCTCTGCAAATTATTTCCGTTTTTACCCTGTTCTTGCTTTTTCTGGGTCTGAAGGAAAATAAATATCTTTCATGTCTGAAAGAGAATTTCATTGTCTTGGGATTTTTTCTCTCGCTTATACCAACACTCTTTTCGCTTTTTTATTCAGAAATATTAAATTACGCCCCATGTCTGCATTGTTGGGTACAAAGAATATTTTTATTCCCGCAAACGTTTCTTTTCGGTGTGGCTTGGTTTCGTAAAGACAGAAATGTGTTCTGGTATTCCATGCCTCTTCTTTTGGTTGGGACATTGGATGCTCTGTATCTAAATTATATTTACTATTTCGACCCCAATTCTTCTGTTTGTGATGCGTCTGGCGTTTCTTGTGTTCAAAGGCTGGTAAGTGAAATGGGTGGATATATTTCCATACCAATGCTTTCCTTGACAAGCTTTATCTCGCTTGTTACTTTATTATTAGTAGTTTATTTTTTCAAGAAAGAAAATAAAAATTATGAATAAATATATAATCATTGTTTTGGTTTTTGTTTTAGCTGTTTTTGCTATTGTGTCTTATAATAAGAAAGATGAACCAAGTATTATTAATTCAAATAATCAAGAAAAAACCATGAACGCGACATTGAAAACCAGCATGGGAGACATTACAATCGAACTTTTCGAAAAACAGGCGCCCAATACCGTGGCTAACTTCACCAAGCTTGCTGGAGAGGGTTTCTATAACGGAGTGAAGTTTCATCGAGTTATTAAGGGTTTTATGATTCAAGGGGGTGACCCGCTTTCTAAAGACGATTCTCAACCATCACTTTGGGGGACAGGGGGTCCTGGGTATAAATTTGCCGATGAAATAGACGCAACTTCCGCTCTATATGGAGAAGGGGGTTATGCCAAGGGTATCGTAGCTATGGCAAACAGCGGACCCGACACAAACGGTAGCCAGTTTTTCATAATGACTGAAAATTATCCACTACCGCCCCTTTATACAATCTTTGGCAAGGTGCTCTCTGGCCAAGACGTGGTGGATAAAATAGCAAATGTTCAAACTGGTCAGAGTGACAGGCCCGTCGAACCGGTGATTATTAATAGTATAACTTTAAACTAATATGGGAAAAGGAAACAATGCTCATAGAAAAGAAGCAAAGAAGCCTAAAAAAGCGAAGAAGAAATAGCATTCGCGATGTTTACAAAAAAAGAAAAGGCATTAATGAAGAAATTAAATACACCCTCCAGGGTGCAAGATTTTTTGAGTGGAGTTCCTTTTAATTTTGAAAAAAGAGGGGAGACCTTGAAATCACCCATGATGACCTTAAGAACAAAAAGCGCGCATTGTTTTGAAGGGGCATTGCTCGGGGCATATATTTTATCACTTCATGGCTTCACCCCCCTTATTCTTCATCTTAAGGCCACAGGGGATGACTATGACCATGTTATTGCACCTTTTAAATCCCTAGGACTATGGGGAGCGCTCTCTAAAACAAACCATGCAGTGCTTCGCTACCGCGAGCCGGTTTATAAAAATATTCGTGAACTTGTGCTTTCTTACTTTCATGAATATTTTTTAGATAATGGCGTTAAAACTCTAAGAAAATATTCCGACCCCCTAAACTTAAATTCCTTTGGTAAAAAATGGATGTTGCGGGAAGATGACCTTTGGGATATAGATAAAAAATTAGACAAAGTAAAACATTATAACATTTTGCAAAATGTTATAATGAAAAATTTAAGAAAAGCAGATAAAATAGAAATTAAGGCGGGAAAAATAGTGGAATATAAAAAGTGATTCTACCAAAGTTTTGATACAATACTCCTATGTCAAAAAAAGGTAAGCAAATAAAAATAATGATCTTTGGAACTTTTGATGGATTGCATCCAGGGCATCTGCATTTTTTCTCTCAAGCGAGAAATTTAGCGGACAAATGTTTTCTCATTGCCTCCATTGCTCGAGATAAAAATGTGGCCAGGATCAAAGGCAAAATTCCTACGTTCAATGAAAAAAAAAGAATGGCTTTGGTAAAAAAGTGTAAATTAATCGACAAAGTTGTTCTTTCAGGAATGAAAAATCATATTCCGCACATTATTAAAGAAAAACCGGATATAATTGCCCTGGGTTATGACCAGAGGGCTTATGTAAAAAATCTTAAGAAAGATTTTAAAAATAAAGGTTTTTTAGTCAAAATAGTACGACTGAAGCCATACAAAGAAAAGTTTTACAAAAATCACCTCCTTAAAAACAAATAAAAACGGACGCCTTGCTTCCGTTTTTATTTAATTTTACCTTACGTCTTTCAGTCGTATGGTTATAAAGAGTCCCAAAAGTAAAATAATACCTAGAACAAAAAATAAATATTCAAAGGACGGGACCAGAAACAAAATAGGAGTAGCGATCAAAGGGGCAAGAATAAAAGAAAGCGGAGTGGTGTTGCGAAAGAAGCTGGTTGTTCCAACGTCTTCTTCTTGCACAGACTTAAAAAAGTAGCTTTCACTCATCACCTCAATGGTGGCGGCACCCACCCGGGTAGTGAAAAGTATCAATGCCCAGAGCCAGACTGTTGCAGAGGAAATAAATGGAATCAATAAAGTTGCAGAAGCACTTATCACAAATCCGAGCGCCAGCATTTTCTTCTCGCCCACTCTGTCAGACAATTTTCCAAGAGGGAAATCTAAAATAATAAAAGGCAGAAGCATGATGGTGAAAATTAATCCTATTTGTTTCCAATCAAAACCGACATACTGATGCAAATATATTGGCGTGTAAATAATCATCCAAGCAAAAAAGAATTTCAAAATAAGATTGATGATATAAATTTTCGAAAGTTTCTTATTTTGAGCAAATGTTTCTATAGTTTTTAATACCGGCATCCTTTTATACTCTGGGTCTTTAAAATCTTTCAGAAAAAAGATAAAAATAACACATACTAAAATCATAAAACCAGAAGCCAGAAAATAAATACCCCCGTATGAACTTTTAGTAATAACAGTACCGGAAATCATTTGAGCAACAACCCAAGCAGAACTGACAACCATTAAATAAAGTCCTCGGAACGTGCCGATTGATGATTTTTTTGAAAAATCTTCCACGAAAATGTCCAAAGAAGCAATAATAAAATTGGTTGAAATAAAATAAAGAACAAAAGCCGAAATCACCACAATTCCCTTGGTGCTAAAACTAAGTAAAAGAAATGAAAAAAATGTAAGTACGCTAAAGAATACGACGGTAAAACGATTGCCCAGACGGGTGAGAATTCTGTGCATTTCCAGCATGGAAACAATGGTAATAGCGGAGGCGATTATATAAAGTATACCCACATAGTATTGACTGATATAATTTTCCAGGAAACTTGAATTGACATAAGAGGTCAAAGCTATGGGCATGGAAAACAGAAATCCGGCTAAATATATTATTTTTCTATTGTGTTGCATTTTTATACGCTTAATATAACGGGAATTACCAGAGGTCTTTTAGCGGTTTGTTGGTAAAGAAATTTTGAAACAGTTTCTCCCAGGCCATTTTTAATATGATCAAAATCAATTTGATTTCCGTCTGTCCGTCCGGGTATTCTCGCCGTAGAATCCTCTACTGTTTTTTTAATCATCATTCGGACTTGACGCAATAATTCTTGATTTTCTTTTAAGTATACAAATCCGCGAGAAATTAAATCCGGGGACTTTTTTAATTTTCCAGTCTTTTGATCTATTAATGCGATGATGACGAACATCCCGTCTTCTGCGAGCATTTTGCGGTCGCGTATTACGACGTCTTGGGTGTCGCTGATAGAAACGCCGTCCACCATCATGGCGCCGGAAGGCGCACGTTCTTTTCGCATAGATATTTTTTTCCCGTCGGCTGATATTTCAATAATTGAGCCGTTGTCCGGAACAACGATATTTTCCTCACTCATACCAAGTTCCATGGCGAGCTCTTTGTGTCGCACCAACATCGAGTGCCAGCCATGAATTGGGATAAAAAACTGCGGATGAGTTTTCCTGTGTAGCCATTTTATGTCTTCTTGATTGCCGTGGCCCGTCGCGTGAATAAAATCTTCGCCCGAGGTGCGGTAACTGATGATACGTACACCCTGTCTGGTCAGACCATCTTTCATTTTTTGAACTTGAAGTTCGTTACCTGGGACGACAGAGGCCGAGAGTATTATTGTGTCTCCTTTATGAAGTGTGAATTTTGTATGAGTTTTATTTGCAGCACGATTGAGTGAGGCAAATTCTTCACCCTGGGCTCCGGTCATTAAAATTACCACTTTATTGGGTGGGTAATTGTTTATTTCTTCTAGTGGTATTACTGTGCCTTTTTTCGGTTCAAATAATTTCGCTTCGATTGCTACTTCTATATTGGTTTTCATTGAGCGTCCGTCTAAAGCTATTTTCTTACCCAAAGATTCAGCAAATTTGACTATATGAGCCAAGCGGGTGATGTGTGAAGCGAAGGCGGCAATAATCATCCGGCCACTTACTTTTCTTATTAAATTTTCAAGTCCCTGGTGCACTTTTACCTCCGGCAGAGAGAAACCTTCATTTTCTATATTTGTAGAGTCTGTCAAAAGGAGAAGCACTTTAGCTTTATCGAAAATAGAATACTCTTCTTCTTCTTCTTTAGAAACAATTCCGTCAACTTGGTCAAGTTTATAGTCGCCCGGTGTTACAATCCAACCCTTGTCTGTTTCTATAATTATACCCATTGAATCTGGGATAGTATGCGTAACACCGAAAAACCTTACCTTTATTTTTCCGCAAGTTATAGTTGAGTCTTTTTCTACAATGTTTTCTTTCATGGGAGGTAATTGCGGAAATTCCGTGGCTCGCTTACGCATCATCAGAACTGAAAGATTCCTAGAATACACCGTAGGGTTTCCGATGCGTGAAAGCACAAGTGGCACACCCCCAATATGGTCCAAGTGTCCGTGCGTTACGATCAATGCGCGTATTTTATCCTTGCGTTCTTCTAGGTAAGTTGTATTGGGAATAACATAATCCACCCCAGGCGTTTCTTCGGTAGAGAAATGCATCCCAGCGTCAATTACGATAATGTCATCTCCTATTTCAACCGCAGTCATATTTTTACCTATCTCTTCTACGCCCCCCAGCGGAATTATTCGAATGTTGCCCGGAGCAGGGTCGGGAATTTTTTCACCATTATTTCTATTAGCCATTGATTTACCACTACTACCTACAGAATTTTGCGCGCCTCGTCTTTTTCCAAATTTAGAATACTGATAAGTAGAACTTTTTTGTAACCTTTTTCGATTGGGTGTTCTTGGTCCAATGCTTCTGTTCGTTTTATTTTCTCCGCTCGTAGCACCAGGAGTAGTATTGGGAACAGATATTTTATTTTCTTGTTTTTTATCCTCAATACTTACAGCACTAAAGGATAATCTAGTTTTTTTTGTCATTTTTTTATTTTGCAAATATTTTCCAAACTTTGTCTGTCTCTATATACCACGAATATATACTCAAGAAGCGATCTTGAGAGGAAGCAATATGGTCTATGTTAATACCTTCTAAGTTCTTTTGAGCTACATATATAAAATTAGGACTATATAAAAAAACTGCCGGCATGTCTTTTTTTATTTCGTCTTCGAATTGAGAATATTTTTTTATTCTTTCTTTTTCGTCAATTATACCAAATGCATCTTCTAAAATTTTATCTACTTTGGCGTTCGTATACATTGCCACATTAAGCCCCGGGTCTTTTCTTTGAGAGGAATGCCAAAAGGCGAAGAGATCAGATTCGTGGTTTATAATTTGTCCGAAAAGTAAAACGTCATATTGACGCGGACGAATGACTCCTTGATTTAAGTTGCCGACTTCAAAGGTTTTCACCTCTACTCGCATGCCGACAGCTTCCAGGTCTTGCTTTATCAACTCCGCTGATTTTGCGAGTTCCGGTGCGTTGCCGGTGGAAATAGAAAACTCCAACTTCGTTGTCACTTTCTTCTTTTTCTCTGTTGTTGTTTTTTCTAAAAATCCCTCGTCGTTCTTTTTCCAACCGTCTTTTTCTAAGATACTTTCTGCTTTGGCTATTCTTTCTTCGCGTGTTGATTTTACGCCTGAATTTAATTTCTGATAAGCAATCATGTTGGGTGGTATGGGGTCGTCGATGGCCACTCCGTAGCCCAAAAGTACGTCGCGCACAATCCTCTCCTTATCTACTGCTTGGTTAATGGCCGCTATTATATTTTTGTTAGTGAAAATTTGGTTTTGGTTTTGGTTGAAAAAAAGTCCGAATACTCGAGGAAGGACTGAAGATTCTATACGGTATTTTTTTTCTTTTAAAATTTCCGCATTTGCAGGTGTAACAGAGTTTATCTGATTTATTTCTCCTCCAAGGAGTGCTGTTACAAGACTGCTTTCATTTGGGTAAAATCGCAATATTATATTTTTAATATATGGACCGCCTAATCTGAATTTTTTAAATTGTGTAAGTTCATAGTAATCAATTGTTCCTCCTGATTGTTTACTTACTTTAGAAATGAGATAAGGACCAGACCCTACTGGGTTTGTGTTTAGGTCATTGAGTTCGATGGGGGAGGTGCTCCAGAGGTGCATGGGTAAGATACCAATCGTTGTATTTTCTAAAAACGAAGCATAGGGCTGTTTTAAGGTAAATTTAATTGTTTTTTCGTCTATTTTTTCTACACTAGCGCCGTCCCAATTCACGTTGCGTGGACTTTTTACAACTGGGTCCCTTGCCTTGTTTATGGTGAAAATAACATCGTTAGCGGTAACGGGTTTTCCGTCGTGAAAGTATATTTTCTCTTTTAGAGTGAAAGTATACACTAAGCCATTTGGAGAAATTTCTACTTTTTCCGCTAAATCAGGAATTAACGAGCCGTCGGAGCTTTTCCTCATTAGTCCAGAATAAATGAGAGCGGTTAAATCCAAATCAGCGTCAGAAAATGCGAGTACTGGATTTATAAAACGAGGAGTACCGATAATGCCTTCGGATACGGTGCCCCCGCTCATAGGGATGCTAACCATAAAAGATTTATTAATATTTTGCAATATTGCCATCGTGCTTAGAATCAAGACCACTGTCAGCCCAGTGAAAATAAACCATTCTTTTCTGGAGAAAGAAGAAAAAGCAAAATTGACTTCTTTTCTTGAAGGCAATTTTAAATTACGCATAGAACCAAAGAAATTTTCCATAGATAGAAATATTAACAGGAAGAGTTTTAGCTATTCGCTTTTATTATTATAGACAAAAGTGCCAATAAAGCAAAAAGAATTCCACAAACGATAGACAAATAAAAAAGAAACTTCTCAAAACCTCGGCGAGTATGGTGAAAAGACCCTCCATCACCTCCTCCGAGTGCGCCACCAACTCCTGCGCTGGATTGCTGTAGCAGGATTGCTGTTACTAATACTATTGAAAGTATTATCTGTATGTAGGGCAAAGTAGCCACCACTAAACTCATATCAGACGATTATTACATATTGGAAACAAAAAAACAAGTATGTCTTTTTTATTGAAATTTTGTATAATAACTACATGAATAAAGAACTATCAATTTTAAGCTTATTTCAGAAAATATTTCACAATTTCAATGCTCGCCAAATGAAGGATGCGACCATTGCTTTCAAGGAGCACCTGGATAAAGGAGGTAAAATGTTGCTCGCCATGGGAGGAGCCATGTCTTCCGCCCAGCTTGGGGTGACGCTTGCACCCATGATTAAAGAGGACAAGATTCACGCCATATCCTGCACTGGAGCGAACTTAGAAGAGTCCGTCTTTCGATTAGTGGCGCATGACAGTTACAAAGATTATCCGGACTATAGATACTTTACCAAAGAAGATGATGTAAAAATTCTAGAGAGGGGGGAGCGCCGAGTGACGGATACATCCATTCCAGAAGAAGAAGCCTTCCGAGTCATTGAGCCGATAATTTTAAAACACTGGAAAGAAGCAGAGAAAAAGGGTGAGCGATATTTTCCCCACGAATATTTCTATAAAATTCTTCTCTCTGATGATCTCAAGGGTAAATACGAAGGCAACCCGGAACATTGCTGGCTTCTAGAAGCCGCCAAGAAAAATTTGCCAATGGTTGTGCCGGGCTGGGAAGACTCGACGCTCGGAAACATTTTCGCCGGATACTGCGCATCGGGGGAGGCAAGTCCGAAAGTTATGAAGACAGGGGTAGAATACATGGTTTCTCTTTATGACCAATATCGAGAACTTTCCGAAAGTGGCCTGCCTGCGCAGGCAGGTCCAGGGTTGGGGTTTTTTCAAATAGGCGGAGGCATTGCTGGGGATTTCCCGATATGCGTAGTGCCTTCAATAAAATATGATCTGAAAAAGCCGGTTCGTCCGTGGGGATATTTTTGTCAGATTTCAGATTCTACCACTTCCTATGGTTCATACTCTGGCGCCACTCCGAACGAAAAAATAACTTGGGATAAATTAACCAAAGACACTCCAATGTTCGTCATCGAGAGCGACGCGACCATCGTCGCTCCACTTATCTTCGAAGCGATCTTGGATAGATATAATATTGTAGAGAAATAGAAATGGATAATATCCCTCAATTAAACCGCGGTCCGCAAGTTGATCTGGAAAAGGTTCGAGTAGCAATGCACTTTCGCATAGCTGAAGCACTAAAACACATAATGACTCCAGAAAGATTCGAACAGCTTTTATATCCTGGATCGAAAAAACGCAAATTGGCTAGTGAAGAAATTATTCGTTCTTCAGCAATAGCTCACAACCTAACCGAATTTAAAATTTTACTTGAAGAACTAGGTAAAGCTTTAAATAAAAACTTCAGTGGTGTTTTAGCTCACGAAAATGCTCACATGAATGTGGCGGAAGCTGAAAAAGTTAAAGTAATTGGTTATGCAGTGACTTTTTTAAAAGGACCAGAAGAAAGCATTGTAAGCTTGGCGTTTGGGATAATGATATCTCCACATTTATCCTCTCAAGACCCTCGCGATCAAGTTGTAACAATGATTCGTATCCTTAATGCTCCAGAAGAGTATGGAGAAATTCTTTCTCCAAAGGATATACACGATATCACCCAATTAAAAGGATTACTCGCACAATTTGAAACCCAAGAAAAATAATTTTATTTCATTTTCGATAATTATATGTCAAAGAAAATAATATTAGCGGGAGGATGTTTCTGGGGGTTACAGGATTTAATCAGGAAGCAACCGGGTGTACTGAAAACGCGCGTGGGATACACCGGCGGGAGAGTAGAGAATCCGACTTATGAAAATCATGAAGGGCACGCCGAAGCGGTGGAGATAGAATATGACGAAAGTGTAACTTCGTACAAGAAATTGCTTGATTTTTTCTTTCAAATACATAACCCCACAACATTAAATCAGCAAGGCAACGACCACGGCACCTCTTATCGCTCGGCAATTTTCTACGGGAATGAAGAAGAAAGGAAAGAAGCAGAAAATTTCATAGAGATTGTAAATAAATCCAAACGTTGGAAAGACCCAGTTGTCACCACCCTCGAACCGTTGGAAAAGTTTTATCTTGCAGAAGATTATCATCAAGATTATTTAATAAAGAATCCGGGGGGCTATACTTGCCACGCTATTTACTTTGACAGTTATCTCAAATAAAAAAGTGCGATACATTCATGTAAAAGTCTCTGCTGGGGTGAGGAAGGAGGAGTTTAGTCAAAAGAGTAAAGACCATTTTGAAATTTCTGTGCGCGAGAAAGCGGAACGAAACATGGCGAACACGCGTGTCTTGGAATTAATAGCGGAGCATTTTAAAGTCCCAGTATCCAAAGTAAGGATAATCAATGGGCATCATCACCCGAGCAAATTACTTGTGGTGGAGTAGATTAGCTATTTTCATTAAATCTTACTATTATTAAATAGGTGGCAGTTTATCTGCCGAACTAACAACTTGTCCTTTGACTTTTCGAAGGGGGTCGATATGCGGTCCATTATTCAAGGCGGAATGGGGATCTACATATCGAGCCCCAATCTTGCCAACATCACTTCTAGGGCTGGGGTGCTGGGCACCGTGTCTTGTACCGGAGCTGAGCGCGTGCTGGTGCACTTGCTACAAATCGGAGATGTGGGGGGCCACTATCGTAGGGCACTTTCGCATTTTCCATTTCCGGAAATCGCGGAGCGAATACTTGCGAAGTACTTTATCGAAGGTGGCAAACCTTCTGATCAGAATTTCAAGGAGGTGCCCCTGTTCAGCATGCGACCACGCCGTGACCTGATCGAGCTTGCCATCGCTGGGAGCTTCGCTCTCGTCTGGCTCGCCAAGGAGGGACACGACAATCCCATCTCGGTGAACTATCTGGAAAAGCTTCAGATCGGACACATCTACCACCTCACTGGAGCAATGCTTGCGGGCGTCGATTTCGTGACGATGGGTGCCGGCATTACGCTTCAGATTCCGGGAGTGCTCGATGCTATCGCGTCGGGAGGGATTCCCTCATACCGTGTGTACGTAGAAAACAGCACAAGAGGGAATGAAACAATCAGTTTCGATCCACATGAGTATCTCGGAAAGAAGTTTTCTCGAGAGCTCATGCGACCAGGCTTCCTGCCCATCGTCTCCACAGACGTATTGGCGAAGTTGATGGTTGCGAAGTTGCCCCCTGGAAGTATTCAGGGCTTCGTCGTGGAGTTGCCGACCGCTGGTGGACACAATGCACCACCTCGGAAGAAGGGAGTGTTTGACGAAACTGGTCAACCCCTCTACGGCGAGAAAGACGAAGTGGCTTTCGATGTGCTTCGTGATCTCGGTATTCCGTTCTGGGTTGGTGGTTCACTCGCGTCTCCCGAGGGTCTTGCGAAGGCGCAGGCGCTCGGAGCTGTCGGCATCCAGGCTGGCTCCATCTTCGCGCTTTCTGAAGACTCCGGCATGGCATCGTTTCATCGTGCGAAGATTCGTTACCTCGGTTTCCGAGGTGAGCTTGTTGTTCGCACAGAAGCGAATGCGTCACCAACGGGATTCCCGTTCAAGGTGCCACAACTCGCTGGTACACACTCTGACTCGGAAGTGTACGCTTCTCGGGAACGCAACTGCAGTCGAAAGGCACTGCAATTTCCTGCAGAGCGGGCAGACGGCAGGATTGTGTTTCGGTGTGCGTCCGAGCCCGTCGAAGATTACATCAAGAAAGGAGGAAACCTCGAAGACACTGTGGGCGCACGGTGTCTATGCAACGGACTCTTCGCGGCTGTCGGACTCGGCGACCCGAGCGAGGCCCCCATCTTCACTATGGGGGATGACGTTAGTTTTCTTCCTCATCTGATGAAGGATGAATTCGATTCTTACACAGCGGTGGAGGCCATCAACTGGCTTCTGTCCCGCTAAAGACCAACATGTCTTATTAAACTGGAGAGCTCAGACCCTGGAGGATCTGGGCTTTTCACATTTCACAGGCGCTTGACTTATTTATTTTTTATAGTAGAAATATATTGAACCCCTTCTTTCCGAGGATATTATCATGATGAATAAAGAGACCGTAGCGCTCTTGTTTGACTTGTCTTTTGCGGCCCTACTTTTTCCCCTTATCTGGACGTTGCTACAACGGTTTAAGGGGGAACTGGTGAGTAAGTGGGTTGCGTGGGTACCCATAGTTATCCCAGGAGGTGTATTTTTCCTGGTCCTGGGGGTAGAGGAAAACCCACAGGGCCTCCTTCCCCCCGCACTCTGGGCACTTGTCATTCTAGGTGTGGTCTTGAGGAATTTCATTCTAGATCACACACATCGCACATCGTAAGCCCTGCAAGGGGAGAAGCGGTCTTCGCTTTTCTCGGCGGGGCTTCTTCTTTTCTGGTTGTTCTGAACTGCTCGCGGTGAGAGATTGAAGCAACATACTTACCTAAATTTACAAATTACCTATGGCGGGATTTTAGTGATGTGTTATAATAAAAGTATTGATTTATGAATGCATTTGAAGTAAAATTTAATAAGTAAAAAGAAATTTACAATAATTAATTATATGAAAGGATACAAAGGAGACATTGAAAAAGATACATTAGCAAACACCAACTTTAGAAAAGTGTTATACACCAGCAAGCACAGCCAGCTTGTTTTAATGAGTCTAAAAAGTGGGGAAGAAATAGGGACGGAAATACATGAAGGGAATGATCAATTTTTTCGTTTTGAGTCGGGCACAGGGAAGGTGAAAATTAACGACACAGAATACGTAGTTAGAGATGGAGTGGCTGTAGTGGTTCCAGCCGGCGCGGAACACAATGTTATAAACACAGGTGAAGGTGATTTAAAAATGTACACCATTTATTCTCCAGCGCACCACAAAGACGGAGTAGTGCGTGCCACCCGGGCAGAAGCAGAGAAGGACAGTCCAGAGTTCGACGGCGTTTTCACCGAATAGTTTTGACAAAGAATGCAGAGGAATTTTAAGATGAAAGTGAAAATGTGGAAATGGCCGGGAGAAGCAGGTTGGCATTTCGTGACTCTAGAGAAAAATCTGGCAGAGAAGATTCGAAACGTGTATACAAAAGGTATGGTAAAGATAAAAGCGAAGGTGGGGAAGACGTCTTGGGATACCGCGCTTTTCCCACACAAGCTGTCAAAATCTTATTTACTGCCCATGAAGAAAAATGTACGTTTGAAAGAAGATATCTGGGAAGGGGATGTGTTGGAAATAAATTTTAAAATTAAATAACAGTCATCTATACAAGAGACTTAATCAACGGCGGAGCACTGCTCCGCCGTTGCTGTTTGTGTTAAAATAAGTACGTGACTAAATCCAAAATTTTGTTAATTATTGCGGTGATTATTTTTCTCGGAGGGGCTGTGGCTTTCACAACGCGCGAGCACACAAACGGCCCGATAGTCTGCACCGCCGATGCCAAGCTGTGCCCGGATGGATCTTTTGTGGGGAGAGAGGGGCCGATGTGCGAATTCACCACTTGTCCAGAGATTCTTGAGGAGGAGACAAAGGATGTTTCTGGCGCAGGTAGCACCACATCTGCTGTGGGTTATGTGTCGGGCCATGTGAGCATTGGCCCAAACTGCCCAGTGGAGCAAGTAGGCAAACCTTGCCCTCCACCACCTGCGGCGTATTCTTCTCGCGAGGTTGTCGTTTATGAGAAAGATGGAATTACTATAAAAGAAAAATCAAAAATAAATGCACAGGGAGATTATAAAATTACACTTGCGCCAGGAATATATTTTATTCAAATCAGCCCCGCCGGTATTGGCCCTGGAGAAAAGAAGCAGGTGACAATAGAGTCTACCCAAACCAGCACTATTGATTTCGATATTGATACAGGGATACGGTAGAAATTTTGTGGAGGGGATTGAAACTCTAAATTTACAAAGCGACTAATTGAGAGTAATATACGTATTCGAATACGTATGCTATAATAATGCAGTTACAACCAAATATTTATCAAGAGCGTGGCGAGAGCACTGGCTCATGAATTCATTCGGAATGAATTCCTAGGACCCACCAGCAACCACTTAGAAATAAGAATGTGCTAAATCCAGCCTCAAGTGAGGAAAGATACTAGTCATATCATTCCTGCATTTGCAGGTTTTTTTAATCTCCACTCTCTATTCTTATTAACATTCCAACATTCTCAAGAATGTGAGAATATTGTGAAAAAATATTTTTATGAAAAAAACAGCAGAATTTGTGAGTCCAAAGCATCCAGATAAAATATGCGACTTTATCGCGGACAGCATTCTAGATGCGTATCTGGAGACAGATATAGACAGCAGAGTCGCAGTGGAGGTGATGGGTGGGCACAACCTAATTATTATAAATGGCGAAGTAACGTCGCGAAGTAAACCTGATATTGAAAAGTTGGTAAAAGATATCGTCGGACAAGATTATAAAATAATTTCTAACATTGTGCTCCAGAGCCCAGATATTTCTCGTGGAGTAGATGCGGGCGGAGCAGGAGATCAAGGAATAATGAAGGGCTATGCCACGAGCGAGACAGAAGAATTTCTACCGCTTGAATATATGTTAGCTCGCGATTTGTGTAAAAAAGTTTTTGACGTGCACCCCTTTGACGGGAAGGTGCAAGTGACGATAGAGAACTCTGGCGAAGCTTCTAACTTGGCAGATTTTCCGGCAGGCAATCTATCTGACACTGCTGTGCCAGCGAACTTCCCGGCGCGACCGCCTGCGAAAGGCCTGGCGGAAAATGTGCCTGCACAGAATTTTGTAATAAGAACTGTGGTGGTGAGTTTTCAAAATACAAAAAACGAAGAACTGCAAAAGATTGTGGAGAGCTTGATAAAAGCCGACGAATATCTAATCAATCCAGCAGGAGAGTGGACACAGGGAGGATTCGATGCGGACACTGGGCTCTCGGGTAGAAAGCTCATCGTGGATAACTATGGTCCAGAAGTGCACATCGGTGGAGGTTCTTTTTCTGGAAAAGATTATACGAAGGTGGATCGCTCGGGAGCTTATATGGCTCGGAGGATTGCAGTTGATATATTGAAAGAAAGAAAGGCGAAGGAGGTGCACACCAAGCTCGCTTATGCTATCGGCAAGAAGGAGCCGGTGATGGCTGTGGCTATTGTCGATGGGATAGAAGAAGAAATAAAGGGGTATGATTTGAGCCCGCGTGGCATGCGAGAATATCTGAAATTAAAGAATGTGAAATTCTCCGACACCTGCACTTGGGGGCACTTCGGCCGGGGATTTGAATGGCAGTAAAATTGATGAATAAGCAAAATTGTGCTATACTATATATATGGTTGACCCGAAGAAAGTAGACATGAATCAAATACCAAAGAAATTTATTGATGGCGCTATTGGCGCCTATGGTAAGGAAATTTTCTCTTTTTCTCTAACAAGTGGGAATAACCTAGATTCTTTCGCTACCACTCCGCAAGTTATGAAAAGTATCGCTGTCTGGATGGATACCCAGATTAAAAATTACGAAAAGCAGTTTGGGGTTATTGACATGACTCCGCCCGAGATTGTAAGTCCACTCCAAGCCTCTGACCTTAGCAAGCCGGGAGATGAAAAGTAGTTTCAACAATAAACTTATTATAGTATAATGAATAGTATTATTAATCTTAATCAAGTATATATAAAACTATGGCAGAATTAAAAGCTTTGTGTATGAGGTGTCGAGATGCTAACAAGAAGCCAACGATGCAGACGATGACGAATCCAAAGGTTACGAAAAATGAGAAGAACAGATATTCTGCAAAAGGCACCTGTGCGAAATGCGGAGGCAACATGTTCAAGTTCATGTCTGAAGCAGATGCGAAGACAATGATGTAAGAATGTTTAGAGATTTTTAAAAAATATGTTAGACTCAATGAGTAGTCGAATTTTTATCAGTTAATCTCGACAGTATAATATTATGGATACACCATCAAACGATAACGCACAGCAATCATGTTCTATGTGTAATGTTCCTATGGTAAACGGAGCTTGCCCAAAGTGTGGTATGAAGGCAGAGGGTTCAGCACCTTCAGCAGAAGGCTCAACTCCCGCTACTCCAACAACTCCTCAGGCGTAACACTGGACGTTTAAAGAAGAAACAAAAATGCCCCCCAGAAGGGGGCATTTTTGTTTTATTCGTTGCTTGACACTAACTTTTTGTTCATATATACTCTATATAGAACGTCTTGTCCGTTTGGATAGGCGTTTTTATTTCCCCGCCAAACTGGCCGGGGCAAGCAATGCCTTTTGACAATTGAATAAGCCCCGACACTATGAGTTTCATGGGTCGGGGTAAATTGAGAACCCCCTGAATTAATTTGAAGGGGAGCAAGTCTCAAAATATTTGTTTAAAAATAATGCAAAGAGCAAAAATTAAACTCTAACTGAAATCAAAACAATTTCACAAATGCATAAGAAGTGCTGTTTTTTGTTTTGTTTCGTTCCCAACTTTTAGTTAGAGTTTGATCCTAGCTCAGGATGAACGCTGGCGGCGTGGATAAGGCATGCAAGTCGAACGAATCAGTCCTATGAAAGTATGAAAGACTTTGAGTAGCAATACGATAAGAATTGAATGCAAGATTAGGGTTACTGATTAGTGGCGAACGAGGTAGTAGTACATAGGAACACCCCCAAGAGTCGTGAATAATTCGCTGAAAGGCGAACTAATACACGATGGTCCCCAAAATTAATTTTTTGCGGTAAAGTTTTAACGCTCTTGGAGTGGCCTGTGCGATATCAGCTAGTTGGTAGTGTAATGGACTACCAAGGCTATGACGTCTAGGGGAGGTGAGAGCCTGACCCCCACCGATGGTACTGAGACACGGACCATACACCTAC
>Ga0209542_10010614_pt1 | contig 16562 bp, 14 predicted proteins | sample RifCSPhighO2_01_FD_184028 | JGI IMG/M metagenome (GOLD analysis project Ga0209542, IMG submission 184028) | Soil microbial communities from Rifle, Colorado - Rifle CSP2_plank highO2_0.1 (SPAdes) (version 2) | ecosystem: Environmental > Terrestrial > Deep subsurface > Rock core/Sediment ...
GTGTTTTTAGTTTGCCTGTCACTTGCACCTTGTCCAGATATTGATAATCTTGGTAATCGCTAAAGTTGCTTATCGTAACCAACACGTTGCTTTTTATATCAAACTGCAAAGGTCCCGCGATCAGTTTTTCTGCGCTGATGGTTATTTTTTTTACCTTGTCGCGAATATCCGGCTCTCTTGAAATTACACCCATTAAGGTAATTTTCTCTTGCCCGTCGTTGAAATTTTTTAAAGAATCGCGGGCAATGGCAAATTGGGCAATCTGAAAGCGGCTAATTCCGAGCACCAAACACAATAAACATAGGCCAACTACCGCCGCTTCTTTTTTAAAAAAAGAGGCTGCAAGGCAAAAAATTCCCAGCAACAAAAAACCCCAAAGCGCCATTTGGGGAATTTTCATCAGCGACGCCCATGCAACTCCAACCACAAACGCAATGCAAAGGTAAAAAAGCGTTTTAGAGGCGGTCATTTTCTAAAATTACTTGAATTACGAAATGCTTTCTTAACCCCAAGACGTGTAGAAGACGTGTAGACGTCCAACATCTACAGACGTATAGACGTTGGACGTCTACGTGAACTTTTTATGGTGCATTCATAATTCAAGGTAAATTATTCTAAAAACTTTGTGGCAATCACGGTGACTTTGATTTCGCCTTTTTTAAGCGAATTATCTTTTACCGTTCCGAAAATAACTTCTGCTCTTGGATCAACATGCTCGGTGATAATTTTAGAAACTTGCTGTATTTCGGGCAGCGTCACATCATTGCCCGACACATTAAACAAAATCCCTTTCGATCCTTTCATTGAAAAATCCAAAAGCGGAGAATTAATGGCCTTGGTGGCGGCCTCCAAAGCTCGATTTTTTCCCATAGAGCGACCCATTCCAAATAGCGCCTGTCCTGAGTTTTTCATCACCGACGCAATGGCATTAAAATCAATGGTGATAACACCAGGGGCCGTCACCAAATCAGTGATGCTTTGCACCGCCTGTTTTAATATATCGTCGCACATCTCAAACGCATTAGAAACAGTAGTTTTCTCATCAATAATTTTCAATAAATTATCGTTAGAAATAATTAGCAAAGAATCGGCCTTGCCCTTTAATTGCTGCAATGCTTTAGTCGCCACTTTTTTTCTTTGCTCTCCTTCAAAAGAAAAAGGAGTGGTCACCACCACCACGGTTAAAATACCCATGGCCCGGGCGGCCTCTGCAATCACCGGAGCGGCCCCGGAGCCGGTTCCGCCGCCCATGCCAGAGGTGATAAACACCAAATCCGCTCCTTTTAAAAGTTCCAGAACTTCTTCTTTGCTTTCTTCGGCCGCCTTTTTTCCTTGATTTGCATCCATGCCGGCGCCAAGGCCTCGGGTAACATTTTTTCCAATCAGCACTTTGCCGGGTACGTTGCAAAAGTGCAGCGCTTGGGCATCGGTGTTGATGGCGATAAGTTGGACTCCCCGCGCGCGAGATTTTGCCATACGAAAAACGGTGTTGGATCCCGACCCGCCAATTCCCAATACTTTAATTTTTGGAAGCATGATCACTTCGTAAAAATCAAAATGCAAATATCAAAATGCAAAATGACAATGCAAATATTAAAATCAATCAAAATTTTCCTGAGGGAAAATTTTGATACCTTAATTTTGAATTTTGATTTTTGATTTTTGAATTTATTATTATGGTATAAATACCCTGAACATTTTTCTCATCGGGAAAAATATTTTTTTAAAAAAGTTCGGTAAGGCAAGCATACCGCTTTTTTCCTGGTCGTCAAGCCGCGCGCCCGTAAGCGCAAGGCCGGCCACCGTAGCCAGCGCCGGATCTTGGTCAAGCCCTATCATGCCCTTGAGCACCCCTATTTCACAGGGAAGGCGCAACTGCTCTTTGGCCAAATCTTTTATGTGGGGAAGTTTTGCCCCGCCGCCAGTCAGCACTACGCCCGCGGGCAGCAATTCCTGACGGCCGATTTTTTTAAGTTCTTTTTGCATTAAATCCAAAATTTCAGAAACCCTTGGCCCGATAATATCCGCTAAATTTTTTTCGGTAAAAGACAATGCGCTGGACCCTTCAAATATTTCTATTTTCTTTTTTGTAATATTTTTTTTCTCCCGATCGTTTTTTGCCACCATGCAAGACCCGTACTGTTTTTTTATTTCCTCGGCAATGGTAAACTCCGTCCTCAAGCCAATGGCGATATCTTTGGTGATGTTGGCTGACCCTAAGGGGAACACCGCCAAGTGAATTAGGTCGCCCTCTTCAAACACCGCAAGACTGGTGGTATCAGACCCGATATCAATGAGCGCCACCCCCAATTCTTTTTGCTGGGGGGTGAGCACCGCTTCGGCGGCGGCCAAGGGAGAAGGAATCACGTCGTTAATTTGCAGCTTGGAGTTGAGCACCGCCTGCGTCAGATTGGTAAAATAGTACTGAAAATAACACAAGAGCACCACCTTTGCTTCCAGCCGTATGCCGGTCAACCCCAAGGGATGCTTGATCCCCTTTTGGTCGTCAATGATAAATTCTTTAGGAAACACGTCCAGTATTTCTTCGTTAGAAGGAATGTTAATGGCCCTTGTTGCCTGCAAGACCCGCTCAATATCTTCTTCAGAAATTCGCTGATCAGCCCGCGACACAGAAATAATCCCGTCAGACGGAGCGCAGTAAAGATGGCTTCCCCCTATATTCACAAACACAGAATTAACTCGGATGTTATTATCCCGCTCAACGCCGGCAATTAAAAGCTGGATGTTTTTGGCCGTTTCTTCCACATTGACTACCGCTCCCCGTCGCAACCCAAAAGAAGGAATGGTGGCCAATGACAGCGCTTCCCACTCCTTTCCCTTTTTTTGGGCAACTAACATTTTAATCGTGCTCGTCCCTATATCAAGCCCAGTGACAATATGACCTCGCATTATAAATTTTTATCTTTAGTTTTACTTTTTAAAATATCTTCTTTTTCCAATAGCGCAAAATAGCCGGCCTTTTGCATCCTATTAACGCGCGAACCACTACTACTCCAATAAGTAAAGTTAAGGCCGTGTCCGCCCTCGTACTCTTGATCGTAATCTCTGTTCCGTTTTATACGCTCATCTACTTCCTTTTGACCTCCTTGTATTTTATGGAAATACTCAAAATCAAATCCGAAAATTTCCAACTGAACCTTATTATTTTCTATATTTATTTTATACGCATAGCCGTCTTGATCACTGTTATCATAACCGTTTTTTAAAATTGTTTCCTGCATTAAATTCCTCGCCTGCCGCTCCATTCTATATGCTTTTATTGCGGCGTAATCTTCAAAGGTAAATATTGGCGCCTCCCTTTTTTTCGATTTCGGCTCAAAAGCCATCACCCTTTTTTCATTCGCAAATTTTTTTGATAATTCTTTAATTTCTTCGAACTCTCCCTCAAATTGCGCTTTATGGGATAAAATTTCGTTAGTTAAATTCTGAACCACTAATTTTTGTTCTAAGAGTCCTTGCTGGTATTTAAATACGGTGAATTGAAAAGCATCTTTTTTAGTTTTTCCATCCGGCGACATCACTTCATCGGGGAAAACAACACAAGCAACGGGCTCTTCCCAATTAATTTTTATATCACCCTCTTTGACGACCGCATGCTCTTTAAAATATTGCGCTGTGGCAAATTCTTCTGCCGAACTTGACCCCGGCCGATGACCCCCTTTTTTAGTATCAGTATGTCTATTTGTTTTTTTCTCTTTTAGTAAATACTTTGACTCTCCCACTTGCAACTCATACACCCTGTCCTTTAACTGCTTTCTTTTTAGCCATTGGGAAGGATCTGTTAATTCCCCAATCTTCTGCTCATCTTTTGTATTCAAAACCACTTCAATACCGCTGGGCAGAGTTTTTTCAGAATTGGCAACTGGAATATTATCGCTCTGCAGCAAAGAATCTGCTATAAAAGCCAACATTTTTACATCCCGCGCAAATCGATACCTCTGGGCAATCATTTTTCTCTCGTAAAAAGTAACCCCTTTAGTAAAAAATCCTCTATCAATATGTGATTGCAGCAACTCTTGATAAGCAACCTCATCATTACTGTAAAAACTGGAGCTATCCATTATTGCTATTAAATCCTTGGGAACACTTAACGATGGCGCATGGGTAATATCTGACGTAATATTTTCATCGGGAACCGCCGGCAAACCCAAAAAAGTCATAAGAGATTCTTTATATCTATCGATTAATTTAGAAACATCATCATGAAGAGAAATCTTTAATAAGAAATCGCAGGGCAACGATTCAGAAACCGGAATTTTTGCGTATTCTGCCGCTATTCCCCTCGTTTCAGAATTTTCCAAAATATTCCGACGTATGCGTTCTGTAACAAGAAGCCATTGCTTGTCGATCCCTTCAAAATTAAACTTTTCAGCTGATTCTTTGTCTAAAATAGGTTTTCTTGTTTCAATCGTTTCATGGCTGGGAAGTTTTGATTTCTTGCCTTTCTTTACAAATTGAGAAAATTCTTTTCCCTCAACCCATATTCCCTCACCCTCTGTTGTATCCATAATACCTTCTTTATTTTCTCTATTTCTCATAAATTAGATTTTACTAAAATATACTTTTTCCTTCGCCTCCATTTTTTCAGCTTCTGATTTTGATTTCTCATGGTCATACCCCAGCACATGCAACACGCCATGGATGAGCATTTTAGCCAATTCTTTTTTAAAAGATAGCTTTGATTCTTTTGTTGTTTCCTTCACTACGGCAGGACAGATAATTACCTCCGAACACTCGCCTTTAAAATCTGATACTTTTTCAAAAGAAAGCACGTCGGCGGGCTTGTCTTTGCCGCGGTATTTTTTATTGAGCATCTGTATTTCTTCGGCACTGACAAAAGCAATGGATATATGTTCCGTTCCTTTATTTTCGCCTTTTAACACTTTTTTTGCAACCCCCGTAAAAAATGCTTTATCCACAGTAAAACGAGTGAGGTTGTTTATTTCAATTTCAATCATATGGATATATTTTACATGATTTTTAAAATTACACAAAAGAGCCGCCCCGCTTGGCGTGGCGGCTCTTGGCGCACATAACTATCGTAAATTACCGTAAAATTAAAAACTCAATCCTCCCGTGTATGTGCTCAAAACTTGGGGGATTACCAATATTAATCCGATCAACGGAACCACAAACAACACTACCGTAATAATAAGCGTCCACAAAAAGTACTTTCTGGTTTTTTCCACCGAACGAAAAATGTTATCTAACTTTTCGTCCTGCCTGTCCTGAGCCGCATTGAAGGACTCTGTAAATTTTTTTAACAGTTCTTCATCCATGATTAAAAAACTCTTTAATAATACTACTTATCTTTGTATTATCCGCCCTGCCCCTTACTTTTGGCATCAGGTCGGCCATTATTTTTCCCGTGTCTTTTACAGTGACAGCCCTCACTTTTTTTATTGACTCTTCAATTATTTTTTTTAGTTCGGCCTCTGGTAATTGTTCTGGCAAATACTTTTGCAATACCAAAATTTCCGAAGTTTCTTTTTTTACCAATTCCGGCCGGTTGCCCTTTTCATACAGCGCAATGGCATCTTTGCGTTTTTTAATTTCTTGCGACAGTACGCCAATAACTTCGTCATCGGTTAACGCCGATGCTAAAATCAGTTCTTCCTCTTTTATTTCAGAGTACTCTTTTGAAATTTTGTACCTTTTTTCTTTTTCCTTGGCGCCAATGGCGGCCAACGCCAAACGCAAAACCCCGGTCACCTCATGATTACCTTGTTTCAAGGAATCATTAGTATCAGATTGCAGTTGCTCTTTGAGCATTTCTTAAGAATCTTGAATATTGTATCTGGTAGCTTGAATGCGTAATGGCACGTTTTATTCTATCCTCCAGATACGAGATTCTATATTCTATTTTGGTTTTGCCATTTTCTCGGCAATGATTTTTTCTGCCCTCAAGATAACCCTTCGCAATGCGGAGCGCTTTTTTGCCAAGGCCGACTTTGGCCTCTTGCGAAACTGCTTGCCTCGCACCTGGAGCAGCACTCCGCTCTGGCGAACCACTTTCGTAAAGCGATGCACCAAATTCTGAGAGCTTTCTTTTTCTTTTTTCTTGACTTCTAATGCCATTGCGCCAATTTTTAATTTTCAATTTTCAATTTTCAATTTTCAATGACGAGTTGATTGATAATTGATAATTTTTAAAATTAATTCTTAATTTTATTCTTCATTTCTTCCACGACCTTGTCTAATGGGATTTCTTTTTGGACTCCGTTTTCCATGTCCCGCAACGTAATAAAATTTTCCAACGCCTCTTTTTGCCCAAAAATCAGCACCCAGCGTATTCCCATTTTATCTGCGGTTTTTAATTGGGCTCTTAAAGAATCCTTTGAAAAGGATTCTGCCACGGGAACCTTAGCCGCGCGAAACTCTTCAAAAAGCTTCAAACTTTTGCGTTTTGCCATTTGGCCCAATTGCGCCAAAAATATTTCCGGTTTTTCCTGGTTTTTTTTGCCGACCGGCGGATTTTTTAATTCCCTATTTTTCATTAAGTTTAATATCCTGTCAATTCCGCCGGCGGCTCCTATGGCTGGGGTGTCCCTTCCCCCGAGCAGCTTTACCAAATTATCGTACCTGCCCCCCCCCACCAAACTGCCCTGAGCCAGACCGTCATCGCTTTTTTCCATAATTTCAAATACGGTTTTGGTGTAGTAATCCAAGCCCCTTACCAAGTAGGGATTTAATGCGTAGGGCAATTCCAATTCGTCCAAAAACTCCAGCACCTGTTTGAAATGAGCGTGGCAATTTTCACACAAATTGTCAATAATTTGCGGAGCTCCGGCTTTTACCTGTTGGCACTTTTCCTCTTTGCAATCCAAAATTCTCAAAGGGTTTTCTTTTAACCTTCGCTGGCAGTCAGCGCACAGCGATGATCGCCTGGACTTAAAATAGCTGGCTAAAATCTTTTTAAAGTGCGGCCGGCATTCCGTGTCCCCAATTGAATTAACCCCAATATTAATATTTTTAAAAGACAAATCCTTTAAAATATCATAGCTCATCTGAATAATTTGGCCGTCTATGGAGGGACTTTTGTCTCCTATCGCCTCTATGTCAAATTGGAAAAATTGTCGGTAGCGACCCGCCTGAGGTTTTTCGTGGCGAAATAAAGGGCCCAGCGTCCACAATTTTACCGGCTGGGGAAGGTTATGCATCCCGTGCTCAATGTAGCTTCGCACCATACTTGGAGTAAACTCGGGCCTTAGGGCAACCAGGTCGCCCCCCTTGGTGCGGAAAGAATACATTTCTTTTGCAACCGCGTCGGTATCGGCTCCGGTGCCTTTTATGAAAAGCTCCGCGTATTCCAGCAACGGCGTATCTATTTTACTGAAGCCGTAATAGTTGGCAATGCTTTCCACCGATTTTTGGATTTTTTTAAAATAGATCTGGTCTTGAGGCAAAATATCGTGCATTCCGGTAAGACCTTGTAGTTTTGTTTTTGTCATAAATTGTACATATTTAATAGCTGGGCGTTGCAATATACGACATGTTGGTAAAAGGATAGATTCTCATCATGGCTCTGCCGATAATGTCTTCTTTTGGTAAAATTCCCCATCTCCTGGAATCATACGAAGACGGCCGGTTGTCGCCCAGCACAAAATATTCATCAGCTCCCAGGTTAACATTCACGTTCCCGTCGGTGCTTTTGATGTTGGATAGATATTTTTCCTCGTCCAGCAATACGCTTTTACCATCACTGGATATGGTGATTTTCCCGTCTTTTACCACCACGGTTTCTCCCGGAAGGCCAATGATTCTTTTTATAAAACGTTGCTTGAGGTCAAAGGGGTATTTTAATACCACCACATCGCCCCGCTTTGGATTTGAAATTTTATAAAAAATTTCGTTGACAATTAAATAGTCCCCGGAATGGAAATTGGGCACCATGGACTCTCCCTTTACAATGAACGGCTGAAATAAAAAATAACGCACTGGCAGAACAATGGCCGCCGCGACAATCATAATTTTTACCACTTCCCAAACAAAAGGCAGGTATTTTTTGATAAAACCTTTGTTATTGGTGTCTTTTATCGCTTCTTTTACGGCGTTATCTTCCATAAATGCGTTCATTTTACCATGTTTTTTAAGCTAATGCAAGGAGGTAAAAAAAGAGGGAAGTTTCTTCCCCTTATGTGGTTCTCCTGATGTTTGCCGCAAGGATAGGAGAATCAAGAAGTGACCAACTACATTCAGTGTAGGTTGTTTTCAGAAATAGTCAATCAATAAAAACGGGCTTTAGGTGTGCCTCTTACAAACACCTAAAGCCCCGGGTAACGCCTCCTTCCAGTAAAAATGGTGACCATACAGGTTAAGTGTATAATTTTTCAAAAGATATGTCCAATTTTTTAGTTGAAATTTTTTAGTTGAAAATTAAAAAAGGCCGCAGTATTCCGCGCTGCAGCCCTCGTTTCAGACATGCCCGGTGTTAAGGGCGCCGATCGTGCCTTCGCTTGCGCTTGGCCTCAAGGGACGCGCGCCTACTATTTCCCGCAGGATTGATAGTCAGGCGCTTACGCAGCTCTCGCCGGACTTGACGATTGCTCGTCTTGTCCATGTTCAAGGGTTCGCCCATCTTGGGCCTCCTTTATGAAAAACCACCAAAGATGAAACCCAGCAACAAGCTAGGCAACATATCCCGTGAACGGGACCCCTTCGGCGATTTTTTCCAAGAACCACTGATTAAAATTATAATCCTGTTAAAAAATAAGTCAATATGATACCATAATCCTATAATGTTTTTCATCATCGGCCTGGGAAATCCCGGCGCGCAATTTGAACATACCCGCCACAATGCGGGCTTTATGGCCATTGATTTTTTTGCGAAAGAAAATAATTTTCCCGATTTTAAAATGTCAAAAAAATACGCATCGCTTATCTCAAAAAAAGATGATGTGTTTTTGGCAAAGCCACAAAGTTTCATGAATGAATCGGGCAAAGCCGTTAAAAAAATCATTTCAAATTTAAAATTTCAAATTTCAAATTCAAATCTGGTTGTTGTCCACGATGATATAGATTTACCCCTTGGAAAAATAAAATTTTCGCAAAAAAGCGGAACGGGGGGGCACAAAGGCGTTGATTCTGTAATCCAGCGCTTGGGGCACAACGATTTTATCCGATTAAAAATTGGCATCGCGGTCGGCGACAAAAAGGCAGAAGACGTGGTATTGGAAAAATTCTCAAACGAAGAGCAAAACATATTGCAGGGCGTACTTGAAAAATCAGCGCAGGCCTTGCAATATATAATTGAACATGGCATAGAGAAAACCATGAATGAATACCATCGCTAACCTAAGCCAGATTTTAGTCGTAAGCATCACCCCCTACTTTTTAGAAAAGCAAGCTGTTTGGTTTGACCAACATTTAGAGGAAATACTGCAATCGGCAAAAACCCAATCGTTTTTTCAGGACAATACCGTATTTTTAAAAACCGGCCAGCGCTATGAATTCATGCATCTCTTAAGAAAGCTTGACCAAATGGGTTATGAAAAAGTGTTTTCGGCGCAAGACCCCGGTGAATTTTCGCAGAAAGGAGGAATCATAGAAATTTTTCCCATTAATATGCTCAATGCGGCGCGCTTGGATTTTTTGGGCAATACCCTTGAAGCGATACAACCCCTTGCTACAACCATTGACGACGAAGAAAAGTCAAAGGAAATCCTGACCAAAAAATTAAAATCCCAAAAACTTTTTTCTGACGTAAAGAACATAACTCCCGGGGACTACTTGGTTCACCTGGACCACGGCGTGGGGAAATTTTCCGGAATAGAAACAATAGACCGGCAAGATTACTACGCGCTGGAATACGCAAAACAAGACAAGCTTTTTGTGCCGGTGGGTTTGGAACGGAAACTTTCGCGGTACGTGGGATTTGCCGATCCCGTGGTTTCGCGGCTGGGGTCGACTCTATGGCAAACCACCAAGCGAAAAATCAAAGAAGATGTGGAAGCGTTGGCTAAACAGCTTTTGGCGCTCTACAGTCAAAAAGAAACGGCCGGGCGTCCGCCCTATGTTAATGATCCTGCCATGGAAAAAGAACTTCTTTTTGGATTTCACTACCAGGAAACCCCCGACCAATTGCAAGCCATGGAGGACATTAAAAAAGATGTGTCAGGAGAAAAACCTATGGATCGCCTTGTGTGCGGAGACGTGGGCTTTGGCAAAACAGAAATTGCCCTGCGAGCCGCATTTTTGGCGGGCATCAATGGCCGCCAATGCGCCTTAATCTGCCCCACCACCATTTTAGCCAGCCAGCACTACCACCATTTTAAAAAGCGCCTTGAACGTTTGCCCATTACCGTCGCCCTGATGAGCCGCTTGCAAACAAAGAAAGAACAGAAAAAAATCATCAGCGCCATCCAAGAGGGAAGCATTGATATTGTTATTGGCACGCACCGGATTTTGTCAAACGACATAGTATTTAAAAACTTGCAACTTTTGATTATTGACGACGAACAGCGCTTTGGCGTGAAACAAAAAGAAAAACTGCGCCATAAAAATCCGTCGCTGGATATGTTAAGCCTCTCAGCCACGCCGATTCCCCGCACTATGTACTTGGCGCTCTCGTCGTTTAAAAATATCAGTTTAATGCAAACTCCCCCAGAGGGCAGAACCGCAATCCACACCAAGGTCATGCCCTACCGCAAAGATAAAATCCGGCAAGCCATTGATGCTGAACTGGCCCGCGGCGGCCAAGTATACTTTTTGCACAACAGGGTTCAAACCATTGAAAAAACCATGCGGGCGTTGCAAAAATTTCTGCCTTCGGCAAAAATTTCTGCCATCCACGGCTGCATGGATGAAAAAAATATCATAAAGATAATGGACAACTTTACCCAAGGCAAAACCAATGTACTGGTGGCGACCACCATCATTGAAAACGGCATAGATTTGCCCAATGTAAATACCATCATTATAGAAGACGCCTCGCGGCTCGGACTGGCCCAGGCCTACCAAATACGGGGACGGGTAGGAAGGTCCCGCATAAAAAGTTTTGCCTATTTGTTTTATCCAAAAAAACTCACCGCCGCCGCCAAAGAAAGATTAAAGGCATTAAGCCAGGCGCGCCAACTGGGATCAGGATACCAGGTTGCCATGAAAGATTTAGAGCTTCGCGGCGCGGGAAATATTTTGGGCAAGGAGCAATCAGGATCAATTAATAAAATCGGGTTAAACCTTTACTGCCAGATGCTGGCCGAGGCGGTTGAAAAAATAAAAGAATAAATACATGGAAGAAATTAAAGAAATAAAAATTGAAGACGAGCAATACCCGGCCGAACTAAAAAAAATTCCTGGAGCGCCGAAAATTCTGTACTATCGGGGAAACTTTGGGGCGCTCAACACAAGCTGTTTTGGAGTAGTTGGCACGCGCCGCCCTTCGCCCTACGGCCAGCAGGTGGCGCTGCAAATTGCCGGGGACTTGGCAGGCGCGGGCCTTTGCATAGTTTCCGGTATGGCACCGGGCATAGACACCTTTGCCCACAGAATCTGCGTTGAAAAAAACCGGCCAACGGTGGCGGTGCTTGGCACGGGATTGGATGAAAAAAGCATTTACCCGCAAAGCAATTTGGCGCTGTCAAAAAAAATCATTGAAACCGGCGGCTGCCTGGTTTCAGAACTGCCGCCGGGCGAGCACGGATCAAAATTCACATTCCCCAAGCGAAACCGGATTATTTCGGCGCTATCGCTTGGTGTCGTGGTGGTTGAGGCGAAAGAAAAATCAGGATCGCTTATTACCGCCCGCTACGCCATAGCGCAGCATAAAAAGTTGTTTGCCGTACCCGGGCCCATTTATTCTTTAAATTCACATGGCCCGAATAAATTAATAAAAGAAGGGGCAACGTTAGCGGAAAGCGCGCAAGATATTTTAAAATCCTTGAACATTGGCGCAGCTAAAAAAGAAAAGAAGATTATCGCCGAAAATGAAACCGAAAAACTTATTTTAAACGCCCTATCACAAGAGGCCCTCTATATAGACAAAATAATAGAAACGACAAAATTAAGTTCTTCGGTGGTTGCCACGTCGCTTGCCCTAATGGAAATTTCAGGTAAGATACGAAACCTGGGAGGCAATATCTGGGCGCTTGCATAAAATGGCATTTGACTAGATAACTTTCAAATTAATTAATTTTTAAAAAATATGCATGACGTAATGCCACAACCAGAACGAGAAAAATTAAAACAAGAAAAATAAAAATGCAATCACTTATCATAGTTGAAAGCCCGACTAAGGCAAAGACCCTTGGAAAATTTTTAGGAAAAAACTACAAGATTACGGCTTCGTTTGGACACGTGCGCGATCTGCCAAAACGAGAGTTTGGCGTGGACGTCAAAAAAAATTTTACCCCAACGTATGTCGTACCCACCAAGGCAAAAAAAGTAATTGCGCAATTAAAAAAAGATGCCAAAGCGGCCAACGAGGTTATTTTGGCCACCGACCAAGACCGCGAAGGAGAGTCTATTTCATGGCATTTGGCGGAGGCCTTGGGACTTGAAAACCCAAAAAGAATTGTCTTTCACGAAATCACCAAAACCGCCATCGACCAGGCCCTAAAAAACCCGGGGCACATTGACATGAACTTGGTAAACGCCCAACAGGCCCGCAGGATTTTAGACAGGATTGTGGGATACAAGCTGTCTCCTTTTTTGTGGAAAAAAATCGCCAAAGGACTTTCAGCCGGCCGCGTGCAATCAGTGGCGGTGCGACTAGTGGCAGAACGGGAAGAAGAAATAAAAAAATTCGTGGCCCAAGAATATTGGCAGATAGAAACCGTTTTCAAAAAAGATTTAGCCCAATTTTCCGCGTCGCTTGCCAAAAAAGACGGTCAGCCCATTGAAAAATTAGAAATAAAAAACAAGGAACACGCTAACGCCATCCTCAAAGAACTTGAAAGCGCAACTTACAAAATAGAACGTATCACTAAAAAAGAAACGAAGCGCAATCCCCTGCCGCCGTTTACCACCAGCACTTTGCAGCAAACCGCGGCCAACAAATTTAGCTTTAGCGCCAAAATGACCATGGGAACCGCCCAAAAATTATACGAGCAAGGGCACATCACCTACCACAGAACCGACTCGTTAAATTTATCCCAAATGTCTTTGGCCGCGGCCAAACAATTTATTACCAAAAACTATGGAGACAAATATTTTAAGGGGTCTTTATATAAAGCCAAAGCGGGCTCACAGGAAGCCCACGAAGCGATCCGTCCCACGCAGGCCGACCACACGCCCGACACAATGAAATCTGCATTAGAAGGCGGCCAACTTAAACTCTATACTTTAATTTGGCGGCGATTCATTGCCTCGCAGATGAACCCGGCGTTGGTTGACGCCACGGCGGTGGAAATTTCAGCTGGCAACTACGCGTTTTCAGCCAACGGACAAACTTTGAAATTTGACGGATTTTTAAAGGTGTACCCCATGAAATTTGAAGAAAAAGAAATTCCGCCGCTGACAGAAAACGAAACGCTCGACCTTGTTTCCATTGTCCCATCGCAGCATTTTACCGAGCCACCGGCAAGATACAACGAGGCCAGCTTAATTAAAGCCCTTGAGTCCCACGGCATCGGCAGGCCGTCAACCTACGCCCCGACTCTATCAACGGTGCAGGACCGCCACTACATAGAAAAAAATGAGCAAAAAAGATTTTTCCCCACTGAAATGGGAATGCTGGTCAACGATATCTTGGTGAAAAATTTTCCCGAGGTGGTTGATATTCAGTTTACCGCCGCCATGGAAAAAGAACTTGATGAGGTGGCTGAGGGAAAAGACACCTGGCAAAAAACCGTCAAAGATTTTTACGGACCGTTCGCCAAAAATTTAAAAGAAAAATACGAAAAAGTGCCAAAAGAAAACTTGGATATTGCCACTGACAAAGTATGCCAAAAGTGCGGCAGGCCCATGGTGGAAAAAATGGGGAGATTCGGCAGATTCTACGCCTGCAGCGGGTTTCCCGAATGCAAGCATACCGAATCAATTACACCCGCAGCCCAGTCAATAGATATTACTTGTCCAAAATGTAAGACAGGGAAAATAACGATAAAAAAAACCAGGCGCGGTAAAATATTCTACGGCTGCAACACATACCCTGACTGCGACTTTGCGGTCTGGGACAGACCTGTTAATGAATTTTGCCCAAAGTGTAAATCAATTCTTGTGGAAACAAAAAGCAAGAAGGTCAAGTGCTCAAGCAAAACCTGCGACTATGGAAGCGTCACTGTAAAACCGCGATAAGAAGTATAAAAAATTGATGAGAGGCGACGTTTTGGAGAAAAAAATTTTGTGCAGGGTCGCGAGAGTTTTCGGCGTTGGCCGAAACTCCCGACCTAGGCGTATCCGTAGATACGGCTCGCAAATTTTCTGTTGAAAAACTATCCTATCGCAATTTTTTATATCTTATGGAGCGCGGTTTTACAGTGACGCTTCCATATGTCAAACCAAGTCCAGAAAATCATCGATCGTAGCGAAGATCCAAAACAGCTCATGGACGTTTTTGAGTTTGCCAGGCAGGCGTACGGGGACAGAAAAAGATACTCTGGAGAATTCTATCTAGAGCACGCCGTGAAGGTGGCCGGGGCACTTAACCAAATGCGCCTTGACCAAACCACCATCATCGGGGCAATTTTGCACGACGTCATCGACACGCATGCGCCGGCGGAAAAAAAGAGTGTTCTAATGCAGGTTGAGTCACGGTTCGGCCAGGAAGTGGCAACCCTGGTAGAACGGGCTTCTGACCTTAATAGAATCTACTATTCCTACAACATCGCCAAAAACGAAGATACGTTTTTTGCCAAAGATAAAGCGGAAAACTTGCGCAAAATGTTTTTGGCCATTGCACAAGACCTGCGGGTGGTATTGATAGAATTGGCCTCGGTCATCGACGGTTTGCATAGCATCGAGGCCTTGCCCAAAGAAAAACAGCGCCTCTATGCTATAGAAACGCTGCAGATTTTTTCACCCATTGCCAACCGCCTGGGATTGGGAGAAATTAAAACCACCTTGGAGGATTTGTCGTTTTCACATCTTGACCCTGACAAATTCAAGTGGCTGCAGGACAACATTAAAGAAAAATACGAAGAACGCCGGCGCTACTTAAAACGCTTCATCCCCCACTTAAAAAAAATCTTCAGGCAGGAAAAAATACCTGTTATCGCCGTTGACTGGCGGGCAAAGTCATACTGGAGCGCGTACCAAAAATTGCTTTCCCACAATATGGATTTTGAAAGAATCCATGATCTGGTGGCCCTAAGAATTATCGTCAATGATGTGGCCACCTGCTACAAGGCGCTTGGCATCATCCACAAATACTACCAGCCCATTTCGCAGGAAATTAACGACTACATCGCCAAGCCCAAATCCAACGGATACCAGTCGTTGCATACCACCGTGTTTCTGGAAAACAAAATATCCGAAGTCCAAATACGCACCGCAGAAATGAACCATCGTGCCCAGTACGGAGTGTGCGCCCACTGGTCTTATAAAGAAAAAGTTGATCTGCAAAAAGAGGGTGAAAAATTCAGCTGGACCAAAAAGATACCCGAATTTTGGAAAACTTTTTCCATTGATTTTTTCGCCGACCAGGTCTTTGCCTTCACCCCAAAAGGCGATGTCATCGTGCTGCCCAAAGGGTCAACGCCGGTTGATTTTGCCTACGCGGTGCATTCTGACATCGGCAACCATTGCGAGTCGGCGAAAATCGACGGAAAAATTATTACCCTTGACCAGGTTTTAAAAAACGGCGATGTAGTGGAAATCATCACTAATAAAAAAAGGAAGCCGTCGCAGGACTGGATTCGTTTTGTCAAAACCAATTTTGCCAAGTCGCACATCAAAAAGGTAATCACCAGCATTCCCCTGTCGCTGTTTTCTGTTCCCAGGTTTGTCACCAAAAAAATCATTGAAATATCGGCAAAGGCCAAACAACGAAAGCAAGAAAAACTGCGGATTAAAAAACAGCAGCCAAACCAAATTTACCTGGCCGGGCAAAAGAGCATGATGGTGACGTTTGCCAAATGCTGCAACGCCAAGCCCGGCGAAGCCACCAAAGCGTACCTTACCAAGTACCGGGCCGCGGTCTTGCACAAGATTACCTGCAAAAATTTGCAGGCAATGGCCAAAAAATTCCCTGAAAAAATCATTGACGCGTCGTGGGAACAATCTTGAAATTTAGGAAAAAATTTGGTACGATAGCCCTGTTGTAAGCCCGGGTGGCGGAATTGGCAGACGCACGGGACTCAAAATCCCGCGATAGCAATATCATGTGGGTTCAACTCCCACCTCGGGCACCCGCAAAAAAGACACTGGCATGCCAGTGTCTTTTTTGCGGGTGTGTCTATTGTACCAAACTCGCACCTATTTCCAAAACAAATGATGTCGCGCGCTCCGCGCGCGTGGTGAAGCGAAACTGAAGCGTGCGCTCGGATTCTGCGCGCCTCGTCCGCTCCCTTCGGTCGCGGGAGCAAAAACCAAAAATTTCCTTTCCATTTTTTGTCGGCTCCCCCCACACCCCCCGCCGAAAATCTAAAATTAAGGAAGGAAAA
>Ga0209542_10010615_pt1 | contig 16559 bp, 27 predicted proteins | sample RifCSPhighO2_01_FD_184028 | JGI IMG/M metagenome (GOLD analysis project Ga0209542, IMG submission 184028) | Soil microbial communities from Rifle, Colorado - Rifle CSP2_plank highO2_0.1 (SPAdes) (version 2) | ecosystem: Environmental > Terrestrial > Deep subsurface > Rock core/Sediment ...
CTATAACGCTAATCTCGCCAATAATTAAAATAGCCGCTTTTATATTGAACCAACAAGGCAAGCCGGTAAGCCACTTGAATCGCAGAAGCTCAAAGACGGCGTAGGCGGTAAGAAATGCTATGGGATAGTGGATAACTAGCGGGTGAAAATCCATGTATCTATATTATAATGTATTTCCGGAGAGCACTATTTTGAATTGTGGAGGGTGTCGTGAGTCATGCTGTAGTAGAGAGAGTGGAGAAGAACGAGAAGGAATTAAAGGATCGTCTTGATGCTGCTGTTTTATTAAAACAGCGGGCAGAGGAGGAATTAAAGAAACGAGAAGCTGAAATAAAGAGACTAAGTGAACAATTAAAAAAACCTGAGACTCCGCAACCCTCCGTCCCTAAATCCCCGCGCATAACCATTTCAGAAAAAATCATCGCTGAAAATTGGCGACGGGCCTACCCCGTTAAGAAGTAGTTTAGCTCAAGCCGGCGGATCCCATCCGCCGGCTTAAAATTTATTAAATTTCTGATTGAAAATAGCCGGTTTTCAATGTATCTTGTTCTTATTGCCGATTCGTCTAATGGTAGGACGTCACCCTCTGGAGGTGAATATTGGGGTTCGAGTCCCTGATCGGCAGCTAGCAAAATTTTCCTATCTTTTGATATAGAAAATTTAGCTTAGTCGCCGTAGCACCGGGACGAGAAAAGCTTTTGAGCTAAAATTGATTTTAAGAAAATTTTAGCCAAAAGGTGTACTGAAGCTGTAAGCTTCGAGTCCCTGATCGGCAGCCACGATTTGACAGTACTCATATTTTCATGTTATCATAATTTTTAGAAAGGAGACTACGATATGCCCATCGTTATTGTGTCTGGCGTACCAGATGATAGACAGGATAGGCTGTGGAATCTGCATGATGCAATTCAGAGAGCGATTCTTGCTATCCCGGAACTAGAACTGAAACGCAAACAACAAGTGAAGGTTGAATTTCCGGAGGATAAGTTGAACAGAACCGGACTGAACATAGAAATCAGTGTAAAGTTTATTCTATTCGAGACACCGGTAAGAACGAACGATGTTATCAACCGGGCTTCGGTCGCCATCGGAACCGAAATTCAGGCACGTTATCCTGACGCCTGTATCGACATTCGCCCAATTCCGCTTGACCTAAATAGAGGACGTTGGCACTCGTCTGTGTAACACCGCTGCACCAAAAAGCCGCCCACCAAACGCTTCTTGGTGCGGCGGCTTTCGTTTTTATCTAAAAATACAAGACGCCACTCTTGCGAGTAGCGCCTTGCTCCCTAATTATCTATCGGCAGGGTAAAATATGTCAAATACAGACTGTGGATAATTTTGCGCGATTCTTAAAAAGAAACCGCCTGACTTACTCGGAATGGCGGTTCCTTTCAGTCAGGCGGTCTTTGACACGTATCTAAGGTAATACTCTGCCATCGCTCTGGCGATGTTCCGCCTAATAGCATGGCACCGGTCGCCGTCTCCACAGGCTAGAGAGTGAGATTGTAAGACGAGACAACGACCATCATCTTGTTTAACGAAGTTTGCAACCTCTAGCGATTCTCTGTGGCTTAGAATCGTAGGCCTCATATTTCTAGCACTCATATGTGACCCTTTGCACAGTTTTTGTTTATACAAATGCTCGGGAATCGACCACAACAATTCGTGTTCATTAAGTCTATAGGTCTTTTCGCATTCCCAGCACTCGCCAATTTGATTCAGTCGTGGTACTTTCATTTACCCTCCCAATCTTGTTTCTGGAGCTACTCTAGCTTAACGCTAGACAACGTGTCAATAAAAATGCCACACATCCTTAAAAACTCGGGTTTGTCAGGATGTGTTTTATGTGATATTAAATTCCAATAATAAATCTAATTAGTGGCAGATGATATACTGATTCGCATGCCTCATATTCATGACAAAATTGATTTTACAGTTGAAGTTTTTGTCGTTCATAATCAAAAAGTTCTATTAAGAAAGCATGATAAGTATGGAATTTGGCTTTCTGTTGGCGGTCACATTGAGTTAGGCGAAGATCCAAATGAAGCTGCCGTAAGAGAAGTTAAGGAGGAGGTTGGGCTAGATATAGAAATATTAGATAGTAGGGTGTTCAAAGGTAGTGACCAAAAATATAAAGAATTAGTGTCTCCAGTCAGTTTGAATCGGCACAATGTTTCTCCTACCCATGAGCATGTATGTCTGGTTTATTTTGCAAAATCTTCTACAGACCAAGTGGTGCCCGAAAAGACCAGTGATGTCTGGAAGTGGTGTTCGGAAGAAGACGTAGATCAGCTAGATGGCATTTCGCTGAATGTTTCTTATTATGCAAAACGAGCAATCAAAGAAGTTAGATGAAATCTTTTAGTGACAGAGTTATCGAAGCAGCGATGGCGATACCGCCGGAGAGAGTGACAACTTACGGCAGGATTGCACGAGCGGCCGGGGGAGGAACGATGGCGTCGCAGAGTATCACTAATATTTTAGGCAAGGCGTATCAAAACGGTCTCCGCTCTATCCCTTTCCATCGCATCGTTTACGCTGATGGGCACATTTAGATAGATGCTCACCATCGCAAAGAGCAATTAAAATTTTATAAAAAGGAAGGAATCAAACTTGATTCAAAAGACCGCGTCAAAAACTTCCCCGAAATCCTCTTCGAATTCAAATAACACATCCTTAAATACTCCAGTATTTAAGGATGTGTTAGAGGCCGATATTTCCGCCGCCGGTGAGGATGAGTGCGATCGCGGCGAAGAGCAAAATAAAGTCGAATTCCCAGCCGGTATTGCTTTGTGTTGAGAAGGGTATATTCCACTTGAACCTCTTGTGGTAGATAGCCCCGAGCATGATGATGATAAGTAATAGCGCGCCAAGATCTATCCAGATGCCAGATACGAGCATGAGAGCGGCGAAGAACTCTGCAATACCGACGCCAAACATCCAGTTTTTCATCTTGAATTTCGGTAGAGCATGGTAAATAAAGATAACGGCAATAGTAAGCCTCAATAGAAGTAATCCCAAATCAGGATATTGCGATAATTGTGTAAGCATTTAATTATTATATACTAAATACAGAAAGGAGGCCTATGGCTACAAGTGCTGTTATAGAAATAAGCAAGCCAACCAAGATACATCGATGTGTCCCATTTTCAAACAGTAAGTTGAGTGGAGTGATACTCTTTCAAGACTGTAGACACCTTGAGTCAGGGGCTATCATAGAGATATTGGAACCTCGGACGTTAGGCAATCGAATAATCATACCGTTCGATTGCCATAATGACATACCTTTGTTCATTGTGTTTACAGACTTATCACTGGAGAACCAGAATGTCATTCGGAAAATTTTCCCTAACACGCTGTCTTCTCTATGGATTCACTGACCCTAACCCGTGAGATAGGCTAAGCCAGCTATCTCACGGGGTTTCTTGTTATATTAAGATAAATTGTTAAAATATAAATATGTCATCACCAATAGAACAAAAGTTAAATGAGCTTACCGGAGAGGTTGAGAAAGAGAAACAGGAAATCGCAAGAAAAAACCAGGCGTTAGCAAAGGCGGAGACCGAAACGGCATCCATCAAGCGTGACCTTCAGGTTCACGAACAAAAACTTCAACAATACCAGACTAAGATTGGTGATGCGCAACGAGAATTTGAGAGAATGATGAAGGAAATCAAGAAGTAGTTATTATCATCGTCGAGGATTGATTGCTAGGTAAAAGTATGGTTAGATGAAAACTGGAAATAGTTCAGAAAATCAGTCCTAAAGGAGGAACTAGGTATGATCGGAAAACTTAGAATGATTTGCACGAGCGGCGACAAGCTGCTTGCCGAATGGGACACTGAGACGGTTAGTCCCGAGCGTCTCAAGGAAATCGAGCAGGAATTCAACGAGAAAATAGCGCAAGGATGGTTCGCCGCGGATATCTCCGAGAAGAAGAGCGTCTTGATCCGCGAATTCGACCCAAACGCCGAGATCCTCTTAATCCCGAGAGTTCAAGGAGGATAGGAATGACGGACGACGAGCATGAAAGAGCAAAAGAAAAGGCGCGGCAATTGTTACGTCAGATTCTTCCCGAAAGTGCGTGGTCGGAACTGGAGAACAAGGGTGTAATCCAGGTTGGGGGCAAACGTAGCAACTATGTAATCTCGCCGTATTCCCAAACCGAGATCCGTAACCTCTCCTCCGGTCGACTCGTCGCCTATGCGTGCCTTCAACTCTCGACCCCGGCGCCTACATACGATCGTATGATCGCCGAGTATCTTTTGATCAAGAATGCCGAAGACGTTTATTGGAAGACTGCAAGCATCTTCCGACGAGATTGGAACGAACTCGGTATCGACGTACTGTTTTTAATCGCAGTCGATTTCGCCCTGTTCGTCAACATGCTTCGTGAAGTTCTCTTCCACCATGTACACTGACAAGAACTTCGCACAACCAAACCCGGGAGGCCCCAAACCTCCCGGTGTTTTTATTTTTATATAGCCAGTGTGCAAGAAAATAAGGTGGTGCCCGTCTAATCTTCTATGCTTACAACAATTGCAGTTATTTTGCTTATCCTTTGGCTTTTGGGTCTTGTTACTTCTTATACCATCGGCGGGTTTATCCACCTACTTCTGGTCATCGCGGTAATAATGGTACTTATCCGACTCATTAGAGGGGAGAATCCAATCAGATAAAAGTTAATTAACGATCAGTTTCCCTACCATACCCATAGCACGATGGGTTCCTACTGAACAGTAGTACTCGAATTCTCCTGCTTTATCGGCTATAAAAGTGATCGTCTCTGACTCCCCCACTTTAAGCATTTTGGTAACTGCACTGAATTCATCGAGATTGAAGTCGTGCATACCGAGAGAGTTGGTCACCGTAATTTTGACTGTATCTCCTTGGTTTACCGTGAGAGTCGATGAAGTAAATTTGAATGACGATGCATCGACGTTAAATTCTTTAATTTTAGATTCCTCAATATTTTCTGTAACAGGAACTTCTGTCTCTATTCTCATATCTGTAGGAGCCACACTCTTATCTTTGAATAAAGCAAATGCGCCAATAATTAAAACTGCAATAACAATAATTGAAATTAATTTATTCATGTTCGAATTATATCTTAAGATATTTTCTAATGGCAAGGATACTCGAGAAACCACCTATGATCACTCCCGAAACTATGGTGATAAGAGCAATCTCAAAGAAATGACGTAGGTAATAAGAGAAGAGGTTAAAACTTGGCAAGAAACTCGCCATGACAGAGCCTAGCCAATAAGTGATGAGGAGGAATCCCAGGAGCGTCACGATAGCCGCCGAGAGGCCGTAGATGATGCCTAATACTACAAACGGCCCCTGTATGTAAGAAGTCGAGGCTCCCACTAGACGCATCACACTTATCTCCTCCCGGGCGATGTAGATGGTAAGCCGTATAGTATTGAAAGCGATTAGGACAGAGACGATTATAAGAAATGCTGTCAGTGCAAGCCCTAGCGTGTCAGCCGAATTAATAATCTTGGTCAGACGGTCTATGGCCGTTTTATTTTGGAAATAATTGACATGGTCGATGATGGCTATCTTCCCAGATGAGAGAGTGTCGTCGCTTTCGAGAAATTCGGCCACAGAACCATACTGCGATGGATCCCGTGCTTTGATATTGAGCGTGGCACCGAGCGGATTCTCCCCTAACTCCTCGAGAGCGGCGAGGATGGATTGGTCATTTGCATGTCTTTCTTTAAAAGCCGTCAGCGCTTCCTCGCGGGAAGTGTAAGTGACGAGGAGAACTTCCGGAAGAGACTCTAGAGAATGCTTGATATTCAAAATATCGGTCTCCTCGGCGGTGGTGACAAAAGTGACATTGATGTCTATCTTATTTTGCAGTTCGGCGAGCGAGGTATCGAGAATAGCGTTGAAGAAAGAGAGCGAGCCCACAACTAGAAGTGTCACTGTCATTACTAGTACTGATGCAAGTGATACTGTGCCGTTCCTCCAGAAATTGAAAAATCCGGTCCGCATAATCCTCTTCAGCTTCACCTTAAACATTTCTTTTTTATTCGTCATATTTGCCTACTTTATCATCGCGCACTATCTTGCCACGATCCATAGCGATCACGCGCTTATGGAGCGAGTCGATGATACCTTTGTTGTGCGTGGTGAGAATCACCGTCCGGCCGAGGTCATTAATCTTCTTGAGAATTTGGACCACGTCATAAGTGTTGGCCGGGTCGAGATTTCCCGTCGGCTCATCTGCGATTATTATATCCGGCTCATTGACGAGAGCACGTGCGATAGCCACTCTCTGCTTCTCTCCGCCAGAAAGCTCGCGCGGAAAGTTCCATATCTTTGGCATAAGATCGACAAGTTCCAAGACGTGCGGTACATCTGTCTCGATTTCTTCGTCTGTACGTCCCGCAGCTTCCATGGTAAAAGCGATGTTTTCGTACACAGTTTTATTGGACAAAAGACGAAAATCTTGGAACACCATACCCACTTTGCGACGAAAGTCATTGATAGCTTTCTTGTCTAGACTATGGACATTGACCGCTTCGTAAAAAACTGCGCCTTGCGTTGGACGTTCTTCTGCAAGAAACAGTTTTAGTAGCGTCGTCTTGCCCGCGCCAGACGGCCCGACAATAGAGACAAATTCCTTCGGCTCTATAGACAAACTTATCTCCTCCAGAGCCACCGAACTATCGGGATATACTTTAGAGACACGATCAAAGACAATCATTGTTTGACTATTTTACCATAGAAATTTTGCTATAATTAATCTATACAATATGAAAAAACAAAATAAAACCCTTATTACCCTTATCGCTATCGGAGTGGTTATCTTTGTCGGATACGAAGGTTTCGGATGGAAGAAGTTTATTGAACCGCAAATTAAAAACCTCAACCTAACTTTGGAATCATCGCAATCACAAACTGCGGATGCAACAAGTGTTTCTCTGGAAGCATGGCAGGTTGTGGAAGAATATTTGGAGTACGCCCGTACACACAATCTCGAAGGAATAAAATCGCTTTCATATAAATTATCCGAGACATGTGCTGACGAATCAAAGCAAGAAGAGTGTTATGGACTTATGGATAGCGTATACAACATCATTAGTCTGTTTAAATCTACTGACTTTAAACATGTCTTATGGAACGATAGGAAAATTACTTTGTTTACAGATTACAAGGATGGAACACGTGTGGCCTTATATTTTGTGAGAGACAATGACAATATACTTAAAATAAACGGGATGAAATTCTGTTTCGGCAACGAATCTACTCCTGATGAGTGCTCATCGCTTTGACAATCTTTGATCTCTTTATTTCATTTTTCAAGCAAAAGAAAATCGCCCTTTTCTCTTGTGGAGTAAGGCCGATTTTCTTCACCGAGTCGATGCCTACCGGGCATCTCCCGTCAATACACTCATGTAGTTTTTGCATTAGTTTCTATATGTAAGAGTCTTCGTAACTGCTCAAGCCCACGACTAATCCTCACAGAGATGACATTGGCGGATTCGCCCAGTACCTGAGCAATCTCACGTGGCTTGAGCTCTTCTACACATCTTAGATAGACCGCATTGGAGTAAGGTTCCGGGAGTTCACCGATCTTTCTGATCAAGAACTCCGCCTCCACTTCAATCTCTGTATTCTCCACGGCCACCAATACTAGGCTTGGCCTCGACTCCCCTGCATTATCCATCAGAGCCTCGAGAGAATACGGCTTCTTCCTTCTATACCAATCAATAATAATATTTCTAGCAATTGTAAACAGGAACGTACGGTGGTTCTTGATATCCTTGCCGGAAGCCAGAGACTTCCAGAAGCGCAGGAATGTATCCTGGGTGAAATCAAGCGCCATTTCGCGATCAGAAGTTCTCAATAGACAGAATCTAAAGATGGCATCTGCTTCGCGATTATAAGTTTCTACAAAGAACGATTCAGTACCTTCAACACAAAGTTTGTATTTTTCCATTCATTACGACGTATACGATACGCCAAATCTTATCTAATAAGGTTTTCGACCCCACGATAAACACGTCTTTTAACCTTGTTAGTTTGACTGGCCTATCCGTGTGCTTCCGTCACGTCGTGCAGAATTTCAGAGGTAGAATACAGAATGCTTGCCCACTCACTATACATAAACAATAAATTTCTGCAACTAATTTCATCCCCCATTTGTCCCCATCTTTGTCCACAGAACCGAGTGAATCGCAGAAACTGTCTCGGCTGATTCGCGAACAGTAAACTTGGGTTCAAGAGGTTTGCCTTTGGCCCTGACTGAACCTACCATACTCTCTGAACGGACAGTGTCTATAGCGATCTTGAGTTCGATCTCCACCGCAGTCTTACGGTCGATGGTAATAACCGAGTACCACGGATAACTCACTTCAATTTCGCCATCGGCACGAGCAACCACTTTGATATCGAAAGTTACTGGTACAAGCGCCAAGATATATCCATGTTGTTTATGCAGTACTTCCACCTCCTCGCTGGTAAAGTTTATTTCTTCGACTCCTTCATCGGAGCGGATGACGCCAAGTGCGTAATCTCGAAGATCTTTATCTGTCTCCACTTCGTCAGCCTCTATACTTACAAATGCTTCATCCAGAGACTCTACTTGCGCACGATTAACCTTGAGAGTCTGCGCATTAACTCCTAGAGAAAACACCACCAACATTAAACCGATAAATAGTCCGTAATGTAGGTAGTGTTTCGCCATGAGCCTGAGTATAGACGTATGGGAAATCCTTCTATTTCATCGAGAATATGGTGCACTATGGTTGGAAGATTTCGGCGGGCAGATAGTGTACTTGACTGACTCCGCCAAATTGTAATGCAGTGGCTTCAATCTGTTCCTTCAAAATAGTGATTCGACATGATCCTCCGGTAGTCTTATTTTGCGGATCGTTAAAAGATAGTGTTAATACCCCATTGACCAAATTAGCTCCAGTGAGAGTCACTCCAGCGAGAGGAAATTCTGTTCCGGGCAATTGACTTCGTTCAGAAGTAGTAGGGCCTTTTAACAATTCTTTTACCGCATCTTGTATTGGAGTATTTGTAAGAGATATAGAACGATTGACTGACACTAACCCCCTAGCAGAGCAGGTTGGATTGCCATTTACATCCTGATCTAGATTCTGGTTATAAAAATAGAGTTTGATGTTGCGTGTTTGAGCTGCTACAGATGGATTAAACCGTACAGGTATGCGCAATTCATCGGCATGTTCAGGAAGACCAGATGGATTATCTTTCTCGAGCACTAAGGTGCCTATAGTGGTAGTAGGATTGGTGAAATTTAGGATAACGTTGAATGGCACAAAGTTTGTAGTCATCCACTCCCCTTGCGCTTGTGCTGGTATGACAGCAATTTCTCTGCCATTACCATCGAGCAGACGGACTGGAAAATTCGCTTCGAAATACCATGTGCCTCTCGCCTTTCCCGTAACAGTCAGTGGACTTGTAACTATCGCGTTAGGTTCCGGATACGTAACCTGTATTATCGCTTCCTCGATACCGTCGCTATCAACAGGAATTTGCTTATCGGAAGTGGCTACTACGTAGACCATGGTAGTAATAGCCGCCAAAATGATTATTGTCCAAAAAGTTTTCATATATAAACAGTATAAACGAAAAGGGGCGGAGAATCTTTCTCCGCCCCGCGAAAACTAAGCCGATCTCTTTCTTTTTGCGTACTGTAGGCCCGTAGGACCAGTGTCCGCCAATTCAATAAAATCGGTCAAGCTTTGTTCGACGTCCTCACGGATATCTCCCTGAAGAATTTGGCTTATACCAAATGATACTGAAATGGGAATGTCGTTGTTTCTGCCGACACGACACTCGCCGACTTTATCCCGAAGACCACAAGCAATCTCCGAAGCCATTGCCTCACTAACATCAGGCATAACGACGACAAACTCGTCTCCTCCCCAGCGGCACAAATGGTTGGATGCGCGCAAACCGCTCTTAAGTATTTTGGCGGTTTTTTTCAAGGCGGTGTCACCCACAACGTGCCCATGAGCATCATTGAGCCGCTTAAAATGATCAGCATCGAAGAGAACGATAGAGAAGAGTTTTGGACTTCCTCGGTCGCGAGATGTTTTTAACTGTGGTGAGACCGTAAGCCAGAAACTGCTACGATCTGGGAGACCAGTCATCTGGTCCACACGAGACTGGTCTCGTTCCTGCAAATGCTTTTGCGCTCTCCTCACACGCAAGATTAGTTTTTTTATGCCGAGAGTGTCTTTATCAAACACATCATAGGCTTCGTTGATCTCTATAGCCATTGTCTCAGTCTCCATCGAAGGAGCAGAGCCCCAGACAAACACCGCGACCTGATGTCTAACTTCAGTCTTAATGTATTTTAATACCTTAATAAGATCGCGAAACTTATCATCAACAAGCATTACTATTTGTCGAGTTTTATTTCTGTGAATGGCGTACATTACGCCCTCCAAAGTTGATATCGCCCAGACATCATAACCAGCCAGACGGAGATCGTCCATGACTCCTCTACAGACTCCTATATCGTTTTCCACCAGGACGACCAGTGGAAGAACTTTTACTTTCATAAAATTGCTCCTTGTACTTTCTGCTTTAAATTTTCTAATATTTTCTTCTTAAAGTCAACTGTTCAAAACAAAGTTTTTATGGTTTCTTTCAAACAAAAAGGCAGGGATCGACAATGATCCCTGCCCACATCGCACAAAAAACTTACGCAACCTTATCCCTCTCGAAATTTCTGACTTCTCTCAAATTCGCATCCGCACGCCGGACAAGTTTCGAGAGATCAGTAAATGGGTCATCGTTCATATCTTCTTGCCGAAGTTCTGCGACACCGAAGGAGATTGCAAGTCTTCTGTACTTAAAGCGAGTATCGGCTGCCACCGCCTGTTGTAAATGCCATCCTCGATCACAAGCTTGATGCTTATCCAATTCTCGATAAGCAACTACCATTTCATCCCCATTCTCATAACGGCGGCAAATGAGATCTGCCGGTCGTATATGAGTGCTGAGGATATTGGCGATAACTCTGATTGCTTCATCCCCAACATCATGTCCGTAAGTGTCATTGATGCTTTTGAAATAATCCGCATCAATGTACAGTACGGAAAAAACGGCTGGATATCCGCGAGTTTTGGAAGTTCGCAGTTGCGGGATTATCTCTCGGACGAAAGTACTGTATGTGTCGAGACCTGTCAGCTTGTCTGCCAACGAATTCGTGTCTTCCAACAAGTCCAGATTATCCAATACTCTACTAATATGCGAGATGAGGCGAGCTACGGTAACTCGGTCCTTATCCCAAAAGAAGCGATAAGCCTTGTGGTTTAATGCCATGGCTTCTAGGGCTTGAGTTCCTTCCTCAGCCCAAGCAAGACCTCCGGCTCTTTTGACCGCATTTTTGTGAACATGGTCAAGAACTTTGTGCCAAACCGGAAACTGGCTATCAACACCTACAATGACGCGACGAGCCGCATCTTCATCGATAGCTTCTATGGCTTCTTCGAATGTGGATGCTATTCTCGTTTCGTAACCAACGACATTGAACTCCTCTTCTAACCTACTCCAAAATTTCTCATCCGTGTCTGCCAGCACTATCAGAGGCAGGCCGTTTGATCCCATACAGCTAACTCCTAATTGCTTTACTTCAGAAAAAATCTTTAAAGAACAAAGATTTCTGCCCTAAATTTTCAGTAAATTTTTATTTAAAGTCAACTATTCAGACCGAGATTTTTAATGTCTTCTACAAGTTCCGGGAATTCAGGTTGGTTGAAGTGTCCTCTGTCGGTGAATTGCTTTACAACAGCGTTGTTTATAGCGCTACTATATTTGTTTAAGTCAGCAAATGGCACGACCTTATCATCGCTCGAGTGATATATTACAACATTTTTAGTCTGTAAATTTAATTTCTTAGGAAGAGCAAAGTCGGATAGAGAGTAATCGGGACTATCATCAAACGGAGGAGCAACGAGAAAAACTCCTTTAATCTTCTTAGAGAAAGTGTTCTCCGAAAGGTACTTCGCCAAAAAAGTCCCGCCGAGAGAATGTCCCACAAACACAACTTCCCCATCCAAAAATGGTATAAACTTTTCAAACCAAATCTGCCATTCTGGATATTTGGCATTAAAACTATTTGGCATATCCGGCAACGCGACTTCGTATTCTTCACCTAAAGATGCTTGGAGGTTCGACTTCCAACCTTTCTTCTCGCCAGTGTAGTCGTTAAAATCGATATCGAAACGCTTCAAGGATCTCAAATATTTCTCGTATGTATCGAATGTATCTCCGCCGTGGATTACCACTACTTGTCTCATGATAATATAATCATATCATGTGGATTTTATACGCACTTATCTCTGCCATCTTTGCCGCCGCTGTCGCGATATTAGGAAAGATCGGATTGAAAAATGTTGATTCAACCCTGGCTACTACCATACGAGCCGTAGTAATGGCACTGTTCCTAGTTGGAGCCGCGACAGTATTGCAAAAATTCTCACTTATTAAAACTGTGAGCAATCACACTCTCACTTTCATTGTTTTCTCTGGTATCGCTGGCGCCCTATCGTGGCTCTTTTATTTCTTCGCACTCAAATACGGCCCCGCCTCTGGCGTAGCCGCACTCGACAGGTTAAGCGTAGTCTTCGTAGTAATCCTTGCCGCAATATTTCTCGGCGAAGCCATGACGGCAAAATCGGCTCTTGGCCTACTTTTTATCGTCGGGGGAGCCTTGCTTTTGGTGTTTAAATAACGTTCAAAAAGCAGTGGCTTCAAAGATTAGGGTCCCAACCCTAACCTTTGTCCTCGTATTCGCCGGGGTTGGTCTCACCTGTCCCATTGTTCTCTGGGTTACCATCGCCATCGAAAGCATCGAGCACATTTGCCGAACCATTTTCTGGCTGAAGTCCACTGACAGAGTCTGGCGTCCTTTTTGCCCACCAGATCCCGAGTACCGCCAATATCACGATTAGTATGATTATTCCTTTCATTTATCAGAAGTTAATGTTTATTTTTAATATGGCCCAATACACAAGTTATGTAGACGTAGCAATCTCTTATTTCCTACGTCCCATTAATTATATGGCTAGATATGGCAAAACAGCACCCGCCCGAACGACTGTTCAGTCGGGCGGGCAGAAGAAAGTGGAGAAGACAATGCACGAGTTCAAGCGCGGGCAATTAAAGTCGGGCCGAAGTGGCAAGACCGTAAGAAGCCGCAAACAAGCCATCGCCATCGGCCTCTCCCAAGCCAGAAAAGAAGGGGAAAAGGTACCGAACCCGCCAAAACGCAGGGGAAAATAATTACAAATCTATACTATTCTTATCCCAGCCGAAGTTTTCTGTATCATTCAAATCAATTTTTGACGGGCGAAGAATATACCACGAGTGCCCACCCAACACATCTTCGCCTTCTTCTGGTTCCGGATCGCCGTTCTTGGCACAAAATCTCGCCACGACATCATGTTTTAATTCATTAATCTTCTCTGCTTTACCAGAAAACTGAATTCCTAATTCTGGTTTCTCTCCATAACACGTAACGGTTATGGAACCAGCTACCTGGCCATTTTTCTCTATCGCTTTCGAGTGACGCACGTTCGGGTAGGACATCCAATAGATATTTAAGTTATCATCGTAAATATAGATAACATCCGCGACCCATAAGCCACCATCATCTAAAGTCGCTAGACTCATCAGATGTCCCTTGCTTAATCCTTCCAGGATTCTAGCTTTTATATCCATGAACTAAATACTACCAAGAAGTTCCATAAACTTCATCGGGTCGATGGAAATATGGTCGATCTTAATTGAGAGATGCAAATGCGGACCGAAAACGTATCCGGTGTCGCCGCTTTTAGCTATAAGCTCGCCTTTTACCACACCGTCTCCATTTTTCACCAAAACTTCAGAGAGGTGCATATAGATAGTTTGGAGTCCCAGCCCGTGGTCGAGGACAATGGTGTGGCCGTAATTTCGTAGGTATCTGGTATAACGGACAGTGCCGGTATTCATCGCATAGAGTGGAGTGCCAACCAATGCGCGAAAGTCCGTGCCTTTGTGGGCAATAGTGGATGCGCCGGTAAGGCGACTGTAGCCGTAGACATCGGTTACAATAGGGACTTCGGTCGGATAGCGAAATTTACCTTCCCAAAGTTTCTTGTCGCCTGTTGGTATGGAGTTGATGATGACACCTTCTTGGATAAGAGTGCTGATGAGATTTTTCTCGCTCTCCGGTGTATCCCCTCCAAGTTTTTCCGGGATCTTAAACTTCTCTTTAACTACCACTCTCTCGCCTACCGTTATATCTTTCTTGATGACAGTACCGTCGACAAGAATTACCACCAAAGGATATTTGCCACTTATCTTTCTCAAATCAATACCGATAAGAGCCTGTAACTTCCCTTCATTATTAAATACATCTAGTCTTTTGCCTTCGAACGTAATAGATTTCACTGCTTGAGTGCCATTTATCGTTACAAGCACCAACTCGCCTTGGATAATTCTCTCCGGCAAAATCGATACCGAAACCGAAATTTCCGGAATTTGTTCCGGTTCTTTGTCCGACTCATTGACTTCCGAAACATTGACCGCCACACTTCCAGGCGAAATGTCCTGTTTTATGAAAAAAAATCCAGTTACTGCCACTATTGCAATAACAATTAAAAACAGTTTCATGCGCCTATTATAAGGGTAACAACAAGTACGGCGAGAATAAGAGCGAAGGTTCCAACAGTCTTGCCAAAGAATTTCATGGCCTCGTGTTTCTGATTCTCGAGGAAAAGCTGTATCGGCCTTGCGACAAAAAGAAATCCCATGATAGAGGCAGAAAGGACAAAAAGGCTGAGCATAATGATAGGAGCCATGATGGTATCTGGCCTGTCGGCAAACCTTTCAAACGAGCTTATTACGGAGACTATTAAAACAATGTAGAGAGCCGCCAAAACCGCATTTAAAAACGGATTTTGATTTAGATTCATACCGGCATTATACACTAATTGGCTACAAATTTAAGAGCAACGGAATTTATGCAATAGCGCTTGTTAGTGGGTTGCGGTCCGTCATCGAAAACGTGTCCAAGATGTGAGTTGCATCTAGCACAAAGAACTTCGGTACGGTTCATACCAAGAGTCTCATCCGGCTTTTCTTCAATATTTTCTGGATTGATCGGCTCAAAGTAGCTCGGCCAACCGGTTCCGGACTCAAACTTGGTCTCCGATCGGAAGAGCGGCAGATCACATGCAACGCAATGATATACGCCATCTTTCAATTCCCCAACCGGGCAAGTAAAAGGTGCCTCCGTCCCCTTCTCTCGCATTACCCGATACTGTTCGGTTGTCAGAACCTTCTTCCACCCCTCTTCTGTTTTAATTATCTTTTCCATATTACGATACCCTTAAAAACTCGGGTTTGTCAGTATGTGTTTAATATTGTATTATTTAATATTCTGAAAGGCGCAGATAAATTCGACAAACATTTTACCATATGGGGAAAGAGTGTGTTCGACAAATTTGCCACGATATTTTTTATTAACCAATCCGGCAAGAGTGAGCCTTCTCACGTGCTCTCCGATCGTTTTCTCATTAGCTCCCAGTGCTTCAATAATATCTTCGAGAGTAACCTTATTGTGATTTCTAAGATAAAGCATGGCCCCGATGCGATAATGATTCGCTATCCCCTTGAGATGGCGCTCCATCTGCTTCGTTGTCTTGCCTTTTACATTAGACATAGAAACATTATATCACCACATCCTTAAAAACTCGGGTTTGTAAGGATGTGTTTAATATGGTGCAGTAAATTATTACGCACTTACTCGATAAATGTTAATGCCTTACCCTTCTTCTCGGCGCGGCCGGTGCGGCCTATACGATGCACATAGTCTTCGTAAGTTGCGGGCAGGTCGTAGTTGATGACGTGAGAGATGTCAGAGATGTCGAGGCCGCGGGCGGCAACGTCGGTAGCGACGAGAACCTTCACTCTCTCTTTTTTAAAATCTTCCAAGACTCTCGTTCTCGCATTCTGGTTTTTATTGCCGTGGATCGCATCGGCTCTGACACCGGAAGTCGTGAGTGCTTTAGCAAGTTTGTCAGCACCATGTTTGGTACGGCTAAAGATAAGTGTTTTTGAAAACTCTTCTTGTATCAAGAGATCTTTGAGCACGTCGAATTTAGTCTTGCCCTGGATGCGGATGACATCTTGGTCGATGTTTCTGGCGGTATCCCGTGTCTTGACCGAGATACGTGCAGGGGTCTTTAAGAATTCGTGTATCAATTTCTCTATCTCGGCAGATAATGTGGCAGAAAAGAAAAGTGTATGCCTGTCTCTCGCCATCTGCGACATAAGTAGTCTCATAGGGCCGATGAATCCCATGTCGAGCATGCGGTCCGCTTCGTCGAGCACCACGGTTTTGAAACCGGAGAGATTCAGGTGGCGAGAATCGATATGGTCTTTGATACGGCCCGGCGTACCGATGACGAAGTTGTATCTATGACGAAGATCCCGTATCTGTGCGCCCATGCTTGCACCTCCAATTAAGACGACAGAGAAAAGTCCGGAGCCTTTGGCAAACTCTTTCAACTCTTGGT
>Ga0209542_10010616_pt1 | contig 16558 bp, 15 predicted proteins | sample RifCSPhighO2_01_FD_184028 | JGI IMG/M metagenome (GOLD analysis project Ga0209542, IMG submission 184028) | Soil microbial communities from Rifle, Colorado - Rifle CSP2_plank highO2_0.1 (SPAdes) (version 2) | ecosystem: Environmental > Terrestrial > Deep subsurface > Rock core/Sediment ...
TAACTAAAAGACGCATCTGTTGAGCGCGAAGCCAATGCATCTATTAAAATGTCAACGCTCGCCATATCCTTTTCATATCTTATAAATCTGGAAGAATAAATGTTTTCCAGTTGTTTTTCTGCGGTTTTTTTAAAATTCTTTTTTTCTAAAATTGATTTATATTTTTCTAAATCTTTAGATTGTATAACAATATCTGCATCAACAGAGAATCTATGCTTAAATGCAGAAACCGCATAACCGCCGACAATTACAAAATCCAAATTTGACTCTACAAACTTTTGTAAAATTTCAAAAATGGCATTTTCTTTTTGAATTAATTCTTTCATTTTATAATGTATTTAACTCCCTGTATTTTATTCTTAATTTTTTATTGTACATCTCTTCTATAATTTCCAAGGCCGGCTCAAAATTGTAGATATTCTTCTTCATAAAATCAATCGTCTCGTATAATGGTTCTATTAAGTATTCTCTTTTCTTTACAAATTTAAAGTCATCTATAATTTCCGGCACATAGAAAACTCCTTTTTTTGCATTTATTTTTAAATTTAATTTCTTGCAGTACCATAAAAATATCTCATAATCTTCTTTTTTTATTTTTATAAAAATTGGGTAAAACTCTTTATATCTTGCAATGTTGTATCTTCCTTCTGTCCAAAAATAAACAGCGTCTGTTTTAGTAAAACAATATTCTATTCCTAACAAAGGCAAGACTGTGTAATATAAGCTTATTTTATTTATACTGTTGCTAATAAATTTTAAAATTTCTTTGTACAACTTATTGTCTTTTTGCAAAATCACTCCTTTCCATTTTTCTTTTAATATACCTTCTTTTATTAATTCACTCGCCCATTTATGCGTCCATCCGTAAGACAAACCTATTCTTTTTGAGACAGAGCTAATGCTATCTTTTTCTCTTACTGCTATCAAAATCTTGACAACATATGGATTTAGAGCGTCTATATTCATACTATCATTATAGTGATAGTATTATTTAAATCTTTTGTTTTATCTTTGATAACAAATATCTTTCTTTTTGTCCGTGAATTACTTTCATAGAAGCTGAGAATTTATCTGACTTTCTTCCAGGTTTTTCCATGGCGTTTTGTGACTTTGTCTATTTTTCCATCTTTCATCCAGTAAATTGTTTTTGCGTGCTCTTCGGCTAACTCCGGCTCGTGAGTCACCATAATTATTGTTTTTCCTTTGTTGTTTAATTTTGTAAGGAAATCCATTATCATCTCACCGGTTTTTGTGTCGAGATTTCCTGTCGGCTCGTCTGCTAAAACCACATCGGGGTCGTTTGCCAACGCGCGAGCTATCGCAACTCTTTGTTGCTGTCCCCCTGAAAGCTGGTTTGGATAGTGTTCCATTCTGTCTCCAAGACCAACCAGTTCAAGCAAGTCCTCCGCTTTCATTTCTCTTTCTTCTCTTTCTATGTCCTGGAATAACATGGGGAGCATCACGTTTTCTTTTGCCGTGAGATTTCCTATAAGGTTAAATCCCTGAAAAATGAAGCCGATTTTTTTGCCTCTGAGTTGTGCAAGTTCAGATTCTTCTAAGTGTTCTATGTTTCTTCCGTCAAGAAAAATATCTCCTTTCGTCGCTAAATCCAAAGAGCCGACTAAATTCATAGTGGTTGATTTTCCTGAACCTGAGGGGCCCATTATGGCCACGAAATCTCCTTCCTCTATTTTTATGTTTATTCCGTCAACAGCTTTGACTATCGCGTCGCCCATTTCATAATATCTCAAAACATTATTTATTTCTATCAGAGTTTTCATGTGATTTTCTGGAAACGCGGGTTAAAAAATTATTGCTTTTTAAAAATCTTATTAAGCTCACTCAAAGCCACCCGCGGATTGTCAGAATCAGAAACAAAAGAACCTGAATTCAAATAATCAACTTCTGCGTTCGCTAATTTTGCGGCCACTTCCAAATCCACGCCCCCATCAACTTGGATTTTTATTTTGCTGTTTAATCTTCTTAAGGATTTTGTTTTAGTTAATACTTGGGGAATAAATTCCTGTCCGCTTTTTCCGGGTTGAACGCCCATTAACAAAACTCCGTCGATTTTTTCTAAATAAGGATATATTTTTTCAACCGACGTCTCAGGATTTATCGCGATGTAACAAATTAATTTATTTTTTCTTATTGTCTCAATAACTTTCAGGATTTTTTTCTCTATTATGAGAGATTCGTAATGAAAAATTATTTTCCTGAAACCTTTTTCTTTCAGGGCACTTATGCGGGCAAGTGGATTCTTAATCATCAGATGAGCTTCAAAATTGTTTTTGTACTTTTTCAAGTCCGGAATTTGGGATATTAAAACAGATTTTTCAGGAACGAATTTTCCGTCCATAAAATCTATCTGGATGTTCTCAGATATTTTAATCAGCTTTTCAAAATAGTCTGAGAATTCTTTTTTGTTGTGCGCGAGGATTGTCGGGATTATCATTTTAATTTATGTCTCCTCATTAGGATTACTCAAGAGCTCATAAATATCTTTCTGTTTGTGACTGTTTAGAGAAATATGTTGTTCTTTTGTTTAAATTAAATATGGAAAATAAATTTGTTAAGAAAATGGTCGAGATTTTTGATGAAATTATTATCAGAAGGAAGAAAGTTACGGTTTAGTTATTTTTCATATCTCTCAATCTTTCCTATTCTGCGCCTGTGTCTGTTCGCCTCGGAGAAAGGAGTTTTCAGCCAGAGTTCAACAGTCTTGATGGCTTCTTTTTCTTTCATGAAACGTGCGCCGAGGGATAGGACATTAGAATCGTTGTGTTGTCTTGACAGTTTTATTATTTTTTTGTCGTAAGAATAAATTACGGCAGCTCTTATTCCCTTTACTTTATTTGCGGCAATTACCTCTCCCTGCCCCGAGCCGGCGATTATTATTCCTCTGCTGTTTTTTGTTTTTGCCACTTTTTCGCACATTGGAATCACAAAATCGGGATAGTCATCTTTGGAATTGTATTCCTTAGGGCCTATATCTTCGTGGAGAATGTTTTTTCTTTCCAGACGTTCTTTTATTATTTCTTTGAGCGTGAAACCAGCATGGTCGCCTGCCAGGAAAACTTTTCTCACCTCTTTCATCTTTTGTTTAATGTGTGGAGATTTATAATTTTATTGTTATTCTTTTATAGAATTATTTAATGTAAGCAGTATTTTTCTTAACTTAATATTAATTGTCATTTGAAGATTTTCTACCCATCTTTCATTTTTACCCAACGAAAAGGCCATTAGTTCTCTGTCTGGAAAATTGATAAAATCATCGGCTTCTTTTAACAAATCTTTATTAATTTCTTTCTTGACCACTTAGACAAATAATGATAAAGATTTAACTGTTTTATTGTTGTTAAGTTTACAACAAACTATTTAAGGGCAATTTGTCAAGTTTGTTGGAGTGTGATGAAATGTTAGAGATGCTTATTAATCCGAAAAAAGCCGAGAGGCGCCCGTGGGAAATGTTTTTCGTCGGGCTTTTTTATTCAAGTCTTTCCGTCCTTTTAGTTCACTGGGTTTTTTCAGCAGACGCAGTTCTGGCTAAGCATTCCGGCCTTCTGGTAGTTTTCTTTACGGTTTTATTTTCTGTGCCTTTTGTTTTTTTCACGTTAAGATTGGAAGAATCAAGGATAAGGCCAAATCGGGGAAGCATCCAGCTATTGAAAGACCACAAGCGGGCGATTTATGCGTTTATGTGGCTTTTTGTCGGTTTTACTATAGCTTTTTCTTTCTGGTATTCTATTTTGCCGACGACAGATAGTTTTCAGGTTCAGATAGAAACTTATTGTCTGATTAACAGGCCGGCGGATATTGCAGGCTGCGTTGCACAATATGGTGTGAAGGACGCTCCTGTCGCTTCGCCTTATCTGACAAGCGAGACTAATCGACTTTTCCTTATCTTTACAAATAATATGTATGTCCTGCTTTTCACTCTCGTTTTCTCTCTGGTTTTTGGAGCTGGGGCGGTTTTCATATTGGCCTGGAACGCAAGTGTCATAAGCGCCGCGATAGGAATTTTTACAGGATATAAACTGTCCGCCTTGCCTTTAGGATTTTTCAGATTCTTTATACATGGTCTTCCGGAAATAGTTTCTTACTTTTCAGTTGTCCTAGCTGGAGGGATGGTTTCCGTCGCTGTTGCCAACCACGAAGCCGGCACGGAAAAATTCTGGGAAGTTTTGCAGGATTCTTTGAACTTAATTATTGTTTCTGTTTTGGTCCTAATTTTGGCTGCGTTGATTGAGGTTTTTGTCACGCCGATTTTGTTCTAGGAACTTTTAAATAAGTTATTTATTTCTCCTGAGCAATATGGAAGAACTTGAAAAAGGCATTGTTGAAGACAAATCTGCAAGGGTCGAAACCGGAGGAGATATAGCTGACTTTGATTCCACGCTGATTGAAGAAAGAAAGAAAAAAGTTGCCGCTTTCCTGAAGAAAAATTATAACTGGCTAACCTATGTAGTCCTTGCAATAATTGTTTGGATAGCAGTCAGAATAAGAACCAGAAATTTAGATGGCTTGAGGGACGTTACAACTGGAACGTGGACTTTAGGTCCTGACTTAGATCCCTTTTTGTTTTTGAGATGGGCAAAATATATCGTCGAGAACGGTTCTTTGTTTAGTGTTGATATGATGAGATATGTTCCTCTTGGAGTTAACACAGGAGAAGAGTATCTTCTTCATCCTTATATGATGGCTTGGTTTCACAATTTACTAGGACCAATCTTTGGGTCAACATCAGTTACCCATTCAGCAATCCTTTATCCAGTATTTATGTTCGCCTTAACTGTGGTGGCATTTTTCTTTTTGGTCAGGAAGATTTTTGTCAATAGCTTAGGTGAAAGAAAAGCAAACATAATAGCTTTGATATCTTCATTTTTCCTGACAGTTATACCTTCCTTACTTCCACGAACAATCGCAGGAATTCCGGAAAAAGAATCTGCAGCGTTCTTATTTCTCTTTCTATCTCTCTATTTCTTCATAGTTGCGTGGAAGGATGGAAAAAAATCTAAAATATACCTGTTTGCCATACTCTCTGGCATTTCCACAGCAGCAATGGCCCACATCTGGGGAGGATACATATTCATATTTTTAACTTTAGTTCCCTCTGTCTTCTTTGCTTTTCTTCTAGGCAAACTCGACAAGGAAAAAGTATACGCTTACACGCTTTGGATAATCTCCTCATTTATATTGATGCTTCCTTTTGGTGATAGATATAACCTAAGAAACCTAATGACTTCCACAACGACTGGTTCGGCATTGGCTGTTTTGTTTATAATTGCTACGCATTTGCTAATCATTAGAAGTAAGATTAAAGAGAAAATTAAAAATAATAAGGTATCTAAAATGCCTGCCAGAGTATTTTCTACTATTGTCGCAATTATTCTCTTGATTTTAATCGCAGGTTCGTTTTTCGGTTTTCCTTTCATCACAAATCAATTTTTGGAAATTAAAAACCAGCTTATTGAACCTGCGACCAGCAGATTAATACAGACAGTGGCAGAGAATAGACAACCTTATTTTGGTGAATGGTCAAGTAGCTTCGGACCGCAGATTAAAGGAGCCCCCATTACATTCTGGTTATTCTTTGTTGGCTCAATATTTTTATTTAAGAGGACAGTTCAAGATTTAGACAAGAAAGATTCATGGATTCTCACTTTATTCTACGGCTTCTTCTTAGTTAGCATAATTTTTAGTAGGTTCTCTGCGAGTAGTTTATTTAACGGTCAGAATCTAGCAAGTCTTACATTATATTCTTTGGGATTCCTATCGTTTTTAATCACGGCCTTATTCTACCTCTACAAATACGATAAAACCAACGAATTAAAAAAGATAGATTTTTCACACATAGTTCTTTTTTCTTTTTTCTTAATCGGCATTATTTCTGCTAGAGGTGCAGTTAGAACTGTTATGATGCTAGTTCCTCCAGTATCGATGATAATAAGTTATTTTGTTGTAGAAACTCTGCCAAATAAAAATAAAAAATCAGGCAAGGTTTATTGGATTATATTTGGATTAATAGCTTTCTTTATAATTTTCTCAGGATATGCTAACTATCAATTGGCAAACGCCCAAGCAGAAAGTTATGTTCCGTCGTCATATAATCAACAATGGCAAAAAGCTATGTTCTGGGTCAGAGAAAATACACAGGAAACTGCTGTATTCGCGCATTGGTGGGACTATGGTTATTGGCTCCAAAGCATCGGGGAAAGAGCAACAGTCTTAGATGGGGGAAACATGATTTCATACTGGAACCACCTAATGGGGCGACACGCACTGACAAACACGGAAGACGGAGATGCGCTTGAATTCCTGTATGCACACAATGTGACACACTTCCTTATAGATTCAACGGACATAGGAAAATACAGCGCTTTTTCTTTTATAGGCTCTGATGAAACCCTCGATAGAAGAAGCGTAATTGCAACACTTCTCAGAGACAAAAATCAAATGTATGAAACGAAAAGCTCGAACGTTTACTTTTATCCTGGAGGAATAGGGCTCGATGAAGACATAGTTTTTGAATTAAACGGTTCAAGAATTTTCTTGCCTGCTAATGCGGCAGGGATGGGTGGTGTTCTTGTTCCGATAAATAAAGAAACTGGGGAGTTTGAGCAAGCCACGGGAATTTTTGTTTATGAAGGAAAACAGCACAATATTCCCTTTAGATATTTATTTGATGGGACAAAATTAATTGATTTCGATTCCGGAATAGAGTCGGGTGTGTTCCTTTTCCCTTCGGTAGAATCGAGCGGAGCATTGGACGAGAACGGGGCATTGATGTATCTGTCTAAAAGAACAGTTAAATCTGCTGTAGCCAGGCATTATCTCTACGGTGAAGATAGCAATTATTACAAACTCGTTCATGAAGAAGATGATTTTATTATCTCTCAAATAAAATCTCAGAATCCTTCTTTTAACAGAAGCTTTGTTTATCTTGGGGGATTAAGGGGTCCAATAAAAATCTGGGAGATTAGTTATCCAGAAGATATAGAATTTAAAGAAGAATATTTAAGCAGAACCTATCCTAAAGAACTACTACGGGCTTAGGAATATTTAAGTATTGAAATTAATAATTTTTAGGATGGTAGAAAAAGTTTTGATTATTCCTGTGCTGGTTGCGTTTTTCGTAACTTTATTTTTAATTCCCAGCTGGATAAGAAAATCCAAGGGGATAGGTTTAGTTTGGCCCGACATGAATAAATTTAAGCCGAGAGAGGTCGCTGGTTCAGGAGGCGTCGTTGTTGTTTTGGGATTTATAACCGGAGTTTTATTTTATGTCGCATATAATGTTTTTTATTTGAATTTAGGCGACGGTTTTCTGGTAGATATTCTTGCCCTGACAACTTCAATCCTTTTGCTTTCAAGTATTGCTTTTGTTGACGACTTACTTGGATGGAGAAAAGGAGGGTTAGCCAAGAAACACAGGTTAATATTGGTTTTGCTGGCCTCAGTTCCCTTAATTGCCATAAACGCCGGACGCAGTGAAATAGGTTTTCCTCTTTTAGGAACGATTAATTTGGGAATTTTATATCCTTTATTTTTTATTCCCCTTGGAATTGTCGGCGCTACAACTACATTTAATTTTCTTGCCGGCTTTAATGGCCTGGAATCCGGAAATGGAATTATAATACTATCGGCCTTGGCTATTGTTGCTTTTCTAACAGGAAGTTCATGGCTGACTGCTATAGCTCTGATAATGATTGCGTCATTGATAGCATTTCTTATTTTTAATTTTTCTCCTGCTAAGGTCTTTCCCGGCGATGTCTTAACTTATCCTGTCGGAGGGTTAATAGCTATCATGGCCATATTAGGAAATTTTGAGAGAGTTGCCTTTTTCTTTTTTATACCTTACATATTAGAAACCTTTCTCAAATCCAGGGGAAGATTAAAAAAATATAGCTTTGGCAGCCCGAACGAAGATGGAACTCTTGGACTTAAGTACGACAAGATTTACAGCCTGAATCACCTTTCTATATTTCTAATGCAAAAATTTGGAATAAAGCCGACGGAAAAGAAAGTTGTTTTTTCTATTTGGTTATTCCAGATAGTTGTTATCTTTCTTGGGTTTTTAATTTTTAGGAAAGGTATATTTTTATGAAGCTCAATAGAATGTTAATTAAGGGTAGTTTTATTTTGCTTGTCGCATTTGGAATTTCAAGCGCCATTAATTTTATTTTTCAATTGACTATGGCAAGAATGCTGACTATAGTAGAGTATGGTATCCTTGCTACTTTGTCGTCTATAATCTATATATTCCTAATCTTCACGGAATCTATCCAGACAATTATGACAAAATATTCCGCAAACGAAAGAGAAATAGGGAGATTGAAAGGGTTGTTGAAAAAATCATCGCTCAAATCCATATCTTTTGCATGGATGTTTTTCATTGTTTATTTAGTCTTATCAATCCCCCTGTCATTTCTTCTAAAAATAAATTACCTTCTTTTATCCTTCAACGGTTTAGTCATTTTCTCTGCATTTTCTCTTCCAATACCAAGAGGAATAATGCAGGGCAGAAAGATGTTCAAACCTTTAGGAGTTAATATGGTCATAGAGTCGGTGGCAAAGTTAGCTCTGGGTGTCCTTTTTGTTTTCATAGGATGGAGTGTTTTGGGAGCAGTTGCAGGCATTCTACTGGGCGGCGTTTTAGCATTTGCAATTTCATTCATGCCATTAAAAGATATAATCTCTTCAAAAAAGGCGGAAGCAAAAACTGTAGGGATATATGGATATGCTAAGCCTGCATTCTTAGTTACAGCATTCATCATAATTTTCTATAGCATAGACATTGTAATAGCCAAGATATTTTTTATTCCAGAGGTTGCAGGAACTTATGCTGTAGCCTCAATCCTGGCTAAATCAGTTTTCTGGGGAACCTTGCCCATTAGCAAAGCCATGTTTCCAATGACTGCAGAAAATTCGAAAAAAAAGTCAGAAAATGTTTTTAGTAGTTCTCTCCTGATGGTCATCGCGGTAATCGCAACTGCTCTAATAATATTTATTTCGGTTCCAGATTTCATAATAACACTATTCTCTGGAAAGATATTGGAGGAGGCGAGTTCAATTCTGGTTTATCTTGGAATAGGCACTGGGTTAATATCTCTAGCAAATCTCGTAATTCTTTACAAACTTTCTCTGGGAAAAACAAGAGGCCATCAATCACTCTTAATTTTTGTTTTGCTTGAAATTGCTTTATTAAGTTACTTTTCCAACAACCTATTCCAGTTTTCCATAGCATTTATAACGGCTTCCGCTGCTCTACTCTGGGGCTCAATAATTTTGATGAATGATTGATCAATCAGATCTGGCTATCTTCCAATAAAATAATGTATAAATCGCCTGTACTCCGTCTTTCCAATTTATCTTCTTTCCTTCTTCTATTGTTCTCGGATTGTAGGATATAGGAATTTCCTTGATTCTTATTCCCAACTTAAGAGTCTTGGCCGTTATTTCAGGCTCTATGTCAAAATGATTGGATTTAATTCTTAATTTTTTTATAAAGTCACTCCTAAAAACTTTGTAACATGTTTCCATATCAGTTATTCTTGAACCATAAAGGATCTTCGTTAGAAGGGTTAGGAATTTGTTTCCAAGAAAATATATCTTATAGAGGGGCTTATGTTTATTCAAGAATCTCGAACCGTAAACTACACTTTCTTCCCCGCTAACAATCGGAGCAATTAGCTTCTTAAACTCTCTTGGGTCGTATTCCAAGTCTGCGTCCTGAATAGTTATTATATCTCCCGTAGCTATTTTTATCCCTTCCTTCACAGCAGATCCTTTTCCACCATTAACCTTAGATATCAACTTGAAATCAGAACTCCTCTTCTCCTCCTTAATCCAATCTTCTACTATCTTTCTCGAATTATCTTTGCTCCCATCGTCGACAATAATTATTTCTTTCTTCAAACCGAGTCTAACTCTGGATAATACATCTAAGACACTAATTATTGTCTTTTCCTCATTGTAAACCGGAACTATTATCGACACTTTCATCTTCTGATTAAAATTACTAAATAAACTAAACTTGCTAAGGATAAAATAAGTGCTAAACGGGCCACAGCATGCGCGACCATCTCAAGTAGCCTGTCACTCCATCCATGAACTTCATAATAGTCAAACTGATCATATACTGGGTTGTAACCGATGGTATATAAGAACCATTCTTTTGGCTGACTTGCCACAGAGAATAAGACACTCTTGACATTTAGTTTAGCATTGTAGATATTTATTGTATTAATTTTGTTAGCCGAGCCTGGAAAATAGTTCTCTTGTCCATTTGGTTCAGAAATTCTCCCCACCACCTGACCATTTTGCTTAAAGAAATTCGTCAAAGACTCCATGGACTCATTAAGTCCCGGCTGGTCTTTTACAGTTCCCCAACCACAATCGTCAAAAGCACATTCTATATAATAAATATCTAAAGTAGATTTCTCGCCAGGTAGTTCTTCCTGCTTATTCAAAAACTGAATAAAGTCTGCCGCCTCTAGATAAGGTCTCCCAACTCCGATCCAATTAGTTCTCCCCCGATATATTCTCCCATCCACAATTATAATAGAACTCTCAGGAATTTTCTCATTTTTAAATTCTATAATTTGAGCCACATCACTCTTACCATAAAAGTAGGATTGCCCTCCGTTGTTCGTGATGCCTAAGAGGATTATAGAAGAAAAGATTAACAAAATTACTAAGTACTTGGTATATTTTTGAGATCCTCCTTTATTTATCTTAGTTGAGAAAGAGTCTATGCTCACGGCCCCTAAGGGAATCAAAAAGATCTCCAGAAAAATGTAATGCTTTGATAGTAATATTATCGACGCCAAAAAAGGCAAGACAAACAATACGCTTAAAAGAGTAAACAAAAGATAGTTGTTATCTTTTTTCCTTCTGAACAAAATTAAGACAACTCCAATTAATCCAAGATAAAAACTAACAGGGTCTCCGATTCTAATAAAGTTTATTGCCGTTAAAAGTAATGGTTCGCCGGAGGCTACATGTTTCGTATCTCCAAAAATCAGGCCCTTCCAGGAGTTTTTTGCCTCAAATTGTGAATCCCACGAATAGTATTGAGCCGAAACGTCCTTTCCTAATCCCAATACTCGAGTAAATTGCAAATCTAAGAAGCCCTTATCCTTATATAGTAGGTAGTTATGTGTAATGGCCGGCACTGTAAACATGAAAATAGAAAAAAGAAAAATAACAATCAATTTTAGATTCTTCTTAGTTATTATTTTTTCCTTCAATTTCTTTTTACTGTAAATAAAGAAGATTAATAAGGAAGGGATAAAAAGCAAAGGATAAACTTTAGTATATACGGCCAGCCCAATAAATATTCCACCCATTAAAAATAATCCAACTTTTTCTTTCTTAATTGCTCTCACAAACAGTAGCATCCCCATTAAAACAAAAAACATGGTCATAACATCCATTTCAGCAGAAGTATTTCTTATATGAAATGGGGCAATAGACAGCAGAAGCGCAGAAATGAGGGCTACATTCTCACTAAAAAACTCCTTTGTGAAAAGATAAATCACAAGTATAGTCATGGTGCCAAACAAAAGAGCAGCCATTCTCGATGTGACCTGAGAAATACCAAAAATGTTGTACATTAAATCTGTAAACTGAAACCATAATCCTGAAGATTGGTCGTATGTAACCAGCTTATTGGAAGAAATAAAATTTATTGCATGTGTCACAAAATGCATATCATCAGCATAAACTCGAAGGTTATTGGCTGCTATTAATCTTAACACAAAACCAAATAGCAGAATAATTATCAAATAGAGGGTTCTTCTTTTTATAGAGAATAAGCCGTCAACTACCTTTGAAACCAAATCTTTTTCCATATTTTTACTTGTTGCAGAAATATATAAAACCTACTGTAATTATATTTAAAACTGTAAATTGTCCTACTATTTTATTATGTTCAAAGTCTCAATAATCATGCCAGCGTACAACGAAGAAAGAAGAATTGAAAAAACGCTGAAATCCTATTCCTCTTACTTTGAAGACTTACGAAAAAAAGGAAAAGTCAATTATAAAATTATAGTTGTTATAAATAACACCACCGATCGAACTGAAGAAATCGTAAAAATGTTCAAAAAAAGTAACGAAAGGATAAGTTATCTGAATCTAAAACAGAAAGGAAAAGGATTTGCGATAATTCAGGGCTTTAAGGAGGCGCTGAAGGACAAACAAGATCTTATAGGATTTGTAGACGCAGACTTGGCCACGCGTCCTGAAGAATACGCAAAACTAATTTTTTCAATGAAGAACTACGACGGAATCGTGGCCAGCAGGTACATCAAAGGAGCTACCATAAATCCTCTCCCGAGTTTGCAAAGACGGATAGCTAAGAGAATGTTTAATAGTCTTGTCAGAATTTTACTATTTCTTCCTTACAAAGATACACAATGCGGAGCAAAAATATTCAAGAGGGAGGTTGTGAAAAAGTCAGTTGATTCTCTAAGTATGTCCCAGTGGGCATTTGATGTGGAACTCTTATACGCATTCAAAAAAAAAGGGTTTAAAATTAAAGAAATAGCAACAAGGTGGTTCGACAAAGAATATTCCACAATAAACTTCTGGCGGTCAGGACCTTGGATGGCTTTGGGCGTAATAAGGCTAAGACTTTTAAACTCGCCACTCAAAACAATAATGAGGATCTACGATAAAATAATAAGATATGTACCAAGATGAAAAACACAGACAAAAAAAAGTTACATATAGGATGTGGGAGAGACATAAAGAAAGGATATGTCAATCTCGATTTTTTAAACCAGCCGGGAGTAGATGTTGTTCACGACATGAATAAATTACCCTGGCCATTTAAAGACAATACTTTTGATGAGGTTTACGGAGAGCACATACTTGAACACGTAGACCTTATTAGCACAATGAAAGAAATCCATAGGATTTGCAAGAAAGGAGCGCTAATCAAAGTAAGAGGTCCCCATTTTTCATGTGGCGTATCTTACAGAGACCCGACGCATAAAACTCTTTTTTCATATTTTATTTTTGACTATTTTTCTAACGAGAAAGATTACTACAAGAGAACAGAAAGGGGGTTATTCAAAATTAAAAAAAGAAGACTCAATTTCACCCGTTTTGCTTTTACACCGTTAAATAAAATTTTTAATCCCTTAATAAATTTAAACCCTTCTATTTACGAAAGATTTTTCTGCTGGATTTTACCTTGCTCAGAAGTTTTATTTGAATTGGAAGTCTTGAAGTGAAAATCACCAAACAATATTACCTTCTTCCCAAAAGTCAAATTTGGAGAATCCTAATATCTCGTGCTCTAACAATTGAAAAAGAGGGCCCTCACTTATAACGCCATTAATAACGTCAACCATCTTTCTGCTAACGTCTGCTCCATAAAGACTTCCAACTTTTGACATGGATTCATTTAGTTTTTTATTTTCATGAACTTCTTTTATTATCTTGTAAACAATATCTTCTCTTATTGGTGGTGCAATAATATTTGAACCAGCAAATACGGTCTCGGGTCTTTCGGTGTTAAACCTAAGAGTCACACATGGAATTCCCAATATATTGGCCTCCTCTTGCATGCTCCCTGAATCTGTAGCAATAACACTACATTTACCCATAGCAGCTACAACATCAATATAACTGGGCCAGACAGAAGAGTAAATAAAGTTATCATTTTCCAATGCTAGTGCCTCTAATCTGCTTTTCAATCCGAATGACACTAAGGCCTTCTCAGTTCCATTAAGTGAAATAAATAAAACATTCTTCTTCTCTTTAACGAGCCTCTCCATGGCTAAGATTACTGCCTTGAACCTGTGTTTAGAGGAAACGTTCTCCCTCCTATGCACACAAAACCTTATAAAATTACCCTCCTTCAATTTAGGATATTTTTCAAATATTTTACTGGTGTGCACTCTTTCTTTTGCAAACTTTATGGAGTCTGCTACGGGATTTCCGACAACGAAGATCCTTTTTTCATTGTATCCTTCATCCATCAAGTTTTTTTTATTTAATTCTGTAGGGGCCAGGTGAACGCCCGCGGAAGGCGCCGAAGCCCTAGTATCAAATTGTTCAGGATAAGGCTCATAGCTTCCCTTAGTCCATTTTTCAGGAAGTCTCAATTCATCAAAATAATCTATTACATCTCGATTATAGAGTAAACTCATAATAAGATCTCTTGGGGGCGTTAGTGTTCTTAACCCTGCCTCTACATGGGCGACGGCAACTCCATTCGCAAAACTGGCTATTCCCCCCGAAAGAGCACTCGTCGTGTCACTATAAGTATAAGGAATTATTTTTCTATTTAATTTTTTTAATTCATCAATTAAACTCCCAAACCTTTGGATTATTTGAGATTGTTGTTCATACAAGTTATTGCCTTTGATATTTAGATTAATATCTGGGTGAATCTCAAAATCTTCTTCAATGCCCTTTGAGAGATTCCAATCGTAATGCTGACCAGAATGAACGACTAAAAGATTTGCGTTCTTCTTCCTCAACTCTAATATCAATGGTGCCTGCTTTATTATTTCTGGCTTAGTTCCCATAAAGACCACATGGATCGGACCTGGATGGTTCTTAATCTTCTCAATCGTGCCTGGTTCTATTGTTATTTCCCCACTAATCATACTTTGCTCGTAGCTTAGTCAATTTTTAAAGTTTTAGATGATTCCGACCCATAATGAAATCAATGCCTCGTGAATATAAATATAGTAAACCATTCAGAGCCTTTCATTATAACAAACCCCATAGTAAGAATGGGGTGTTTTATGAAGTGATTTAAATTGCTAATATATCTTAAGGGAGACATTTGTTTCCTTAACATTCTAGGATATCTTCGTTTATACTCCTTTAGAGATTTTGAGAAAACAACCATCCTTTTAACTATCTTATAATAAGTCAACCTCCCTTCATTATGATGTATCACATTTTTTGTTTCAATCAGCTTAAGATTTTTATTCTTATTCATAATCCTATAAAATAAATCCAAATCCTCGGTTCCAACCATCTTATCGTCAAAACCCCCAGCAACATCAAAAATCTTTTTTGGAAAAACTCTTGGCAACTGAGCTATATTTCCTCCCCTGTACATTGCTCTCTCAAAGTTTTTACACTTTGCCCAAAAACCCTTACCAAAAGACACTTCTGGAATCATTATCAACTTTCCAGAATCTAATAGATCTGAAATCTCATTTAAAATCCTTGGGGGAAGTTCCATGTCGGGGTCAACAAATAAGAGATAATCCGTCTTTGCATTATCTGCACCTGCATTTCTTTGTTGACATCTCTCGATGCCTTGATTAATGAACCTGTCTGCGTATTTTTTTGCTATAGCCGGACCATTATCTTTGCTGGATTCATCAACAACAATTAATTCAAAATCCTTGAATGTCTGACCCCTAATTGACTTCAAACACTTTTCCAAAACATCTCCATTGTTATATATAGTTACTATTACCGAAATTTTTGGTTTAGACACCATGATTTTAGTTCATAAGTTTCCTTTATAAAATATACTATGACTTACTATCTTGTACTAATCTATGATATTTGTTACCCTTAAAACTCATCTATCAAATCATTACAGACACACTGTTTTATCCGATTAATATTTCCTAACGACAAATTAAGTCTCTTTTCTCCTCTACAAACTTAAAATATCTCTTTAGCTAATTTTAGCAGGTTAATTTTTAACAGCCTTGAGAAATAATTTTGGATAACACAACATAAGAAAATAGGAAACTTTAAAAAACACTAAAAATCTTTGTACATATGAGAAATGCAACTAAAGTAATCATATTTTTAATAGTTTTTTTAGCGATTAGTATAATAATACATTTTTTTGTATCAGAAGACGGCGCGTCATTGATAGGCTATTCTATTTTAGGCGAAAACATATCTAAATTGGAAGAAAAAACCATTAATACGCCTAAAAGTACGGGTGAGTTTTATTTTGATAATGGTCAAATTACATATGCCTTAGATATAGACGCCACAGATTATACGACAGATGGCACAAAGAAAGCTAATGACGAATATGAAAAAGAAAGAATAAGATGGGCATTAAGAATAATTGAAAATTCTACAGATAACTTAATCCAGTTTAAAGAAGTTGAAATTTATGAAAACCCCAATATAATGATTTATGGAAGGCCACCTAAAGAGACAAAAAACGATGATAGATTTATAACTGAGGGTTCCGCTACCCCTACTGAAACTTTAGATAATAAAATTCTTAAATCCGAAGTAATTTTATACGCCTCAAAATCTGGAGGGTATAGGGGAGAGACAAATACTTTTGTAAAAGATGGATATTTATGGGAAAGTACAGAGTATGATTTAATTGAAACGATAAGCTGGGAGGCAGATGCATGTAAGGAATTTCCGCAGACAGAATTACACGAAATACTACACGCTTTGGGATTCGGTCATGTTTACGATAACAGCTATTCAATTATGGCTCCTATCAAACATAAAATACAGTCGTGCAAAGTTAAAGAAATAGATAAAGAAATCGCTTCCTGTTTAAAATATATTTATTCTAATGGTGAAATTGGAG
>Ga0209542_10010617_pt1 | contig 16558 bp, 20 predicted proteins | sample RifCSPhighO2_01_FD_184028 | JGI IMG/M metagenome (GOLD analysis project Ga0209542, IMG submission 184028) | Soil microbial communities from Rifle, Colorado - Rifle CSP2_plank highO2_0.1 (SPAdes) (version 2) | ecosystem: Environmental > Terrestrial > Deep subsurface > Rock core/Sediment ...
GCGCGGTGCAAGCGGTTTCAAGACACGCGGAACAACCGGCGCGCCGTCATCAACTGGAAATTCACCAAAGACGACGCACGGAGAGCGCTGAAGTATGAGGTGGAGAACTAATTTAATTCAGTACTAGGATAATTGCAACAAGGACTACCAAATCCCGGCGCCGTTGACGTGCAGACATCGGAATACTCCTTCTCATGATGTTGTTATCGCACCCTCCAATCTTCATCCATACGGACGAGGAGTTCTTCAGCGCGCAGGGGTTCGGCCATTATTTCCAGAACGGTTTTTTCCATGCGCATGCTTTGCGAGCCTTTGATGAGAACGACGACGCCTTCGCGCAGCTCCGGCTCGAGCTCTTTCCCCGCCCGCTCCGACTCCCCTTGTTCGTATTGTCTGATATTTGATTCAGGCATGCCCATATCGAGTGCGGCTTGACCGATGATTTTCGCTCGGAAGCCGACGGTAACAAGAAGATCGGCGCATTTCCTGGCATGCACGCCGATCTGCGTATGCGCGTCTCTCGAGAAGCGGCCCAATTCGAGCATATCGCCGAGGACCGCGATGCGCCTTTTCACGCCTTTGATCTCCTTCAGGGTCGAGAGGGCAGAAAGTGCCGCTGCCGGCGATGAGTTGTAGGTGTCATCAATGATGAGTGAGCCGCGAATTCCCGGGAGAAGCCGCATCCTCCCCGGCGGCGGCTCCCACCTTGCCAGCGCCGCTCCAGCTTCCTCGAGTGCGATACCGGTAACCTCACCCACGGCACACGCCGCGAGCGCCGCGTAGATGCGCGGCGCGCCCAGGGCGCCAAAGAGTGCAGCAGGGATGCGCGCTCCCGAGTGGCTCACGTAAAAATGCATGCCGACGGGCCCCGTTAGAGAACCGCCACGCCTTCGGCGAGGCGGCAGCGGCTCTTCAGAGCCGCTTTTCTCTAACGGGGCGGGCCGCTTTTCTTCGTACTGTATCCCCGCATCCTCGGCCACAAAAGAATTCTGCCCCCCGAAACCAAACGTCGTCGCAACCGATTTGAATTCCTCGTGGATGCGCTTCGTGTGCGCGTCGTCGCCATTGATGATGAGCTGGCCATCATGCTTCAGATATTCCGCGAGCCACTTCTTCTCGCGCGCAAGGGCGTGCGGCGACGTGAAGAATTCGACATGTACCGGGATGTCGGGAATGGATGTGATGACGGCGATGTCGGGCCGGATCCATTTGGCGATGCGACGGATATCCCCCGGCCTGTCGGCGCCGACTTCAAGCACAAGCCATTCGGGATACCGTTCGCCTGAAATAACAGCCCACAATCCCTTCATGACATTTATAATCCAGCGCCACGGCGAATCCCACCCGCTCTCCAAGCCAAGGATGGTCAAGGGCACGCCCAACTCCGAGTTGTAGCTCTTCTCGCTCTTTCTTACGAACTTCCCATTCTGCGACAAGACCGCGAATATCGCGTCTTTTGTCGTCGTCTTCCCCGCGCTTCCTGTAACCGCGATTATCTTCGGTTGATGGCGACGCAAAACAAGCTTCGCTTCCCAGGTGAGTATGGCAACGATAGCGTTCTTAAGAAAATCTCGCATACGAATATCAACAGTACTTCATTTGACAATCATAAGCTATTTGCTACGCTTGCCATACAAACGCCTTCGGGCCTCCCCCGCTTTCGCGGGGGTTTCAAATTCTTGACCGTGTATGATCGCTATAATGTGTTGCTTGACTCGTTCGAACACATCGGCAGCACAGACTCCAATCTGGTATTGCAGCCGTTTTGCATCGTAGAGCCTTAACTGCGAGAGAATGAGTGTATTTTTCCTGCCGTGCATGGTCGGCAATCGAAAATAATACACTCCGTTCTTTGATCTGCCTGTCAATGAGATCCCCCAGAATAACTGGGTGTTGAATTTCTTGAAAACAAGCACAGGGCGCAGAAATTCTTCTCCTTTACCATCCTGCTCAAAACCGATATTCTTCCCCATTCGGATAAACCACAGTTCACGCACTTTGAAACCCAACAACACATCGCGACGGTGGGTCTTCTTTTTTAACCTATTCCAAACATCGAAATCTCGGTTTTCGTCAGGATGATCCATATTATGCATCATCGATCCGGCGGGATGTTGTAATAGTTGATGAGGAACTTCGCGAGGTCATTGAACGGCCGCGCCAAGGTGCGCGAGGCGTAAAGCTCGCCGCGCGGCTCGATAGCATAAAGAAAGATAATGAAGCGCGGCTCGTGCGCGGGAAAGTAGCCGAAAAAAGAGTGGAGCCAGCGGTCGGTGTAGTAGCCGCCGCCCCCGGGATTCGCTATCTGCGCGGTCCCTGTCTTCGCGGCGATGGAATAGTGCTCCTGCTTCAAGACGCCTTCGAGAAGCGCGTCGTCAAAGACCTTCACGAGCATGTTCGTAACCGTCTCCGCCGTCTCCGGCTTAATGACCTGCATCTGATCTGCGAGCGCGATCTTCCGCTCGATGCCGGAGGGCGTGCGTATCGCGCGCACGATGTGCGGCTCGGGGAGCTTTCCACCGTTGCCTAACGCAGCCAAGGCGCGGATCATCTCGATAGGCGTGACCGCGATGGATTGACCGAATGAAGCGGATGCGAAATCGACATCCGCCGCGCCTTGGACGAAAAGGGAGTCTATATTCCCCGGCACTTCGCCGGGAAGGTCAATGCCAGTTTCCTCGCCTAAGGCAAATGCTTCAATGTATTTCGCGAACGCCTGATTCCCCATCTGATCAACTGCATACGAGACGCCGGTATTCAAGGATTGCGAAAGAACCTCCTGCATATCAACGACGCCGCGGCCCTTGCCGTCGAAGTTGCAGAGCTTCGCGCCGCTTTTCGTGATGCAGCCGCGGTCGGTGTAGGTCGTATGCGGCGTGACGGCGCCGACATCGATCGCGGCGGCCATCGTAAGCGGCTTCATGATGGAACCCATCTCGTACCGCCGCTCGACAAGAGGATTCGTGAAGACGCTCCCGTCGGAGACGAGGTTATACGTATTCGGGTCAAAAGCGGGACGCACAGCCATCGCGACAATTTCTCCGGTCGAAGGGTCCATCACGATGCCGCCCGCAATCTTCGGCACGTACGTTTCCATCACCGTTTCGAGGATGGTTTCGAGCTCGCGCTCTACGGAAGGTTCGAGCGAGGTGATGATGCTGCCCTCGTGCGAGGCCGGATCGCTTGTAAGAAGCGCACCCACGTTCGAGAAGATTTCTGCGAAAGGATTCACGTATAAGCCGCCGCTGTCATGACGCAGCGTATCTTCCCAGTATTTTTCCAAGCCGTAGACCCCCTCTTTGCGGTCGCCCTTATAGCCCACGAATCCGACCACATGCGCCGCAAGCGAGCCCGCAGGGTACGACCGCCACTCGTCGCGCACCGTGATGACCCCCGAAAGGTCGAGGGCGCGCACCGCTTTCGCCTCGTCGTCGTCGAGGCGAAAGCCCACCTCCTCGTACGGGTCGTCTTTCTTACCAGCGCTCGCGAGGAAACGCTCTTCGTCGAGCGTGGCGGCCTGCCCGGCCAGGGCTGATGCTAACTTCCCATACGCCGCTTCCGCGTCCCCAATCTCTTTCGGCGTTATCGCGATTCGCCAGCCGCTCTCCATCGCCGCTGCCGCCGGATGCTCGCCGTTCTTCTTCGTGAAAAAGATGGTGCCGCGCGGCGATTCGCTATCAGCACTCTCGATATACTGCCCCATCGCCTCCCGCGCATACTCCTCCCCACGCACGATCTGCAGGAAATAGAGGCGCACCAGAAGGAGGATCGCCACGATGATGATAAAGAGAGAAAGGATCCTGACTCGCAAGACGAATTGTGAACGCATACCGCATTAGTGTCTCACGAATCAGCTGCTCCAGCATCACTGTCTCTCAAATGTCTCTCAAAACAGCTTTGCCGCCGCACACATCAAACTCTCACGGCCGTGAGAGTTTGATGTGTGCGGGGCGGATGGATTAGGATGGATTAGGATGGATTAGGATGGATTAGGATGGATTATTAGATTTCAGAAGGTGTCACCGCGGCCGAACCGACGGCCCCCGGGCGTCGCACGAACGACGTCTTGGAAACGCCTGTGAGGCCGAGACGTCCCGCCATCTCCGGCGTCACCTCTTTCGAAAGCGCGAAATACTCTTCTTCAAGCCCTCCTACCGCGCTCTGGAGTTTCTCGCTCTTCGCGATGGCTTCTTTATGCGCGATGACGTTCATAATGGAAAACGAGACGAGATACGCGTACGCGAATACGCAAGCGACTACCGCACACACCAGCCCCTGGAACAGAATGTGTTCGCCGGGATATGAGTGAACATGTATAAAAATCGAATTGGTCTTTTGCTTTATCATACCCAGTTTCCCTTTTGGGTATCAGGACCGTATTTCCTGATATTAGTTTTTAGTTTTTCTGTTCTATCTTCTCTATCACACGAAGTTTTGCGCTTCGCGCGCGCGGATTCGCGAGCACCTCTTCACGCGAGGGGCGGGTGGGCGATTTCGTGAGAAGTGCCCCACTACCATCGGTGACCCATTCCTTCATCAGCCGCTTCACCTCCCTATCCTCGACGGAATGGAATGTGATCGCGGCGAGTCTCCCGCCCGGCGCAAGAAGCCTCCACGCTTCAGAGAGCCCTTCTTTCAAGGCTCCCATCTCGTCGTTGACCGCGATGCGCAGCGCTTGGAAAGTCTTCGTCGCTGGGTGTAGCCTCCCTTTGCGATAGAAAGCCGGCACCGCGGCGCGAATGATCTCTGCAAGTTCGCGCGATGTGCGTATCGGCTTCGAGGCGCGCGCCCGCACGATTGCCCTGGCTATCTGGCGCGAATAGCGCTCCTCCCCCCATCCGAAGATGACATCCGCGATGCTCTCTTCCTTCCACGTGTTGACGATCCTCTCCGCCGTCAAGGTCTCCGGCCCAGGAGACGCCTCATACGTCATAAGGAGCGGTTCGTCAGCAAGAAACGAGAATCCGCGGCCTTCTGCGAGCTGGAAAGAGCTCCAGCCGAGATCAAAGAGCGCTTTCGTGATGTGCGAAATATGATGTGCCGCCACGACTTCTCCGAGTGAACGGAAATTTGCCGTGTGTAAATATATTGTGGCGGTCGCCTCTTTGAACTTCGCGCGGGAACGCTCGACTGCGGCAGAGTCCGCATCGATGCCGATGAATACTCCGCCCTTGCCGAGCTTCTCCAGAATGGCCTTCGCGTGCCCTCCGCCGCCGAGTGTCGCGTCAATGACGACGTCATCCGGCTGGAGGTCGAGTGCTACTACGCTTTCCCTTAAAAGAACAGTGGTGTGACTCGCTTCCCTGTGACCCACACCGTTTGATCCGTTCACACGCTGCGCGTGTGTTGGACGATGCCTTTGCCCATTCACACGCTGTGCGTGCGGGCCGAGTGGCATCGGGTCGCTAGAGGATAGATGACGTCGCGTGCGCATGACGATATGCAAATCCTCTAGCTACCCCATGTCACTCCTTCCCCATGAGCGACTTACGAAGTCACTCATAATTCTCATCCATGAGTGACTTCGTAAGTCACTCATAGGGCTCCCACTTCTCCAAGCTTTTCCGCAAGTGCATCGGCTTTCTTCTCGATGCCCTTCTTGTACTCTTTCCACACTTCCGCGTCCCATATCTCGACTCTGTCCGAGACGCCGGCGAATACGACTGTTTTCTTCAAATTGGCAAACTGCCGCTGATGTTCGGGGATGAGGATACGGCCTGCGGCATCGGTTTCCACTTCAGCGGCGCCCGACAAGATGAATCGATTGAATCCTCTCGTGTCGGCCTGCGCGAATGAAAGCTCTTGCAGCTTGCCGGCGACCTTCTCCCAAGCGCCACGTGAATAGACGAAAAGACAATTATCCAAACCGCGTGTCATGACCATTCGTTTTCCCAGACCCGTACGGAACTGTCGCGGGATACTGACGCGTTTCTTCTCGTCCAGCGTGTGCTCGTATTCGCCGATGAACATAAATGCTTTTGTTCTTCAACTCGTTTGCTCGAAAGAGAAAACAAGTTTTCTCTTTACTCGCTGCACGTCGTTGATAAACATACGTCTCGAAAATTTTTTCGGGAGGCGGTGGGGCGAAATGAGTCGCAACGATTTACTCATCTCATCCCACTTTCTCCCACTAAATTAGAGTATAGACCACTATACCCCACCGCCTATCACTTATCCACACGAAATACGGGTTGCGCCCACGATGCGCCACGTTTATGCGGAGGCGTCAAAATAAAAAGACGACCCTGTCGCAGCTGCAGGGTCGCCCTTTATGGGTGTGGGGAAACGCTGGTGTGCATCACCCCCTTTCCGATGTGCTGCGAATCTTCTTTTTATAACATTACTCCACACTTGTCGAATCTGGTTCTGGTGTTGGTGCAGGCGCTGGCTCGGGAGTTGGCGTCAGTTCGGGAGTCGGTTCTGGCTCTTGCGCTTCTTCCGGCGGCGCGGCACTTTCTTCTGGAGAAGCTTCTTCCGCAGGCGGTGTCGCTTCTGGTGCGGGTTCTTCAGGCGGCGCTTCTTCTGGCACTGGTTCGTTCACCTCTTCATCCTGCGCAGGCGGCGGCGCGCTTTCCTGCGTCGGGCTTCCGCCGCCCGAGCCGCCGCCGGAGCTGCCTCCGCCCCCCGAATTTGGAGACAGCTCCGGTAGCGGCTCTTCATCGGGAGGAGCACTCGTCTCACCCAAGACATCCCCCTCTTCCGGCGCAGGCGGTATCACTATCTCTTCTACCATCAGAGGCGTCGGCATCGGCTCGGCTGTGCCCGCCGGAGCCTCTGGCGAAGGCTGGGGGTCCGGAATGTTCGGCGCGCCCGGCGTCGGGATTGGGTCTACGAAAGCGCCGGTGCCGTCGGGAATGCGTGCGAACGACTTGTTTGGAGGAGCTGCTGGATTCGGTGGACCGCAGCTACCGGCGCCCGACGGCGTCGAAGTATTATTACTATTTCCCGGGGTTGGTTCGTTCTCACAGAAATCGTGGTCGGAATACGTGTACGAGTCTACCAGTACATCAAGGTTCGTGTAGAGATTCACGGTATCGCCATTCGGATTATCAAGAATCTGTTTCTGGAGATATACGACAAGCCAACCATTCGCGGGAATAATCGTTCCGCCAGTATCAGTGTTCGTGTTTGAGATGACAACCGTATTGCCAGCGCCCCCGCTCGCATCAACCACATACCAACCCACCACGTCCTGCGACACATTCCCGTTATTGTAGAGCTCCACCCACTCGCCATTTGGTATGTCGCTGTCATTGTCATCGCCAAAAAACAACCCATTCGCGCCATCATCAGGATTTGGCAAAAACTCATTCAAAACGATGTCCTGCGGATCCGCCCACTCGCCCGCATGGAAGATGTTTCCTATCGAACGTTCGATGTCACTAAAGTACGCGATGGTGCCGCCCGAGGCTCCCGCAAAAAGCGTTGACATGAACACGAGCCCCAAGACGAGCGCCGTCGAAGTGCCGTAGGCATCTTTGTGCAGGCGCAGGTTCTTGTGCCACCACTCTTTGTGCAAAATCGAAGGCGGGGCGTACATCGGCACAAAAATCTCATCCATTCGGTACCGCCGCGCGTGCACGAGGCGCAGGGGCGCACCATCTTCGTCCATCCCAGAGCTGCCTGTTTCAAGATCGTCATCTGAACGCCCCCCGCGCTTTCGTCTCCGCAGAGCCGCCCGCGCCTCTTTGAAGATCGTCACCAATTCCTCAAGTATCACCAAGCCCGCAGGGACGCCGATGAGAAGCGCGAAGCCCAAGGGCTGCCGCGCGAAATCTAAGATAAACCCCGCGTACGGAAGTGAGAACACGACTTTGCCGATGATGTCGCGCGCGGGAGTCTGCGTTCCGTCCTGTTCCTCATTCGCATCGCCCTTCGTCGTATACGTCATGCCCGCGCCAGAGCCAGCAACCGCAATGATGCGGTGCGTCGTCGGGATGTCGCGCTCTGTGTCCTTCCCGAAGGTAACGATGTCGCCTTTGCGATATGCCTCCGATGGCTTCACGACGACAACAGAGCCCGTCGGTATCGCAGGCTCCATCGAGCCCGACTTCACTATCTTTATCTCGATATTCCCCGGAATCGGCAACATCGAACCAAGGAGGAGCCCCGCAACACCAAGCATCACGGTGATGAAGATGGTGTAGATGAGTATGTTGAAAAAACGAATCATACGTGATTACCTTATTCGCTCGATGATGCGGTTGATGATGTTCGTTGTCGTTGCCGTACTCGAGGCGTCGCCGGTTATGACAGTCCCGCCAGGGCCGGCGCTGTTGCCGCCGGTATTCGAGCTCGAAGTCGTCGTTGAATTCACCGTCGCATTATTGTTCACGTTGATGTTCACCGGCCCAGGCCACTCGCAGGTCGTCCCGATTTTCGTGCACTTGAATCTTTCATGCCCTAAGACCGGCACCGCGCGGAACGAGATGTCAACGGAAAATGAATCCGTCTGTGCTTCGTTCCCAAGCGCCTCGCCGTCGCATCCAATCGCGGCCGTGAGAAGATTGACCGTCAAATCCCCCGCGCACCAGGTGATACCGATGTAGCGCGTCGTCGAGGCAGTAAAAGGCGCCCCCGCGACCGAGTCTGCAAGTGCGTAGGTTTTCTGGTTCAACACGATTGTCGCAGCCTGTGTCGAAGTCCCGAATATCGGCGCCTCGCCAACCTCGAAGAGATTGTCGCCATCGTCGTACCAACCAAAAAATTCCGTGCCGTCTGCCAGTTCCCCAGAGTTCGCGCCCCCCGATGGGTCTTCGTGAAGTTCCGGCTCGTTCCGCCCGTTCTCCCGCTCTTTGAGTTTCTCGAAATCCAGACATATCCATGCATTTTGATTGACGTGCAAGCTTATCGTCGCCTCGCCGCGGTCCCCCGGCTTCACGTCGTCGAGGTTGAAGAACTTGTCGTGGTGCGGGTGGAGATTCTTTAGCGTCCATGTTGAATCGAAGGTGCCATTCGTGCCGTCTTGAAGAACGCCGTTGTACGTCGCAGTGCTGTCTATTTTGAGATTGAATCCATCCCCCGTCGCGAAGGTGAAGCCGGTCGCGTCAGCACGCATGCCGAACGCCAAAATCACAACCGACACGAGCCCTCCTATGAGGACGAGCCGTATCGGTATGTAAAGTGGCAAAGTCATACAATCGCTGGTTCCCTCACTCTTCCTCGCCGCAACCATCAACACCTTGATGGTTGCGGCTCCCGATAGCTATGTTCCTGGAGGAGGAGCGTCGCCGTCGTCGTTGGTAATGGTGCAGGTGATCGCCTGCCCTTCGTTCAGTGTTACGTCGTCCGGGATCGTTGCCGGACATCCCGCTCCCGTTACGCTGAAGAATCCGTATCCGGGGAAGAGATCTTCACTGATCGTGTGAAGGGAGTTTGCCGTTACCGGAACCGATGTGTTCTGCGGCACTACATTGCCATCAATTCGCATCGTAAACTGCGCTGGCACCGCTTGTCCGCCGCTGTTATTTGAAACCACCTTTATCAAAGTGATCGAAGGCGCGATGTCATTGTTGGTGACAGTACACGTCTTGTTATCGCCCGGATTGAGTGTGATCTGGCCTCCCGCGTTGCAATCGCCACTGATCGTCGCCTGATAACCGGAGACACCTGTTTCCGTTACCGTGTAGTTCCCCGCAGCGAATTGTGTTCCAACGCCACTCGTCACATTTGTCACGACCGTCCCTACCACTATGAGTTGGAAGCTCGCGACCGTCTCGTTGCCGCCGTTGTCAGTAATCAGATTTTTTATGACCGTCAACGTCGCAAATCGCGGATCGGTGCCGCGGCAGGAGAAGCCGGGATTGTGCCGCGTCTGCACGGCACGAAACGCAACATCGAGCGTTGCACCGTCCGTTTGCGTCAGATTGTTAAGACCAGCGCCATTACAGGTGATTCCGGTGCCGCGCGTTTGCGGCCCGTTCGTGCTATTCGGCAGATGGCCGAAATTATCCTGCGCGATCGTCGTCGTCGCCATCGCGCCGAAGCACCACGCTTTACCGATATACATTGTCTGCCCGCCGATGATGGGGCCGGGAACGCCAGTCCAGACATTATTTGTGGGATCAGCAAGGGCAACGGAGAACAAGGAGCCACTCGTCGTCGCGAGGTTTTGCAAGGTCTGAACGCCGTTTGAGATGTTACGTTCGCCGACTTCATACACGTTGTCGCCGTCATCAGCCCACCAGAACATTCGCAGATTCTGCGCAAGTTCGCCGTCCCAGGTGTTGTTGATGTCTTCCTGCACATCCCCGTCGCCGAGTTCGGGCTCGACAGAAGAAATGTCATCATTTGATGTGAGAGAGACATCCATGCAGGCATAGGCGTCATTCGTTTCAACGTGGAGCGAAATCGTGTCTTCTCCTTCGTCATCCGGTTTCAAGTCTCTGAAGTCGAAAAAAAGAAAGCCGTTATTGAGATCGGAGAGATTCCAACTCGTCGTGCATGGCGTCCCGGGGACGGGATACGCGGCGTTCCCCTGCCACTGGAAAACGCCAGGCTGTACTTCGGTACATTTATTGACGTTGTAGTAACTCTCGTTGTCAACCGTGAGATCAATCGCACCTGCCGTAAACGTATTCCCCGTCGAAGTCTCTGTGTCGGAGAAGAAGGCCGTTGTTCCTCCGACGAGCGCCCCGCCAGCGCCCACGATGAGGATGAGGCCTAGGACTATCCTAGAGATATTCATAATGTTTCTAAATTGTCCCCCGAGTTTTAATAAATAAATTGATAATCCCTTGCTGAAGTCATCTTCAGCCCGCCCAGCACTTTCTAATCCCAATGAAAGTGCTGGAAACGGCTAGAGAGAACTAGGCTGACTCGTCGTTGTCATCCGGATCGTATGATCCTGCGTTTCCAGCATTGCCATCTGTATGACATTGAGGGTCTGCCGCATCTATGAACGTATCTCCCACGATCTCATTGTCGAGCCCATCCTGACACTGCGCAAGCGCGGCTGGTGTTGGCCACACAGGATTATAGTCATCTGAACATTGGAATGATCCATTATTCCGCGACTGTTCAGCATAGAACTGCAGGTCTCCAATTACGCGATCTGTTTGGGCCGCGTTATCAACACCAGAACCATCACATGTAAAACCTGTTCCGGCTGTAATTGGATTACTGGTGTTTACGCCATCTTGAAGGACAGGCGTTTCGGTAAGAGTTCCAAAGCACCATGCCTTGCCGATATAGAACGTATCTCCACCCGGCACTGGACTAGACCCAAGCACAGCAGTTCCTGATGTATCGGCTATAGCGATTTGTCCTGCTAATCCTAAGCCACTTATCGGGCCATCTAAGAAGACCGTCTCGCCATCACCATTCACACTCTGCGATTCGAAGACGTTGTCGCCATCATCAATCCAGAATGCAAAGTTGACTTCTTCATCAAGCTCGCCTTGGCCGGTTCCTGGTTGAGCACACGTTGGGTCATCATCTCCTTCTGGTTCAGTACACGTTTGGTCAGAGTCATTAGTAACTTGTGCTGCCGCACAAAGCCATGCATCGTTACTACCAACGTGAATCGAGATTGTATCCTCGCCAATATCTCCTGGCTTCAAGTCGGTGAAGTTGAAGAATTTCTCGACCGTGAGGTCTGTCATTCCCCATGTCGTTGCTGCGCTTGCAACCAAAACACCATTGGCGTCCGTCACATAACTCGTGTTATCAATCTGAAGATCGATGTCACCTGCTGTAAACGTATTTCCCGTCGACGTTTCCGTATCCGAGAAGAACGCGCCCGTCGAGCTTGCGACGACAGCGCCAACGAACACCAGCATCGCGACGGATGCCAAGATTCGTGTATTAAGTATTCCTGTCATATATTTTTGTTAAAACGTTTGAAAATAATCCATCTGCTGCGTTGCGGAGCCTCTGCGTCCCCCTCGTCGTATGCTCGATACGTCTCGGGTGCCGCTTTCTCCGCGCCTTGCATTTGAATCATTTTCATCCGTTTTTTGAGATTAATAATTTTGATAATCGATTAATGTTCGGTTCTTTGTCGGGATCGACCGTCCTCGCCCGCCGTAGCTTTATGCGGAGGAGGGACCGACAATCGCTCACGACAAAGAGCCGTCACGCTCTTCACGAAATCCGCCAGCTGGCGGACGTGAATAGCGAAACAGCCCTTCGTTATCGAGAGCTCCTACTGCTGCTAATAGAGTGCTGGTGTGGTACACCATGCGGGTCGTGCCTCCCACGTTTTCCCCGCCGCGAAGACACTTCAATAATATAGACGGTTTGAATCACGGTCAATTACAACTGTGTATATCTTTTCCGTGGAAAACTATGTGGACAGTGTGTCAACTACGTGTGGAGAGTCTGTGGAAAACCGCGATCTGCATCGTTGCGTCTCCTTACAGGAGCAGTACACCTTTGGGATATTTTCTTCGCAAAGCTTGAAAATACCTCCAAAGGTCTTGCGCCGCTCCCTACCTCGCGGCTCACCCGCGCGTGTTTGTCGCCGTACACTTAGTACGCCTCCAAACCCGCCCTCTCCACGCCTCGCATTTCATCGATTTTCCGCAAACTCTCGTCATCACTCCCACCCAAAATGTGGATAGCGTGGGGTAAGAATGGGGATAATTCAAAAGAAATCAGATATGCGCGAAAGTGCAAGCTTATCCATTTCAACATCTTGGTAGTTATCGATGTGTGACGAGATGCAGAGAAATACGATCGTTGTACCTCCTTGGGCAAACCACATCCGTGGATATTGATTGGGGCGAAGACCTGACTTGATTACCGGAAGTTCCGTCTTCCACATGGTCCAAATCTCATTTTGATTTACGCGATGTAGCTTTCCCGGTGCTATGCGTATTTGAGGAGAGGTTGGATGAAAGTGGAACTCGCATAGTTGTTTAAAACCATCAAGGCTCTCACGTATATGACGCAATCGCCGCTTTTCTAAAGCGGCGATTTCTTTCTCGAAACCGTCGTCGTACACGAACGTGATCATAGATCACTGAAATCAGTGCCGCGATAATACGTGAATTCATAAGGGACTTCTTTGTACGGCTCCGCCGCAGTGTAAGGCGCTTCGGCGTGCGAGAGCACTGCCAATTGCTCACCATTCATGCTGCCGTAGTGTCGCACAACGCGATCCAGAATCTTAATCTCTTCCTCGTCGAAAACACTGACATCCGGCTTGGCAAGACAGGAGTATATTTCCGTAGGCGCGTATTCTTGCCCCCACTGTTTTACTTTCTTGACTTTAAGTGTTCCTTTTTTCGTCATTTCTTTGACTACATTGTCAAGCTCGGACGGCAAGGGGCCTTTGGGGTATGCCTTATACGTGTCCCCAGTGATAGAACGCTGATTCCTTTCATAAAAATCAAAATCCGCGAAATAGAGCAATTTCGCTAGCTTTTTCTTGCCGCGCACTTCACCATCTAATGCCTGGCACAAGTACAGAACGGCATTCTGGTACTTTTTGCGATGTAAAGCCATCTTATCCACAGTGTACCAACATGCCCCATGGAGAGCAAATGAAGCAACGGGCTACTATGGACGGAAGGAGAGGATATACTGACGTATAAAAGGTATTGTTAAAAGCTATGGAAAATGTTGTTGAAGCGCCAGATTTTACCCGGCTTATAACAGAAGAGCACGCGAATAAATGGATTGCTCTTACGCCTGATTACAGTGATATTCTTGCTGTCGGTGACAGTCTCGCTGATGTCTTGGCCAAAACAGGTAAAGAAAAAGTAGCTGTAATGCAGGTGCCCTCGCGAGGCGGGTACGCTCCGATATTCAGATGAAGGATTTTTCGATGCGTATAGAATAAAATTCGAGCAAGATCACGACACGTTCGAAATATACACTTCGAACAGAAAATAATAGTATAGTAACGCCTTTAGTGGTGCGACATCTTGTCAAAGACGTGTGGACATGATTACGGACGTTTCTCATTCGTCATTCTCTCCTCCTCCCAAGCACTCTTCCCCTCATACACACAGTTTGGACGGCCGTCTAGACTGTGTGTATGTCCGCAACATTCGATTCTGCAAGCAAATTTCACCAAGCCGCAGCGTCACCCGATACCGAAATGCTTTTTGATCCATGCATCCCGCTCGATCTTCTCGACAATAAGGTAGAGAACGTCCTTTCCTATGTGTAAGTCGGCTTTCAGGAGCGCGATTAAATCCTCGCAATCATGCGGATATACCCATACACTTTGTTGTAACTGCAGGAATCCCGCGCTTCGCATCGTGTTTCGGAGACTATTTCGGATAGCTCGACGATGCTCTGGCACGTCGAATATGACGACACGATAGCGCTTATCCCATCTCTTTCTCTTCTTGATGCGCAATGCCGCCATTTGTTCTTGCAGAGCCAGTTCCTTTTGACCCGCAAGCGTAATGCGCGCGAAACTCTTACCATCACGCTTCTCGAATGTCACCAGTCCTTTATCAGCAAGGCGGCCGAGCGCCGTTCGCGCTTGTTCGCCAAACCGCCGCTTTCGTCCGCCCATTCCTCCCAATAACTGCAGGGTATTCGGGGCGATCATTGCGACAGCAAGAATCCCTGCGACAGCTACAGTGCCCAATACAGCATCTTGAAGGTATCCCTTTCGTCGATCCCAGCGGGCTTCTTCCTCCAATTTTCCCATTCAGACATCATATCATGTGCATACATACAACTTGGACGGCCGTCATGTTTGTGTGTATCGTCTCGGATATGCTGTAAAAAAGGCCGTCCTGTCGATCCCCGTGCCAAGAGCGCGGGGCGTTCGTGGGACGGCACCCGGGCTTTTTTTCTGAAAGAGGAGCGGCCCACCGGCCGCACTTATTTGAAAGTGCGCCGATTCATCCCTGCGCTAAAGCGCAGGGCGTTCTCGGCGCATTCCAGTAAAAGCAAGAGGCCTGATAAAAACGAAGTGGTACGCGCAAGCGCGTACCGCTTTGTTTTAGCCGTTTTCTTCCACGTATATCAAGGTGTCATCTTGATATTGAATCTTGTTTCTTGATCTTTTTTGAATGTTCTTTCAGCCAGGCAGCAAGCGCTTCGACATCTATTTCTTTTGTGGCGACCGCAAGTGCAACTTCTTCAGTATCTGCATTATTTGCAATCAAAACGTACCCATTGATGTGCAAAGAGCGCGCGGCGGCTACAAGGGCTGTCCGCTTATTGTCGTCAACGAACACATGGTAATTAGCTATCGCCTCGAATAGGACCGCCGCCTTTTTGAATACGCCAGAATATAGGTCTTTCCCTCCAAATCGGGATTGCGGCTTATGGATGATGGAAGCGAGAAGCTGCACGTCGCGGATACCATGAAAGCCGCCGGTCGAGTCTACGACCAGCGCATGCAGTACCAAAATCTCCTTGGCGGTCAGATACCGCATAGGTTACTTCTTCGCCAGCGCTTCAAGGGCAGGGCGGTATTTCTCAATGAAGCCACGCGTCCATTCCACTAATTCTGCGTCAACAGAAATTGCCGGTCGCATCATCAACTGTTTATTGGCCTTATTCACCGAGAGCGTGATCCGATCACCGATTTTAAGGCCTAATTCGTGCAGAGTGTTCTTGGGGATGGTGACTGCGGCAGACGAACCGACTTTGAGGATTTTCTGGTTCATAGCAACAAATTTTGGCTATTATAATGACATTATAATGGTCGCTCATAGGCTGTCAACGGCTTTTACGCCACGCACTGCACTACAAGCCTGTTTGTATTTACGCCCAGACAATCAACAAAAGCAAGAGGGCCCGACGCGAGGTCGGGCCCTTCAGAGCATCAGCGTAGAGGATCCGTGACAGACTCACGAGATGAGGATTCATCCACCAGCGTGTTTTCCGCCACGGCTATTTCGTAGAGCAACCATGCCTGGTCGTATCTCCTCTTTGCCCTTTCGATGAGGCGCTCTCGCTGCCTTCCCTGGTGCGCGATCGCCGCCATCATAAGAAGGCGGTCAACCACATAGAAAGCCTTATCGGCGACATCAAACTCGAGCTTGCAGAGCGAGGTCTCCGCGACCGCGGAACAAACGGTCTCCTGGTCCTGTTTGAGCACCGCTTGTGCGATCCCATTCGCGATGGCAAGCCTATCGACATACTCAAGTTCGTACGCAAGCACCTGAATCGGTAGGCTTGCTGCGCACAGCACAGCAGCAATGCTGTATATAATCTTTTTCATGCCTTGTTTTCCTTTCCGCTTCCTTGTTTAGGGACACACACGTCCCGCTGGCGCACATTGAGCCATAGAATCACCGTGGTGGCAAGCGCGCGGGGTGCATAGCCCTTCTTGCCTTGCCACATCCCCATATATCGTGTACAAAAGAGATGTTGCACTTTTACAGTTCACCTGATTCGTAATTCGACGAGGTGGCACATGATAAGCATCAATACTACTGCCCCTTCTTCCGAGCTTGAGGAGCTCAAGCGGAAAATGCGCGAAGAGCAGTGTCCGAAGAAGATAGTCCAGCGTTTGAGAGCGGAGGTTCTTGACAGCGTGAGTCCAAACCGTGATCCGAATACTGACTATGACGGCAGGATCTCCATCATCAGCGCGGAGATCGAGCGGCGGATGAGCCGAGGATGAGAAGAAAAGAGGCGG
>Ga0209542_10010618_pt1 | contig 16557 bp, 18 predicted proteins | sample RifCSPhighO2_01_FD_184028 | JGI IMG/M metagenome (GOLD analysis project Ga0209542, IMG submission 184028) | Soil microbial communities from Rifle, Colorado - Rifle CSP2_plank highO2_0.1 (SPAdes) (version 2) | ecosystem: Environmental > Terrestrial > Deep subsurface > Rock core/Sediment ...
CATTTTTATAGAGTGAAAATATTATGAAAATATCAAGTCCGACCTTTGAGGCTAATCAAACGATCCCCTCAAAATATACTTGCGACGGGGAAAATATAAATCCGCCGTTTCAAATTTTCGATGTTCCGGCTGGTGCGAAAAGCTTGGTTTTGATTTCCGATGATCCGGACGCGCCAATGGGTACTTGGGCGCACTGGACTGCTTGGAATATTTCTCCGGAAATCAAAGAGATAGCGGAGAATAGCGCGCCTATCGGCGCGGTTGAAGGCATAACCAGTTTCGGAAACAAAGGATACGGCGGTCCGTGTCCACCCTCGGGCACGCATCGTTATTTTTTTAAACTATACGCTCTGGACAAAGCGCTTGATCTCCCGCCAAGCGCAAAAGCCGGTGATATTGAAAAAGCAATGAAAGACCATATTTTAGACAAAACAGAACTTATCGGGTTGTATCAGAGAAAATAATTAGCTAATTTTAGCCAAATTTTAACTATTGACAAAAATTAACTAAAGCTTTAATATAACATCAGTTCTTCTTAGTTCCCTCTTGCTCAAGAGGGCGCGCTCGTGGGGCAACTATTCGCAAAATTAACTAAATAACAATGATGAGTGATAAGTTAAAGCGAATAGTGCCTCCGAGCGCTTTTTTTTTGTTTACTTTTTCTGATTTTTTTGATAAAATAGTTTTATGACCTCAAACGAATTACGCAATAAATTTTTAGAATTTTTTAAAAGCAAAGGGCATACAATTATCCCCTCGGCTTCGCTCGTGCCGGAAAATGATCCGACCGCTTTATTTACTACGGCCGGTATGCAGCCATTGGTCCCGTATTTACTTGGCGCCAAGCACCCAGGCGGAACACGAGTAGCCAATTCCCAGAAATGCATTAGGACTACCGATATTCAGGATGTGGGCGATAATCGGCATCTGACCTTTTTTGAAATGCTCGGCAATTGGAGTTTTGGCGATTATTTTAAAAAAGAGGCGATTGAGTGGAGCTTTGAATTCTTAACCGATAAAGAACACGGCCTGGGACTTAATCCTAAACGGCTTTATGCGACTGTCTTTAAGGGTGAAGAGGGGATTCCGCGCGATGACGAAGCGATTGCCGTTTGGCAAAAAATTTTTAGAGAAAAAGCAGGTATGAAAGCCGATATGGCGGGAAATGATGAAATTATAAAAGACGATATTCGTATTATTCCGCTTGGCGCGTCGGATAATTTTTGGATCGCCGGATCAACCGGACCGTGCGGACCGGATACGGAAATATTTTACGATACCAGGCCGCAGGATGAAAAAATTGAAGGGAAATTTTCTGATTTCGTGCGCAGTTTTCGCTTGATTGAAATCTGGAATAATGTGTTTATGGAATTTAATAAAACCGCTGATAAAAAGTATGAAAAATTGGAAAGCCAAAATGTGGATACGGGCATGGGATTGGAAAGAACTTTAATGGCGCTTAACGGCAAAGAAACTGTTTTTGAGACAGAACTTTTTCAGCCGATTTTTAGAATAATAAAAGAAAATATTGATTTTGATATTGAAGAAAAGGAATTGCGCCGCGCTGCCGATCATCTAAAAGCGGCGGTTTTTATAATCAGCGACGGCATTTTACCGTCAAATAAAGATCGCGGATATATTTTGCGCGTCCTTATCCGTTTGGCATCCGTTTCGCTTAGCAAAAAAATAACATCAAAAGAAGAAATTGAAACGGCGGAAACGGCGGTTATTTCGAATATTGGAAAGACAAAAAGCGTTATTAATAAGATTATTCCGGCGATTTTTGAAATGTACGGAAATCAATATCCAGAGTTGAGACAAAAAGGTCAGGAAATCAGTAGGGTTATTTCAGAGGAATACGACGGATACATTAAGACTCTGCGCGAAGGAAAAAAGATTTTAAAAAAAGAGATTTTTAATAAATTTAAACCGGGAGAGAGAATACCGGGAACCGTTTTATTCAAACTTCAAGGTACATTCGGTCTGACTTACGCCGGAATAAAGGATATGCTTATTGCGACGGGTTATATTGCAGACGAGATTTCCGAGAACGAATTAAGGGAAGAGTTAAAAAAGCATCAGGAGCTTTCCCGCGCCGGATCGGAGCAAAAATTCAAAGGAGGATTGGCCGATCATTCGGAAATTGCCGCGCGTTATCATACGGCCACGCATCTTTTACACCAGGCCTTGCGGGATATTTTGGGACCTCATGTATTTCAAAAGGGAAGCAATATTACGGTTGAACGAATGAGATTTGATTTTTCCCATCCGCAAAAAATGACACCGGAGGAAATAAAAAAAGTGGAAGAAATTGTGAATCAAAAAATTTCTGAAACTTTGCATGTTCGGCGCGAGGTTATGGCCATTGAAGATGCGAAAAAATCCGGCGCGATCGGACTTTTTGAGGGAAAATACGGAGAAAATGTTTCAGTATACAGCATTGGGGAATTCAGTAAAGAGATCTGCGGCGGACCGCATGTCAAACAAACGGGTGAAATAGGTAAGTTTAAAATAATTAAAGAAGAAGCAGTGTCAGCTGGCATCCGAAGAATTAAAGCGGTGATTGAATGATTTTGGCTAATTTTAGCAAAGCTTTATTCATAAAGCGATTCTCATATTATAAAGCTTGACAGATTTTATAAATTCATTTAAAATAATTCATATCGCTTTACTTAATTTTTTATAAATTAAAAGCAATTTTCTTCCTTGTAAACGGGAATAAGAAAACAAGGATGATTTATTTGTGTCTAAATGACCCAGCAATTACAAGGATTAGAAGTCACAACAAATAAAAAAGGATTCTTGGAGTGCAATGGCGAAGTACTTGAAACGCTTCCGGCTGGAACTTTTCGCGTGCGTTTTCCAAACGGTTACGAAATTCTAGCTCATTTATCGGGAAAAATGAGGCTTAATCGCATCAGTCTTTTGCCGGGCGACAAGGTAATTATTGAAATGTCGCCTTATGATCTGACCAAGGGCCGGGTGACCAGGAGAATTTAATTTCAAATTTTATGAAAGTAAGAGCGTCTGTAAAAAAAATCTGTCCGAAATGCAAGGTAATTCGGCGCGAAAATCGCGTTCGGGTTATCTGCGAGAATCCTAAACACAAACAAAGGCAAGGATGAATAAATTTAAAGTTAAAAGTTAATGAATTTTTCAAAAAAACAATAATAATTTTGCATTTTAAACTTTGAACTTATCATATGGCTCGTATCGCCGGCGTAAATCTTCCAGCGCAAAAAAAAATTAATGCGTCTTTGCCGTATATTTTTGGCGTTGGCCCAAGCATGGCGAAGAAAATTCTTGCTGAGGCAAAAATTGACGGGAATAAAAGAACGCATGAACTTTCCGAGGAAGAAGTCAATCAATTAAAACAAATCATTGAAAAAAATCACAAAGTGGAGGGAGAATTGCGCCGTGAAATACTGATGAATGTCAAACGGTTGAAAGAAATCGGGAGTTATCGGGGATCTCGGCATAGCAAAGGATTGACAGTACGCGGCCAAAGGACCAAAACAAATTCTCGCACTGTGCGCGGAAATACGCGCCGCACCATGGGTTCGGGAAGGAAAGATACCAGTCAAAAGACTTAAGCGTGAAAAATTTCTAATTTCTAATATCTAATTTCTAGATTTATTTATGAGCGATGAGGAAAAAATAAAACCGGCAGAGGCCGCCGAAACGGCCGAAGCGAAAGATTCAGAAAAAACCGTTGCTAAGAAAAAGAAAAAAGCAAAACGGCATGTTCCGCGCGCTCATGTTTATGTTCAATCCACTTTTAATAATACGATAATCAATGTCGCCGACCAGCAGGGCGGAGTTTTATTTCAAATCAGCGCCGGCCGATCAGGATTTAAAGGTCCTAAAAAAGCCACCCCGTACGCGGCCAGCACGGCAGTGAGAGCCGCCATTGATAAATTCCGGGAATTCGGGATTACTCAAGCCGATGTGACGGTAAAAGGAGCCGGATCCGGACGCGAAGCCGCCATTCGCGCTTTGCACGGCTGTGGAATCAATGTCGTATCAATTAAAGACAAGACGCCCGTACCGCACAATGGACCGCGCGCGCCCAAACCGCGGCGCATTTAAATTTTAATATTTTATGGCTACTCAAACAGGAGCAAAATGCCGGCTTTGCCGCAGAGAAAGCGAAAAATTATACCTGAAAGGGGAGAAATGCTTCACGGTGAAATGCCCGATTGTTTCCCGCAATTATATTCCGGGCCAGCACGGTCCGACAGCGCGGCGTCCCAGATTGTCCGAATTCGGCACGCAACTCCGCGAAAAACAGAAAGTGAAGCGAGTTTACGGGATTTTAGAACATCAGTTCAGCGAATATGTGGAAAAAGCCGCGAAAAATCCGGCTGAAACCGGCGACGCGCTTTTGCGTTTTTTGGAGCTAAGGCTTGACAATATCGTTTATCGCTTGGGATTCGCGCAATCGCGGCGCTCCGCCCGCCAATTGGTCGGACACGGCCACATCAAGGTGAACGGTAAAATAGTGACGATTCCTTCGTATCAAGTCAAAGTTAATGATGTCATCAGCGCTGTTCAGAAAATTTCGGATAAAAAAGAAATGATTAAGAGTTCGGAGGATTTGATGAAAAAGCGAGGCTTGCCCGAATGGCTTTCCCGAACGGAGATTGAAGGAAAAATCGAAACAACGCCGGATGTTTCAGTATTGAAAAATAATTACAACACTTCTTTAATTGTAGAATTTTATTCGCGCTAAATTTTAAAATAAATATTTTAAAGATATGCCTATCATTACATTGCCCAATAAAATTTCCATTAGCAAGCTGGAAAAAAATCAGGCCCGCGTAACGATTGAGCCGTGCTACCCGGGATACGGATTGACCATCGGCAACGCGCTGCGGAGAGTTTTGCTGTCATCGCTGGACGGAGCGGCGGTCGTGGCGGTGCGCGTGGAAGGCGCTTCGCATGAATTTTCCATCATTCCCAATATCAAAGAAGACGCTTTGGAGCTTGTTTTGAACGCAAAAAATTTGAGAATCAAAATATTGGGCGATCAAGAGGAAATCAAATTGACGATAAAGAAAAAAGGCGAAGGAAAGGTGAAGGCGGCGGATATCGCTCCGGACAGCAGCGTGGAGATTCTAAATCCGGAATTGGTCTTGGCGACCATTACGGACGATAAAACATCCTTTGAGATGGATTTGTATGTGCGCCGCGGCCGCGGTTTTGACGCGATTGAATCGCGCGGCAAAGGGCGGGAAGAAATCGGCTTGATTGATGTGGACGCGATTTTTACTCCGGTCCGCGCCGTGAGCCTGAAGACAGAGCATGTGCGCGTGGGACAGATGACAAACTGGGATAAAGTAATGCTGGATGTGGCCACGGATGGATCAATTACTCCGGAAGACGCATTTTACAGCTCGGCCAATATTTTGCTGGAACATTTTGATTTTTTGAAAAATTACAAGGAATTGCCGAAAACTGAAATAAAAGATGAAATGCCGGCCGAAGAGTCAAAGGAAAAATCGAAAGAACCGGAAAAAGACGAATCAAAAGAAGACAAGAAAACTAAGAAGAAGAAATCCGAATAAATTTTATGCCAGGTAGTGAAAATTCGATTTCACCTCACCGGCAAATAGGGACAAAAAACACAATAAAAATATTATAAGAAATTAATTCGTTATTAAGTTAAAAATTATTATAAAATAATTGTCGAATTTCTACTACCTGGTATGCGGCACAGAAAAAGCAAATACACCTTGGATCGCAAAGCGGCGGCGAGAAATTCCTTGATCAAGAATTTGGCGCAGAGTTTGGTTTTGCATGAGAAAATTAAAACTACCAAAACAAAAGCCATGGCCGCGCGAGGCTTGGCCGAGAATCTGATTTCTTGGGGCAAATTGAATGATCTGCATGGGAAAAGAATGCTGCGCCGATATTTGAGCGAGATCGCCATGAAACGGCTGATCTCCGAAGTGGCGCCGCGATTATCGAATCGCTCAAGCGGTTATACGCGAATAACGGATTTAGGATCGCGTTTCGGAGACGGCGCGCAAATGGCCGTTTTGGAGTATTTGCTTCAGCCAAAGGCGGACAAGCCGGCAAAAACTTCAAAAACGGTTGAGAAAAAAAGCGAAAAGAGCGATAAAAAATAAACTTAATTTTCAAGATAAGAAATATGAGCGCTGAAAAATTTCAAAGAAAGGTATATGCGTTAGATGCATCGGGAAAAATTTTAGGCCGCATAGCGACTGATATTGCTATGCATCTTATTGGCAAGACTGACCCCAAATATGTTCCGTATTTGGATCATGGCGATAAAGTAGTAATTGAAAACGCCGCTAAATTGAAGGTGACCGGAAAAAAAGAGGATGGAAAAAAATATTTTCGTTTTTCCGGACATCCGGGCGGAATGAAGTCTGCGACTTTAGGCCAGCTTTTAGAGAAAAAACCCGACATGCTTTTGCGAAAAGTAGTTTACAATATGCTTCCTAAAAATCGTTTGCGCAAGAATCGAATGGCCAGACTTATTATAAAATCATAACTTTGAATTTTGAACTTTAAATTTTGAATTTGTATTAATATGTCTCCAAGAACTAAAAAAACAGAATCTACAGAATCCAAAGAACACCCGGAAAAAAAAGCGAAGCCAAAAAAATCAGTCCGCAAGACTGCTGCGCGCAAGCCTAAAAAAGAAATAGCGCCAATGGAAGCGGCGGCGGTCATGAAAGCTGTTTTACCGGTTGAAAAGCCGGATGAAAAGCGCAATTATATTTACGCGGTCGGCCGCCGAAAATCCGCTGTGGCCAGAGTACGGCTTTTTCCTCAAGGCACCGGATCGTTTACTGTAAATAAAAAAAGCGTGGAAGCGTATTTTTCAACATTTGAAAGCCAAAAAATCGTCCGCGAAGCTCTGGAAAAAATTGAAGCAAAGGGAATTTATGATGTGAGCGCCTATGTGCGGGGAGGCGGAGTGGCCGGACAAGCGGACGCGGTGCGCTTGGGTATTGCCCGGGCTTTGGTAAAATTCAACGAAGATTTCAAGAAACCGATGCGTTCCCTCGGCTTCTTAACGAGAGATCCGAGAGTCAAGGAAAGAAAGAAACCGGGCTTGAAGCGCGCCAGAAGAGCCCCGCAATTTTCCAAGCGTTAAAATTTGCGAGAATTCAAAAAAAGACCTCCGTTCTCGGGGGGGTCTTTTATTTTTGGCGGATTTTAGTTAAACTTCAAACACGGATTATATAAAGCTATGAAAATATATTGGCATATCGCTAAGGCTACTTGGCAAGAATATTTGTCCTACCGTTTGAATTTCCTTCTGGAAGTGATTGGCGGGATTTTCGCCATGCTTATCGCTATTGCCGTTTGGTACGCGGTTTTTGCCGGTGATGGCGCAAAAGCAATCGGGACTTTCACTTTGGCGCAAATGGTCACATATCTTCTTATCGCCGGAGTCATTTCAACTATTTTATTTCTCACCGCGCAAGGCGACGATATTAATAACGACATTAATCGCGGAACAATTTCAGCGCTTTTAATCAAGCCTATCAATGTGCCTTTTTTTTGGTTAACCCGCGATTTTGTACGCAAATTTTTCACGCTGATTCTCGGGGCAGCCGAACTGGCAATAATAATTTTTATTTTCAGAGATTATTTTATCCTCCCCGGCTCAATTTTAAATCTAACACTTTTTGGTCTCGCAATAATTTTAGCCGCCATCCTTCATTTTTTGCTTTTTGCGATTTTGAGCGTTATCGCTTTTTGGTTTGAGGAGACTTGGGGCTGGCGGTTTGTCATGAGAATAGTGATGGAAGTATCCGCCGGAGCGATAATCCCGCTATCTCTTTTTCCCGGCTTTTGGCGAACGATCTTTGAAATTTTGCCGTTTCAATATTTCATTTACTTTCCAATGCAAATTTATTTCGGCAAAATCGATATCAATGGAATTTTCACTGGTTTCGCTTATGTTTTGGCTTGGCTGTTAATATTAAGCTGTCTGTTTTTAATCTTGTGGAAAAGGGGAGTACGCCGCTATGTCGGCTACGGCGGCTAAAATAATAAATATGAGATATTTGAGATTATTAAAAACATTGATCAAATTTGGTTTCATCAGGGCGACAGCTTATCCGCCCAGTTTTTTCGCGGCTATTATTGGGAAAGTATTGCGCATCGGACTTACTTTGGTATTTTTTCAAGCGATTTATTTGCATACTTCAATTCTCGCCGGATGGAATTATTCGGAGATTTTAGTTTTAGCCGCATCATATTTCAGCATTGAAGCGATTATTCTGGCTACTTTTTGGAGAAATTTAATGTTTTGGCTTCCTCAGAGATTGCAAGACGGGAGTTTTGATTCACTTCTAACCAAGCCAGTCGCTCCTCTTTTCTATACAAGTTTTAAAATTATAGACGCTTTTGATATTGTTGCGTCATCGATTTCAGTAGTATTATTGTGGTGGTATATATTTTCAAAGCAAATAATTTCGCCGTCATTTTTTGAGATTGGGGTATTTTTATTTCTTTCCGTGATTGCAATGATTTTTGTATTCGCGCTTTTATTAATCATCGCTTCTGTCTCTTTTTGGACAATAACCGCGACGGGCGCCGGCCGGCTTTTTGAAAGTGTTTTTCGCGCTGCGCGGTTTCCCGGCGATATTTTCAAAGGACCGGCCAAAATAGCATTGCTCTATATTCTGCCGATCGGTTTGATAATTTCCGTTCCGACCGATATTTTGCGCGGTAAATTCGTATGGTCGCATATCATTTATATTTTCATAGTTACCGTCATTTTGTCAATTATCGCTTTCCGCTTTTGGAATTATGCTTTGCGCCGCTACTCCAGCGCAAGTTCTTGATTTTTATGAAAAAATACTGGACAATATTCAAAGTGAATTGGCAGGTAATGCTCACTTACCGCGCCAATATTGTTTTATGGTTTTTAACCGCGGTAGTTCAGACGGCCTTCTTACTGTATCTTTGGATCGCGGTTTATGATTCCGGCGGGAAGATAGGCAATTACAGTTTTCAGGAATTATTTACCTACTATGTTTTACAGCTGATTATTTACCAAGTCGCCACAACCTTTATAAGCTGGGATATAATCCAGGAAATAAAAGACGGGAATTTTTCCCAGTATTTGCTAAAACCGGTTAATTATTTTAAATGGCAGTTTACAAGCAATTTATCGTTTAAAGCCGCGGAAATAGTATTTTCGATTTCCGGTTTAATTATAGTAGTGTTGGCGGCCCAAAGATATTTATTGATGCCGGATTCCATGCTTACGCTGCTTCATACGATAGTTCTGACTATTCTTAGCGCTATTCTTGCTTTTTTGTTGGAATTTATTATCGGGATTACAGCATTTTGGATAATCAACGCGCATAATTTGCGCATGCTTGTAAGCGTATTTAACAGATTTTTTTCAGGCAGTTTGATTCCATTGACTCTTTTGCCTGGTCCTCTAATAATAATCAGCCAATTTTTACCGTTTCCTTTTCTTTCCTATGTGCCGGTTCAGGTTTATCTCGGCAAAATTAACATCGGTAACGCGTATGCTGGAATGATTTTTTGGATTATTTTTATGGCAATTTTCGCTTATTATTATTTTAAATTAAGCATCAAGCGCTATGAAGCGGTAGGGGCATGACTTTATGATCTCGCGAATTTTAAAAGTTTACTTTTATTTCCTCTCTCAAAACCTTAAAAAGGAGATGATTTATCGGACTAATTTTTTAATGTTTTTAGTTTTTGACATACTTGGAACGATGACTGTTGTGATATTTTTCAAGATAATTTTTAATGAAAATAAATTGATTGCCGGATGGGATTTTGAGTCAACGCTGATTTTAATCGGCACGGTCGGATTGGTTAGGCAATTGTCTTTTCTAACATTCAGAGAAGGATTCGGGATGCTTGGCCACATTATTCCCAAGGGACGATTTGATCTTGTTTTAACAAAGCCATTTTCATCCCAGTTTTTGGTTGCGTTTGAAGACATTACAATTATTGAAGGCTTTGGTGAGGGATTATTGGGTCTTGTGCTCATAATATACGGAGCGGTAAATTCAAATGCGTCCATTACCGTTTTAAGCGTCCTTTTCTTTTTATTGTTTGTTATTTGTTCGTATGTTTTATATTATTCGTTTACGCTAATGATTAATTCCCTCGCGTTTTGGGTCAATCGGACTCAAGGTCTCCAGTCATTGGTTTATAATTTTTTGGATATGGCGCTGTATCCGAGAGATATTTTGCGCGGGTTTGGTAAAATAATTTTTACATTTATAATTCCCATTTCAATTGTCGCAACCGTGCCGGCTCAAGCTTTGATGGGTAACTTGAAAATCGAGATGGCTGCGATTCTTTTTACGATGACGATTATTTTCTTCACTCTGGCTAATTTTATCTGGCGAAAGGGCATCCGGCGCTATGAATCGGCGAGTTCGTAGTATGCTGGATTTTTATTTATTTTAAGCGTATAATTCATAAACTTATGCCCGGTAGTGAAACTTTGACTTTTGCTTTAGGGAAAAGATAAATAAAAAAGCAATAAAAAGCAATAGAAACAAATAAAAAACGATTTTGAATACTGTTGTGTGTCAAAGTTCTACTACCGGGTATGCCGATTATTGAAGTAAAAAATTTATCAAAGACATACACGACCTTTAAAAAAGAGGCTGGGCTTTTGGCGTCTATGAAAAGCTTATTCAAGCGCGAAAAGATTGAAGTGCCGGCGGTCAAGGGCGTAAGCTTCAACATTGAAGAAGGGGAATTGGTGGGATTCTTAGGACCCAATGGCGCCGGAAAAACCACGACTTTGAAAATGCTTTCAGGGATTCTTTACCCTTCGGGCGGGGAAGCAAAGGTAATGGGTTATGTTCCTTGGGAAAGGAAATCGGAATATCAGAAAAAATTCAGCTTGGTAATGGGTCAAAAAGCGCAGCTCTGGTGGGATTTGCCGGCCGAGGATTCATTTGTGTTGAATAAAGAAATTTATGAGGTTTCTGACAAGGATTATAAAAAAACGCGAGACGAGCTGGTGGAACTTTTGAATGTCCGAGATTTGGTCAATACGCCTGTTCGCAAACTGTCTTTGGGCGAGAGGATGAAATGCGAATTAGTGGCGGCGCTCCTGCATAATCCAAAAGTGATTTATCTGGACGAGCCGACTATCGGGCTGGATGTGATCAGCCAGCAAAAAATGTGGGAGTTTATCAAACACTACAATGAGACGCGCCAGACCACAATTATGCTCACCTCGCACTATATGAAGGATGTGGAAAAACTTTGCAAGCGCGTGATTGTGATTAATGACGGGAAAATAGTTTATGACGGAGCACTGGCCGAAATTATTAAAAAATACGCGGACTTTAAAATCATTAAAATGACTTTTGAAAAAGCGATTGATCCTGCGGATATTGCGCCTTTTGGAGAAATAATTGAGAGCAATAACACATACGCTTCATTGCGCGTTCCAAAAATCGAAGTAGCAAAAAGAGTGAGTAATATTTTAGCAAAACTTCCAGCGAGCGATATTTTAGTTGAGGAGGTTCCTATTGAAGATGTGATCAGGCGAATGTTTACGGCATAATTTTAAAAAAAGGTTGTCATTTGTTCATTAAAATGCTATAATGGAGCAATGGAAAATATAATCAGCGTAAAAAATCTCGTAAAAACTTTTCAAATCGGCGATCAAGAATTACACGCTTTAAACGGCGTGTCTTTTGATGTGCGCGATGGAGAATTCACGGCCATAATGGGGCCCTCCGGATCGGGAAAATCAACAATGTTGAATCTTTTGGGGTGCTTGGATCAGCCGACTTCCGGATCATACCGCTTTGACAATGAAGAAGTAAAAGAATTGAATTCCGGACAGCTGGTCAAGATCAGGCGCCACAAAATAGGTTTTATTTTTCAGGACTTCAATCTTTTGCCGCGTTTGTCCGCTTTGAAAAATGTTGAATTGCCGCTTATTTACCAGGGGTATCGTCCCAAGGCACGCCAGAGCAAGGCGCGTGAAATGCTGAATGCCGTGGGACTGGAGCGCCGCATCAACCATAAACCAACCCAGCTTTCCGGCGGAGAAAAACAGCGGGTGGCCATAGCAAGAGCGCTGGTTTCCGAGCCGCGCATAATTTTGGCAGACGAGCCGACCGGCAATCTGGATTCAAAAACCGGAGAAGAGATTTTAAAATTATTGACGCAAATACACAAAGAACGCAAGGTGACGATTGTTATGATCACTCATGATTCGCATATTGCCAAATCGGCGGAACGGATTATTTATTTAAAAGACGGTAAAATCCACGAAAAAGGTATTTTGGAAGTGTTGCATTTAAAATAATCAAGCATTTATTCTGATTATGTTTTATAAACTTTGGGAAAATATCAAACTGGCGTTCATCTCAATTTGGAGCAATAAAATCCGCGCTCTTCTCACAATGCTCGGAGTGATTATCGGCGTTTTTGCCGTTGTAGAACTTTTGGCCATCGGCGAGGGAGTGAAGTCATTTGTCACGAAAGAAATTGAAGGCCTGGGATCTAATCTGATCGCTATTTTGCCGGGAAAAATGGAATCCGGGCAATTCAATCCTTCTTCCGGCATTGGCGTAAGTACGCTTACCAACGATGATGTGGGGGTTCTGAAAAAAGATGTTTCCAGCATTGATGCCGTTTCGCCGATGATGCTTATTTCAAGTCCTATTAAATACGGAGACAAATCGGCTCCTTCAGCGCTTGTTTTGGGGACGACGCCGGACATTTTCAAGGTGCGCGACACCAAGCTTGATTCGGGCCGCGTATTTGAGCAAAAAGACGAGGATGAAAAAAAGCGGGTGATAGTCTTAGGGTATCCGATCGCGCAATCCATTTTCGGCGATGAAAACGCGATTGGCAAGAAAGTGATTATACGCGGAGAAGAGATTGAAGTAATCGGAATTATGGAAAAACCAAAACAGTCGGCCAGCCCTTTCGGCGGACCGAGTTTTGACGACGCGGTTTATTTGCCGTTTTCCGCGGGAAAAGAGCTGACCAAAACCGAGCAAGTTTTTCGTATTCTGGTAAAAATAAAATCAGACATTGATGTGAAAGACGCCAAGGAAGAAATTAAGAAAGTCCTGTTGGCAAACCATAAAGACACGGAAGATTTTACGGTTTTTACCCAAGAAGACCTGGTTGATTTGGTTGGCACGATTTTAGATGTAATGAGAGCGCTTTTGGGAGCATTGGGCGCGATTTCACTTTTGGTGGGCGGAATCGGGATTATGAATATAATGCTTGTTTCAGTCACCGAACGCACGCGCGAAATAGGCGTAAGAAAAGCCATTGGCGCTTCCCAGCTTGACATCTTGATACAATTCTTAATTGAGAGTTTGATTCTTTCGCTTTTGGGCGGCGGGATCGGATTGGCATTCAGTTTCGGCGTCGCTTATGTCGTGAAAGTCAAAGCGGATTTTGAGCCGGTCATAACTTCGGAATTTATAATCTTGGCAATTGCGTTTTCGGTTTTCATTGGAGTGATATTCGGCGTGGCGCCGGCTATACGAGCGGCCAGACTTGATCCGATTAAAGCGCTAAAATATGAATAGAGATAAAAATATTAAATATAAAATGTTACGAACATCAATCTTAACGGTTTTGTCCGTTTTTTCTTTTTTTATATTGTCCGATGGTCTAGTCTTAGCCGCAGCGCCGAAAGCGCCGGTAATTCTTGCTCCAAAGGTAAACGAGCGAATTTTGAATTTTTCCCCGGCAATTGCCGGTGTGGCGCAAAATAATACAAAAGTTCTAATTGTTATTGATGATAAAATCGCGGGCGCTGTAAAGACAAAAAACGGCAAAAAATCCGGCAGCTTTAGATTCATACCCAAAAAACCGCTCAAAGCGGGCAAACATACTGTTTATACGGTAACGGAACGGCGAGGCGAAAGAAGCATTAGCTCTGCAAAAGTATCATTTTATATTCCAAAAGATGTGGTGAGAAGTTTGGATGGCGTGATTATCCCCTTGAAGAAATATCGTTCATGGCCGGTAGGCGTGATGATAGAAAATTTACCGCAAGTCCGATACAATCAGCGCGGGTTATCAAAAGCTTCAGTGGTTTATGAGACTTTGGCCGAAGGCGGAGCGACCAGATTTTTAGCGATTTTTGACGGCGCGAATGTAAAAGTTGATAAAATTATGCCGGTAAGAAGCGTTAGGCCATATTATGCCCAATGGGCGCGCGAATATGGCGCCGTCATTATGCACGCCGGCGGCAGTCCGGACGGAGTCTTGGAAATTCGCAAACTTTTGATGATGGATGCTGATTATTTGCGCGGCAAGACTGCAAAATATTTTTGGCGCACGGACAGGTCGCTTTCAGTCCATAATTTGGCGACCAGCGATAAAAAAATAAAACAAATGCTGGCTGATTTTTCGCTGAATAATCGAGCGCCGAGCTTTAAAACTTGGAAATTCAAAAAAGAAGCCGTCAAAGATAAACGGGGGAAAGACAAATCGTCTGTTTTGATTAAATTCGGGGCGAGGGTTTTTGACGCTGAATTTAAATATAATAGGCTTAAAAATATTTATTTGCGTTCAAATGGAGGACAGATTCATAAAGACGGCAATACGAAAAAACAGTTATTCGCGAAAAATGTCGTCATTCAATATGTTCCCAAGGAAAAAGTCTTGGACCGCAAAGGCCGTTTGGAAATAAAAGCGACCGGACGGGGGAAAGGCATGATTTTGCAGGACGGAAAATTTATAAATATTTCCTGGAAGAAAAAAACACCATCCGGACGCACCGTGTTTTACTATGCCAATAAAAAAGAAGTTAAATTCAACCGAGGAGCCACTTGGGTGGAAGTCGTTCCGGCCGGAAAAAGGGTTATCGTTAAGAAATAATTCATGCTTGAATTTTATCATTCGTTTCACATAAAGCATCGTTTCGTTCTCTTAAGCCTCGTTTTTATAACCGTTTTGGCCGCGTTTTTTTATTTTGTTTATCCTTTGCGCGCCGTGGAAATTTATCCTTCCGAGGACATAGTGCCGCTTGAGAGCGGCGAGATTAAAATCAAATTCAATCGCCCGATTATCAGAAAAAGCCTTCAGCCGATTATCACTCCCGATATTCCGGGCGAGTGGAAATTTGCCGATCCGCTGATCAGCGGCCATTTGTACACCTCCATAGTGTTTGTTCCTTTTCAGACTTTGGCGCCAGATACCGAATATCAAGCGCATCTTGGCAGTATCGACTCTTTTCTATCTTCAAAGAAATATCCGATCGGACCGATAGTCTTCAAGACGCCGCCTCTCCCCGATGCGGATAAAATTGAAAATAATCTGGATAATCCGTTGCCGCCAAGCGCCGTTATATCCGTAAAATTCAACAAATCGATTGATAAATTCACGCAAATGCGCGCCATATTTTCTCCGGCGATTGAGATTGAAGAGGCTTGGAACGAATCTAAAATGATATTATCCTTGCGGCCTAAAAACGGCTTTTCCCAAGGAATTGATTATAATCTGGAAGTAGAGCGATCTTACATAATTTACGACCGCGAAAATTCCGTGCTGCGAAAAAGCGAACCGGAAAAAATATTGCAAAAATCATTTTCAATCGTCAAACCGGCCGGCGTCATGGAAATTACGCCTTTGGGAAACGATGTCTTGCCCGGTACGGCAATTAAAATAAAATTTTTAAAACCGATGATCCGCGATGAGGTGGAAAAAAGCCTGAAAATTGATCCACCGCTAAATTTGAAATTCAATTGGCTTGACGATCAAATTGTTGAAATCGTTGCCGATCCTGCATTATCCTTCGGAACAAAATATCAATTATCTTTGCCCGCTGCGGTTCACGCGAGCGACAGCGCGACATTGGAAAAAGAAATTAAACATGATTTTTCAACATTGGGGCAAGTGAGTGTAATTTCGTTTGATCCGGAAAATAATTCGCAAGGCATAGCCGTTTCTTCGCCCGTATCAATAAAATTCAACCAAGGAGTTGATAAAGCATCAGCCGAAGAAAAAATTAAAATTTATCCGGAGACGATTGTGCGCTATGAATGGAAAAGCGGCAATACCGTGATTATTTACCCGCATAGCGCATTGTCCTTTGACGGTCTCTATACTATTAATCTTGAATCAGGCATAAGAAGCGCGGCTGGTGCGCCGGAATCCTCACGATTTTCTTTTTCATTTAAAACCGAACCGGAAATTTTCAAGCTCAATATTCCGATGGATTATCAAGATAAAAAGCTGTCCTGCGAAGCGGCGGCTCTTAAAATGGCGCTTTTTGGAAAGGGAGTCAGAGTGTCGGAAAACGACATAATGAAAATAGTGGGCTATGATCCGACCAAGCGCTCAAACGGAATTTGGGGAAATCCCAACGGCGCATTTGTCGGCGATATCAATGGCAAGCAAAATACGACCGGCTACGGAGTCTATTGGGGGCCGATCGCGCGCGCCGCGAAAAAATGGCGGCCTGATTCGGAAAGTTTCACGAATTGGACTCTGGAAAAAATAATCAATGAAGTGGCGAATGGCAATCCGATTGAATTTTGGGGAGTGGTGGATCCGGACAAACAGGATTTTTGGAAA
>Ga0209542_10010619_pt1 | contig 16557 bp, 18 predicted proteins | sample RifCSPhighO2_01_FD_184028 | JGI IMG/M metagenome (GOLD analysis project Ga0209542, IMG submission 184028) | Soil microbial communities from Rifle, Colorado - Rifle CSP2_plank highO2_0.1 (SPAdes) (version 2) | ecosystem: Environmental > Terrestrial > Deep subsurface > Rock core/Sediment ...
AACCATTGCGGAAATTTCCTGCGGTGTATAAATTTTGCCTTCAACTTCAATCTCAACGCGCCCTTCTTTTCCTTCCTTGATTTTGTAAGGAAGAAATTCTTTATCACGTTTGACTGAAGGATCGCTATACCTTCGACCCATAAGACGCTTTATCGAATACAAAGTTCTATGCGGATTCAACACTATCTGACGTTTGGCGACATCGCCCACAATCCGCTTCACTGGGTCAACGACTGATGGAATGACATTACGTCCTTCTTTAGAATAAATAATTTTTGGTTTGCCGCCTTCCATGACAGCAACCGCCGAATTTGTTGTTCCTAGATCGATACCAATTGTTTTTGCCATATATTTAAATATAGATGTTAATTATTAATGTTATGTTAAATTTCTAAATTAAGTTCTTTTTCAAGTTCCTTTATTTTTATCAGACGGTAATAATTTCCTATTCCCATAAAAATTGGATATCCAATACCTATTGTCAACGAACCGAATAACACTATTTGATTGATACTTGCTGGAAAAAAATCGCTCGCGATGATACCAAGTATGCTCGCAAGAGATGTCGCAACAGATTCAGTTGCGTAAATAATTTTATCTTTTCTTAATTGATCTATAACAAATATCTTTTCTTCTTTTGTCATATTATTTTATTTATAGTCATCCTGAGTGAAACGAAGGATCCAGTTTTGAATTCTTCACTTCGTTCAGAATGACATTCTAATTGTTAACTTTTAATTACTTTACTTACTTTCACAGTCCCGTGTCTTATGACTTCTCCATTTAACTCATAAGCTTTTTGTAAAACTTCAACTATCATGTTGTCTTTTTCCCCGTCAACGACTTCGATTGCTTCTGCAAAATGCGGATCGTATTCGTGCCCAATGAGCTCGATTTCTTTGACTCCCAGTTCATTAAGCGTACTTTTAAAGTTATTAGCAATCATCTTTAGACCGGGATCTTTGTTAAAAACCTCAGCCTGATCCAGGCCGTCAAGAAAATGCAAAAATTTTATCACACACTCTTTTTTTATCTGCGACTGCAATCTTTGGCGTTCTTGATCAAACCTGTGTTCAAGATTTTTATAATCTGCCAAAGCTCGCAAATACTTATTTTTAAAATCTTCTGCTTCCTTTTTTACCTGCATAAGCTCGCTTTCTACTTTTTCATCTTTAATTGACTGGGCTTGCTTCATGCCGTCTTTACTTTTGTTTTGTTTGTTCATGTCAGTAAATCAAATTTATGCATTTTGACTTCGCATTATATCTTCAATAAGTTTTGAAAAAAAACGCACCTTTGTGACAACGTCATCGTATGGTATATGTTTTGGCCCTATCACTCCGATTATTCCTTTAACTGTTGGCGTTTCGAATTCTCCAAAAACACTGGCACAAACTTCAAACATCGGGTCACGAAAATCCTCCTGGCCTAAAATATATAAAACGTCTTCATTGACTACGTATGCCTGTTTAAGTATTTCCGACCAAAAGCCAATTTCTTCGATACGGTTAAATACGGTCTGAGTTATAGCTTTATTTAAAAACTCATCCATGATAAGTAAGTTGCCGACGCCAGCATAATATAAATCACCGGAGTTGGTTGTGACTAAAGACATTAGTCCGGTCTTCTCGGCAAGTATTCGGGTCGCTTGTGACAGCATCTTATACTCTTTTGCCCGCTCGTCCCAGATACTATGTTTGAAGGCTACTTCATCCACAGTTGAGAGCTCACGCTCTTTCATGATGTTTTTGATGTAAAACCTGTAGCCTTTGGCACTTGGCATACGGCCAGAGGAAAAATGAGTCTTTTGCAGATATCCTTTATGTGAAAGAGCTACCATCTCGTTACGTATTGTGGCCGGCGACACACCTAGCTTGTACTTTTTTTCAATAATTTCCGAGCCGACCGCCTCACCTGTTTCCGTGTATTCACGGATAATTGAGGTCAAAATATCTATCTGCCTCTGTGTCAAATCTTCCATATTAGCAATAATATATCAACTCTGCTAATTAGTGTCAAGTGGTAATAATCTGAGCGAGTAATCAAAATTTACGAGTTTCCACGCAACATGCCACTAACGACTATAATGGATAAGATATACATCTTTGCTTGGAAACGAGTTAAATTTTTGGTTATGAGCGGGAGATTTACAAACCTAAAATGATAAAATATCTTCATGCACAAGCTTGGCGCACATCTTTCTATCGCGGGCGGATATGAAAAAGCAATTAAAAGTATTAATAAAATCGGCGGCAACTGTTTACAAATATTTTCCGCGTCACCAAGGCAATGGCAGTTTGCACATCCAGAACAAAAACAGATCGATACTTTTGTTAAGGCAAAAAAAGAATATACAATTAACCCTGTTTATTTCCACGCTTCCTATCTTATCAATCTCGGGTTTGATAACGGTGTCGGCAAAATTTCGGTAAAAAATCTCATCAATGAGCTGAATCTAGCGGAAAAAATGCAGATCCGTGGGAGCATTGTCCATTTGGGATCATTAAAAAAGGAAAAAGATACGCTCATTCAGGATGAGGCATATTCAGATCTTATTGATAATATAAAAAATATTTTAAAAAATTCTCCTAAAGATGTTCTATTTATAATCGAAAACGCGGGCACGAATAAGCTTGGTAAAACCTTAAATGAGATTGCACTGATAATAAATAGTGTGGATGATGACCGTCTGCGAGTTTGTCTTGACACTTGTCACCTTCATGCCGCAGGCTACCATTTGACCACACATAAAGATTTTGAAGAATTTCTTTCTACATTTGATAGCCTTATCGGACTTAAAAAACTGGAACTCGTTCACATGAACGACAGCCGCGACCTTCCCGGCTCATTCAGAGACAGACATGAAAATATTGGAAAAGGCAATATTGCAATTGACGTTTTTAAAAATTTTTTAAATCATCCGAAAACAAGACATCTTTCTTTCATAATAGAAACACCGGGATTTGACAAAAAAGGCCCGGATAAAAAGAATTTGGATATTTTGAAAGGGTTTATAAAATAAACTTTTATTTCTACGCTATAATATCTTCATAATGGAACTTCCAAAATATGTCACTGATTTTCTTCAAAAGTTTGATAAGGCAGGATATAAAATTTATGTTGTTGGCGGAACTGTTCGTGGTCTTTTGACAGGACACGATGTCAAAGACTGGGATTTTACGACAAGTGCTAAACCTGAAGAAATTCAAAAACTCTTTCCTGACAGTTTTTACAATAACAAGTTTGGTACTGTTGGAATACCGATAAATGCTGAAGGCAAACAATTAATTTTTGAGGTAACGACTTTTAGAAAAGAATCAGGTTACACAAATGTAAGACATCCTGACAAGATTATGTGGACACATAATATTGAAGATGATTTAGCAAGGCGTGATTTTACTATAAATGCAAGTGCCTACAATCCAATGTACACCGTCTCCACTATTGATCCGTATAATGGATGGGAGGATTTAAAAAATAAAAAGATAATTGCTGTTGGTGATCCAGATGTTCGTTTTGCCGAAGATGCCCTAAGGCTTATGCGGGCTGTCCGCCAGGCAACTCAGCTTGGGTTTATTATCGAAGAAAAAACGCTTGCTTCAATACAAAAAAATTCTGAACTTATAACAAAAATTTCAGGTGAACGTATACGAGATGAATTTTGTAAAATCCTATCATCTCCGCATGCCGCTGATGGAATACTACTTTTGCGAAGCACGCAACTTCTAAAATACATACTTCCTGAAGTTGACGTTTGTTTTGGCATCGACCAGAAAAGCCCCGAGCGACATCATATATATGATGTTGGCACACATCTTGTGGAATCACTTCGTCATTGCCCGTCTTCCGATGTCATCACTCGTTTTGCGACTCTCATTCACGACATTGGCAAAGCAAAAACAGTGAGAAAAGATGAGAAGACCGGCATCATCACTTTTTATAATCACGAAGTTGTCGGTACAAAACAGGCAACAGAGATTGCCAGTCGATTCAAGCTTTCAAACAAAGAAAAAGAAAAACTGGTCACTCTTGTCCGCCATCACCAGTTCACTGTTAACGAAAAGCAAACAGACAAAGCAATCCGCAGGTTTATCCGCGATGTTGGTGTAGAAAATATTGATGACATGCTGGCTTTGCGCACAGGCGACCGGCTTGGCTCCGGTGCCAAAGAAACTTCATGGCGGACCGAACTTTTTAAAAAACGCATCGAGGAAGTACAAATCATTCCTTTTTCAGTCAATGATTTAAAAATCGACGGTCACGATGTCATGAAAGAGCTTGGAATAAAACCCGGTCCGGAAATCGGAAAAATTTTAAACACAATTTTTACTGAGGTTGAAGAAGGAAAGCTAAAAAATGAACGGGAAGTTTTAATCAACAGGATAAAAGAATATAAATCCCTATAGAGCGAAGTAATCAAAATTTGTGAGCTTCCATGCAACATGCCACTAACGACTATATAAGATAAACATTACAACTTTGCTTGGAATCGAATAAATTTTCGTTTACGAGCGAAAAATTCACCCTGAAGAAATCTGGAATGATAACTATATAGTGAAATACAACTTCACACTTTCCTTCTCCTCACCTACCGTACTCTCCTTTCCATGCCCAGGATAAATAACCGTATCTTCAGGCAGCTTGAAAATTTTCTCTAATGATTTTTTTAACTCATCTTTATCACTATAAGAAAAATCATATCTCCCTATCCCCGACTTGAATAAAGTATCGCCTGTAAACAAGACATTCTCATTTTTAAAATACAAACAACACGATCCAGGAGTGTGTCCTGGTGTATACAAAATTTGAAATTTGAAATGAGAAATGATAAATTCACCCGGATTTAAATGTTTTGTTTGCTGGATCGGTATCACTGCAGGTTCATAATTTAAAAAATGCCTTGCTGTTTCCACAATACGTTTTAGGAGAAATTGATCTTTCGGATGAATATAAAGAGGAAGATCTTTGCCGATAATTTTTTTATATGAAATCTGCATTTCACCTGCAGCCATGACGTGATCAAAATGTCCATGGGTTGCGATCATAGCCACAATTTTCAAATTTTTCTGTTGAATTTTTTCAAAAATAAATGACGCTTCATCGGCAGGATCGATGATTAAACATTTGCCGTCTTTTTCAATGATGTAGCAGTTCGCCTGCATCTGGCCGAGAGAATAGGTATAAATTTTCATTTTTTCTTTCTACTTTCCAACCACACCGCAATCGGAGTTGCGACAAAAGGAGATGAATAAGTACCCGTAATTGTGCCGATAAGTAATGTTATGGCGAAAAATCTTATCGTCGTGCCGCCAAGAAGCACGAGCGCCAGTAACATAAAAATTATTGTCATTGAGTTATTGAACGAGCGCACCATGGTGTCAGTGAGCGCGCGATTGGCATAATCGTAAATATTGCCTTTTCCATAGCGATGTTCATAATCACGGATTTGATCAAAAACAACGATTGTGTCGTGCACCGAAAATGACATTGTGGTGAGAAGTGCGGTGACAAAAAGAGTATCAAGCTCTGCTCCAAAAAAATACGATATAAGTGAATATGACCCGACAACGACAAGGATGTCATGAACAAGTGCGATTATCGCAGCGAGTGCGAAATTGAACTTTCTAAATGCATAAGCGACATAGGCAAGTATTCCGATGATCGCAATTCCTGTGGCGATAAGTGTTTTTTGCACAGTTTCTGCGCCTATGGTTGGCCCGACAGTTTCCGTACGCAAAACCGTGATCTTTGTTTTCAGTTCTTTACCAAGCGATTCCCTAAGCGATTTTTCCTTTTTTTCATCAATTGCATTAGTACGAATACTGACTTTATTGCCCTCGGTCATGATCTCCTGCACTTTTACCTCCTGCTTTTCTATAAGTTTAGTGATACTACTTCTGTCAAGATTTTTATCGACCTGATATTCGAGGCTGGTGCCACCGACAAAATCGATCGAATAATCAAACTGCCACAAAATTATCGAGGCTATTCCTGCTGCAATGACAACAAGCGAGATCGCCAAATATATTCGTGTGTATTTAAGAAAATCAATCATTGTTTTTTTTGTAAAAAATAAATATGAGTCTTCGTGTGATAAAAATGCCCGTAAACAAACTCGTCAAAACACCGATTCCAAGAGTTAGTGCAAAACCGCGAACCAGTCCAAACTGCGGCAAAAACTCCCAGTTTAGCGGATTAAACAAAATAAAAGCTACCAAAAGGGTAGTGGTATTGGCGTCTTTTATTGCATCAAGCGCGCGGCCGAATCCAAGTCTCACCGCGGTTTCAAAAGCTTTACCGGCTCGCCTCTCATCTTTGATTCGCTCAAAAATGAGAATATTGGCATCAACCGCCATACCTATGGAAAGCAAGAATCCGGCGATGCCGGGAAGCGTAAGCACGATCGGGATGGCGCGGAATATGGCAAAAGTTATGAGTCCGTACAAAATAAGAGCGATGCATGCGGCAATTCCCAGTCGACCATAATAGGCAATCATAAAAAACATCACCATTGAAAGTCCGATCAGTCCTGCTGTGACACTGCGCTTCACTTCGACTGCTCCAAGTGACGGCCCGACATTTCGCTGTTCAACAAGCTTTATTGGCAAAGGAAGTGCTCCCGAATTTATCGCTATCGCCATTTGCTTTGCATCCTCCACCTTAAATTGGCCTGAAATCACCGCCTGACCGCCTGTGATCTCCTGCTCAACCACCGGTGCCGACACTATAAACTGGTCAAGAAATATTCCGACAGGTTTGCCGACATTGCGTTTCGTGACTTTGGCAAAAATTTTGCCGCCTTCATTGGTAAAGTTTAGCGCCACTTGCGGAGCGCCGGTTTGCTGGTCAAATGTGACCGAGGCTTTTTTGATGTGTTTTCCGCTCAAGCCGGTGTCTTTTGTCAGTTGCGCAAAAAGTGGAGTTGAGGTTGCTTCTTTGACTCCTATCTCATCCCCTTGTTCTCTAAACCTAAGTTGCGCAGTCTGCCCGATAAGCGCGACGGCTTGTTCGACATCGTCAACTCCGGGTAAATCAACAGTGATACGATATATATCTCCGGTTTTTATAGTGCGGACTACCGGTTCCGAAACTCCAAACAAATTTACACGTCGCTCAATGACGTCACGGCTGGACTCAAGAGCATCTTGAAGATCTGCGGCTGCCACATTCTTTGTATTTGCTTCAAATACCAAGTGACTGCCGCCACGCAAATCAAGCCCGAGTTTGGTTTCAAAATCTTTTCTAAAAGGAGCATCGCCGAAAGTTGTAGTTATGACGGGCGGGCGAAGCGATAAATCAAATTTTCTTTCAAAAAGAGTAAATTTTATTGGAATTGCCCGTGGAAGATCAATCCAGAGTATTAGAAAAAATATTGCTGCAATGGAAATGTAGGTAAAAAATCTCATTTCATGAGGTCCTCTTCCTGACCAACTAACATAATTTTTGGCTGTTTGAGAAACTTCCAGATAAAGGGATCGTTATTTTTCTTGCGAAATTTGAGCTCGTCATCGGTCATCACGGTATAATTTATATCCCACCCAAATGATTTACGGGCTTCGTTCATGATGCTGTCCACTTCGGGCACGACGACTATACCGACAAAAAGTACGTAAATCTCATCTTCCTTGATTGATTGTTTTCTTGAATATTTTGTTGAGATTGAAATATATCTGATTTTCCCAAGTTTACTCAGATTTTTGTTGACAAGCTGCGCAAGACTTGACATTTTGGTGAATATACGCAAAAACTCGTCAAAAAACTCATAATTTCTATTTAAGGTATAAAATACTTTGTTCATCCGCCTTTCTCGCATCAACACTTTGGCGCCGTGCAAAATATCTAGTTCACGTTTTACGGCGTTCACTTCTTCGTCGACTTTTCTCACAATTTCACGAAGATAAAAGCTGTCTTCAATATTTTGAAAAAACAGCTCTAAGATTTTCCGTCTGACTTTTGAAGGAATGATATCTTTAAGCATATTTAGTTTGACTTAGGTTTTGTCGGTGCTGCTGCGGCTTTATAATCTACTTTATTTCCCGTTGGCAAAACTTCAATCCAGATTTTACCACGAACCATCTTAATTTCCTCATTGTTTTCATCATAAAATCGCATCATGGACTCTTCGTCTGTCTTTTTCCAAGTTCCCTCAACTGCTTTCCCGTTTTGGAAAATAAGTGCATCACCGGTTCCGACGACATCGTAAAGCATATGTTCGCCCTTTTCGTAGCCGTCGTTTGCCACGCTTTCATCTGCAAGAACGACGATGACATTTTTTGCCGAAAGCTGCTTTTCGGTGTTTAAATCAACGTGCTTTTTACCACCATTGACTCGTAAATAACTGTTTGAGGCAGTGTCATAGTTCCAGATGACCTCATAGTCTGATCCAAGTGAATTGTCCCAGAAACCGAAACTTATTGTCTTAATATTTCCGCGGGCAGATTCTTTGGCATCCTCCTGAAACTTCCATGGTTCCCAGTCTTCATCCCAAGCAACTTTTTTCTTGTCGACATTTGTAAGCTTTCGATTTTTAGCTGCAAAATCCCACAGTTTTTGTGTGTTTGTATATACGGTATGTTCTGTCGCACGGCCTGGCAATCGATCATAATCGCGCCAGTAATTTGGAAAAGGTACCGCAAACTGGTCAAGATCGTTGTATCCATACCAATCAAGATCTTGTATTTCTCCAAGCGCGTCGGCAGGTCCCGAAGTATTGGCACCGCCAACGTGAACATATAATGGATACTGACCAAAACCCTGTAGTAATTTTATGTAATAAATTCTCGCCGACCTTACCGATCCGACAATCTCAGGCTGTTCGCAATAATATATGGCAAGAAATCTGGTGATACCGCCTTCTGCAACCGCCTCATGTATGATATCGGCCGCACTCACCCCAGACTGAGGTCGCGCCTCAATATTGTTTTGCACCATGATGCCTAGCGGTCGGCGTTTTTCCCAGAGAGCTTTCTGTGCTTTCGAGTAGAGTTGTCCGTTCATGGGACAAGGTTCTGTTTTGGGACCACCGTTAACAGTCGAGCCATCAGCACTCACCTCAGGTTCTTCATAATTACTAGTTCTCACAGTGTTTTTTGAGAAGTAAGAATAGGAGGCAATACCGCTTAAAAGGTAGATAACAACACCAAAAATTATCACAAGTTTCTTGTTCATTAATACAAATAAGAAAAATTGTTAACAGAATTTCATCATTGTACCCTCTTGCATATACGGTGTCAATATGTTTAAATGTCTGAATATGCCCAAGAAGACAAAAAAGCAAAAGATTGCTGCAGCAAAACGAAAACACACTGTCTTCTTACAAAGTGAGTTCAATAATTTTAAAGTTGAAACACCGTCAATTAAGGTCTTAAAAACAGAAGTAAAAAAAGATTCAAAGCCATTTGTCGACCCAAAAGAAGTGACCGAATTTAAAAAAGATCTTTTCAAGAGTTTGGTTCTTACATTTATAATTCTTTCGACGACAGTCGGATTATATCTTGCCCGTGAAAGCGGTTTTATTTCGGTTTTATTAAATTATTAATTTTTTTAAAAAGGGGGTGATTTTAAATGGACATGATTGAATTTTACGATGTAAAAAACAAAAAAAAGGTACAAGTTTCAGCATCAGAAGTAGAAAAAGTTACTTATGAACGAAAAACGAAAAGTGGCGCAACACAAGTCAGATACGCGCTTAAAGCTGTTAAAGATGGTGTGAAATTGACCAAGTTTGTAAGCAAAGAAACTTGGGACAGTATCGTGAAATAAAATTTCAGCTCTAATGTTGAAGTTCAAAAGTATGTACTTTTTTATAAAGCGGAAATTTAGGCCGTGCGATACTTTCGTATAGATAGACTTTGTCAATAGGAAATTCCAAAGTAATATCTGTTCGATGAAGTTTCTTTTTCAGATGAAAATACTGTTGTTTACTTGGAACTTTCCATCTTGCGACAGTAAGGTGCGGAATAAATGTCCGCTTTTCTTGTGGTGAGTAAATTTCTGATAAACGCGAGCTTAAAGTCTCGATTACTTTGTTTTTATGAAATGAAACATAGATCACTATCTTCGTGCTTATGAAAAGATCAAGTCCAAATGCGTAGAGCTGTGTCGGCTCGATGTCAAATATTGCTCTTTCCGTTTTTTCCTTAAGCGCATCAAGTTTATTACTGTTTGTCTCACCTAGATAATGTAAAGTAATATGAAGATTGTCTTTGGGAACCCAAGCGAAATGCGCATACTCTTCTCGCAATTTTGAAGTTTCCTTAATCATGCGTTTTACTGCTTTATCCGGTAAATCAACAGCGTAAAAAAGTTTCATAGGATGGCCGCAATTTTGGTCGTTGAAAACTCAGTTAGTAACGGCGCGACAATCTTTACTGTAGCGCCCACAGCCACGGCTTGCCTTTTTTTATTATCAAGCCGGGTGTCTCCCTCACTCACGGCAATAACTGCGGGTTTTAACTTCGTTACTAAATCCATATACTGCTCACTTGTTGTGAAATATGGCAGCATAATAACGCCATCAATTATTTGTAAGGCATTTATAATTTCTGCTCGTTGTAGTTGATCGTGGATCGATTGCCTTTTTTTTACATCTTCAATAAATTGATCCGACTCCAAAGCAACTAGCAAAAAATCGCCCTCCGCCTTTGCTTTTTGCAAAAACACAAGATGGCCGTAATGCAATATGTCAAAACAGCCGCCAACCAAGACGATTCGTTTGTCTTTAGTGATTTTTTTCAGATCCTGAATCTGATTGTACCTCCATATGACCTTTTTCATATTAGAATTGATATAGAACTTATCTCATCGCTATTATACTGAAACACTATGCAACTTGTCACTGAGACCTCTGAAAACCCTCTCAAAATCCTTATTGTCGCAAGAGCGCACAATCAAATCGTATCCGTGCTTAAAAAAAAGCTCGGTGATTTTCAGGCGGACATTTTTATGACGACAAAAAGGGTTGCTAATTTTTCTAAATATGATGTTTGTTTTTTTGTTGATTACGAAGACATAATTCCAAACGAATTTGATGATTCCCCGCAAAAGCGTATCGTCTATATTCTCTTTAACGAAAATAAGGTCGCCCAAACCTTGAGTAACTTTGTCTATGAGCATAAGCTTCACCACATTAAAATCATAAACTGGGAGCCAAAAAAAGAAAATCTGGAAAAAGATATTGACACGATACTTTGGTTTGCTTTTTCCCGCTCTGAAGATATTTTTTTACATATATACCATGAGAATCTGACGTCTTCCCACAAAAAAAAATCTAATAAAAAATTTGTTTTCCCGAAGTTGTCTTTTCGCTCGTTTTTTAAACCCAAGAATCTTGTCGTACTTGGAATCGCTTTTATACTTTTGGCACAAATACTTTTTTTACCTCCGCTTATTATTGCCTCGTGGTTTCATTATCAAGCCGGAAAATCAGTCCAATCCGCCTCAGATGAAAATGCAGAAAAATATACCAACATTGGTGGCAGTAGTTTGAGCATAGCTTCTACTCTTTACTCGATTCCAAGGCCGTTGCTTCATTTTTTTTCTTTAGGAATTTATGTAGACAACTTATTTCAGGTCAATACTTCTGCGCATACCGTGCTTGAGTCATTACTCAAAGTAAAAAAAGAGGGAGCATTATTTACTGAGCTTCTGACAATTCCCGATAAAACGCCTGATGAAAATATCGAACTTCACACACATAAAGACAATATTTTTGTCGCACTGAGACTAATGCAGGATAATCTCATCTTGCTTGCCGAAAAAATTCCGGACTGGACAGAAGGACTCACGGATATTAAAAAAACATTAACTCAAGCTTCAGCAACTGTTGAAGGTATTACTGCACTTGAAGATCATATTGACAATATATTTGCGGGAGATATTGAAAAAAAATATCTTTTACTTTTTGCAAACAACATGGAAATCAGGCCGGGCGGTGGATTTATCGGTTCGTTTGCAATTGCTAAAGTCAAAGATTACTCAATCACCGATCTAAAAGTTTATGACGTGTATGATGCCGACGGACAACTCAAAGTCCAAATCGACCCGCCGGCGCCGATAGTCGATTATCTTAATCAAACTCACTGGTTTTTAAGGGACTCCGCTTTTGAGCCGGACTTTTTGAAAAACTACGAACAGGCAAAACAATTTCTCGTGCTTGAGTTAAATGAAGACGATTTTGACGGCGGTTTACTGATCACGACCACAGCGATACAACACATCCTGTCTGCGATGGATAAGCTCTATGTGCCGGATTATCAGGAAACCATCACCAAAGACAACTTTTATATCAAAGCCCAGCTTTATGCCGAAGACAATTTTTTCCCCGGTTCTTTAAAAAAGAAAAAATTTTTGGGGAGCGTGATGAATCAGATGATGCTAAATCTGCAAAATTCCTCATATCCAACCCTCTTTTCAATGATCCAAAAATCACTTAATGAAAAACAGATTGTAATGTATAGCGATGACTCGAAGCTCCAGGCGCTCCTTGAACAAAACTACTGGGCCGGCCAAACTCTGACTCCAAAGTGCAGCCTTGACGACTCAATAAATTGCGTGCTTGATTATGTCTTTTCATATGACGCAAACTTGGGAGTAAACAAAGCAAATTTTTTTGTAAAACGTCCGACAAAGCTTGCGGTATCGATAAACGAAAACGGAGAAATAAAAAATACCCTGACCATCAAATTCATAAACAATTCTTATCCTGACGTTTTTCCAGGCGGCAGTTACAAAAACTATACCCAGCTAATGCTGCCCCCAAATACCCGCATCGAAAAAATCACAATAGACGGAGTAAATCTAGAGAGGTACGACGAAACAAATTTTAATTACAAAAAGGTTGGATTTTTACTCAATGTTCAGCCGCAATCTGAGAGCACTGTGGAAATCGTATATGAACTGCCGACTACCATCATTGCAGGAGAAGGCGTGTACCAACTTATCGTTCAAAAACAAATCGGTTCGCCAAACTACGATTTTAATCTGGAATTTTCTTTTCCTGACAATCTAACTATTAAAAACAAAAACTTTTCCCCACTTGTAAAGGAAAATAATATCCACTATAATACCTCAGTTTCATCTGACAAGATTTTTGTTATAGAATTTTCTAAAAAATAATTATGGATGCAAAAGAGAAAAAAATTATATTAACAGCTGAACCACGTAAAACTTTTGGTAAAGCGGTGCGTAAAATGCGAAAAGAAGGTAAAATACCCGCCAATGTATTCGGACGCGATTTTAAATCTCAAGCCGTGACTGTATTGGCAAGTGATTTTAACAAAACTTTTAAAAAGGCTGGTGTAACTGGAATCATATATATTGACGTTGAAAAAAAATCGATTCCGACAATTTTAAGTAATATTCAGTATCACCCAAGTATTGGCACCATTCTTCATGTCGATTTTCGAGGTGTAAATCTTAAAGAAAAAATTGAAGCCGATGTACCTGTCAAATTTATTGGAGAATCAGTTGCAGTTGCACAGAAAAACGGAGTTCTTATCACTCAGCTTGACCACATCAAGGTTGAAGCTCTTCCTACCGACATTCCGGCAAGTATCGAAGTTGATATCGCCGCACTTAAAGAAATTGGCAACACGATAACTATCGCCGATCTTAAAAAATCTCCGAGTTTCACTATCAAAGATGAAGTCGCACGCATCATCGTTTCGGTGACCGAACATAAAGAAGAAGCAATCGAGCCTGAGACAACCGCCGAAGCTCCGGAAATCCTTACTGAAAAGCCTGCCGAAGGCGAAGTCGCCGCCGAAGGCGCACCAGCTGAAGCTGCTGCTCCCGCCCCTGCAGCCGAAAAAGGCAAGGGTGCGGAAGCCGCAAAACTTGCAGAAAAACCAGGAAAAGGTGGAAAGTAAAAGATCAAATGATTTGCTAAAATACGCAAAAAACATTATCATATCTTGCAATGAAAGAACTTTCTATTATTGATACTTTGAAAAAAGTTGGTGAAGAAGTCACGCTTTACGGTTGGGTTGATACAAAGCGCGATCATAAAAAAATAGTATTCATTGATCTTCGAGATCGCTCCGGAAAAATCCAGATTGTCGGCAGCGAAAAATTTAAAGAATTATCTCCCGAAGATGTCGTCAAAATTACCGGACTTATAAAAAAACGCCCGGAAAAACTTGTAAACAAAAATATCCCGACAGGAACGATCGAAATGGAAGGGAAAAATTTTGAAATCATAAGCAAAGCGATCACTCTCCCGCTTCCGATTGAAGGCGCAGGTTACGAGATAGACGAGGATATCCGCCAAAAATATCGCTATCTTGATTTGAGACGAGATCGCATGACGCAAAACCTGATCTACAGATCAAAAACCACGATGTTTATCAGAAACTTTCTTGTTAATCGTGGATTTGTCGAGATCGAAACTCCGATTCTTACCAAAACTACTCCCGAAGGCGCCCGTGATTTTCTTGTTCCGTCAAGATTGCAACATGGTAAATTTTACGCATTGCCCCAATCACCGCAACAATATAAACAGCTTCTCATGGTCGCGGGAATGGAAAGATATTTTCAGATCGCCCGTTGTTTTCGTGACGAGGATCCCCGTGCCGATCGAGCCTATGGTGAGTTCACGCAGCTTGACTTGGAAATGTCGTTTGTTAAGCAAAATGATATTTTGGAGCTGACTGAAAAACTTTTTACGGATCTTGTAAAAGAAATTTTTCCGAATAAAAGGATCAAACAATCTCCTTGGCCACGCATATCTCATGCCGAAGCAAAACAAAAATATAATTCCGATAAACCCGATCTAAGGGAAAATAAAAAAGATCCAAATGAACTGGCATTTGCGTGGATCGTCGATTTTCCGCTCTTTAATGAACAAACCGAAGAGGATTTCTACCATGGATCCGGAAAATCAAAGTTTGCTCCAAGCCATCACATGTTTACAGCGCCACATCCTGACGATGTCCCGCTTCTTGATAAAGATCCTCTTAAAGTACGGGGATTACAACACGACATGGTTTTGAACGGTTTTGAAGTAGGCGGAGGAAGTATCCGTATTCATGACCCGAAAATTCAACAAAAAGTATTTGAACTTATCGGTTTCACGGAAGAACAAAAACAGCAATTTCATCACATGCTTGAAGCTTTTACTTATGGAGTTCCGCCGCACGGCGGGATCGCTCCGGGCATTGACCGATTCTTGATGGCAGTTTTGGGTGAACCGAGTGTGCGTGAAGTAATGGCTTTCCCCACAATCGCAAGCGGCAAAACCGCAGTCATGGACGCCCCATCGACACCTGCTCCCGAACAACTCAAAGAGCTTGGTATAATGATCCCATGAAGCATATTCGTCTTGGTATTTTTTTTATCTTTTTTTTCCTATTGTTTTTGTTTTATCCCGGAGATAATCCGATACTCAAGCTCGTCGCCTACGAGCGAGAAGTGTTTAACGAACAGTCGGATGAACCCGCAATCGTAATAAAACCCATTCCTGTTGTCAATATTCAAGCGCCATATCTTACCGCTGAGGGATTATACGTTGTTGAACTTGATACTTTTACTCCGGTACTTAAGAAAAATGAGCATTTAAAATTTTATCCTGCTTCAACTGCAAAGATCATAACTGCTCTTGTAGCCTACGATGAGTATGGACAAAATGATATCGTGACTGTCAATCAGGCGACTGTAGAAGGTCAGCTCATGGAGCTTATTCCAAGCGAACGAATTACTGTTGAAAATTTGCTGTATGGAATACTTGTTCACTCAGGAAACGACGCCGCTTTTGCATTGGCGAACCATATGGGTCTCAAAAACTTTGTTGAAAAAATGAATTTGAAGGCAAAATCGCTTTCGATGCAAGACTCGTATTTCACAAATCCGGCAGGACTTGACGATTCACTGCAAGTGACTTCACCTTATGATCTTGCACTTGCCGCACGGGCTCTTTTACAAAACGAGTATTTGCGCAAAATGGTCGGAACAAAAGAGATTGTAATCTCGGATGTTGATTATAAAATTTTTCATCGCTTGACTAATATCAATAAACTACTTGGTGAAATACAGGGTATCGGAGGGCTGAAAACCGGCTACACCGAGCTTGCCGGTGAAAATTTGGTGAGTTTTTATCGACATAACAGTCATGATTACATTATTGTGATCTTAAAAAGTGAGGATCGTTTTGAAGATACTGCCTCTGTCGTAAACTGGATCGATACGACAATCACCTATTTTACGCCGGAGCTATAGTCAGTTTTCAACAGGAAGCAGCGAACCTTCGGCAACTGCTGCTACGTACGCTACAAATCTGTTGTCGCCAAGAAAGACATATACCGGCTGAAAATACTCTTGATAAACATCGGGGTCATAATAAGCCATAAATACTTTTTTTATTTTTATTTCTCCACTTTCCTGACCTGAGGAAACTACATATCCTTTACCTGACTGGAGATCTTGAAATGCTTGCTCGCTGCTTTTTAATGGGTAAATCCCAATTTTTTCCTCAGATCTCTCAAAATATTTGACCTGTGCCCTAATCAAGAAATTTTTAGCACTAAAACCAAATAATACATAATGCGGACTATTGTAATAAGT
>Ga0209542_10010620_pt1 | contig 16557 bp, 17 predicted proteins | sample RifCSPhighO2_01_FD_184028 | JGI IMG/M metagenome (GOLD analysis project Ga0209542, IMG submission 184028) | Soil microbial communities from Rifle, Colorado - Rifle CSP2_plank highO2_0.1 (SPAdes) (version 2) | ecosystem: Environmental > Terrestrial > Deep subsurface > Rock core/Sediment ...
AGTGTGTTCCGACCACGTCCGCAAAGTAGTCGCGGTTCGGCCGAAGCAACATGTCGTAGAGCATCTCCAACTGCTCCTGTTCGCGATATGACCCGCTCCGAATTTTCTGGAGCAAGACCGCACGTGTGTACTCCCCTTCATTCATGGCCGGTTTCCCGCCCGTGCGCCTCACGTATTCTTGATAGTTCCCGAAAGACAGCAAGTTCGCGTGTGGCTGAAGGTAGTTCGCGAAGTTGAGACCCTGCAAAAGGTCATCCTGGTGCATATCGAAATGTAGGCGTCCAAATCCTCCATTCTTCCGGAGGATGTCGTAGACTGCACTCGTCTGATCCAGAAGCCGCTTTTCTTTTTCGTCCCACACCGTCGTCATCCACGGATGACCAAAGTGAAGATCCGAAGAATTGAAGATATTCACGTAGGCATCAGAGCCTTTGCGTTTCTTCCATGTCTCGCCTTTTTCGAGCGGTCCACCCAAATACTGAAGCGTCGCGATCTCGTAGAGTGCACATGTCCAGTTTCCGGAAACACGATCAAGCACCACGACACCCGGCTTGAAAAGCGGATGACTGATCATCTGCTGCACCTTCGTCTGACCACCGTAGAGACCGCGCTCTTTGAATTTGCGCTCAACATACTTTCCGTCAATCGACGCCGGAAGGATCATTACCGGTACGTCCCGCTTCCTCGTTCTTCCACCTTCACTTTTCATCTCCGTGATGTAGGTGTAGGCAAAGTGAGGGTTACACTGGTTCGCGAGAAGAATCGCATCCGGCAAATTGCCGAAGCGTGTTCTGTCAGTACCATCCGTTTGGATGTACCTATCCAGCAGCGTGACCGAGGGAGTTTCACCTCCAACGGGAGCGACCTCAATCACCGCATCTTTGTACTTCACAAATCCGGAGATATACCCGGCGATCTTCACTCCCGGCATCGCATCCTCAAGCTTCGCCAGGATCCACGAACGCACCTTTTCGTATGCATGGATCTGGTCCAGGTCATGCGTGTTGGTGATGATGGTCTTCGAAAGCTCACGGCGCTTTGACTCGATCTTGCCTTCAAGCGCGTTCATCTGCTCTTCGAGTTTCACAAGCTTCGCGCGGAAGTTGTTCTCGGCGTACCCCCCGCTTATGAGTTTCTCCAACTCTTTCTGGAGAGGCCTTATGAGTGCGTTCAACTCACGTAGATCAGAACCAAGCTCGCCACGGCGGCGAAAGACATGGTAACGGATCTCATGATATGCACCGATCGCGATAAGGAGTTCTTCCATTGCGCCCGGAACATAATACATCGGGGTGCTGAAACGCGGACCTTCGCCGGATTCGGCGGAATGCCGGAACAGTTTCTTCACACCTGAACGCAGAGTTTCGAAACCTTCGAAAAGCGAAACGAAGACAGGAAAATCCCCCTCCCCGTTCTCGATCCCCGCCTTTACCGTCTCGCGGTAGTCAGCAGGAAAGATCTCCATGTCGATATCCATCGCCGAGGTACGTGCGCGGTAGTTTTGCGTATTGCTGTGCGCCTGTTTCAAACGCATGTGGAAAAGCCCGCCAGTGAACAGCACGGTCATGCTCTCGCGCTCAGCAACCTCCAGAGCGCAACGCAACGCGTTGCGCTTCATGTGACCGTCATACGGAAGCCCGATCGACGGTGCATGAATGATCATGAGACCATTCGCACCTTCGGACTTCATGACGACCGGTTTCGCGATCGTTGAAGCCGGGAGCGCAAACGGTTTGACCTTTTCGCCTTCAGGAATGAGCCGGAACAGGCCGCGAATGAATTCTGCGGGCTGCTTCTTCACGCCACGGCCTCGACGCTGGCGAACACGCGCATCGATCACTTCCTTTGGGAGGTACTCATACTTCTTATAGAACGCGGCAAGGTCCCAACCTTCACTGATGTATTGCTCGAGAAGGTCATTGCGTTCCTTTGTCCACAGAAGTTCGGGAAGTTTCGCTTTGAGTGAAGTCATCGTGAACCGATGACCACCCTTTTCGAAGAAATCCTTGAACTCTTGCTGGATCGCCTGGAAAAGATAGTCCGTGCCGGTTTTGTCGCCACGCGACTTGTTGAGAATGCCGGACTGAATATGTTTCTCGATCGCAGAGAGCAGCGGGACATGCGTCCAGTAACTCGGTTTCTTCGTCTTTGTTTGAGTCATGAGGCCTTCCTCCTGAATTTTTCTGCCTAAATCAAAGGACAGATAGTATCTAAGCCCATTCTAGGGATATCGCGCGAAATGCCCATCTTGACGATAGCCTAAAAAAGGAGCCTGTTGCGTATTTTTACGCATAAAATATGGCCTCCTGTGGCGACGAGGGAAACTATCCCCATATCTCAAAAATTTTTAAAAAATCTTATCCGCGAATACCGAGAAGGGCAAAAAGTTTCGTGCGCACCATGTGTACATTTTCTTTTTTTGTTGCCGAAAAGGGTATGTGTTCAATATCAGAAAATTCTTCCACGAGGCGTGCACGGGCTTTTGCGCGTTCGTTCTTGGTCAGCTTATCGATCTTGTTCACAAGTAAAAGCATGGGGTGTTTTTCGTCACGGGCAAGACGGATGAGATCGCGGTCGTGGTCCGTCACACCGACACGCGCATCGATGACGAGCACGAGGAGTCTTGGTTTTACCTCACCACTCGTGAGATACCACAGGATATGTTTGCGGATCTTCTCCGCGTCATTCGGAGAAAGTTTCGCGTACCCATAACCAGGCAGGTCGACAAAGTATGCCTTTCCGCCTACTTCAAAAAAGTTAATCTCCTGCGTTTTCCCCGGTGTTGAACTCGTCCGCGCAAGCCGCGCATTTAGGATTGCGTTCACGACGGACGATTTGCCGACATTTGATCGTCCGACAAATGCAACCTGCGGCTTTTTATCCAAAAGAATCGGGTCCGATCCACGGATGCCACGCGCAAAAACGGCAAATGCGCCGCTCGGGTGTTTGCGGGTTCCGTAAGAAATATTTCCTTTTTTGTTTTTATTTTGTGTCATGTTTATCACTGTGTATCATACTCTTTTTTTGTTTCACGTGCTCAACAAATAAAACACACCAATAAAAATCTCGCGAGAGGTTTTTGTGATCTCGCGAGACAGCTAGATTGGGACAACGTAACATTCCTCTTTGTCCTGAAAAGGTGGCCTGATTTCATCCGGAAACCGGCCTAGACGGATCGTTGCAGATTGCATGATATTTTTCACCAGGGAGACGTCCTCCACCGATTCAATGACCTCGTACCATCCTGAAGGCCTTTTCGAGAGCATGTCCCCCACGAACATGAGGTAAAGACGATCTCCACGCTTCGGGACGTGGGGCATCTTTAAGGAGAGGGGTGGTAGCTCGGCCGCCTGATCAAGCTTGAGCAACACCCTTTTTGCGTACCTCGTGAAGAGCATGTCCGTCGAAAGCAAATGCTGTTCACTCATGACGCCTTCTCCGCAGTCTCTCCTTTTTCTGCAATCAAACGATTGCAGTCACCACACGTCTGTCCGGCACCGTCAACGTAGCACGCGCCATTCTCGTAACGACGTGGATGGTCAACGGGGAGAGCTTTCGAAAAACCTAGGTCTCGAAAACAAATATTGCAGAACTCGTTCAGACTTGCCATCGCCATTTTTAAACGTTCGGCACGAAGATTGTTTCTCATTTGTTGACCCCTTCTCTCTGCAACGCTATTTGCATACGCCTCGCTTCATAATGCACAAAATTCTTTGGCTGTCAACCCCACCCACATTGGGCGCTCCGTGCCACTGTGGGGAAACCCATTTTGTGACTGAACAAAACCCCACATCGTCCTTTGCAAAAAAGATGTTATACTCTAGGGTACCTTTTATCAATCAGTTATTGATCATGGAACACGAGACACGTGGCCACACGGACCACCACCAACACGACGAAACTCACCCGAAGAAAAGAGAGGGGCTCTCTGTCCCATTGGCGATTATCTTCGCAGGCATGCTTGTTGCGGGTGCAATAATTTTTTCAGACAACACACAATCCGCCACCGCGTTTAAAAATCTTTCCGTTGTCGCACAACCACGAGAACAAGCTGATACGGGTGCCGGTGACCTGGCTCCTCTTGACGAACTGGCCCTTCGCCCCGACGATCATGTATTTGGCAATCCCAATGCCGATGTGCTCGTAATCGAGTACTCCGATACTGAGTGTCCGTTCTGTAAACAATTCCACGGAACGATGCTTGAAATCATGGACCAATACGGGAAAGCGGGCAACGTCGCATGGGTTTATCGTTACTTCCCGCTTGATCAGATCCACCCGAAAGCGCGCAAGGAAGCAGAGGCGATGGAATGTGCGAACGAGCTCGGTGGCAATGATGCATTTTGGAAATATGTCGACAGGATCTTCGAGGTCACGCCGGCAAACAACGGCCTCGATTTAGCAGAACTGCCGGTGATCGCGGAAACGATCGGGCTCAATGTTGAAGAATTTAACGCGTGTCTTTCGAGTGGCAAATACGCTGATCGCGTGCAGAAAGATTTTGAAAGCGGTGCAAGTATCGGTGTCAGGGGTACACCCTACACAGTGGTCTGGAATAAAAAAACAGGAAAACAAATGCCAATCGGAGGTGCGGCACCTTTCAATAACGTGAAAAACACTTTGGACACCATCATGGAACCCGAGGTAGGTTCAACAGAATAGTGGGATGAGCAGAAGCGCCTTTTGAATGCTCGGCTTAAAATTCGCTGGACTTTCCCTTGTGTTCGCTCTGTTTATTCAGACTTCTTCTGTCTAGGATTTTTTCATCCTCGGGCGACAAACCCAGCGCTATTCGTGTTTCTTCGCTTGGTTTCCATTCCGGTTCAAACGTGAGATCAACGCGGACTTCAACACCAAACTTTTTCAGTGCGCCTTCAACTTTCCGCACGATCTCGTCGCCATACGGACAAAACGGGGTCGTTAGTGTCATCAAAATGTCGACACCGTCCTCGCCCAACTTGATATCATAAATAAGCCCGAGCGTATAAATATCGGCGTGAATTTCCGGATCAATGACCGTCTTAAGCAAAGCGATGATCTCCTCTTTAGTTGGCGTTGACATATGTGAACCTGATGTTAGCATGGCGTCAGATCAACACCAAGAGGCCGTAATGAAGAATTGTACCGTGTTCGGACGCGGCATGGGAATCTACATCCTCACTCTCGACCAAAGAGCGCTTCCCGTAACTCGAATAGCTGAAGCACTCGTTCAATTCCGCAGAAGACGTCCTGTTCTTCGCGTCACCGCAATGCACGAAACAACGGGCGCGGGGGGGTGTCCAATGCTTGTCGTCGTCACCGACCTGCCTTACGCACGTGAAGATGGATAAGCAAAAACCTGGCATGTCCAGGTTTTTTTATACAACAGTCTCAAACCCTTCTCTCGCTATCTTCCCCACTAATTCTTTTCCTCCTGTGGCGACGATCTTCCCGTTCTTTATCACAGAAACTTGGTCGGGTTTGATATGTTGGAGGAGGTTCGGATGGTGTGAAACAAGTAAAAACCCAACTCCTCGTGCCTTCAATGCCGTAATCGCCGCGAACACTTTTTTGAGCGCATCAACATCAACACCGGAATCGATCTCGTCGAGCAACGCGAACTTCGGCTCCAGTGCCAAAAGCTGGAGCACTTCAGATTGTTTTTTCTCTCCGCCTGAGAGCCCTGCATTCAGGTGCTTCTTCAAAAAACCGGCGTCAATGCCGAACTCTTTTGCACGAGCCTCCATCATTTTATAAAAGTCGAGAGGGGTCATCTCCCCTCCCTTTTGCGCACGATACGCTTTGTGAAGAAAATTCGTGAGTGTTATACCGGAAATTTCCGGAAGGTGCTGGAGCGAAAGGAAGATACCCGTTTGTGCTTTTTTCTCGGTTGAAATACCGGTGATATCTTTGTCATCAAGGAGAATTTTTCCTCCTGTGATCTTATACTTCGGATGTCCCATGATCGCATTCAAAAGCGAGGACTTCCCCGAACCGTTTGGGCCCATCAATACGTTGACCTCCCCATCCTTAAGCGACAAAAAAACACCGTCGACGACGGTCTTTCCGTCCGCTTCGACACGTAAATTTTTGATATAAAGTTCGGACATGTGTACGTCGCATTAGACACTAAAAAATAGAAAAAAACAACCCCACAGTGAGCGCTCTGCGCTACTACGGGGCGGGTTCCCTTCTGCGGGGTCATTCTTTATTTTACGAGCAGATCACGAAACATATCCGTCGCTTCGATGAGACGGTGCGTAATACCTGGCTCCGAAGACGCGTGCCCCGCTCCCTCGACCGTGTGAAAGATGAACGGCACGGAAGAGACTCCGCCAAGTCTCCTTTGGAGCTCCCACTCGGTGCGAAGCCGCCACGCCGCATCGTACGGGCAGACCATATCGTACCTTCCCTGCACGATTACCGTCGGGATCTCGCTCAAGTCCCGTACATTCTTAAGAAGCTGACCTTTTTTGAGAAAAGCATTGTTTCGAAAGTAGTGACACTCGATCCGCGCCAACGATATCGCCACTTCCGGATCGGCGAGCCCAGCGGACGGATCTTCATCGGGAATGAGCTGTGACGCAATGTCTTCCCATGCGCTCCACGCGATAGCCGCCTTTGAGCGTACATTTTCGTCGGGGCTTGAAAGGCGTTTCCAGTATGCCTCAACCATGCTCCCGCGTTCGTTCTCGGGAATAACAGAACAATACACCCACCATTCCTTCGGAAAGAACCGCTGGGGAACCCCTGTCTGATAGAACCAGTCAACCTCCTCTTGCTCGGCAAGGTAGATACCGCGAAGGATGAGTGCGCTCACATGCTCAGGGTGTGCTTCGGCATACGCAAGTGCGAGTGTAGACCCCCACGAGCCGCCAAATACCAGCCACTTGGGAATGCCGAGTGTTTTGCGCACTTGCTCGATATCAGAAACTAAATGCTGTGTCGTATTTTCTTCGACCGACGCATAGGGGGTACTCCGGCCACACCCTCGCTGATCGATGAGTATGATCCGGTATGCTTTTGGATCAAAAAAGCGGCGATTGTTCGTGGTACACCGATAGCCGGGGCCGCCATGAAGAAACACTGCGGGTATTCCATTGGGATTTCCGCATTGTTCTACATAGATCCTGTGGAGCGGCGACACCTGAAGCATTCCCGTCATGTACGGCTCGATATTCGGATACAGCGTACAGAGTTCTGTCATTTCCCTCTCCCAACGCGAGTGTGCTAGAACGAACTAAAAAACATCCTACCCGAATCCAACATAAAAACAAGGCGCCACACCGTGCGTCGCCCCCCCCTGGTCACGCCTCAATGGACAGTTGCGTGACACAATTCTGTGGAATATGCGCCGCGTTGGCCGTGTTTTAACTGAAGGAACACGGCACGGTTCCTCTGAACCGACGATTACGCGGCGTGCTTTCGGGAAAGCAACGGTTGCGAGGCGTGATCTCGGAAGGAGCGCCTCGCTTTAACGGACGGTTGCGAGGCGTGATCTCGGGAGATCAAAAAGATGCAACAAGTTGTTGCATCTTTGCGTGCGACCGTTCAGCTGTCTGTCGCAATATCATGAAGTATTTCGCGCGCAGCATTTCTGCCGGGAGCTCCAGTTACCCCACCACCCGGATGCGTCCCGGCCCCGCACAAGTAAAGTCCATTGACCGGTGTCCGGTAGTCGGCCATACCGCGCACGGGACGGAATGAGAACAGTTTCCCGAGAGAAAGCCCCCCGTGAAAAATATTTCCACCCGTGAGTCCGAGCTCACGCTCAAGGTCTTCCGGTGCAAAAATATCGACACCCCAAATAATCTCGTCGATGTTCGTGATGAATTCGCGTAACCTCGGAAGCACATAGCCCCTCCAATATGCCCATTTATTTTCTACTTTCCCATAAGGCACAAACTGGAGAAAAATGTTCATCACATGTTTTCCAGGAGGTGCGAGTGAGTCGTCGAGCACCGAAGGGATGGTGAGCTCAAGCATCGGAGCGCTCGATGGCTTGCCCTTTCGGAATTCTTCAAGCGCGAATAATGCGTATTCAGTCGACGGCGCAATGTGGATAGTTCCACGATGCTGCGGTCCGGGTTCTGTTCCGGAACATGCCCTAAAGTTCGGCAACCCCATAAGGGCGACATTGATCTTCATCGACGCGCTCCGATAATCGAGACTGTCCAAAGACCTTTTAAACGGCAATATGCGGTCGTCGACATCAAGTTTCGAGAACGTAAGTTTCGGATCAAGATTCGACACAACGATGTCAGCGCAGAAAACCCGAGGGTACTCGTCGCCTCTTTTGACACCGACATATGCTACTCTGCCGTCCTCCGGAATCACTATTTTCGTGATTTCTTCGTTGCAGAAAATTTTTGCACCGTAACGTTCCGCCGCCGCGCGGAGAGCGTTAGAAATCCCCCCCATGCCGCCCTTTTGGTACGCCCAAACACCGCGCGCACCACCCGACTCGCCCATCACGTGGTGAAGAAGCACATAGCCGGAAAGCTCAGTCGCACCAATCAGCGCGTCCGTGAGGAGCGTCGCCTTGAGCACGTCCGACTCAAACCACCGATCGAGATATTTGACCGGGTCAGACAAGAGAAGACGGAGCAACGTAAAGACCTTGAACGGAAAGAGCTTGCATGCATGAACGAGAAACGCTCCGAGGTGTTTCCCGTCACGCAATGTTCTTGGCGGAATGTTGGGTGGCGTCATGCTCATGAGAGCGGCCACCCATTCTGCGACGCCCGAGAGCGTTGCTTCGTACTTGGGATACGCCAGTGCGTCCTTAACGGAAAACTTTGCAATCTCGCGCCGGTTGAATTCCTGGTCTCTACCAAGCATGAGATAGCGCCCATCAGGAAGCGGCGTAAACGATGAGGGATCCCTCGGCAACATTTCGTAACCGTATTCCTTGAGCTCAAGGTCGCAAACAATCTCCGGCGAGAAGAGGCTATTCAGGTATGCAGCTGTCGAGATCGTAAAACCGGGAAATGTCGTGGTATCGTTTGACGCGCACCCCCCGACCACCGAGCGCTTCTCGAAGACGGTCACTTCATGTCCTGCTTTTGCAAGATATGCTGCGGCAACAAGCCCATTGTGCCCCGCGCCGACGATGATGATCTTCTTTCGCACGGAAAACTCCTTCAAAAGAAGTACTTCTTGGTCAAAACTATCACATCACAGAAAAAACGCTATGCCCCGATAGCTTCTTTGAGTGTGTTGAGCGCAAGTAGCGCACACTTCTCGCGTTGAGGAGAAATTTCGGTACCATAAAGTTCGTACATATCCTTTTGTGCCAACGCCGCTATCGCCTTCTTGGTCATCCCTTTCACCTTGTCGGTTAACATAGACGCACCTGACTGTGAGATTGCGCAACCGAAACCCTCGAACATGATCTTCGAAAGCTTACCGTCCACGCCCCACTTAAGATAAAGCACAAGGTCATCGCCGCATGAAATATTCGTGCCTTTCTGTTTTACATCACAATCCTCCATTCGCCCCCTGTTATGGGGATGTCGGTAGTGTTCGAGAATGTGTTCCTGGTAGAGGGAGTCCATAGTTCACTTGAATATTTCTTTTGCTTTTTTTACTCCTTCCACAAAAGCAGTGACGTCTTCCTTCGTATTATACACATGAAAACTTGCGCGTGTTGTCGCGGAAACGCCGAGTGCCTCATGGAGCGGCATGGCGCAGTGGTGCCCCGGGCGCACTGCCACGCGATCACGCGCCAAGATCTCTGCAACGTCGTGTGGATGAGCAAAATCACAGACGAAGCTCACCACACCGGTGTTCTTTCCTGTGTCATGCTCGGCAAGCACACGCACGCCATATATTTCTTCAAGTTTTTCGATGGCATAGTCTGTTAGCTCACTCACGTGCTCATGAATCTGTTTGATACCTATATCCGCAATATAGTCGATGGCCGCACCAAGCCCGATGACTCCCCCGATATTTTTTGTCCCCGCCTCGAAACGCTTCGGTATTGTTGCCCATTCAGCGTCCTCCTTTGAGACAGAAGATATCATGTGTCCTCCGAATATTGAGGGCTGGAATTTCCCAAGGAGAGCTCGCTTGACCCAAAGCACCCCTACTCCTGTCGGCGCCATCATCTTGTGACCGGAAAAGTAGAGCGCATCAACACCGAGTTCTCTTGCGTCGACTGGAATATGCCCGACTGCCGCCGTGACGTCAGCCAAGACGGTTCCCCCGTGCTTGTGTGCAACGTCCGCAATCCTGCGCACATCGTTCACCGTACCCGTCACGTTCGAAGCAAGTATCACTGAAACAAGACCCGTCTTTTCTGTAATAAGTCTCTCTGCCTTGCTGTAGTCGAGGCCAAAACGCTCAAGTGGAATGTATCGAAGCTCTTGTCCGATCCGTATCGCCAGTTGCTGAAGCGGGACAAGCGCACTGTGATGTTCCATTTCTGTGGTAACAATGTTCCACCCTCCAACTTGGACATCCGATGTCCAAGTTGATAGGTTGGGAGACTCCTCAAGCATTCGCACGAGCATGTTGCTCGACTCGGTCGCGCCCGAGGTGAAAATGATCTCGTCCTGACTCTCTGCGCCAATGAACTCGGCTATCTTCTTGCGGACATCCTCGTACTTCTCCGTGGCAGTAACCGCCTCTTTGAACAGCGCGCGATGCACGTTCGCGCGATAGTTGCGGTAATAGTCGGAAACCACATCGAGCACGACCATCGGCGTAAGCGACGAGGCTGCAGCGTCAAGGTAGTGGTAGTTATCATCTTTCAGCTGAGGAAAATCTTTGCGAATTTTTTTTATATCAAGCATGGGTTTTTGGATACGGATACACAAGGTAGTCTTATGGCCTGCACTGTGAGTGGCCTTGCTCTGCACAGGGTAATCCATAGGACTACCTTATGTATCCAAGTTGGACTTTCTTATGTATTCACTAATCTCCCTCATTATCTCCTCATTCTCCTCACCTGAAAAGACCTCCGCAAAGGTGCATTCAAGAAAAAGGGCACGGCTTTCAGAATCAGAAAGGCCACGAAGCTTCGGGTAAAACGTGTCGGCATCACGAATGTGCGAAATAGAGAGCTTATGCGTACAGAGAACATCCTTTGACGCAATATCAAGAGACGGGATGGCATCGATCTCAGCGTTCGGAGAAAGCAGGAGAAACTTTGCTTCTTGTCCGCCGTCCACTGTATGTACCCCTTCAGCCATATCCACAACTCCACGATAAATGATCTTTGAAGTTCCGACCCCGATGCCCGTCGTGCGGATACGAGAATGTGTGTGGTCGGCCAAATGTCTCACGGAAGAATAAATATCATACTTCGCCAATCCGTTTGCGACAATACCTTCTCGTATCTCCCCTCTTGCAAATTCACCAATAAGCATGTCCTCGGTTTCGGATTTTATCGCGATATCACCGGAAAAAATTTGATTCCATGTGATACTCGAGTGTGCGGCCACGATCCCGCGCGAGGAAAGGAGGAGCGTTGCTCCGTTGACCAGAGTTTGTTTCTGTGTGATGCGTACTTCTGCGTCGCGCTCAGTGAGTACAATGACCGTTCGCGAAAAGGTACTCTTTTCATCTCCACCCGAAAGCGCACTTACGAATGAAAGCTTCGCACCTTCTTTTGCAATAACAACGATAATATCGGCAGAACTTCCTTTCGGAACAAGTGTGTCGAGTACAAGCTTTTCCTCCTTGAGCATACCGCCCTCTCCCACTGACGGTTGCACGTACACAACAAGTCCGGAACGAAAAAACGCCTGTGCAAGTCCTCCGTAGTAATTCGTTGCCTTCGGGAAAAACTCGCTTTTCAAAAGCCCCTCAAGTATCGGTGCTACCTCTTCCTGGGTAACTGCCTCCTTCCACGTGTGGAGCTCAAGCCCTTTTGACGCATCGACGTGGTAGTCGACACACAGAGGAAAGTCTTCTCCAAGAGCCAGAGGACTTTCCTCTGTGTGTGCGGGTAAAACACCCGTTATCCCTATTCCATATTTCAGTGTCTTTGGAAGTGTTTCAACAAGTAGAGCACGGGCGTTCCGCCACAACAAAAGCCACTCGGGTTCGGCGAGGTTATGCGAGATTTCCTTCATTTTATCGATATTTGACAAGGTTCAGAGAGTATAGTATGCTTTCCCTCAGTTGTAAAGGATTAATATCAAAACCTATTCCGAGGAGCAGAGATGCAAAAATTCCGGAAGGCTCGGCATATGTCAGTTGGACACGGTGATCTCGTTGAGATCAAATTTGAATTTCCCAGAGGTGAGCAACCGTTCCGTGCGACAATCATCGGTGTAGAGTCGCGATACGGTCTCATCAACGGCGGGACACGGGAGCAGGCACCTCTCCTCACCTACGTGCGGAAGGGCAGTGAGGAAAAGCAGTACTGCGACGCGTCCTTCGTGACACGCGTCATCGAAAAGGCACAGCATGGGAAATGCAATATCTTTGCCGAGGACATCGCCAAGCGCGGTGCGGTGGTTCAATACCACCCGCGTGGCATCGTCGCCGGTACGCTCGTCGAATTGTTCATCTGGGGACTTGCGAAACTCAATCGCGAACTCATCCTTCCCCTGCGGGACGACCGTGACACACATCGTCTGTACTTCGCAACCTCCACCGGTTTGGTCAGTGCGGAAACGTTCAAGGTGGACGGCCGTGAGCTTCACACTGGACTCTACTGCGTCCACGCGAAACCGTTTCTCCGCTGGGTGAAGCAGAACGCATCGCGGCTCTGCTCGAGCAAGGATGAGGTGCGTCGTGCTGAAACGCTCGTCAACCACGAGCTCGAAAACGATTACCGAGACGATATCGAGCGAGATCTTGGCCCGGACTTTGAAATGTCCTGCGAACCTGACGGGGATGACCCTCATGGTGTTGATTGGCTTCAGGACGACGAGCTGTTGCCATCACAAGCAGACTGCGGCGGGGAATGGCCAGACTACGATCCACGATGTGGGGTGGACTGGTCTGACGAACGCTGGTAGGGAGACGGCCAGCGAAGCACGTGGACATTGAGCTTGGCCGCCGGACGATCCGGCGGTTTTTTTATTGCGCAAAAACACACCGCACTAGAAATGCTTCCCGCTATTCCGCAAGATTGACGGTGGCCACCTCTCTTGTACACTTGGCTTAGCGGATCATTCTTGTGGAAGATCATCATGTTAAGAGTGTTGCTCATATCGCTGGCAATAGGAATTGTCGTGGGGGGCATTACGGCCATCACCACTGACAGCGCAATCATCGGCACAATGGTTGGCATCGTCGTCGCTATTGTCGCGTCGCCTTTTGTCGGCAGTATTTTCCCCAAACGATAGACAAGCTGCCCGCTTCACCGCCGGCGGTTTTTTTCCAAAGAATGCATAAGACGGTCTTATGGTAATCCATAGGACCGTCTTATGCATTCAAATCAGCCGACAGAGTTCTCCATCTCAAGCTCGATGAGTTTATTCAACTCCACGGCGTACTCAAGCGGAAGGGCTTTGACGATGGGCTCCATAAAGCCGCCGACGATCAGGCGTAGTGCTTCCGATTCGCTATAGCCACGCGACTTAAAATAAAATACTTCTTCCTCCCCTATTTTTCCCACTCGCGCCTCATGTGAGATATTGGAATGACTGTTTTGGTTTTTTATCGACGGATAGGTATTCGAAACAGACTCATCGTCCAGGATCAGCGCATCGCAGGAAACGGATGACTGAGAATTCTCCGCGCTCGGGAGGATGCGCACAAAGCCCCGATAGTTCGACACCCCCCCGCCTTTTGAAACTGACTTCGAGCGAATGATCGAAACCGTATCAGGCGCCATGTGTATTGCCTTGGAACCTGTGTCCTGTACTTGACCCGTATTTGCCATAACAATGCCGAGTGATTCGCTCCGTGCCCCGCGTTCAAGTAAGAGCGATGACGGATAGAGCATCGTTGCACGTGAGCCCATGTTGCCGTTCACCCACTCCACCGTTGCGTCCTCAAAGACAAGCGCCTTTTTGGTGTTCAGGTTATACGTATTCTTGGACCAGTTCTCGACGCTGATATACTTTACACGCGCATTTTTTTTGACCCAAAGCTCGACGCATCCGGCGTGAAGCGAACTCTCGGTATACTGCGGCGCGGAACACCCTTCAATATAGGTAATCTCGGCGCCTTCGTCGGCAATGATAAGCGTGTGCTCAAACTGGGCTGAGCGTGCCTTGTTCATACGGAAATATGCCTGAAGCGGAAGTTCTACCGAAACTCCTTTCGGCACATAAATGAATGTCCCACCGCTCCACACCGCGCCGTGGAGCATGGTGAACTTGTGGTCAGTAATCGGCACACATTTCGTCATGAAATGCTCCTTCACCATCTCGGGATATTTCTCTAGCGCCACATCCATATTCTCGAAAATGACTCCCTTCTTTGCGAGCGACTCCTGAATGCGATGGTAAACAATGCCCGAATCGAATTGTGCACCGACGCCCCCGAGATAATCTCGCTCGGCCTTGGGAATGCCGAGTTTCTCGAACGTCTCGGTAATTTCTCTTGGGAGATCTTTCCAGTCGTCGGTCTCCACCACGTTCGGATCTACATAGTACGACATACCTTCAAGCTTGAGGCCCGAGAGGTCAGGTCCCCAATTGGGCATGGCGGTAGTCCGCCAAAGTGCGAACGCATTCAGGCGCAATTCGAGCATCCACGCAGGCTCTTTTTTAGTAGCAGAAATGTGCCGAACAAGTGCTTCATCCGGTCCAACAACATTCGCTGACGTGGCAGCTTGAGACATCCTTGACAGTATACGGAAATATTGCGTCTTTGCAACAAAACGCGGATGGATCACGAAAACCGATTCACGACTCCCTTGCGTCAGCGCCGAACTTTCGGATCAATTCCTCGCGCATCTCTTTCGCCTTAGGGTCATTGTTGATCGCGATCGCAGCGTCTAGTTTTGCAAGCAAAAAAGGAAGTTCTCCTTTGGAATATAATTCTTCATCGGCCAAAAACTCATCGACTTCGTGAATGAGTTGTTCGGCGACCTTCTCCGGAACTTCACCGGGCTCTTGAGATACTAGCCTCGGTGTGATCTTGGAAAGCGCAATATCGTCGGCTAAGTACTCATCGGCATTCGTCTTGCGAATGTCGTTGGCGGGCCCGTTACGTTCCGGAAATTCTCCCATGTCAGTATAGTAGCATATTTGATCAGGACGCTTACTCTCCCCTCCCCATGCCAAGATTTTTCTTGACCATTGTGACAATCATGCCGATGTCCACGCTGCTCTTTACCAAGTAGTCAAAAGTCTCATGCATCATCGCTTCAGCCACTTTCTTCGTGTCTGACTGGTTTGAAAGAATGATGACCTTTGCCGCCTTTCCCCATGGATCATCGCGCAATTCGATCAAAACGCGCATGCCGTCCTTTTTCGGTAAGACGAGATCAAGAAGGATGAGGTCAGGGTGCTCCTTGAGCGCGAGTGCCAACCCCTCCTCGCCGTCCTCAGCCTGAAACAACACGAAACCATCACGGAGAAGTGTGTCGCGCAGCACGTCTGAGAGCGAGATGTCGTCCTCGATGATCAAAATCTTTTTTGCCGTCTTCTTCGGGGGCGTTTGTGCTTGAGGCGCCTTTTGTGTCTTCATGGTTTCATTTTACCAGCGAACGATGAGAAAGGTCAACTTCGCCCAACATCCTGTCTCTTCTGGAGCCCTCTCCCGCCTGTCGTACAACAAGGGTCGAGTGCAAGAACTTCCTTTGCTATATCCCGTAGCAGATCTCAGCCGCTAAAGTGTCTACTGCTTCGTCAACCCACGGATCATTCAAAGAACATTTTACGGCTATTCTCCTCGAGCTCACTACGGGGTATACTGTGGAAAATGCAGATAGTTTCCGCTGAAAAACACCGGCGTTCGGTGGCCAAATCACTTAGCTATCGCGTATTGAGTATTAGCGTTGACTGGCTCGTTGTATATTTCTTCACACGCAACGCTGCGCTTTCTGTGGGCATCGTCATCCTGGTAGACGGATATAGTACGATTCTCTATTACCTTCACGAACGCGTGTGGGCACACGTTCATTGGGGGCGAGATCAAAAGACGCCCCAACCATAAATCCGCAACTGTGGAACGACAGAAAAACCCCCTGGACGGGGGTTCGTTACTTCTTAAGCTGCTGATTCTTTTTCGCAAGCTCTTTGATCAAGCCGTCGATGCCCAAACGTTCAACCTCACTTGCGAACGAATCACGGTAGGTGGCGATAAGGCTCACACCGTCAATGGTGATGTCGTAGGCCATCCACCCGGTCGGCGTTTTTTCCATAGTGATGCCGATAGCAATCGTTCCGGCGCTTGGACGCCTTATCGAAAGCCGCACCAGCGAGTCGGTGCCCCCCCTCCTCATGCGTGGCGATTTGTAGTCAATAGTGTTTCCCTGACTCCACAGGAGTGTCCCGGAATACACATGGAGAAGGAGCGCACGAAACTCTTGCACGAGTAGCTTCCGTTCCTCTGTCGTTGCTTTGCGCCAGTGCACACCCATTGCGAGCCGCGTCATATGCTCAAAGTCGAAATGTGGAGCAACTTTCACCTCAATGAGCGCGATAAGCTTCTTTCGGTCTTCTT
>Ga0209542_10010623_pt1 | contig 16556 bp, 16 predicted proteins | sample RifCSPhighO2_01_FD_184028 | JGI IMG/M metagenome (GOLD analysis project Ga0209542, IMG submission 184028) | Soil microbial communities from Rifle, Colorado - Rifle CSP2_plank highO2_0.1 (SPAdes) (version 2) | ecosystem: Environmental > Terrestrial > Deep subsurface > Rock core/Sediment ...
CGCCAGGCTTCGAAGGCGCCGTCGTGGTCCTCTGCCGCCCATCCGGGCAGTTGCGGCAGCTCGACCACCCGCGGCGGCTCAGGCGGCGGGGAGGGCCGGGGCGCCGGCGCGGGAAGCGGGGGATAGCCCGGCGGAATCGGCCCGTGCTCGTACGGCGTGGCGCAGGCGGCCACCGCCAGGGCCGCAAAAGCAGCCGCGACAACCCCCCAGCGCATGCGGAACTCAGGCCTCGGCGGCGTCGACGTGGACCAGGGTCCAGTTGGGATCGCGGCTCTTCAGGCGGCGCTCGAACGTCCACAGCTCGGCGGTGCGGCGGTCGTCGACGCCTTCGCCTTCCGGACCCTTGGTGCGGCTGCGGAACTCCGCCAGGAAGCGCACGGTCACCTGCGCCAGGTCGCCTTGGACAACTTGCGCCTTCTCCAGGTCCGCCCGGGGCGGATGGAAGAACTCGACCGTTTCGCTGCGGCCCTCGGCGGCACGCTGGTCGATCACGGCCTCGAAGCTGGAAAGCACCCCCGGCGCCAGCAGGTTGCCCAGCGTCGCCTTGTCGCCCTCGGCGAACGCCTTAACGATCATCTCGTAGGCGCCCTTCGCCCCGGCCAGGAAATGGCCCATGTCGAAGGACGGGTCCTTGGCCTTGATGGCGGCCAGGCCGGTCAGTTCGACGCCGTCGTCGATGGGGTCGGCCAGCCGCTCGGGCGGGCGCACCGGGCCGGTCGCGGCTTCCACCGCCGGACGGTCCTCCCGACCCGCCGGCCCAGCACCGAATAGAGCTGGTACAGCACGATGACGGCGAGGCCGGCGAAAATGATCAGTTCCAGGACTTGCAACGCAGGGCTTTCGGAGGTGGCTGGGCTTCAGGGACCTTATACGCTCAATACCTCAATATAGTCCGCAGGAACGCCCGCGTCAGGGGCGGCGTTGCATCACCCTGGGCGCCATGATAGCCGCTCGGCCCTAACGAGCGCGATCCTCGCGTTCCGCGTGAAGAGAAATTCCGTCCGATCATGAGCGAAATCGACCTCGGCGCCGGCGCGCCTCCGGCCCAGGGCGGCGAGCCCGGCATCCGCATCCTGGCCCAGTTCATCCGCGACCTCTCGTTCGAGAACCCGCGTGCGCCCGACGCCCTGCGTCCCAGCCAGGACCAGCCGCAGATCGATCTCAACGTCGAGATGAACGCCCGTGGCCGCGAAGACGGCCTGTTCGAGGTGGACCTGAAGCTGTCGGCCCGCGCCGGCCGCACCGACGGCGCCCTGTTCCACGTCGAGCTGCTCTACGGCGGCGTTTTCCAGATCGGCGGCGTGCCGGCCGAGGAGATGGAGCCGGTGCTGCTGATCGAGTGCCCGCGCTACCTCTTCCCCTTCGCCCGCCGGATCATCGCCGAGGTCAGCTCCGAAGGCGGCTTCCCGCCCTTCCTGCTGGATCCCATCGACTTCGCCGGCGTCTACGCGGCGCGCAAGGCCCAGGGCGAGCCCCAGGTCGGCCACGCTTAAGACCTTCGGAAGGGGACGGCGGCCTTAGAGCCCGAACCGTCCCCAGAGGTCCTCGCCCTTCACCTTTTCGCGAATGAACGAGGCGTGGAGGGCCCGCTCTTCTTCGGTGGAGCGGGGGGCCAGCGGCCGGGGCCGGGCGCCGTATTCGTTGCGGCTGGCCACCGCCACGGCGTTGACCATGGTCACGCTCGACAGCTCCAGGCGCCGCTCGCGGCCGCCCTTCAGCTCCAGATAGACCGCCGCCAGCAGCTTGGCGTCGATCAAGGCGCCGTGCTTCTCGCGCTCGCTGAGCGAGACCTTGAAGCGCTTGCAGAGCGCGTCCAGCGAGTTGTGCATGCCGGGGAACCGCTGCTTGGCCAAGGCCAGGGTGTCGATCCAGCGGTGTTCGGGCAGGTGGTCGCGGCGGCAGTTCGCCAGTTCCCAGTTGATGAAGCCGCGGTCGAAAGCGGCGTTGTGGGCGATCAGCGGCGCATCGCCCACGAAATCGAGGAAGGCGTCCACGACCTCGGGATGTTCGAACCGGGGCTTGCCGCGCAGGAACGCCGCCGACAGGCCGTGCACCTTCTCGGCCTCGGCCGGCATGTCGCGGCAGGGGTCGATATAGACGTGGAAGCTGCGGCCGGTGGGCACGAAGCTCTCGATCTCCAGCGCCGCCAGTTCCACCAGCCGGTCGCCGGTGGCGGGGTCGAACCCGGTGGTTTCAGTGTCGAGGACGATCTCGCGGGCCATGCCCCTTGATGGCCCGGTTCGCGCTGGAATTTCAACTGCGAAGCAGCCGGCGCGACAGATCACCGCCAAGAGGCCAAGGACGCGAACGGGCCGAGCCCGCCCTTGGTGAACTTGGCGTCTTGGCGGTCGTCCTAAGGCGCTTTCGCGTTCCGGAGATCGGCCACGATGGCCGCCACCTGCTCGCGGGCCGCCTCCAGGCCACGGCCGGTGTCGACGACGTAGTGGGCGCGAGCGCGCTTCTCGGCGTCGGCCATCTGCTGGGCCAGGATGGCGTCCAGGCGCTCCGGGGTCATGCCGGGGCGGGCCAGCACCCGCTCGCGCTGCATTTCGGGCGGCGCCGAGACGACCACCACCGCCTCCACATTGGCGTCGCCGCCGGTCTCGTACAGCAGGGGCACGTCCAGCACGACCATGTCGGCGCCCTGTTCCTCGGCCGCCTTGAAGAACCCCACCCGGTCGCGGCCCACCAGCGGGTGGACGATGGCGTTGAGGCGCTTCAGTTCGTCCGGCTGGCCCAGGACCCGCTTGCGCAGTTCTTCCCGGTCGACCCGGCCGTCCTTCACCACACCGGGAAACGCCTCGCCCACCGGCTCCACGGCGGCCCCGCCCTGATCGTAGAGATCGTGCACCGCCGCGTCGGCGTCGTAGACCGGGATGCCCAGGTCGCGGAACATCGCCGCGGTGGTCGACTTGCCCATGCCGATGGACCCGGTCAGGCCGATAATCCTCATCCGTTCAAAACCTTAAGGGCCAAGCCCCGCACGTCCACGCCCGGCGGCGGCGCGCCGAACAGGGCCTCGAACGAGGGCTCGGCCTGGCGGACCAGCATCTCCAGTCCATCGACCGTGCGGCGTCCCAGGGCCTGGGCCTGGGCGAGGAAGGGCGTGACCAGCGGCTTGTAGAACATGTCCATGACCACCGCGCCCGGGGGCGTCGCCTCCAGCGGTACGTCCAGCCCCTGGCCCGGCGACATGCCGGCCGCGGTGGCGTTGATCACCGCGATCGCCCCCGCGAAGGCCTCGCCGGCGTCCGCCAGCGCGCCTGCGACCACCTTCGGGCCGAGGTCCGACGCCAGGTCCTGCGCCTTGGAAACCGTGCGGTTCAAGACGCGCACCTCCGGCGTGCCGGCCAGCAGCAGGGCCGCGGCCGCCCCCCGCGCCGCGCCGCCCGCGCCCAGCACCACCACCGGCCCGGCCGCCGGGTCGAAGCCCTTAGACTGCGCCGCGAACGCCCCCAGGAGGCCGATCCCGTCGGTATTGTCGGCCCGGATCCGGCCGTCGGTCTCGAACACCAGCAGGTTCGCCGCTCCGGCCAGCCGGGCCCGGGCGCTGGCCTCATCGGCCGCGGCGAGGGCCTGCTCCTTGAACGGCACGGTCACGTTGACGCCGCGGATCGCCCCGCCGCCGCGCTGGCCCTCCACGAAGGCCGCGAAGACCTCCGGTCGGGGGGCGAAGGCGACATAGACCCCGTCGATCCCCGCCGCCTCGAGCCAGGCGTTGTGCAGGATCGGCGAGAGGGAGTGGGCGATGGGCTGGCCCACCACCCCCGCCACCACGGTGCGGGCGCTGATCATGCCGTCAGCTCGCCATGTCGCCGCAGCAGGTCCATCAGGCCCATCAGCGGCAGGCCCAGGATGGCGAAATAGTCACCCTCGATCTTCGAGAACAGCTGGGCCCCCGGCCCCTCCAACCGATAGCAGCCCACCGAGCCGAGGGCGTGCGGCCCCTCTGCCGCCAGGTATTCCTCCAGGAAGGCGTCGGAGAAGTCGCGCATGGTCAGCTGCGCCGTCACCAGCTCGCGCCAGATCGGGGCGCCGTCCTTGGCCACCACCACGGCCGAGTGCAGCTTGTGCGTCTTGCCGCGCAGCAGGGTCAGCCGTTCCCGGGCCGCCGCAATGTCGTCGGCCTTGTCGTAAAGCACGCCCTCCAGGTCCAGGGTTTGGTCGGAGCCGATGACCAGCCCCGGACGGGCGCGGGAGACGCGGATCGCCTTCAGCTCAGCCAGGGCGTCGGCGATCTCGCGCGGCCCGTGGCCCTCGGCCAGCAGCGAAGCCTTGGCCGAGTCCTCGTCGACGCCGGCCACGGTCGCCTCGTAGACCACGCCGGCCCCGTCCAGGACGGCGCGGCGGGCGGCGCTCTTGGACGCCAGGATCACCGTCATCCCAGCACCTCGACCTGGCCGTGCCCGCGGGACAGCAGGTTCAGCACCGCCGCGGCCGTCTCCTCCACCGACCGCCGCGTGACGTCGATGGTGGGGAAGCCATGGCGCTCGTACAGCCGGCGCGCCGCGATGATCTCGTCGCGCACCGCGTCCTGGTCGATGTAGGTCGACTCCCGGTTCTCGTTCAGGCTGAGCAGCCGGTTGCGGCGGATCTGGATCAGCCGGTCTGGCGAGATCAGCAGGCCGACGATCAGGGTGTTGTTCAGCTGGAACAGCTTCTCCGGCAGAGGCCGGCCCGGCACCAGCGGCACGTTCGCCGCCCGCACGCCCCGGTGGGCCAGGTAGATGCAGGTCGGCGTCTTCGAGGTCCGCGAGACGCCCAGCAGCACCACGTCCGCCTGGTCCAGGTCCTGCCCGCCCTGACCGTCGTCGTGGCCGATGGCGTAGTTCAGGGCGTCCATCCGATTGAAATAGTCGTTGTCCAGCCGCAGGTGCGCGCCCACCCGCGAGGTGGTGGCAGCTCCCAGGTAGCGCTGCATGGCGCTGACCAGCGGGTCCAGGGCCGGCAGACACGGCATGTCCATCCGCCGGCAGCCTTCTTCCAGCGCCTCGCGCAGCTTCTCGTCGACGATGGTGTGCAGGACGATGCCCGGCGCCTCCTCGATGTCGCCCAGCGCCCGGTCCAGTTGCCGCTGCGAGCGGACCAGGGCGTAGATGTGCTCGATGGGCAGGACGTTCTCGAAGCGCGCGCACACCGCGCGCGCCATGGCGTTCAGCGTCTCCCCCGTGGAGTCCGACACCAGGTGGACGTGGAAGTAGGTCGCGAGTCTGGGCGGCGGCGAGTTCGGCAAGGGCGCTCCGAAAATATGCCTGGGGACGGAAGCTGTGGATTCACTCTTAGCGAAGCTGGACGGCGATGGGGATAGATCGTCGCCAAATCCGGTGCGGAGGGCGCCCCGGGGGAACACGAGGACGGAAAGGGCCGTTAACCATCTCTTAACCCCCAGGCCTGGCCGCCGGGGCGCCGTTTGCCGGGCGCGGGTGGGGGCAAGTCGGGATCCCGCGCGGCGCCCGCTGTTCTCCCCCCAATCGTTACCGAATTCTTAATGCGCCGCAGAGGGAGCCTAGGCCGGTTCCCCGCGATTCACAGGGCCTCACAGGGTGTGCCGCCAGCCGGGGACAGGGTGGGGACGACCGGGGGATTGTCAAAGGATCGTCAAGGTTTTCCCCGCTGCCGACAGGCCCTACTTCCCCCGCTCCAATCCTTTTCAAGACTCTTTCTATTTGAAGGGAAGAAGGGCTGGGCGGGTCGCACTTGAGCGTTCGGTAAGGGCAGGCTTTAAGTCCCCCATGACGACCGAGACCCCCCGCCTCCTGCGCGTGCTCGCCGGAGAGACCCTGGACCGCCCGCCGGTGTGGTTCATGCGCCAGGCCGGACGGTCGCTGCCCGAGTACCGGGAGCTGCGCAGCCGCGCGCCCGACTTCATCGCCTTCTGCTTCGACCCCGAGATGGCGGCCGAGGCGACGATGCAGCCCATGCGGCGCTTCCCCATGGACGCCGCCATCGTCTTCGCCGACATCCTGCTGATCCCGCTGGCCCTCGGCCAGGATGTCTGGTTCGAGGCCGGGGAGGGGCCCCGGCTGGGCCCACTGCCGCCGATCGGGGCGCTGCAAGACGCCATCGAGGGCTCCACCGCAAAGCTCGCCAACATCGGCGAGACGCTCAGCCGGGTGCGCGCCGAGCTGGAGCCCGAGCGGGCGCTGATCGGGTTCGCCGGCGCCCCCTGGACGGTGGCCACATACATGCTGGAGGGCCGGGGCTCCCAGCGCGAGGCCGCCCGCACCTACGCCTACCGCCATCCGGACGAGTTGGACGCCCTGCTCGACGTGCTGGTGGAGGCTACGGCCCGCTACCTCGTGATGCAGGCCAAGGCCGGCGCCCAGGCGCTGAAGCTGTTCGAGAGCTGGGCCGATAACCTGGCCGAGGACGTCTTCGAACGCATCGTCATCGGCCCGCACCGGCGGATCGTGGAGAAGGTCCGCGCCGCCGGGGTCGACACGCCGTTCATCGGCTTCCCCCGCAGCGCCGGCGCCCTGGTGGAGCGCTACGCCGCCGAGGTTCCGGTCCAGGCGGTCGCCCTCGACACCCAGGCCAGCGCCGCCCTGGGCCGCCGGATCCAGGCGGGCGGCCAGGCCATCCAGGGCGCCCTCGACAACCTCCTGCTGCTCGCCGGCGGACCGGCGCTGGACGCCCGGGTGGACACCCTGTTGCAGCAGTGGGGCGAGGGCCCCTACATCTTCAACCTCGGCCACGGCGTCATGCCCGCTACGCCCGTGGAACACATCGCCCGGGTGGTGGAGCGCGTCACCGGCAAGCCCGCCAAGGCCATGGCGGCGGCATGAGCAAGCTGGCCGTCGTCCTTTTCAACCTGGGCGGGCCGGACAGCCTGGACGCCGTCCGGCCGTTCCTGTTCAACCTGTTCCGCGACCCGGCGATCATCCAGCTGCCGGCCGTGGCGCGCTATCCGCTGGCGGCGCTGATCTCCACCACCCGCACCAAGACCGCCCAGGCCAACTACGCCATCATGGGCGGCCGCTCGCCGCTGCTGCCCGAGACCGAGGCGCAAGCCGTGATGCTCGATGCAGCGCTGAAGCAGCAGGGTCACGAAGCGCGCGTCTTCATCGCCATGCGCTACTGGAAGCCGTTCGCCGACCAGACAGCCAAGGAGGTCGAGGCCTACGCGCCGGACGAGATCGTCCTGCTGCCGCTCTACCCCCAGTATTCGACCACCACCTCGGGCTCCTCGCTCAAGGACTGGGCGCGGGCCTACAAGGGGCCGGGGCGGGTGCGGACGGTCTGCTGCTATCCGACCTCCCAAGGCTTGGCGCAGGCCCATGCCGCCGAGATCCGCCGCGTCTGGGACGCCTGGGTCCGGCCGGAGCTGAAGGCCGACCCATCGCAGGTGCGGCTCCTATTCTCGGCCCACGGCCTGCCGCAGCAGGTGGTGGACGGGGGCGATCCCTACGAGGCGCAGGTCGAGGCCACGGCCGCGGCGGTGGCGGCCCTCCTGCCCGAATTCACCGACTGGCAGGTCTGCTACCAGAGCCGGGTCGGCCGGCTGAAATGGCTGGAGCCCTCCACCACGGACGCGCTCCACCAAGTGGCCAAGGATCGCAAGGGCGCCATCGTCTGCCCGATCGCCTTCGTCTCCGAGCATGTGGAGACCCTGGTCGAGCTCGATACCGAATACGGCGAGCTGGCCGACCACCTGAAGATCTACCCCTACCTGCGGGCCCGCACGCCCGGGGTCGGGGCGCCGTTCATCGGCGAGTTGGCCCGGGCGGTGACAGAGGCCCTGCCGCGCGAGGGGATCGCCCCGCACGGCCCGTGGACCTGCCCCACGGGCCTTGGCAAGTGCGCCTGCCGGGGAGACAAGGCGGCATGAACTGGTTCGACCTGCTTCGCGGCCTGCACATCATCGCGGTGATCGCCTGGATGGCGGGGATGATGTACCTGCCCCGCCTGTTCGCCTACCACACCGAGACGGCGCCGCCGGCCAGCGAGTTCGACGCGCACTTCCAGGTCTGGGAGCGCAAGCTCTTGAAGATCATCATCAATCCGTCGATGAGCCTGACCTGGATCTTGGGCGTCAGCCTGATCCTCTGGCACGTCTACGCCGCCAAGGAGGGATGGAGCTTCCTCCTGCAGCCGTGGATGATGGTGAAGCTGGCGGCGGTGATCTTCCTCTCCGCTTGGCACGGCTTCCTCGCCGGCTCGTACAAGAAGTTCGTGGCCGGCCAGCGCCCGAAGTCCGCGAAGTTCTGGCGCGCCACCAACGAGCTCCCGTTCCTCGCCGCCGTCGTGGCCGTGCTGGCCGTCACCCTTCAGTTCTGGGCGCGATAGCCTATCTATAAATTGCTCCCCCTTGGGGGAGCTGTCGGCAAGGCCGACTGAGGGGGCTTCCACTCAGAACGTTCGATTTTGAGCTGAAGCCCCTTCGGCGCTTCGCCTCTCCCGAAGGGGAGGAACACTTGACCCGCCCCCTCGGACGTGGTTCCCCTCAGCAACGCGTCGGCCTCCGGCGCGCCCCGCCTTTTTCCGGCTCCACGCACCGCGTGTCGCAGCCGGCTCCCAGACGAAGTTGAACATCGGCGCTTCCCGGCGCCCACAGACTAACCCGCCCGCACCCGGACTCCGTCCGGTGGCGCGCGAATTCCAAAGTGAAATCAATGCAAGACGAACCCAACAACGACATTCCCGAGACCGAGGTCGAAACCCTCGGCGAGACCCTCGAGCCCCAGCTGGCCGCCGAAGCCGCTGCTGAGGACGCCGCCGGCGAGCCCGAGAACGACGAGCCCAGCGAGGCCTCCAAGGCCATCGCCGCCATGGGGCTCACCCGCATGAGCCTGCAGGAGCTGAAGGACAAGTCGCCCGCCGACCTCCTGGCCTTCGCCGAGCAGCTGGAGATTGAATCCGCGAACTCCATGCGCAAGCAGGACATGATGTTCGCGATCCTGAAGGTGCTGGCCGAAGAGGGCGTCGCCATCTCCGGCTCGGGCACCCTGGAAGTGGTGCAGGACGGCTTCGGCTTCCTGCGCTCGCCGGAAGCCAACTACCTGCCGGGCCCCGACGACATCTATGTCAGCCCCTCCCAGATCCGGAAGTTCGGCCTGCGCACCGGCGACACGGTCGACGGCGAGGTCCGCGCGCCGCGCGAGGGCGAGCGCTACTTCGCCCTGGTGAAGGTGGACCTGACCAACTTCGAAAGCCCCGACGCGGTGCGTCACAAGGTGCTGTTCGACAACCTGACGCCGCTCTATCCGGACCAGCGGTTCAAGATGGAGATCGACGATCCGACCCTGAAGGACCGCTCCGGCCGGGTCATCGACATCGTCGCGCCGCTGGGCAAGGGCCAGCGCTGCCTGATCACCGCCCCGCCGCGGGTCGGCAAGACGGTGATGCTGCAGAACATCGCCAAGTCGATCGAGACCAACCACCCCGAGTGCTATCTCATCGTGCTGCTGATCGACGAGCGGCCGGAAGAAGTGACGGACATGCAGCGGACCGTGAAGGGCGAGGTCATCTCCTCCACCTTCGACGAGCCCGCCACCCGCCACGTCCAGGTCGCCGAGATGGTGATCGAAAAGGCCAAGCGCCTGGTCGAGCACAAGCGGGACGTCGTGATCCTGCTGGACTCGGTCACCCGCCTCGGCCGCGCCTACAACACTGTGGTCCCGTCCTCGGGCAAGGTGCTGACCGGCGGTGTCGACGCCAACGCCCTGCAGCGCCCCAAGCGCTTCTTCGGCGCGGCGCGGAACATCGAGGAGGGCGGCTCGCTGACGATCATCGCCACGGCCCTGATCGACACCGGCTCGCGGATGGACGAAGTCATCTTCGAAGAGTTCAAGGGCACCGGTAACTCGGAAATCGTCCTGGACCGCAAGGTCGCGGACAAGCGCATCTATCCGGCCATCGACGTGCTGAAGTCCGGCACCCGGAAGGAAGAGCTGATCACCGAAAAGACCAACCTGCAGAAGACCTACATCCTGCGGCGGATCCTGAACCCCATGGGCGCCCAGGACGCGATCGAGTTCCTGCTCGACAAGCTGCGGCAGTCGAAGAACAACGACGACTTCTTCCAGTCGATGAACACCTGACCGCCGGTCGGGCCATCGCGGACCGGATTGGGGCTCCCGGCGACGGGGGCCCTTTTTCGTGAGCGAACGACGGTGTTTCGTGCGCGGAAAAACCCAATTGATTCAAGGGTCGGCCGGGCAAATCGGCCCTGTGGCGAAATTGGAGCGCAAAGGCGTAGGGTTGCCCGTTTCCCTGCGCGAGAGCGGCGCCAATCGAGGCGTGTACCGGCGCGCCTTCCCACCCGCGGTAGCACCACGGCCATACCGGTATTACGAGCTTCACTGTTTCACGTGAAACACAGCGGCGCTATTCCTCCCCCCTGGGGGAGGGGGACCACGAAGTGGGGGGGTCACCCCCACCGCCTCGCGCGCCCACCGTCTCGCCCCTCCGGTCCAATCCGCCTCCCCCGCTTCCGCAGGGGAGGAGTGATGCCCACCCGCGCGCCTCCCCCGTGCAACAGGGGAGGTGGTGGCAAAGCCGACGGAGGGGGCGTCAGCCGCTCACGGAATCAGCAAGCTCGCCCCGACCGTCGCCCGGCCCTCCAGCGCCTCGTGCGCCTGCCGCGCCTCGGCCAACCCAAACGTCTGGCCGATCTCGATCTTCACCTGGCCCGACCGGATCACGTCGAACAGGGCGGCGGCCGACGCCTCCAGCTCCTCGGTGGTGACGATGTAGTCGAACAGCGTCGGCCGGGTCAGGTACAGCGACCCGCCCTGGGCCAGCCGCGCCGGCGGGAAGGGCGGAACCGGACCCGAGGCGTTGCCGAAGCTGACGAACAGGCCCCGGCGCGCCAGGCTGGCGAGGGTGCCCTCGAAAGTGTCCTTGCCCACCGAGTCATAGGCCACCGGCACGCCCTTGCCGCCGGTGATCCGCCGGACCTCGGCGGCGACATCCTGCTCGCGATAGAGGATCACATGATCGGCGCCCAGCTGCCGGGCCTTGGCGGCCTTGGCCTCGGATCCCACGGTGGCGATCACCTCGGCGCCCAGGGCCTTCAGCCACTGGGTCATGATCTGGCCCACGCCGCCCACGGCCGCATGCACCAGCACCGTCTCGCCGGCCTTCACCGGATAGGTCCGGCGGATGAAGGCCTCGGTGGTCATGCCCTTCAGGAGCACGGCCGCCGCGGTCCGGGCGTCGATGTCGTCCGGCAGCTTCACCAGCCGGTCCGCCGCCACGACATTCGCCTCGGCATAGGCGCCGAAGCCGCCGGAGTAGGCGACCCGGTCCCCGACCTTAACGCGCGTAACGCCCTCACCGACCGCATCCACCACGCCCGCCGCTTCGCCGCCCGGAATGCAGGGCAGCTTCACCGGGTAGAGGCCCGTGCGGTGGTAGGTGTCGATGAAGTTGATCCCGATGGCCTCGTGGCGCACCCGCGCCTGGCCGGGTTTCGGCTCAGGGGTGTCGACGTCCACGACCTCCAGGACCTCGGGGCCGCCGGTCTTTTCGAAGCGAATCGCGCGCATCAGCCGATCGTCCGCTGGAAGAACTGCAGGGTGCGGCCGCCTGCCAGCTTGGCGTCGGCCTCGTCGTAGTGCTCCCCGCCCACCCGGGCGAAGGCGTGGTCGCGGCCGGGATAGGTGTGGATCTCGATCTGCGGATGGTCCTTCAGCGCCTGCAGGATGACGGCCTGGGCCTCCTTGGGCACGAATTGGTCCTCTTCGGCGATGTGGAGAAGGAGGGGGCGGGTCAACTTCTCGGCCTCGGCCACCCGGCTCTCCAGGCCCACGCCGTAGTAGGAGACGGCGGCGTCCACGTCGGTGCGGGTGGCGGTGAGGAAGGCGAGCTGGCCGCCCAGGCAGAAGCCCACGGCGCCCACCTTGCCGTCGCAGCCGGCGTCGGCGCGGATGGTCTTGATGGTGGCCTGGATGTCCTTCACGCCCTGGTCGACGTCGAAGGCGTTGAAGAGTTCGAAGGCCCGCTTCCACTCGGCTTCGGACTGGTCGGTGATGTCGATGTCGGGCTCGATCCGCCAGAAGAGGTCGGGGCAGACGGCCAGGTAGCCCTGGGCCGCGAGGCCGTCGGTGATGTCGCGCATCACCTGGTTCACGCCGAAGATCTCCTGGATCACAACGACCGCCGGAGCCTTCGCCGCGGCCGGCCGGGCCACGTAGGCCGAAAACGCGCCGTCCGGCGTTGTGATGCTGATGCGTTCGCCCATGTTTCGTCCTCGTTCGTTACTGCGTCGGCAGCGGGTACTAGCGCACATCCGCGGCTCACGGCCATATGGTCGCCGAGCATAGAGAGGGCCAGACGTCATGAAGATGACCATCGAGGTGGATTGCACCCCGGAGGAAGCCCGGCGGTTCATGGGCCTGCCGGACGTGAGCGCGCTGAACGACCATCTGGTCAGCGAGATGAGCAAGCGCGTCGACGCCAACATCAACATGCTCAACCCGGAGGAGTTCATGAAGAACTGGATGACCTTCGGGACCGGGGCCCAGGAACAGTTCCGCAAGTTCATGGAAGCCGCGACGACCCGGAAATGACCGATACGATCTACGCGCCGGCCACGGCTGCGGGCCGTGCGGCGGTGGCGGTGGTGCGGGTCTCGGGGCCGTGGACCCGCGCGGCGGTGAGGGCGCTCGCCGGCGCTGTCCCCCCGCCGCGACGGGCGAGCCTGAAGACCCTGCGCAATGCGGACGGGGAGGCGATCGACCAGGCCCTGGTGCTCTTTTTCGCCGGCCCGGAGAGCTACACCGGCGAGGACGCGGCGGAGTTTCACGTGCACGGCGGGACGGCGGTGGTGGGCGCCGTGATCGAAGCGCTGCGGACCCTGGACCTGCGGCTGGCCGAACCCGGGGAGTTCACCCGCCGGGCCTTCGAGCACGGGAAGCTCGACCTGGCCCAGGCGGAGGGCGTGGCCGACCTCATCGACGCCGAGACCGAGGCCCAGCGCCGCCAGGCCCTGGAACAGCTCGGCGGGCGGCTGTCGGACGTCCAGGCGCGCTGGACCGAGGCGCTGCTGGAGGCTCTCGCCATGCTGGAGGCCGCCGTCGACTTTCCGGACGAGGAGGTGCCCCAGGACGTCGCCGCCCGCGCGCGGCCTGTGCTGGAACACCTGGTCGCCGAGCTGGAGATCGCGGCGGCCGACGCGGAGCGGGGCGAGCGGATTCGCGAGCGATGCAATCTTGAGTTCGATTTGGAGGAGTTTGAGGTTGCGGTGTGGTTGCACAATATTGATCGCGTGCATCCGTATTGCAGGTGGATCGCGATTTCGGAGGAACTTGGCGAGAGCTTTAAAGAAGCCTTCGAACGTAATGTAAGAGCATTCTTTTTAGAAGGACACCCATTTTCCGCATACTCGAAAGAGCGCATCATAGACGCGGTTGTGCAACATTCAAAAAAAGATGATGAGCCCGGTGATTCGCATCTGCTTACCGCATTGCGCATTGCAGACAAGCTTGATCGGCTCAATCCAGTCGGTTTCCTAAGCGCAGTAGTCGGCAGCGGCGTCGATCTACCGATCTATGATCCGAGTCATCCTTTCGGAGAAGGTATCACTGTGGAGAAGTATATGAAGTCAGTATATGACAGCTTCTTTCGGCTCCTTGAGTGGGTGCCAATGCTGCCATCTGACAACGCACGTTCTCTCATTGTGAAGGAGGATTTGCGCGCCTGCATCAACCTCATTCGAGCGGTGGGCAAGCAGTTGGCTCGAGAGCATAACGTGCCTGATGTTATTGAAGGCAACATCAAAAAGGCGCTCGGACCGCATTATGCATTCTATGCATGCGAGTGATTGTCGATACATCCCGGGTGTAAAACCCCGGGATTTTTTCATAAGCCGCATATCGGGTATACTGGCATCCATGGCAGTTTCGTATGGACCGGCGTTTTTCGACGAAATGGATGAGCCAAACCTTTCTTCCGCGCGGGTGGCAACGCCGCGCGTTATGGAATTCGTGCGCCCCAAGAGCGTCGTGGATATCGGTTGCGGCCGGGGGCTGTGGCTCAAGGCGTTTACGGAACAAGGCATCAAAGATGTCGCTGGGTATGACGGCGATTATGTGGAGCGTGACAAGCTCGCATTCCCGCAAGAGCATTTTCATAGCGCTGATTTGGAAAAGCCGATTGTGGTCGGCCGAACGTTTGAACTTGCGGTGTGTTTGGAGGTCGGCGAGCATCTGTTCGATTCCGCCGCCGACACGTTGGTTGAGACACTTACGCGCGCGGCACCCGTTGTTCTCTTTTCGGCTGCGATTCCTCTCCAGGGTGGCTCTCGACACATCAACGAACAATGGCCCGAATATTGGGAGAAAAAGTTTGCCACGCATGGATACGTACCTATTGATGCACTGCGGCGGCATCTTTGGGGCGATTCTCGCGTGTCGTTTTTCTACCAACAAAACGTTTTGTTCTATGTGCGGAAAGATGCGCTTTCGCGCTACCCGAAATTGGAAGAAGAAATCCGTTCCGGTCACGACAAAGCGCTTTCGTTGATACATCCCAAGCTTTTTACTTACTATGCTGAACGATGGCAGATGGTGGTTCCATTTTTGAGCATACTGCCGCCGAGCGTGCTGCACTTCGGCAGACGTGTACTGAAACTCATGCCTGTTGGACATATAATCCGGTATTTCATCTCTGGTGGCACGGCCGCGGCGACGCATTTCGTCTTTCTGTACCTGTTGGTGCACTTCGGTGGGCTCCACTATCTGCTCGCCTCCGCTCTCGCACTGGGCACCGCAATTATCGTGAGTTTCTCGCTCCATAAATTTTTTACGTTCCGTGTGCATGACCTCGCGCGTACGCATATCCAATTCGGACTCTATCTCGGCGTTGTGGGGATGGATCTCGGGATAAACCTCGGCCTCATGTGGTTCTCGGTCGAGATACTCGGCATTCCGTATCTTGCCGCCGCTCTCATCGCGAGTGTGGCCATCGCGGCGGTTAATTTCTTCGCCTACTGGTTCATTGTGTTTAAAAAACACTAGCGTTGGTCAACTCGGAAATCGCGGAAGTGATATTCGCCTGGAGTCGTTACAGTGAGATTGAAATTCGACACTCTGCCCGACAGCGCATAGGCTGGAATCTCGTTCAGGTCAACGGAACAGACATAGCGCCGTTCGGATGTGGTGGCGGTTTTTGTGTACTGATCGATGCGGATATATGCGCGGGTGCCGGTTGCATTGAAATCGTTCTTGAAAGCAAGATCAATGAAAATCTTTTCAGGCGCATCTTCCGCATGGAGGTCGAAATACAATGTATGCGCGAGCGCTGGATCGAGAGAACCAGCGAGGCGAACCGGTGTATTGGTGATTGCGGGCACGTCGTTCTTGCCAAAAGTTTTCGTGTTGCAATGCTCCCCCACCTCGCCGTTAGCGAGATACCACTCACGCAGACGGTCATCGCTTTTGAGCGCTGTGATAAAGGCGGGCGATGTTGAAGCGAGGTACGGCCCTTGATTGAAGGACAGCCACTCCACATTCCGTACACCGATAAAGGAAGAGAACGCAGAGAGTTCGGGCAATTGGTGGAAGCCGCCATTCAGAAAGAGCGCGCCCAGTGATGGCACTGCGAGTGGCATAGATGCAGAGCTGGAGAGTTCGTTCAAGGCCGGCGTGAGTGTGTCCCGTAGGTGAGCAGTGAAAGATTGGTTGAATGTCGTGTCGTCACGATACTGCTCTTTATAGAAAGAAAAGAGATGTTGTGCAACGAGCACGAGCACCAGGAATGCAATCGTGAGGGCAGTGCGTGCGCGTCGTTTTTCCTCCGAGGCCGCGCTCCGTATCCATTCATGCGCAAAGACAGCGAGAGCAAGTGTGAGAAAGAAGAGCGGGAAGAGCAGATTTTGGTCGCGATAGAATGCGGCGGGGTTTGAGCTGGGACGAGCGATTGCGACCAAGAGCGAAGTGCCGAGCGTGAGGAGCGTAAAGTACGGCACCAATATGCGCGCACCCACGGTGCCTTTGCGCAGGGCATACATGATGAAGATGACGAACGCGCAAAAGAGCAAGAACATACCGATGTGCCACGGCATGATAAGGGCGGCGAGTCGTGGTTGACTCACAATGAGGCCGAGACGCGGTGCAAATAGAGATAGAAGCGTGCCCGCGGTGAGTACGTTGTAGAGCTCACGTATGGTATCAAACGACAACGGCAGGCGGTTGAAACCGTAGAAAGATTCTGGGGTGTAGTGCGGTAGCATCACTAGGTACACAGCATACGAGAGCGTGATTCCAGCCGCCGCCACGAGCTCCCACACATGTGTTCGCAGTAGCGCGCGGATATCCCAGGTCGAAACGCGAAGACGGTGGAAAGTGCACACAAAGAGCGCATAGGCGATAGGTGTCCACACGCCGCCACTTTCCAGGAAAATCGCCATAGCGAGTAGCGTGAGCGATAGTATTAGGTATGCGTATGTAAAACGGAGTGATTGCTTTGCCTGTACAAAAAATATGAGTGAGAGGATGAATAGCGCGAGCACTTGGAAGTAGGGCGCGATGGCATAAAAGCCGTAGAGTTGGTGGCTTACGATGGTGGTACTCGCAAACGTGCCGAGAAGAACAAAAAGCGTGCTCGGATCGAAC
>Ga0209542_10010624_pt1 | contig 16555 bp, 18 predicted proteins | sample RifCSPhighO2_01_FD_184028 | JGI IMG/M metagenome (GOLD analysis project Ga0209542, IMG submission 184028) | Soil microbial communities from Rifle, Colorado - Rifle CSP2_plank highO2_0.1 (SPAdes) (version 2) | ecosystem: Environmental > Terrestrial > Deep subsurface > Rock core/Sediment ...
ACCTCCCTACTCTAATGACCCAAGATCAGATTCGTCCAATTGCTGAAGCAGTCAAAGCTGAGCTCGGAGTAACAGACAAATCAAAGCTCGGGCAACTGGTTGGAGCTGTGATGAAGAAACTCCAAGGTCAAGCTGATGGAGGCGACGTGAAGGCGGTGGTAGAAAGTCTTTTCTAACATTGTAGAAATGAAATCTAAAAAGCCCGGCGCCTGTGGCGCCGGGCTTTTAGTTGACACTCCACCCTCTCGGTATATAGTAGCCACAGCAATTTTGCACAAACCCCAATGCTCTTTGGAGGCCTCAATGAGAGTTACCAACAGGACACACTTCAAGGTCATCGCCTTTGGTTATCACGTCGAACATGGCTACGGTGAAGATGTGGAAATACTTCCTCACCAGACCAAACAAGTGAACGGTCCATATCTGGGTGAAATGGATGGCGGCGACTGTTATGTCGTCATACGTGGCAAACTCATCTGCCATACCGAACCAGATGATGGTGAAAGGTTCCAAATTAAAGCTGGCAAGCCAATTCGCCTCCTCATGAAAAAATACGGCATCAACGTTCGTCACCATGAAGACCCGGTCGATGCGCAAATCCTTTCATGGAGGACTGATCTCCAAGCCTGACCCGCACAGTCAAGCCACTACACACAACCCCACGCATTCGTGCGCTGGGGTTGAATTATTTTTTAGATTTAAAAAAACTTTTGATTTTAAATATTAGCCTCTGTGAGATCGGTCCAAATTCCCCAATCTGCTTTGCATCTTCGATTCTATACTCCCCCACCTTTGTCCGGCGTAAATCAGACATCACTGCTGGGTACTGTAGGCGACGACCCACTTCTTCAGCTAGCGAGCGAATGTATGTACCACTTCCCACTTTGAACCGGACTTTCATTTCTAAACGTGGTCCGCTTTCAGTTTCTATTTCTTTAATTTCCAAAAGTTCAGTCTCGTAGACCTTCATCATCCGAAGCGGCACGTCTTCTACCACCTCTCCTTTCTCGGCTGCTTTGCGGGCGCGTTTATACATCGGAACGCCATCCTTCTTGATAGCGCTATAGGCCGAGACTGGTAGCTCTATCTCCCCTTCCATAGCTCTAAGTGCCTCTAGAACAGCTTCTTTACTGACATCACCAGCATATGGGCGCTCAGCCAGTATTTCCCCTTCCATGTCCCCGGTAGAGCGCTGTTCGCCAAGCAGTATTGAAGCTACGTATTCTTTATCCAGTCCAACTAGCGGAGTCAATTTCTTAGTTCCTTTCTCTACCCCAATCAACATCAGTCCGGAAGCCAAAGGGTCAAGCGTGCCCGCATGACCCATCTTGCGCACGCCAGTCAAGCGCCGCAATCGGCGAATAACCGTAAAGGAACTAATTCCTTTCGGTTTATCAATTAGAAGTAATTCGGGTAAGACAGACATAACCCAAGTATTAATTTTAGAGTACCAACATTCCTGGGTTAACCACGAGGATAGTTCCCAAAATGAGCATCAAGACTCCACCAATAATTAGTGAGAGCTGAGCGTACTTGCCGCCATGAGACTCAAGGCGTGAGAAGCCCCAGATAGCGAGACCAAATACTACGAGGTCATCAAACATGTAACCGAGAGTGTACACCAGGATGTACCACTGACGCTGCACAAAATCTAGTCCGTTTAATTCAAGAATCTTGGTGTACGCCTGAGGGATACCAATTGAACAGGCAAACTCAATGATGTTAACCGAGAACGCAATCACTAAGATAGCGACAATTGAAGTAATCGTAATTGGTGAGTCAATAATTTGTTTGAACTTATTAATAGTTCGAGACTGCGTATCAAGATCAGTAATGTCACACACGAGTGCGGCGTCTTTGTTTTTGTGCCATCGCCAGATAAAGAAAGTTCCTCCACCAAGAGCCAAGAAGCCAACGAGCGGCGTCACGATTTGATCAAGCGCAACGAAGTCCCAAGTCTTGTACCAAACGTTCAAGATGAGGTTGTACATGATGGCCTCAGCCAACATAAAGACAGTGGCCAAAAATACCATCTTCTTCTTACTACCCGCTTGCGAAAGTAATACCAAGAAAGTGATAAGGACCCACATCGCGCATGGATTAAAACCATCAATAACGCCAAGGACTACTGAGAGTGAGAACAATGAGAACGAACGCAAATCAACGATGCCAAAGTACGGCAATTCAAACACAAACTGACTTGTTACGTCTCCCTCTTCACACGATATTTCTGTACATGAACCACCTTTCTCTACATCTTGAGCTGGTGCTAATTCAATATGTTGTTCAACAGTGCGAATTGATGAGTCCTCAGCTCGCAAAAGTGCAGCCTTGATTGATTTTCCAGTTGTCTCTGGTCCATTAAATCCGAGGAACACTGACTCACCCACCACCGTAATTGGCGTCACTTTGCTTAGTCCGTGCTTGGCAGACACTAAATCATAGAGACGAACAGCTTCGTCACTTTCACGTAGGTTTAAGTACACGTACGGCAAATCTTCCTCTGCCAGCCAAGCAAACTGTTGCTTACAAAAACCGCAATCATCCCGACCAAACATATATATGACCGCCTCAGTTGGAGCTGGAGTCATCGGTACCTCCTCTGCGCTGGTCGAACCAAATGGGGTAAAAGCAGCAAATAAAAACACCCCGAGGGCAATCCACGCAAAAGACAATAATTTCATAGATGCCCAGTATATCAAAAAAGCCTCTTTCCTACACCACTAGTACCCGTTTAGCTAACCGTCCAAAGTACGAAGTCTCAGTATAGGCATGTTGTGACACCACTGCCCCAAACTTCTTTTCAATCATACGAAGCTCGGCCTCTTCCGCCAGGTAGTTAGGTAACACCTTTTCTACCTCTGCCCAGAAGTTTGGTCCGTGATTAAGTTCCTTGAGATGACACAGTTCGTGCACAATTACGTAATCACAAAGGTGAGCTGGCAAGAAAATTAATCGGTAGTTAAAGTTCAGGTTCCCGAGAGACGAACAACTACCCCAACGCCGTCGCTGGTTACGAATAGCCACCCGCTTGTACACAACACCACATAGTGGCGCAAAGTGCGCCAAACGCTCATGAATAAGAAGCCGTGCTGCGGCTTGATGATTCTTAAAGTGTGCGGTTGCAGGCGACTTTTTTACCAGTCGCTTTTTGGTACGCCGCAGTAGTTTCTTCCACATGCGGCCTATAGTACCATGAGTAACTTTTAGGCAACAAAAAAACCGGGCGACCAAAGGTCGCCCGGTTTTTATTAGAGCTGTCCAGAAACCTCCAGATACTAGGCGCAACTAAACGAAAACATGAAACGTATTTGTATACGGTGAATGTTTGAGTGAAGGAAGCAACAAAGTAAAAACATCCGCTCCGCTGAACCTGGTGTTTTTTCTAGCAGCAGAACCGTCCACCGACGGTACATGTTTAACGTCGCTATTCGCGACAAACTAGTAGCTGAGAGTTTGTGGGCAGGCTCTTAGTTCAACTCGTCGATACCTGCGTACGCAGACAACTTTGCCTTTACAGCTTCGTCATACGCATCTTGGTATTCTTCGTCTTCAAAGAAAGCTTTAGCATCTACGAGCTCTTCTTCGGCTCGAGCCAAATCTTCTTCTGCCGCCTCAACAACATCATCAGCTTCGTCTTCATCGATAGCGTCCTCAATGTCTTCTACTAGGTCATCGATTGCATCTTCAGCAGTATCAATCATGTCCTCAGCATTTTCCATCAATTCTTCATTCGCATCCTCATCCTCATCCTCATCTTCATCTTCGTCTTCGTCCTCATCTTCGTCATCATCGTCATCATTTTTGCAGAATACACCTGCTCCCTTCTTGTCATCGCAATCAAGGAAATACTTTCCGTCATCACCCTTCTTGAATCGCTCCATAAGCTTCTTGTCGATTCCTGGTGCTCGAAGGAGTCCTGGGGCCACCTTACCGCCGTTTTCCTTGAAGTACTCAAGCATGAGAGCCTTTGTCTCGGCATCTACTTCTCCTGTCTCAGTAAGACCATGTCGCTTCTGGAAAGCCTTCACTGCGTCCTTAGTCAGTGGACCGTAGAAGCCACTAACTAGACCTTTTGGATAAATTGTTGGATCTGTTGCCAAGAGCTCTTGAATCTTCTTCACATCTTCATCAGACACACCTTCACGTAGACCATCCTTTAGTTCAGCACGCACTTCTTGTACTTCACCTCGAAGTGACATTAGTTGCTTTTGTAAATCCTCAACTTGCTTCATCAAACTCTGTAGGAGTGTGAGCAAACTTGATACATCAGAAGTTGCTGTTGTACTAGTTGTCTCCGCACGTACCGCCGCTGGCGATACCGCTACTGTAGCCAAAGCCACAAACATCATTCCGGCAATTAATCGCTTCATAAATATTAAATTAGGTATTAAGAATAGTAACAAGTTAGGGTAATCCACTAACCCCTAAATTATACCGTAAGCCTTAGCCTAAAAGACCACTTCTTCCTGTCTATCGCTGTTGGTTTCGTAAAGAGCGCGAGCTAGACGTATAAGCATGTAGTCATACTTCTCTTTGGTGGCTTCAAATAACGGTTTTAGCTTTTCAGCGCCATGTTCATCAATCGCTTTAAAGATGGCGGACTTGGCGGACTTGCTCCAGCCTGGTTCCTTCGAGGCCAAGGCCTCAAGCTCAACCTTAGTCAGTTCACCATTCTCAACCATGGTCTCGATGTGGGTCAGGATAGTAGCTGGGGTAAATTCACGCGCCTTGGCGACTGCGGCGATACTACCAAGTTCAATCAATAATCGTTTAGTCTCAGCGTAAGTATTCACCTTCTCCATACGCTGTTGTGGAGTCTTGGCTTTGGCGACCGCCTCATCAGTTGGTAGTGAGCCGCCACTCGCGATGACAAACTGTGTATGCAAAGTTTCCAGTTCATCCGCTTCCATTTCCATAAATGTCTCCTCCGCGGCATCAGACTCCGCCATAAAGCGGGCATCTTGTGCGATGATTTTTGGATCTACCATGAGTGCGTTCGCATTCATCCCCAGCACCTTCAGTCCAGCTAGTGAACGCACACGTGAAAGCGCTACGTATCCTTGTCCATACACAAATGACTTTGAGAGATCTACCTCCGCTGCATCAAGAGACATTCCCTGACTCTTATGCACAGTAATAGCCCAAGCCAAACGAAGTGGTAGCTGCTCGATAGACGCGAGTATCTTTCCTTCCTCTGCCACTTCCCAAGACACTGGCTCAATAGTTATACGACGTTTGTCTGCTGTCTCAATAATTGGATTCCCAGCATACGAATCAAACCCGACCACTCGTGCGAGCGTGCCGTTTACATATCCCGCCTCAAAGTTGTTTTTGGTACACATCACCATGGCGTCTTCCTTCAAGTGCAGCATCGCTGGCGAGAGGCAGTTACGCATCAGTGACTCCTGCATAATCTTATTGCCACGCGCCGCCATCTTGTATGACTTCACTGGCGTCTTTAGTTCGCCGAGCTTGGTAGCGTTTACCGCGTCCACATCCGCATTGTGTGTATACAGCCGAGTTGGCTCGATATCTTCATAATCAATAGACGTCTGCTCATTGAGTAACGTGTAGTGATCTTCCTCAATCTCGCCGCGACGAATTGAACTGAGTAGACTTAAGAGTAGTTCATCTTCCTGACGGAATTGTTCAGTGATGTAGCAGACCAGTGGCCGAGTATTCTCCCAGGCTCGTGATTCAAATGCGTAGCGCATCATCTCACCCTGCCTAGCAATTGGTGGCAACTGAAAGAAGTCCCCCACACACACCACCTGCATACCGCCAAAAGCTTCAGTAGACTGCCGAATAGTCCTGCAGATGATGTCTACCATATCGAGCAACTTCCCATCGAGCATCGAGATTTCATCTATTATAAGTACGTTAGTTTTTTTGATTCGCTTTACTAGTTTCTCCTTGGTAGCAATTTGATCTAGCTCATAAGCATTAAGAGAGTCTCTTGTACCCACTCCACTCCAGGAGTGAATAGTTAGTCCGCCGATGTGTGTCGCTGCGATACCAGTAGAAGCTGTGACCGCAGCTCGTAGTCCCGCCGCTTCTAGCCACGCAATGTACTGATTGATGACATACGTCTTACCCGAACCAGGCTCACCAGTTAGAAATACATTTGCTCCAGTTTTCAAAATCGATAGCGCAGTCTCTTGTGTCATAGTTGGGAATAAGCGTACCATATTTTGTGATGGATGCGGTAAAATAAAGTTATGAAAAATAGTTCTTCAACTTCTCTTGCTATAACGAACCTGGACACCAAGCGTAAAGCTCCTACTATCAAGACAGCCAAGGTTACTGTGACCAAAAAACCAGCCAAAAAGGCTGTAGTTGCTCACGTTCACACCGACTCTCATACCCACACTCCAGCCAAACCCAAGAAAACGGCCAAAAAGGCCGTAGCTGGTCCAGACATGCGACCAAAAGGCCCAATGCCGATAATTAAGCGTAATCCGCTCGGTCACCTTCTGATTGAGAAGATGCTTCGTGAAGCCGGCTTCCGTGGTGGCGTTTCTAGTGACAAGCGAGTCCTCGAGAAATACAGTACTGATGAAAGTATTTTTTCAATTCGTCCCCAAGTAGTAATCCAACCTCGCAATCGCCAAGACGTTGAAATTGCGGCCACTGTCATTGCACGTGAGACCAAACGCTTCAGTTCCCTTTCTCTTACCCCACGCGCCGCTGGCACCGGACTCTCTGGTGGATCACTCACTGACTCCATAGTCGTAGACGTCTGTGCTCACTTACACAAAATCGGCGAAGTAATTGAGAAGCGAGACACGATTACCTTTACCTGTGAACCAGGTGCAATGTGGCGAGATGTGGAGAAGAAACTCAAGCGCCATGGCGCCTACCTACCGCCATACACTTCATCAAAAGACATCTGCAGTATCGGCGGCTCAATCGGCAACAACGCCGCTGGCCCAGACTCTCTCCGCTATGGTCACTGTGCTGACTGGGTAGATTCACTCGATGTCGTACTCTGTGATGGACACACCTATACCGTGAAGCCCCTCACCTACCGCGAGTTTAAATCTCTAGTAAAAGAAAAGGACGTGTACGCTCGTATCACTCGTGAGATTTTTGCTTTGATTGAAAAGAACGAAAAAGAAATTAAGTCCGCCAAGCCAAAGACTCAGAAGAACACCGCTGGATATTCACTCTGGAATGTACTTCCAGAAGGTGTGGCAGCATTCAAGAAAGGTAAAGGTAAATTTGACCTCACTCGCCTCATCTCTGGTAGCCAAGGGACAATTGGTATCATCACCAACATCACTATGCGTGCCTTGAAGATTCAAGAAGATACTACCCTCCTCGTGGTACCTATCTTCGACCTCCAAGAAGCCGCCAAGGTCGTCATGGATGCTCTCAAGTACAACCCAATTAACATCGAGCTCTTCGATGGTCTTTCTTTTGACCTCGCCCTCAAGAATCCCGACTTCTTCAAGAAGCGTCTGTCTGGCGTGGACTACTACCGCACCATGCTCAATATGTACTCAACCTTCCACATCCGTTACGGCCGCAAGACACCAGAGTTCACTGTTCTCATCACCCTAGACAAAGAGACTATTGCTAAGACTCCAAAGGCAGACATCATCAAAGCCATCAGTACCCAAAAGACCCGGGCGCGAGTGGTCACCAGCAAAATTGAAGCTGAGATGCTGTGGCAAGTTCGTCGCGCTAGTTTCACTCTCTCTAAATTCCAAGATCCAAATCGCCGTCCCGCCGCTTTCCTAGAGGACATGACCGTACCACCAGAGCAGCTTTCTAAGTTCTTCATGGAGATTAAGAAGCTACTCAAAGAATTCAACGTCACGGCAGCGGTGCATGGGCATGGCGGCAATGGTCACTTCCACTTCTATCCCCTACTCGACTTCACCAACAAGACTACCCCGATGCTGATTGAGAAAATGTCTGAGAAGTTTTTCGCTACCGCCATCAAGTTCAAGGGCAACATTTGCGGCGAGCACAACGACGGCATCATCCGTACCCCACATTTGAACAAACTGTTCAGCAAGCGCATGCTCGAGATTTTCAAAGAAGCTGAAGCCATCTTTGACCCAGACGACATCTTCAACCCCGGCAAAAAGGTAAATCCACGGTTTGATATCAAAGAATCAATGCGAACGACGAACTAAATACAAAGAGACCTTGATTGTTTAATCAAGGTCTCTTTGCTATATTACGAAAGTACCAATCAAGTAAGAATGCGTTCGCTTCAGCTCTTGTACGACCCTCCTTTGGGTTTACCTACAGTCAACGGTGCGCAGCAGGCTGCGCACCAGCACAAAACTGAGATGGAGTTTGATTGTCCGGCAGGTAGATTAATAGGTTATAGCTTCCTCTAATCGAGAAACCGGCTAGGTACCGATGTCAAAAAGGCGCAAGGCGGGTACGGCAAGCAATTGCAAGGTCGCCATAATACGTACCAGGGGCGAGACCGCAGTCTCGCCCCTTTTATAATTGTGAATAAGAATCCCCCGCGAAGCCATTGGCTTGCGGGGGTTTTATTTTGGATTTGCGTCCTTGCTTCAGCTGGTCAAGAAGAGCAAAGCACCACCTGGATTCCAGAGACTGTTCGTGGTTTCAATCGTCGCATCAAGATAAAGTCCTGACTGATTCGCTCTCATACTGAATTGATGTGGTGTCCCCACTTCATCTTCAATTGGAACGCTAGACGACCCTATGTACTCGAACCCAGTTTCGACCAACTGCTCCTTTGTGAGATCCATAAAAAGTAATGGCAACATACCCGCCGGTGGAACTCGGTACCCGTATTCTATATCAGCATTCTTACGCAAGGACTTCATCCTGCGATCCAAGAGATATTCGGTCTCTCTGACTGGCATAAGCACAACTTCATAGGGGACCGCTAAGGCACGTAATTGCGGCAGTTTGTTAAAGCTGTTCGCTGTATTTGACAACAAGCACGAGCGGGCCTTGCTTGTGACGATGTGACCATCCCGACCTCCGTTTTCTACCACCCACTCGCCCGTGGGGTGGTCGCAGCCGCCACTCATTTTGAACACAATGTGACCATGTCTGTTGCGACTAAACCACGAAAGACCATCAGGCAGATTTGACGAAGAAAAGAGCGCTCGTTCCAAAACATGAGCCAAGTTTGCTGGCGGCATACCAATCAATGATTGCCGTTGCTCTTTGGACATGTTGGGAGCAACCAGTGCCATCGCTTTCGCAACCGAGCCGACCAGCTCGCAGCACTGCTTCAAACCTTCAACGGTCGAGACATTCCCGTTCATGGGCATTTCTCCTTACTTGCCAGTGGGCCTAACCAGAAATTCTGGGTTTGCCGTAGCCGAAAATCCCTAATGACTTAGGCACTTTCGGCTACGGCAGACAGGGTTTAAAATGAGCTTCTGACAGAACGCTACCACTAAATTGGGATTTGTCAAAATCTGTGATTTGGACCCCTTACTCACCCGTGGTTAACCCCCTTCACTTATTAGGTTTTTTCTGCTATAAATATGCGCACTTGATTGCCGTACCTTGCTGGGTCCGTCAATGGAGTACGGCCCTATCGTCAGTGGTTACTGGAATAAAAATCGTGTAGATTTTTATCTGGTCAGAGCGAAGCGATGAATTGCCGATGCGAGCTTGTGAGCAAGGCAATAAGAGGGTTTTCATCATGAAAACCGAGCGTCAAAGCAAGCACAAAACGCAGAGTTACCACACAAATATATTGGCCCTATCGTCTAGTGGTTAGGACACAAGGTTTTCATCCTTGAAGCCGGAGTTCGATTCTCCGTAGGGTCACAACGCACAATACAAAAGCCACCAGATTCTAATCTGGTGGCTTTTGTATTAGTAAGCAAACTGCTTTGCTTACGTGTGCGTTGTGAGGTCGGAGACATGTTTTGGCTATTACTATGGCCAAAACAGTCGAGACGGGGTCGAGAACACTTAGTAGATTTGGAGTCGGAGACGAACAGATATACTTAGTGATTCGTGACACAAATGCAGAACTGAGCAGAGCGAAGACCTTATTTCGAAATCGCAAAATTACAACATGGGTTTTAGGATTTTTTGTCCCTCTCCCCTTATTCATGAATGTTGTTGACGACAATAACACACGACACTAGAAAAAAACAATAAAAGTGGTATTATCACTGTAAGAGTTATGTCAAAAACATACAAAAACCCACCTCTCCTTGAGGCTGTTTGTGAGTTTCGTTTTGCTGTGGAGGGAGATTTGTCTACTGATAATGTCAGTGCTTTTCATTCTGCAATACAAGCTTCTTTTCCAAAACAAAAAAAAGGAAAGATGAATAAGCTTGAGTTTCATATTGATGCAGAAAAAACACCAGAGGAAAACAAAAAGAACATCAGTCAGGATTATTATGAGTTTGAACAATACTTTTCTGAAGACGAGAAGTGTTCTGTGCAACTAGATGGGGGTCGAGTTTCAATCCATAGAATTAAACCGTATACTTCGTGGGCTGATTTCTTACCTCTTATACAACTTGTTCATAACGCATACACTACCTACTTTCAACCAACCGGAGTGGTAAGAATAGGTATTCGCTATATAAACGAAATCATTTTACCTTCATCTGATTTCAATTTTTCTGAATACTTCGCACTTCAAGCATCTGTTCCTTCACTCGACGCTAACAGTCGTCAATCTATATTTCTTGGAGCACTCTACGAACAAAATGATGGACGTGATGCAATAAAAGTACAATTAGCTGATAAGCAACAAAATAACCCTGACATAAAAGCGTTTATTCTTGATTTAGACTATTTTTTAACGAAAGCCGTTATTCCCCTTACGAGTCTCGACCAATGGCTTGGAGAGGCCCATACTAATCTTGAGACAGTATTTGAGGGAATGTTAACTGAAAAGGCCAAAGCTCTTTTTGATGCATAAAATACTATGACAACACTTGCAATGGATAATTACACAAACTACTTTCAGCTGGAGAGCCTCCAGACCCCTTCGGCGTACGAACGTGTTTGGAACAGGTCGCTGACAAGTATCTTTGCACCAAGTAGCAAATCTCTTTCAACACGCATTGATACAGCACTTTCAGTCTTGCAATCTAGAGATGTGGTCATAAGTGACAGACTTTTGCTTGAAGAGTATCTTGCAAACAACTTGGGTATTGTCACCCATCTTTATGATGTACCTAGTAAAGTTGCAGAGTATTTTAATACAAGCGAGATAGAAATCGGAATGTTTGGTGACCCTGACACAGGAGACGTTCCTGAAATGTACTTTGAGGTACTGACCTCATTGTCTCCAGAAGAAGCGACTCAACAATTGAGTTCATTGAATCGGGAGTGGGTACTTTCCTCAATGGATGATGATTTGGTAAAAATCAATTTTACTCTCAAGTTTGCATAGCATATGGCATTTGATTGGAATGGTTATCTATCACTTGCAAAAGAACTTCAGACAGAGACTGACGGTCAAATTACAAGTACAGAAATTGAAGCAAAGCAAAGGTCTGGAGTAAGTAGGGCTTACTACAGTGTCTATCACTTGGCAGAGGACTACGCAATTACACATTTTGGGTATACACCCACAAAAAAAGGTGGCGGCAATCAATTTCATGCAGATTTGAGAGAGGAGTATAGAAAAAGGTTTGGGAATGTTGACCATCAGGAGATAAGACAGATACTATTCAGATTACACAAGGCAAGAAAAGATTGTGATTATGAACGTGATGTAAATAACCTACCTTCACTTTTGCAGAGTACAATTATTGATGCTGACAAAATTGTGGCGGTACTAGCTAACTAAAATCAATGACTAGAGTGATCAAGATTTTAAAATAATATGTCAATAAAAGATAAGGGTGCTTTAGGAATATTATTTTTTATTGGACTTTTCTTTGTCGGTATTACTTACCTACAAGGAACAATGCCCTGGGGTCTTCTAATTCCACTTTCAGCGCTAGGTATATTATTCTCCATAATTTACACAGTCATAGCGATGCGAAACGAGGAGAAAAACAAAATCAAGTCCCCTTCCGGTACTGATACTACGAACTAATTGGTTCCAATTCTGTCCCATCTGGGTCACAGCGACAAAACAAAAACACACCGAGCTTTAGCTTGGTGTGTTTTTGTTTTAGTAAGCAACTAATGTTGCTTACGTGTCGCTGTGACGGCCGGAAGGTTGCCGTTAGGCGACTGAGGCGGGGTCGAGAACACTTAGTAGATTTGGTGCAGAGCGAACAAATATACTTAGTGATTCGTGACCACAAAAGCTTGAAAAACGTCAAAATGAGCGTATTCTCTATATATTTAATCTAAGTATCTATGTGGAATAAAATTAAAGATTTTACTAACGACGTTTTAGGGAAAAAACACGAAGCAGTTGAATCGCTGAGCGAGGCACTGAAGGAACGTTCGATATCTCCATTCTATGGTTACTTTTTAATTTCATGGTTGCTTATTAATTGGGACTATATATACACGGCTCTACTGGTAGACCAAAACTTAATTTTTACTAAACGGAACTTACTAAGAATTGATTACCTACTGCAAGAGATATTACCTCCCTATCATAGTTGGATTTGGTTGTTAAACTTTATTATTTTTCCATTTATCCTTACTTGTATTGTTTTTTGGGTAATGCCATTCATTACTAAAATATTTTATCGTCAACACCTGATAAATATAAATCGTTTTGAAAAAATTAGGCTTGAAGCAATTAAGAAAAATGCAGTTGAAAAAACTGAAGTTATTAAAGAAAAAGTTAAAATGGCAGAAGAAGCAAAACGGGCTGAATCAGTAAATCCAGAAATTAACTGGGAAATTGAATTTGATAAATTCAAACAAACAGATTTATATAAGAAGTTTAACCAAATTTCTGACTCCTTTTATAAATATGACGGTCAGTTATCTAGATTGGACTTTGAAGTTGATACAGACATACTGATATATTCCGACTCCCATGGACTTATAAATCTTTCTGAAAATCAGTATGGCACTAAGATACTATCCCCCACAGAGAAAGGGCGTTACTATTTCAGAAAATTTATCGAGGACCCATCTTCAGTAAAGACTAATAACGCATACTTACAAAATGGTCAAATTAACCCTGAAGAAATTCCATTTTAGTATTTTAATTTGATTTGTCTAAACTTTGAATTGCAAAGAAAATTTGCTGCAAAAACCAATTTAAATTAATAAGGGTATGAGTTTGGTGCAGCTTCTAGGATTACAAACGTTTTATTTTTAATATCGTAATTTAGCGAAACTGAGACCGTTATCTTCCTAGTATCGTTTCCGTACATCTCATCATAGAGAGGATTGTAAGATACATGACTTATGAATGATGGTTCCTCGTATACATTCCGAACCAAACTAGAATTATCATTCTTATCCCTTTTTGTTGCATTGACCTCCAAGTTAATATCTATTTGAAAGCTACCATCTAGCAATTCAGATATATTGTTTATAGACATATTCGAGAAACCATAACCAGTGTATTTACTCCAAAAATCTTTACTTGTATTACCGAACGAGATCCCTTCACCCATAGAGTAAAATCTGTTTTGAACCATTTCACTCATAAGTGTCGGTCTAATCCGGCTTGCTTGCCTGCCTGCGTAAACATTGAACTTGAGCATTAGCTCATCTATCTTTCTTTTAATATCTGACTCAATCTCAACGTTTCTTTCTTTAAGTTCCAACTGCAACTTGTATTTATTGTCTAGATGCTCTTTTATGTCTTGCGGGGAATCAATAATTAAAAGCTTTGCTTTTGAAACCACCTCAAACTCTTTACTTAACTTAACCAAATTAAAATCCTCTTTGTTTTTGGTACAAAGTAAATAATCTGTTTTTGGATTTAGTTTTGCGTCTTCAAGAACAGAAAGCCAAAGTAACGTATCCTTGAAGCCTTTGTCACTTTGTGTAAATGGATGTGTTTTTTCGTATGCTCTTTTAAGTAATGCGTCCTGGTCTAATTTAGGAACAACGATAGTCTCCACATTTTTATCGGTCAGATACTTTTTAGTACGTTCTTTAAGTGAGCTTCTCACTTCCGGCATCATTTTTGGAAACTCTATTTCAATCCCAACATCTCTTAGTTCAACTGAGGCTTTCTTAGTATTTTCAATAAGATTATAAATCGTTTCTAATTGCTGTGTCAGTCTTTCTTCTATAACTACTTCAGGAACGCAAATGATTATGTCTTCTTTATTATGTTTATCGACGAAATCAATGATATTTTCAAGATTTGAATTAAAAACATCACCGATTTTACTTGGGTGGTTTTTCCAAAGAAAATTTGAATCAAATACTATTTTCGACTTCATTTGCATGAAGTATATCAAAAAATTTTACTATATGTATAAGTAAGGTTACGTTTATATTTTCAGGTTTATTTGTACTTAACTTTAAAAAACCTATCTCCCCACCGCCCTCCTTCCCGCCACTTCAGCTATTGCATCTGCAACCTTGTCTAGCTGCGAATCTATAATATGGTTTGGGAAATGTAGCGTGTCATAACCTCCTTCGTTTGAGAAATAGTCTCGCTCCAAATAACGCGAGATTGTGTCTGGGTTTGTATAGTGATCATCACCGTCCACCTCAATATATAAACCAGCTCCTTCTATAGAAATATCTATATGCTTATGACTGTCCCATTTCTCAATTTCTGCGTCCACTCCCCTCTGAACCAAAGCTGAATGCAGTACACGAGCCTGGTTTGATATACCGTTAGTTTTCATGTTTTTATGATAACATCTTGTATATACTAAATATTAACTATGTCAGTAAAAATCACTTATTTCGTGCACGGCACGACCACCGATAATCTAAACCACGTTTCGTCGGGATGGAATGATGTAGAGCTCTCAGATTTAGGTGTTCAGCAGTCAAAAGACTTGGCGCCACAGACAGAAGATAAACATTTTGATGTGGTTTTTTGTTCTGACTTGAAACGTGCTGTCACATCTGCAGAAATAGCCTGGGGTGACAAATACCAAATCATACAAGACGCCCGCTTACGCGAATGCAACTATGGCGACCTCAATGGAGAATCTTCAGACATCGTTGAACCACTACAGGAACAATCAATCACTACACCGATGCCAAATGGTGAGAGTTATGAAATGGTGAAGGCGCGCATTGAAAGCTTTTTGGCAGATCTAAAGCGCGACCATGACGGCAAGCACATCGCTATTGTCGCTCACAAAGCTCCGCAGCTTGCACTAGATGTGATTTTGAAAAACATGACCTGGGAAGATGCTTTTGCCACAGACTGGCGCAAGACCAAATCATGGCAACCTGGCTGGGACTATACTGTTTCTTAACTCCTCTCCCTTACTTGCTATACTTAAACCATGAACTTCGAAAACCCTTCAGAAAACATCCCTTTCCCACAGATTGCAGCCGAGCTGCAAACAATGGCTACTGTGGACCAAGATATGCGTGAACGCAGCCAGACCGAAGGTTATTGGGACGAGACGGTCGACACAACGCATACAGCCCGCATGAAAGAAATTGTGGCGGAGATTGGCTGGCCAACTATTTCTAAAGTTGGCAAGACAGCCTCTGATAAAGCTTGGTTACTTATCCAGCACGCTGATCATGATGTAGCCTTTCAAATGCAATGCCTTGAGCTCATGAAGGCCGCCCCAGCTACCGAGGTTGATCCAACCAATATCGCCTTTCTCGAAGACAGAGTACTAGTAAACCAGGGCAAGGAACAAATATACGGAACACAATTTACTGAAGTAGACGGCAAGTATATTCCTCAACCAATTGAAGATGAAGAAAACGTGGATGCAAGACGAGCGGAGGTAGGTATGGAGCCACTCAGTGAATACGCAAAACTGTTTAAATCATAAAACTATGTCACACTCCCCAAACATCCAACTCGTCCTAGACATCCTCAAAAACGAAGCAGACGGCGACGTGGCGGCTGCTCTAACTAAAATGACAACCAACTACTCCATGACGTGGATGTATCAAGGCAAAGATGATGAACTCTTCCCTACTACCGGTATGGATGTAAAAGCGGAACTTGATGAGGTCTACCCTATCAAAGGTCGTGAATACGACATCCGAAATATTACAGAAGGAGAAAATGTAGTTATGCTTGAAGTAATTGAAAGTTACCCTGACCCAGACACTGGGCAAATGTACCGCACCCCACAAGTAATCGTCCTTGAGTTTGAAGACGGCAAAATAAAAACTGGTCGCCACTACTGCGACCCAAGACTATCCCACCTTGAGCTATCTAAGGAGCAAATCAACACTGCGCTCCGCGACACTGATACCAAACACCTGATTTCATAATTACGATACATACGAAAGACCTATGTGACATAATATGATAATAAAAATTAATTTTATATATGCCTAACAAGTTAATACCAAGACTATTAATAATCACAATTCTTTTGGATATCGTATTAACTGCACATGCAGTTTTTGAGATAAAACGTTATCTAGCCTTACCAGATCCTGGTGGTTTCAACGAGCTAGCTGTTCTACTTGTCTCTCCTCTGTACATACTTTCTTTTATTATTCTTTTGGTACTTTCAATACAAACAGTTTTTACCCT
>Ga0209542_10010626_pt1 | contig 16553 bp, 15 predicted proteins | sample RifCSPhighO2_01_FD_184028 | JGI IMG/M metagenome (GOLD analysis project Ga0209542, IMG submission 184028) | Soil microbial communities from Rifle, Colorado - Rifle CSP2_plank highO2_0.1 (SPAdes) (version 2) | ecosystem: Environmental > Terrestrial > Deep subsurface > Rock core/Sediment ...
CGATTTTTTTCAGCAGATATTATGAGGCCATAATCGCCGCGCTTTTTATCGAGCTGTTATACGGATCGCCTCCCGTGTGGAACTTTGTGCCCTTTCCGATCACTCTGTCAATGATAATTTTTTACGTCCTCTCAAGCGTTCTAAAAAAGAACCTTATCTTCTATCCGCGGGATATGTAATTTTTGACCAATTCTGTATCCTAAAATATCCCTTCATCTCCGAGGATATTTCTACCCCCATACATTTATAGCTCACGATCGTGAGCTATAAATGTATGGGGGAGTTTTTCCGGTTTTTTAGAGGGTTTGGTGTTTTCCGCGAATTCCGCGCGTGCCCCGTAGTGAGCTTTGCTCTACTACTGGGGTCAAGTCAGCGGCATTCCGCGGGCGCGGCAACGCCATTTGACTATTTTACGCCCTTATGCTAATGTTCCAGCCAGAACAGTATCCAACGAAAGCACACTCAAAAAAACGCTCGGAATCGAGCGCAAACACAGAAAGGGCGCACACGTAAATGAAACCTCAACAAATGACGACCTCCCCGCGCAGAGCGCGGGAGATCATGAAGGACAGAGTACTGGGAGCAAAAGATGTAAAACAGGTGTTTGGTGTCAAAATGGAAGAACCGCCCATCCCTACCCCCGAAACCATTCTGGAACATCTCGGCAATGAAGGACGGCTCGTTCTTTACACCGACAGGTGGAGCAACCGAAAACCGATGACCCCGCTCTCCATAGTGGAGAAGTTCGAGAACAAGAAAGCCGACGGCACGAAGATCCTGTGTGTTTTCAATCCAGACGACTGGAAACGAGGCGAGGACTTCTTCATCAAGGAACCCCCCTCCCTTAAATGGCGTTTGGTCGGAGACGAACCCCTGCCGGGCAGTACAAGCAGGAACTACCTGCGACAGACCCTTCGGCTCGGTGATTACTTGGTGGGGTTGTACGATCGGGAACACTCCATGCCTCCCGCCATCGCCGCCATGGTTAAAGGAGCGAAGAAACTAGCAGTCAAGATCTACGATGATGTGGAAAGCTGGAACGATGCCATCTGGAAACCAGCCGCCGAGAAACTCTCCACCCTCCCCCTCAATCGCCACTTCCGCGAATCCCTCCCCGAACTCCTCTACCGCCTTGTTCTTCTTGACCGAGCCCGAGGCGTACAGCTTCTCCAGCACATGTACTCCTGGACGAACTCACGTTCGTCCGACGGTAACTTGGTGCATGGCGGGTACTTCGATGCTGACGGAGCCATTGTGGTCGGGTACGGCTCGGGGGATGCCGATTCCAGCACTGGCCTCTTTCTCTCCGCAGAGAAGTTTTGAACATTGAAATTTGAAACTTTAAATCGTCCGCCGCTTCCGTCTAGGAAGCGGCGGAAGCAACCCCCAACCCCGGAAATTTCCGGAGTCATAAGTATTAACCGTAAAAACATCGCACCCCGACTGGCAACAGTTCGGGGTGTTTTTTTTATTCGTTTCGTCATCGTCTCTTATACATATACTTATCCCTTATACTTACGTCCGTCTATCTTGCCACGCTTTCCATTTAGGATATATTTGTAGCATGAGCTTGACGTTTTTTGGCAGGAGAAAAAATAAAATCGGAAGGGAAATATTTCCCGACGAGATTCTTATTGATTCTCAAAATCTTCCGAGCTTTGACAAGTACCGTATGCAAGGAAGACTTGAGACTCCGATCAGCCGCGTCTCGCTTATTATCATGGGTCTTATTTTTGGCGTTGTTTTCCTGCTTTTTGGAGTGAAAGCATATTCTCTCCAAATAAATAATTACGAGATGTATCTGGCGCGAAGCGAAAAAAATCGCTTGCGCCACGCGCCGGTGTTCCCGCAGAGAGGAGTCATTTCCGATCGCAACGGGCAGTCTTTGGTGTCCAATGAAGAAAACGAGGAGGATATGTTTTTCAAACGAAAGTATCCGGACGAATCGGGCTTCGGCCATCTTTTGGGATTCGTCTCTTATCCGGGCAGAGACAGCTCCGGTTTTTTGTACTCGACGGCGATTGAAGGCAAGGACGGCGCGGAGGCCAGATTGAATGATTTGTTGCAAGGGGAGCTCGGACAGCGTCTCATCGAAGTTGACGCGCTTGAAAAAATATCATCTGAAAGTGTCCTGGTTCCTCCAAGAAACGGTACTTCGGTCAAGCTATCCGTAGACAAACGCCTTCAAACTGATTTGTACAAAGCCATCAAGGATGTTGCCGTCTCATCTTCATTTCAAGGGGGGGCCGGAGTCGTCTTAGACGCAGAAAACGGGGAAATACTATCTATGGTTAGTTACCCGGATTACGACAGCAACCTCCTAAGTTCCGGGGAAAACTCGGCGGCCATTTCTTCGCTTGTGAGCGATATCCGGAAACCGTTTTTGAACCGGCCGACCGCCGGCCTGTACACCCCGGGTTCAATAGTCAAGCTCTTTGTCTCGATTGCGGCGCTGGAAGAAAATATTATCAGTCCGGCCAAGCAGATATTGAGTACGGGTTCCATATCAATACCGAATCCGAATGACGAAACCAAATCAACCACCTTCAAGGATTGGAAAGCGCACGGTTATGTTGATATGAGAAGGGCTATCGCCGTTTCCTCGAATGTCTACTTTTATTCCGTCGGCGGCGGGTACGAAAATCAAAAGGGATTGGGAATCAGTAAAATCTCGGAGTGGATGAAGAAGTTTGGATTCGGCAGTGAAGTTTCGGGTTTTGGCGCGGCTACTGGGGTCGTGCCAAATCCTGATTGGAAAAAAGAAGTTTTTGACGGCGCGAGCTGGTATCTCGGAGACACTTATAATACATCCATCGGACAGTACGGTTTTCAGGTTACGCCGCTACAGGAGGCGCTTGCCGTCGGAGTTATCGCCAACGGCGGGAGACTGTTCACTCCTACATTGATCGCGGGTGAGAAAGCGGCATACAAAAACATTCCCCTCGATCCAAAAAATGTCGAGGTGGTGAGGGAGGGTATGAGAATGTCCGTGGAGGATGGCACTGCCGTGGCTTTGAATTTCGATTGGTTGCGAGTGGCCGGCAAGACGGGCACTGCGCAAGTCGGGGCCAGGAACGAATACATGAACTCCTGGGTCGTCGGCTTTTTCCCTTCCGATAAACCGAAATACGTTTTTGTGGTGTTGATGGAAAAGGCGCCGGCTGGCACTTTGTACGGCGCGCCCGCCGCGGCCAGAACTTTTTTTGAGTCAATTTATTACTCGGCGCCGGAGTATGTTTTAAAGTAAGTCAAAAGGCAAGACATTAAAATCGTAGTAAGTATCCACACCTCCCGAGAAAACCCCCACAATATGAACCATTTCTAATATACGTTATAAAGATGCGGTCGTCGTTTTATAACGTATGTATCACAAATAATGTTGGTAGAACAGGATGTATTAAACAACCAAGTAATCTAGACAGTCTGAAGGTGTGGAAGGTTACAAATCGTAGCATTGCTTTTTCTTATATTTAAGCTAGAATGTGCCTTGTTACTAAAGGCTTCGCTCCTTAAGCTTAAAGGAGTTCTAATTTATGGATCAGAAAAAGGAATTTTTAAGCAAAGAGAAGTATGATGAACTCCAGGCGGAACTAGACAATTTGAAAAAGGTTAAGAGAAGAGAAGTGGCGGAGAGTCTCGAGGCCGCCAAGGCGCTCGGCGATTTGTCGGAGAACGCGGAGTACCACGCCGCGCGCGATTTGCAGGCGGAGATTGAGGACAGGATTTCCAGATTGGAATCGGTGCTTATGTCCGCGCAGATTGTGTCTGACGGAAAACACGATGTTGTCAAAATCGGAGCCACGGTTGATCTAAAAGGAGACGGGAATTTAAAAAACGTAACTTACAAAATAGTCGGTTTTGAGGAAGCGGATGTGGCCGCGGGAAAAATTTCGATCAATTCTCCTTTAGGTAAAGCGATTCTCGGACATAAAAAAGGCGAGACTGTGATTTTAAAAACCCCTAAAGGCGAGGTATCATACAAGATCGTCAAAGTGTATTAATTTCGGACGGAGCGTTCTCCGTAAAAAAGCGAAATCTATGTCACATTTAGATGAGTTAAAAGAGGCGCGTCTCAAAAAATTAAGAATTCTTCAGAAGGAGGGCGTTGATCCTTATCCTTCCCGCGTGCCGAGGGATTTTTCAATCGCGGAAATCCTGGATAAGTTTGACGAGTTTTCTGGAGGGGCTAAAAAGGTTTCGTTGGCCGGGCGCGTAATGAGTCTTCGGCCGCAAGGCGGCATCGCTTTTTTGAATTTTACCGATGGCACGGGAGTTTTTCAGGCGCTGATTAAAGAAGGCGAGATTCCGGATAAGGAATTCGATTTGTTCATAAAAACCGTTGATATCGGTGATTTTATTTCTGTTACAGGGACGCTATTTGTTACCAAGCGCGGCGAAAAAACCATTCAAGCAAGCGGATGGATGATGGCCGCTAAATCACTTTTGCCGTTACCTGAAAAAAGGCACGGCCTCACAGACCCCGAGGAGCGATATCGTTTGCGTTATCTTGATATTCTGATGCAGAAAGATTTGCGAGAAATGTTTGTGCGGAAATCCAAATTTTGGGAAGTAACTCGCAATTTCTTGAAGGAGAGAGGTTTCTTGGAGGTAGAGACGCCGACATTGGAGATCACCACGGGGGGAGCGGAAGCGAGGCCGTTCATTACTCACCACAATGATTTCGATATTGATCTCTATCTGCGAATTTCAATCGGTGAGTTATGGCAAAAGCGTCTTATGGCGGCGGGTTTCACGAAAACTTTTGAAATTGGACGCGTGTACCGAAACGAGGGGACCAGTCCGGAACATCTGCAAGAATTCACAAATATGGAATTCTACTGGGCTTACGCGAATGCGCGGGACGGAATGAAGCTCGTCGAAGAGTTGTACCGGACTATCGCCAAAGAGGTTTATGGAAAAACAAAATTCTCCGCCAAGGGGCACGAATTTGATTTGGACGACGAGTGGCAGAATGTGGATTATGTTTCCAAGACAAAAGAATTGACTGGAATTGACGTCCTAACCGCCAGCGAAGAAGAAATGGAAAAACGGCTTTCGGAACTAAAAATCGTGTACACAGGTGCCACAAAGGAGCGTTTTGTAGACACTCTGTGGAAGTATTGTCGTAAGCAAATATCCGGCCCGGCTTTTTTGGTTGGCCACCCTGTGATTATTGCCCCTCTTTCAAAGCGCGATCCTCAAGCGGAGGGACGGGTTGAGATGTTTCAGCCGATAATCGCCGGAAGTGAAGCCGGTCGGGGTTATTCGGAACTCAACGACCCGATTGATCAGCGACGACGTTTTGAAGGCCAGCAGAAACTTATCGAAGCAGGCGATGAGGAAGCGATGATGCCGGATTGGGAATTTGTTGAAATGCTTGAACACGGCATGCCGCCAACTTGCGGGTTCGGTTTTGGTGAGCGTGTTTTTTCATTTCTTGAAAACAAACCTGTCCGCGAAACCCAATTCTTTCCGTTGGTTCGTCCGAGAGGGTAACCAATCTCATCTGTGTCTGCGTAAACGCTCTATACTCTCCACAATAATAACAATAATAGCGATTATTCATTTAGCAACCATGGTTGCTAAATGAATAATAATATGCGATATTGTTCCCGCCAGTTCAATTCAAATGAAAGTGAGATAGCAATTCTTTTTCATTATTGATGTTTCTCGCTATTGCGTATCTGTAATATCTTTCGACCTCAAACAGAGAGGCGATGAACTTTACCTCATTTTCGCAGTTGAAGGGGTAAACGTAGACTGATTTTTGAAGGGGGAACAGACCGAGCCGTTTGATAAAATACCTGAAAGCATTGCGCGCTTTTTGGAATTTACTTGGTATGTCGAACATAATAAGATGCCATTCTTTTCCCCAATGGCCTGACGGCGTTATCTTCATATCGTTGATGTTGTATGTCAGGTATAATTTTTTCCCGTACTCTGTGAGAATTAACGTAGATGTTCCATCTTTATTGTTTTTTATACCGACGATATTTCCTTTATACAGAGCATCGGCAGAGCGATTGAGATTTTGAAGATTTATCATTTTCCACTCTTTAACCGTTTCCTTAATAATTCTGACTTGTCTGTTTACCGATCGTGTCAAACCAATCGAAAGACCCGCGCCCAATAAAAGTAACAACTTTTGTTGAGTCGCTCCTATTCTTATTTTGGTCGCGAATTTGGGTAGATATGGCATGTGTAAAAATTATTAGCAATCTCTTCGTTTGAGATCACTGTAAGTAATTGTAACACATAATGTTGTATTATTCATTTATAAACCATGGTTGCTAAATGAATAATACACGAACGATAAGAACAATAAGATGGACTGAACATTTATCGGTAGGTTACCGACAGGCAGGGTTGGATGTTGTCGGCTGGTCGAGCTGGGATTAACTCTTTGGCTCGGAAATGAAAAAGAAAAACTTTTTTATTTCGCTCCATGTTGCCGACAAAAAAGGCGCCGGTTCCTAGGTTTGGACCGGCGTTTGATTTCAGCTGAAAAATCGGCTTCCGCGATTAAAACTACAATCGCGGACTAAAGAGCTATTCGTGCCGATGCCTCCCCATTCTCCCATAAATTTTCAATCGCCGCACTTTACAGTAGTGTATATTTCTGTCGTTAATCTAAATTAACCAGTGGGTGTGGATAAAAAGGGTTGTGCGTGGGAAGGAGTGGTATATACTTATCGCAAAGTGGGAGGGAGTGGGAAGTATAGGATAGACAAACTCAAATGCTTATTGGAGAGTTTACTCATGCGCTTGACGATAAAAATCGGCTTTCGTTGCCGTCGAAGTTCCGCAAGGAACTTGGCAAGGAAGTGGTTGTGACGCCAGGCCTTGACGGATGTCTCTTTGTGTTCAGCGCGTCTGCGTGGAAAAGCGTTGTTGAAAAATTCAGCAAGACTTCGATGTTGCGAAGCGACTCCCGAAATTTCGGACGGTATCTCTTGGGAGGAGCGGCATCGGTGAGTGTTGATTCCATCGGAAGAATTTTGTTGCCTGACTATTTGAAAGACAGGGCGGAACTTCTCGATAAAGTCGTGATTCTCGGAGTGGAAAATCGTCTCGAGTTGTGGAATGAACAAAATTGGATAAAATGCAAGGCCTCGTTTGAAAAGCAGGCAAGCGATATGGCAGAGAAGTTGGGCGATATAGGAGTGCTGTAAAATATACCCGCCCAAACAGACAGACCAGAAGAATAAACAATCAACATGGCACACATAAGCGTCCTGCAGAAAGAGGTAAAAGAAATACTGGATTTGCAAAGCGGCGACGTTTTGTTGGACGCGACGGTGAATGGCGGCGGGCATAGCGCGGATGCGGCCCCGATCTTGGGAGTGCATGGCGCGATAATCGGCATTGACAGAGATTCGGACGCAATAAATCGTTCCAAAGCCAAGTTATCGGAAGCAATCTGTTCGGTAACTCTCGTTCAGGATGACTTTAGGAATTTGGATCGTCTTTTATCCAGTTACGGCATGAGGACGCCCACAAAAATATTGTTTGATCTTGGCCTTTCTTCCGACCAACTGGAAAGCTCCGGCAGAGGATTTTCTTTCAAAAGAGACGAGCCTCTCATCATGACTTTCGAAAAAGAGGGAGGGGGGCGGGACATAACCGCCGTCAAGGTTGTAAATGAATTTGGGGAAAAAGAGATCGCCGACATTATCTATAAGTATGGAGAAGACACAAATTCTCGCAGGATTGCGAAAGCCATAGTCGAGGCCAGAAGAGCGGAAAGAATCCTGACAAGCGCGAAGCTTCACGGGATTATCGCGCAAGCGGTAAAAGGCCGGGGCAAAATAGATCCGGCGACGAAAACTTTTCAAGCTCTGCGCATATTCGTGAATGACGAGCTTTCGGCCATCGAAGAGGCTTTGCCAAAAGCGTTTGGGTGTCTCGCGCCGCGCGGCCGTCTCGCGGTCATATCGTTTCATTCTCTGGAGGATCGCATAGTCAAGAAATATTTCAGGGCGTTGGGGAAATCCGGAACGGCGTTGGACCTGACCAAAAAGCCGGTCGTGGCGGGTTCGGAAGAGATTTTGGGAAACCCTCGATCTAGAAGCGCGAAACTCCGGGCGGTAGAAAAGTGTTGAGAATCCATCCGTAATCCCGCGACTAAAACCTTAGATGAGTTCTTTAAGAAACAATGACAGTATCAAATAATAAAATATTCGCTCAAAAAATTCGGGCACGCGTTTTTTACTCGTTGTCCGCGTTTGTCTCGGCTAGCTTCATTTTATACGGAGTCTTTATCAGCGGAGCGATAAATCTTTCAGCCAGGGCGCACGCGGTAGAGTTAAAGACGATGGAGATAGCCGGAAAAATGTCGGATATGGAGTCCAGATTTATAAAAGTATCGTCTTCCGTCACTCCATCTCTAGCCAAGGATATGGGGTTTGTCGAATCGGAGAATATCCAATATGTTTCGCGCAAACCGCTAGCCGTCTTAAACAGTCATGAGTAAGTCAGCGGCTCGTTCGCGCATTCGCTTACTGTATTTTTTTTCCGCCGTGGTCGCGGTCGTTCTTTTGGGGCGTTTGTATTTTGTTCAACTCGTTCACGGCGAGATGTATTTGGATTTGGCCGACAGACGGCATGTTTCCAAGTCCAGTCTGTTCGATCGCGGTTCCATTTATTTTGAAACAAAAGAGGCCGAGACCGTCTCGGCCGCTTCGGTTGCCAATGGTTTCCTGCTTTTTATCAATCCATCCAAAATTTCCGATCCGGGAAACGTATTTTCGCGTCTGCAGAAGTTGCTTCCCGAACTGAACAAAGAACAGTTTATGTCCAGCGCTTCGCGCGAGGGAGATATTTACGAAGAAATTTTTCATAAAATTATTTCAGAGACCGCTCTTGCCATTGAAGATCTTGCGATAGAAGGGGTTGGCGTTGCCAAGGAAAGGTGGAGATATTATCCAGGCGAAAGACTGGCTTCCAATGTGTTGGGGATTGTGGCTTTTAATGGAGACTCTCTGGGGGGGCGATACGGCGTTGAAAGTTATTACGACGATTTATTGTCGCGCGACAGCGGTATCGCCTATATGAGTTTCGTTAAGGATTTATTTTCTGGAATTCAGACGGCATCGAAGGGAGAGCTGGGCAATAAAGGAGATATTACTTTAACGATCGAGCCGTCAGTTCAAAGTTATTTGGAGGGAATTTTATCGGAAGTGTCAGACAAATACAAATCGGAGCAAACCGGAGCCATCGTCATGGATCCGTTCACCGGAGAGATATTGGCGATGGCGGTAACGCCTACTTTTAATCCCAATAATCTCGACACGGAATCCTCATCGGCCATTTTCAGCAACCCGATCGTAGAAAGCGTTTATGAGATGGGGTCTATTTTCAAACCGATCACCATGGCTATCGGCCTCGATACGAAAGCGGTTCGCGCCGATACAAAATATGATGACAAAGGCGCGCTGACCATAGACGGCAGAACAATATCGAATTTTGACGGCCGCGCCAGAGGGGTTGTTTCCATGCAGGAAGTTTTGAATCAGTCGCTGAATACTGGGGCCGTGTATGTCGCGGAAGCGGTGGGCAAAAAGAATTATAATGAATATCTTTTGAAGTTCGGTTTGGCCGAAGAGACCGGAGTGGATTTGCCGGGGGAAGCGCAAGGTTTGCTCCAGAATGCGCTGAACAGCAATCGAAAAATCGAAATGGCCACCGCGGCTTACGGACAAGGCATCGCCTTTTCGCCGATCGCGATCGTTCGGGCATTGAGCGCTTTGGGCAACGGCGGAACATTGCCGGATCCTCACGTCGTCAAGGAAATAAAATTTGAAAACGGGTTGAAGAGTAAGATGGAAACTAAAGATACCGGCCAAAAGGTGATTAAAAAAGAGACATCAGAAGAAGTTACCAGGATGCTTGTGAGAGTGGTGGACGAGGCTTTGGCGCACGGGACCATAAAAATGGAGCGTTATTCGGTGGCGGCAAAAACAGGAACAGCTCAGATTGCAAAACCATCGGGCGGCGGATATTATGATGACAGGTATCTGCATTCGTTTTTTGGGTATTTCCCGGCATTCAATCCCAGATTCATTGTTTTTCTTTACACCGTGTATCCTAAAGGTGTTTCGTACGCGTCGGAAACATTAACTACGCCGTTTGCTGAGATGACGCAATATCTTATAAATTATTACGAGATTCCGCCCGACAGGTAATGAGTTCAAATCTAAAAACTCACAAGAGATGAAGACGCTTCTGAAAAAAATAATAATTCCGATTCTACGGCTCGAAGCGAAGCTTATTCTGCGCAAGTATAAACCGCGCGTGGTGGTGGTGACGGGCAATGTCGGCAAAACGTCTTCCAAAGACGCAGTCTACGCCGTTCTGAAAAATTTTGGTTACGCCAGAAAAAGCTACAAGAGTTACAACAGCGAGATCGGGGTCCCTCTGACCATTTTAGGGGCGTCAAGCGGATGGAGCGATCCTGTTCGATGGCTTCGAAATCTTTTTCACGGGCTTTCGGTCTGGCTTTTGCCGCACGAATATCCCCAGTGGCTGGCTTTGGAGGTCGGCGCGGATCGGCCGGGTGATATCGAAAAAATCTCGCAGTGGCTGTTTGCCGATGTGGCGGTTTTGACGCGTTTGGCCAAGGTGCCCGTTCATGTCGAATATTTCGGATCGCCGGAGAAAGTTTTTGAAGAAAAGGAGCAGATTCTGAAAACTTTGAAAGACGACGGGATTTTAGCGGTGAATTTCGACGATGAAGAAATAATGAAAATTGCCGGCGGTTATCGCGGTCGAGTCGTTACATACGGATTCTCAAAGGGCGCGGACATTTGCGCCGGCTCATTTCGCATCAGAACGGAAAAAGGGGGGGCTTTTGAAAAGCCGATAGGCGTGAGTTTCAGGTTGGCTTACGGTAACAGCAGTTTGCCGATTTCCATTGATGGCGTCGTCGGGATTCAACACGCATACGCGGCGCTCGGCGCGGCGGCGGTAGGCGTCGCTTTGGGGTTTAATCCGGTAAAAATCGTCGAGGCGTTGAGGGATTACGAACCGCAGAACGGCAGAATGAAACTGATCGAAGGCATAAAGGACAGCATCATCATTGACGATTCGTATAACGCTTCTCCGGTAGCCGTGAACGAGGGCCTTGATGCCATGGCTTCGATTCCCGGGAACGGTCGCAAGATCGTGGTTCTTGGGGACATGCTCGAGCTTGGCAAATATTCGGCCGCGGAGCATAAACAGGTGGGGGTGAAAGCGGCATCGTTTTGCTCAATGCTTATTACGGTTGGGTTGCGCGGCCGGCAGATTGCGGAGGGGGCGTTGAGCGGGGGATTGAACGAGGAGAAAATCTTGCAGTTCGATGAGTCCCGCGAGGCCGGTTTGTATCTTCAAAATATAATTAAAGGGGGCGACATTATTTTAGTCAAAGGATCCCAAGGTCTTCGGATGGAACGGGCGGTTGAGGAAATTATGGCGCACCCGCATAAGGCCGCGGAGTTGCTCGTGAGGCAGGACAAGGAGTGGAGGTGAGATGACGAAGTATAAGGGACAAGTATAAGTATAAGGGGGAACGACAGACGACGAGTATAAATTGGGAATTTGCCCTGAAAGATGTTATTGTTTTTACGTAATATACCCAAAGTGGCGGGAATGCGAAAACTTTTGGGTATATAATCACGGCGCTCGCAAAAAATGAAAATGATTTTCCGCTTTTTGCTTACTTGTGATTATAAGTAACCGGTAATGAAAGATTCGGGAACCGGATTCCGATATCTGAGGTCTGACATCTGAAATCTGATTGCGGCCCTATCGTCTAACGGTTAGGACGGAGGCTTCTCAAGCCTTAAATCCGGGTTCGATTCCCGGTAGGGTCACCAGAACCATACTTTTCGGTTTTTCGTACACCATTTCGTGGGCGGCTCGCAGAGCCGCCCATTGGTTTTGTGGCGGGGAATCAAGGCCGCTCGGCGCGCAGACGCGCGCCTCGCGACCGGACAAAAAGAGGTTCGACCCAAAGACTTCTTTGGAAGCAACCTTTTTCTCAAAAAGGTTGCTATCACTTGCGATTTTTCCCAGTGTTTGAGCGCAGTTTATCCAGCTTTCCATCGGTTCGACCCAATCATTCTGCTTTTGTTCAAGTTTGAAGATTTGTTCTTCCAGCGACTTCTTTTCGGAAAGTAGGATTGCTTTTTGTTCTCGGTAGTCTTCGCGGTCAACATCTTGTTCTAAATAGCCATCCAAAAGTCGCTGGAGCTTGATTTTGATTTCTTGAATTTTGGTTTGCGCCTCTTGAACAAAAGCAGAGCAGAATTGGGCGGATTCTTTTTTGTCTTTTTCGAGCATGACTGATAGTTTTTCCGCCCAATCCTGCGGCAAAGAAACTTTTTGAAGCAGAGAGGAAATTTGTTTGTCTAACATTTCTTGGCGAATACAAGGTTCTTTACATTTGACGGTTTTGGATTTTCGAGAACAATGATAATATACATATTCATGCACATTACCGTTTTTCTGATGTTTAACCTTGTATTCGCCGGTAATCATCATGCCGCAAGCACAATAGAGGAGTCCGCAAAACGGCTGCGACTCATTTTTTGTTTTATGCCTCGGTCTTCCTCTCTGTCTCAAAACCTCCTGCACTTTGTCAAAAAGTTTCTTTGCAATGATTGGGTCGTGCCTGCCTCCATGCACTTCTTTGGCGTAGCGAAAATGTCCGTAGTAAAAGGGGTTGGTCAAAAGATATTTCACTCGGTCTTTATGCCATATCTTGCCGCTTCTTCTCACTACTCCTTGTTGCGCCAAAAAGTGCGATACATCCTCCAAAGTTTTGTCGCCTTGGGCGTAAAATTCAAAAGCGGCTTTAGTGATTTTGGCTTTCTTCCTGTCCACAACAACCATCTTTATTCTGGAGTCATTGAGATAGCCGATTGGCGCAGGTCCCGGATATTCTCCCCGCCTCACTTTTTGGCGCAATCCTCTACGGACATTTTCGCTCAACGAATCAATGTAGTATTTGCTTTGCCCGAAGGCGATGTTGAGCATAAATTTTCCTTGCGAGGTGTTTTCTGCCCAAAAAGTCGGGAACTTCAACATCGCCAAATGCCCGCAATCCAAAAGATAAATAATGCGCCCGCCATCAACAGAATTGCGCGCCAATCTGTCCGGGTTCTAACTGACAATGCCGTTCGCTTCCCCGCGCTCTATGCGGTTGAGCATATTGTTAAAAATCGGGCGACCCGGAATTTTCGCGGATTGTTTTTCAACCAATTCCTCGATTATGTTTAGCCCCTCGGCTTTTGCATAGGCGCGCAATTCTGTAATTTGAGCTTCAATACTTAAAACCTGCTTGTCCTCAACATCGGTGGACTTGCGAGCATACAAAAAGAATTTTTGCGGTGTAATGTTTTGCATAATGTAAAACTTAAATAGCCGCCCTTGGTGTAGCCAACCTGAACGAGTCAGATTGTCCAAAGACGGCTATTAAAAGACTCGTTCGCGTTGGCTACATTTTCAGCATAGCAGAAATGAAAAATATCAACAAGCAAAAATTCTTTTTGTTTGGCAAAGTAAATACCAAAAAATCGCAAGTGATGTCGAACCTCTTTTTGTCCGGTCGCGAGGCGCGCGTCTGCGCGCCGAGCGGCCTTGATTCCCCGCCACAAAACCAATGGGCGGCTCTGCGAGCCGCCCACGAAATGGTGTACGAAAAACCGAAAAGTATGGTTCTGGTGTGTTTATACAACTCCGCTCGAACTTACTTTACCAAAAATTTCTGAAAAAATCCAATCGCTCCGCCCCGCCGCCGTGCCGCCAAGCGGCACTGCCTCGCAGAAAATTGCCTTTACATTTTTTATTTTGCGCGCCTCGATTTTTCTCCTAAAAGAAAAAGGCAATTTTCTGCTCGGCTCTGTTCTGACGAACAGGACGGCGGGGCTTCGCGGACGACTCGCGGGCAAAAAATTTCCTCCCTCTTGCCCCCTCCATTTTTTGCCCGCTCGATAGACGGACGGTATGAAATTCTGTTATGGTTTTTGGAAATGGCGGGCCTGTAATAATAACAGAAAGGTGGTATCATTCAAATCAGAACCGAGATAGTCTCGGAAATTTCAGCACATTCACAACAGAACAGAATAAGAGGGAGGTGGCAGTCATGCTAAATCGATCTCGCTTCGAGTCGGAATTGCCCCGAGAAATTGGGATGTGGTTCCCCCTGCCAAAGAATGGCGAGGTTAATTTTAGAGCCGCGATTAACCCGGAAAAGATTGCGTTTCCCGATAATCTCTTAGATAAGCTCAGTAGCTATGTTGTTGAGTGTCTTGAAAAGATATCGGGATATTCAAAACAATCGCTGGATGGCATCGTGGTCGGTCTTTCCGGAGGGATAGATTCTTCCACAGTGGCAGCTCTGTGCAAGATGGCGCTCAAGGGGAAAAGGCGCTTCCTAAAAGGAATTATTTTAGGAAGAGGCCCATTAAAGAAGAAAGGTGAAATGAATGATTTTGAGTACCAGGACGTGCTCCATGCGATACAGACGGCTGAGGACATGGAAATTGAATATCAATATCTAGATATTTCAGACGTTGTAAATTCAGTTTATAGTCTTCTGGGGTCGTCTGGGACATGGGAAAACAGCGGTATCTTGCCAAGAGTTCGCTCCTTGCTCCTTCTTCAGATTGCTGACAACAGCAACGCTATCTGCGCTGGAGCCACTAATGGGACTGAAGCTCTATTGTCTGCTTTCACTGCTGGCGGACCAGCCGGACACTTTCAGCCGTTGGTTGATTTTTATAAATCTGAGGTCTATAAAATCGGCGAAATGTTGGGAGTTCCGGATTACGTAAGGAGACGAGAACCGTCAGTGAGCGAGTTGGGAGTTCACGATGTGCAACTTTACGGAGTTAATTGCTACATCTTAGATCCCATTTTAAGAAGGATGATGTGGCAAAAGCGAAGTCCCAGAGCCACCGCAAGGGAGTTGGGGCACAGTCTCGACTGGTTGCAGAGAATCAAAAAACTGCGGCTTGAAGGAGAAAAAGGTAGAAGAAATCCCCCGCGCTTTGTTGCTTGTCGAACGCAAGCGATAAGAATAAAACCTAATCTTGTTTGGGATCGAAGTTTGTACTTCGATAACCTTGGAAATTAGGTTTTCATTAATTGATGTCTCCGGTCGGCGCTTTGATTGCCCAACCGGAGGCATTTTTAAAACCATAGGTTAAAATAATAATAATGAAAATCGGATATTTTCAATTTCTGCCAAAATTTCTGAAGGTGAATGAAAATATTCACCAAATAAAAAAATTGCTGGATGAAAACAAGCAAAAGATTTTAGATTTAGATTTACTGGTATTTCCGGAATACTTTCTTTCAGGACCCTTCAAACTTGATGTAGTTAGAGATTACGAACAAGAAATCTCGTCTCGTCAGATACTTGCATCGTTAAAAGGTATTTCCAGATTATTTCCAAAAACTACTTTTGTTATGGGATCGTTTCTACTGAAAGATAAGAACAAGTATTCCAACACCAGCATAGTAATAAAAAATGAAAAAGAATTGGCACGATATAGGAAAAAGGCCCTTATCTATAACGAAAATTACACTTGTTATTCCGATAACAAAAAAGCAATTTTTAATGTAGGTAAAGTCAAGGTTGGCTTGGCAGTTTGCTGGGATTTGATTCTTCCCGAAGTGTTTAGGATGTACATTGGAAAAGCAGATTTAGTGATTATTCCTTCTTTCTGGGGCATTGCTGGCAACGTCTTGCAGGTAAAATATCCTTTTTCGCTTGAGAAAAAGTATTATACAGCTTTGGGCGTGAGCCGCGCTTATGAGAATGCATTTGCGTTGCTTTTTGTTAATTCTGTTGGTAAATACAAATCAAGTTTTTACTCGGATCGAATGATGGGTGGCTCGTATTTTGTCAATCCTCCCCTTGGAATAATTCATAAGACTAATAATAAGGACCCAAATACTTTGCATATTGTTAAATTTGATCTTGAGCCGCTTAGTCAATACAGAAAATATTACGCAACTGATAAAGATTACTTTTATTACAAAAGTAAAAAAGTGATTTGATACGGCTTATTATTCGATCAATAAAACAACAATTAAGTCAAATGTCAATAAGCTAAAAAGTAAGTATCCACACCTCCCGCCACATTCCATGATATAATGTCAAGGTGAAACTGACCGAAGAAGATATAAAACATAGGTTGATTGAACTTCGCAATCTCAAGGTCTTGTACGCTAAAGCCAGAGAAAGGATCGCTCTGCTCGAAGCGGAGACCAAACAGCAGAAGGAGCGTATCAAGGAGCTGGAAGCAAAGGACAAAGACAAGGGAGAGAAGATTTCAGCCATGGCCTTTCAGTTGGAGCAGATTAAAAACAAGCTATTTGGCAAAAAACCGCTCGTAAATCGAATGCTCCCGAAGAAAGAGAAAAAGAATCGGGACGCCTTTTCATACCAAAGGCCGATACCAAAGCAAATCACCAAAGTTGAAAATCATCCAGTTGAAAACTGCGTCCATTGTAGCCAAAAATTCCAAAGGAAATCAATTCGAATTTTCTTTGAGGAAGACATC
>Ga0209542_10010628_pt1 | contig 16549 bp, 16 predicted proteins | sample RifCSPhighO2_01_FD_184028 | JGI IMG/M metagenome (GOLD analysis project Ga0209542, IMG submission 184028) | Soil microbial communities from Rifle, Colorado - Rifle CSP2_plank highO2_0.1 (SPAdes) (version 2) | ecosystem: Environmental > Terrestrial > Deep subsurface > Rock core/Sediment ...
AGGCAAGCTTATAAAAATTTACATTCTCTCCAAATAAATTAATCAACCATTTCTTCTATTTTTATTCCAGCAATAGTTCCAATTAAAGTTGAAAAAATAGGACCAGCAATAAGTATAGCTAATCCGGGATCCGGATTATTTATCAATTCTCTAAATTCTGGACTATAATAAGAAGTTATTCCTACACTAAGTATATATAAACCAAACCCAATTCCTGCACCTCATTTTGGCCAACAAAAAGAATTTACTCTTTTATTTGGAGATAAATTAATATCAACATTTTCTTCAGGTTCGTTACAAATTCGTCTTCCATAAATCATTTAATAATACCTTGTTGCTTCTCCATGAACATCTTCACCATCTGCAACTCTATCTGAAAACGCTTGTTGTATCTCGGCTCTTTGCTCTAGGTCTTCATCACAACTATATGACATAATATATTACATAATTAAGAATATTTAATTATTTCTATTCTGATACATTTACATCCTCTCTAAAATCTCAATCCTCTTCTCAATCGGTGGATGTGTACTTCCCATTCCCTTAAACGGATTAGCAAAAAATAAAGGGGCAACTGCTTTGGGAACTTTCTTTTCAGGTGGAGCATAATCTCCTTTAATTTTCTTCAATGCGTTAATTAATCCTTGAGGATAACGAGTAAACTTCACAGCCGAAGCATCTGCAGCATATTCTCTTTTTCGCGAAATACTTAATTGAACAAGATAAACAACTATCGGAGCCAAAATCGCAAGCACAATCCCTAATACCAAAAATATAACTCCTGCTTTGCTGTCATTATCTCCTGACTTAAACCATAAACTTCTAAGAAATATTTCTGAAAAAATAGAAATCATTCCAACCATTACAGCAACCAATGTCATATATCTCATATCATAATTAGCAACATGACTCAACTCATGAGCCATAACTCCTTCAAGCTCTCTCCTCTCTAGCTTTCTCAATGCTCCTGTAGTCACGCAAACAACTGCATCCTTGGGATTTTTCCCCGAAGCAAATGCATTAATTCCATCAGATTCCATCACATAAAGTTTTGGCATAGGTAAACCAGAAGCAATAGTCAATCCTTCTACAACTCTTTCATATTGTTTTTCATCAGGATTCTTTGTATCAATCTTCCTTGCCCTAACCGACGCCAAAGCTATTTTAGAAGAATTATTATAACTAATCAAAACATAAATTATAGAAATAACTATTGAAGCAATCATAACAATAAAAACATAATCTCCTCCAAGAGCAAGCCCTATAACTCCCCCAAAAGCAAGAAACACTATAAAAATTATAACTATCAAAAAGAAACTTTTTCTTTTATTCTTAGCAATTTGATCTCTAAAATCTACTCTTTGATATTGATCAACCATAATAAATAATAGAATTGATAGTTTTTAAGATTTCGCAATTATTTTGAAAGCAATTCTTCAAGAACTCGAACTTTAACTATTACAAGTCCGTCAATATCCGCTCTCCTAATAAGACAAGACCTCAAAGGTTCTTGAATACTCTTTATAAAATTATCTTTAACTTTTGTTGGGGGAAGCCTTCCATTACGATTATCGAAATCAGCTAACTTTTCAGCAAATCGAGAAACTTCCACTTCGCTTCTTTTAATATCTCTTCCACTATGAGAGTAATGTAAAACTCCTTCATTATCGGACACTATGGTATAATCCTCATAATCATTATCCTGTTCACATATACTAAACCTAAAAAGATGCAATCCTTGGCTGTCAACATCTCCTTCTTTCCAAAGATAAGATATTTCATTCGCTGCTTCAAGAACTTTAGTCAAAACTCCTTCATATTCAGCTAATTCATAAGGAACAGTTTTTGGCATTCTCAAAAGAAATAATTGTCCTTTTTATTATTTATTGTGATGAAACATATTCACTCAAAATCAACCTTAACAACTTTTATACCGAAAAATTTACTTCAAAAGGTAAATTAAGTTTTATATTATTCAATCCTTTCGTTCTTTCTTTAAAGTTCAAAATTCCCACACCGACAACTTCATCAGTTCCTTCTTTTTTGAATAATGTAACATCATCTCCAATTTCCCCTCCATAAGTCGGCGACGAACCTTCTATAAAAATCTCGAGGTAATTCTCCTTCTTCATCATAATAAACAGACATTTTTCCTTTCATTTTAAATAAAATAGGATGTTATTACAAAACCATCGCTGTTTAACAATTAACGAAAAGAAAGTTTCTCTTTTATTTTTGAAAAATCAAATCCAATTGGAACATTAAACTCAATATCCTTTGATTGTGTTCTTTCTAAAAAATCTAAAATGCTTATGCTTTTTACTTCTCCGGTTTTATTATCAATTCTCACAAAAACACCAGGTTCAATTTCCTCAGCATAACATTCTGTCGGCTCGCCCACAGATATCTCTAAGAAATCTCCTTCTTCATCATAGTATAAACGTGTTTTCTTATCCATTTGGTTTAACATTTTTAACATAAAACGCCGATATAACAAAACCCTCGCCATTTAAGTATTTTACTATGACCATCAAAAATTTGTCCGGTGATTTTCTGTCTTTGTAATATTTGTAATAATAATGTTTTCTAACTCCATAAGATTGAGTTATCTTGGTTGGATTTTCTAATGTCTCCTTAATTATTTCATTATTAGAAATTTCAGGATGATCCCTTGTAATATGCCCCCACTGCTTTTTCGTCAACCTTATTTTCCTTCCGCTTTTATCAACAACTTCAAAAATGTTATTATCCATAAAAAGAAAAGTACGGAGAGGTTTTTAATTATTTGTTTCAAAAACCGCCTGTCCGTTGCACTCGCAGATTAAATTTGTAATATCCACTCTTTTTCAAGAATAACTATCTATCTTAATAATCAACAGACGTTTTTTATTATCAACTAAGAAATCACGAACGTCGATGTTCAATCAAAGTATATTGATTGACTTGTCGTTGTGAGTGCTATTTTCTGTTCTTAAAGTATTCAATAAAATAAAGAATCAAAAAAACTACAACAAAAATAATAACAAAAGAGTAAGGTAACAAATTAAAATATAATTCAAGTGTAGAACCACAAGGCTCATTTAATGATGCTTTACAAATCCCATCTGAAGACGCCATCAGGAAATAAAATAAAAACTCTAGGACTAAGGTGATAATTAAAGAAATCAATAGATTCTTTAAATTATTATTAGCTTTCACCTTCTTTTTCATCTTCACACCTTTGCGTATTTATTCAAAATCAACTTTAACAACTTTTCTTTCAGCTTCACTTATTTGAATATATTTCTTTTCTTTGAAATTAAACATTGACGCAAAAATATTTCCTGGGAATGTCTTTCTCTTATTCTCGTAAGACAAAATTGAATCATTGTAAAATTGCCTTGAATAAGCAACCTTGTCTTCTGTTGCAGCCAATTCTCTTTGAAGTTCTAAGAAATTAGTATTAGCTTTCAAATCAGGATAACCTTCAGCAATTGCAAAAATAGTTTTCAATGCCTTTTCTAAACCTGCATCAGCCTTAACCTTGCCCGGCAAATCTTTAGCGCCAAGCATCGCCTTTCGAGCATCTGTCACAGCCTTTATCGCCGCTGTTTCATGCTTCGCATAACCTTTAACAATCTCAATTAAATTTGGAATCAAATCAGCTCTCCTCTTCAATTGAACATCTATCTGTGAAAGAGAATTATCAATCCTATTACTTAAAACTTGAAATCTGTTGTAATAAAGAAATACTACAACTAAAGCTAGTAAAATTAATCCCCCTATTACCCATCCTAATATGAATACCATAAAAATATATAGAGGGGTAGTTTATAAAATTAACCCCTGCAACAAAAATCTTTATTAACTATTAAATTATAAAATATTATGGCTATTCCAAAAGAGGTGGAAAAAAGCAATAAATATGTTGCTTGGTTTTCTGAATTAAACAAAGATTCTAAAGCAATTGCTGGGGGAAAAGGAGCAAACTTAGCTGAAATTTACAATCTTGGATTACCAGTTCCACCAGGTTTTGTTGTAACAGCACAAGCTTATGAATATTTTATTGAAAAAGCAGGCATCAAAGAAAAAATTAGAGAAAAACTTTCTAGTATTAAATATGAAGATACAAAACAACTAGAAGGAGCAGCAAAAGAGATAAGAGACCTAATTTTAAAATCCCCATTTCCCGACGATTTAGCTAAAACAATAATTGAAGATTATGAAAACCTCGACGTAGAAGATGTAGAAATGAGAAAGCAGGGCTCAGCTTTAGATTTAATAAACAAATCTCCAAATCCAGTTTTCGTTGCTGTTCGTTCAAGTGCAACGGCAGAAGACTTGGCAGAAGCTTCCTTCGCAGGACAACAAGATTCTTTTGTGAATGTAAAGGGCAACGCAGATTTATTAAATAATATAAAAAAATGCTTCTCATCATTATTCACAGCAAGAGCAACATATTACAGAAACAAACAAAAATTCGACCACCTCGAAGCGAAACTTGCAGTTGTTGTTCAAAAAATGGTTGACTCGGACAAATCAGGAGTATTATTTTCTAAAGACCCCTCTCAAAACAACGACAATATAATTATTGAAGCTGTATTCGGTTTAGGAGAAGGAATAGTTTCAGGATTAATTTCCCCCGACCATTATGTAATTACATATAATAAAAATGAAGGAGAATACAATATTATAGAAAAAAGTATTGCTAACAAAAAAATTGCATTAACTAGAGATTCTTCTGGAGATAAATTAACAGTCAAATTAAAAGACGCTATTTCAAACAGACAAGTTTTAACAGATTATGAAATAAAAAAACTTGCTGACTATGTTATAAAGTTAGAAGAGCATTACAAACTACCTCAAGATGCTGAATTCGCAATTGAAAATGAAGAGATATTTTTAGTTCAAACAAGACCTATTACAACTATAGGTAAAAGAGCAGAAAAAGGAAAAGGAATCCAAACTAAAGAAACACCAATAATTACTGGACTAGCTGCTTCTCCCGGAATTGGGGTAGGAAAAGTTAAAATAATCGAAGACTTAAATGACTTAGATAAAATACAGAAAGGAGATATTTTAGTAACCGGTATGACAAATCCCGACATGGTGATGGCCATGCAAAAATGTGCAGCGATAGTTACTAACGATGGGGGTATGACGGCTCACGCATCAATTGTAAGTAGAGAAATGGGAATACCCTGTATCGTTGGAACTAATAACGCAACCGAAGTATTGAAAGATAATGAGATAATTACCGTCGATGGTTTCTTAGGAAAAGTATACAAGGGAAAAATAGCAGAATCACAAAAGAAAGAGGTCCTTCCAATTGTTCAAACCAAAACAAAAATAAAAGTCATCGTTGATTTACCAACTTTCGCTGAAAGGGCAGCAAAATCAAAATCAAGACAGGTAGGATTAACAAGAATTGAAGGAATTATCGCAGAATCGGGAAAACATCCTAAATATTATATTGATAATAATAAAGTTAAAGATTATGAAGAAGTAATTTTCAAAGGCATAGATGGAATCGCAAAATACTTTGACGAGGTTTGGGTAAGAACAAGCGATATCCGTTCAGATGAATTCTCTAATTTAGAAGGAGCACCTAAAGAAATTGAATTAAATCCAATGTTAGGAATGCACGGAATTCGTTATAGTTTAAAACATCCTGAAATTCTAAAAGCAGAATATAATGGAATGAAAAGAGTTGCAGCCAAGGGAAAAACAATTGGATTATTGCATCCTCAAATTATTTCTGTTGAAGAAGTTAAAGAAATAAAAAAAATTCTAAAAGAAATAAATTTCCTAAACGCCAAAGTAGGAGTAATGGTAGAAACTCCAGCCGCTGTTCAAATAATAAAAGAATTATGTGAAGAAGGAATCGATTTCATCTCTTTTGGAACTAATGACTTAACACAATTCACTTTAGCAATAGATAGGGGAAACCCGGATGTTCAATATCTTTACGACGAAACCCATCCGGCAATAAAACATCAAATAGCACATGTGATTCAAGTTTGTAAAAAATATGGGGTAGAAACAAGTATTTGCGGACAAGCCGGTTCTAAAAAAGAAATGGCTCAATTTTTAGTTGAAAGGGGAATTGACAGCATTTCTGTTAATGCAGATATGGCTAAAGAAATTTCTGAATTAGTTCAAAAAATAGAAAGTGAAAAAATACCCGAGGAAACAGATGAAGGTTCTGAAGAAGAAATCTCAACTCCGGAATTATTACCTCCAATAGTTCCAAAAACTAAGATTGAAGAAAATGAAGAAGACGTTATCGAAAATATAGAAGAGCCAGTTATTAATGAAGATGAAGTACCTAAAGAAGAAACTAAAATTGAAGATGTTCCTGAAGAAGATATTTCAAATGAAAATTCTAAACATAAAAAGAAAGATAATTCAGAAGATGAGCCATTACCCCCTCCTCCTGCAAATGAAGACATGACCGATGATGAAGTATTGGATATATTTTAATGATAATGACTATATTCAACAACTTTTATAAATACAGAATACATCTATAATTATGGCAAAAGAGGTAGTTGAAAAAACAGTCACAAAAACTGTAACAAAAAAGTCAGGAAGAAAAAGGGCCGCTTCTAAAATAAAATCAAGTCCGAGAAAAAAAATTACTATCAAAAAAGAAAGTTTATCCCATTCTAGAACAGGAAAAATAGACAGAGCAATCGTTGAAAATTTTGTGGCTCTTCAAAAAGTATTGACAAATTTATCTGTTAAATTTGATGATTTGGGAGAAAAGATTGGAAGATTGTTAGATGTTTTTGAAATATCTGCAAAGTCTCTCGCAGAAAAAGATTTCAAAGATTTCATAAAAATTAATGACGAAGAAGTATTAAAGAAACTAGACGATTTACTAGAACAAAATAAAGTTATAGCAAAGGGATTAATTATGATGCATGAAAAAACTTATGGACCTAGAAAAGAATATATTGAAAATATCCAACAATACAAGAAAATTCCTCAAAATATGGCTCAATCTTCACAAAAAATAAAAAAACAAAATATTGAGGATAATGTTCCCTTACCTCCGCCTTCTGATGAAGGTCGAAATTTTCTTCCAGATAACCTCGATGAATATACTAAATCTATAGCTTCTCCAACAAAGGATAGCTAATTATCTCATGGGAAAACTATCAGAGAAAGACGAAGCATACAAAATTTTTATATTAATGCAATTTACAAAAGAACTTCTAAAACATTCTGCATCTTATGATGTAAGTACATTGGAAAGAATTCTCAAGGAAAAAAAGGAGGTTGAAATTAAAAAAAGAGATTTGGAAAAAGAAAAAAACGAACTAAAATTATACCAATTAATTCAAAGGCAAAGAGTAGTTGAAGAAACAATCCCTTTATTTCCTAAACAAAAGAAACATAAGAAGAAAACAATTGTTATGCGCGCACCACTTCCAAAATTACCACAATTAAAAATCCCCAGAGCAACACCCCATCAATTACCTTTATCTGAACTTAACATCCCCTACAATCAATTGCCTCCAGAACTCCAACATATAACTCCTGTTCCTTCTAAAGAATCTTTAGAATTAGGAAAACTAACACCATACTTAAACGACCCAAGCATATCAACAATTGAATGTAGAGGACCGAACATTAATATTACAGTAAAAAGAGGGAGGGAAATTAGAAAAACAGACTTAGTATTAAATCAAGAAGAAATAGACGAAGTAATTCAAGCGTTTTCTAGAGCAGTAAAAATTCCAATTCACGAGGGTATTTTTAGAGTTGCAATAGGTAGAGTAATAATGACTTCCCAAGTTTCAGGAGAAACCGGAACAAAATTTGTTATTACGAAGATGTATTAATAGAATAGTACTCATCATAAAATTCTACCTTAAAGCAATTATATCTAATCAATATATTCCAAATTTTTCTCCATTAAAATTATTCCTATCCCAATAATTCCCCAACTTGCTTATGAATATTAGCTTCCAACTTCTCCTTCCTCTTTTGAAGATCTATTTTTTGTATCTTTAAATTTTCAGCCACTTTAGCATTAAATTCAGCCTGAAGGCTCTTCCTTAACATTTTTTCTTTATATGCCAACTCTGATTTCATTTTTTCATGCATATAATCTCTCAATTTTCTTATCTTTTCATCCTGCTCCGCTTTCATCTTCACTTCATATTGTCTTTCCTCCTCGGAAAGTTTAAACTCATTTTCTTTTTTAATTTGTCTCAAAGTTTCCTCCTTTTCCTTTTTATTCTCTGTAATTAATCTATCAAGTTCATTCTTTCTTTTCAACAAATCTTTATCCACCACCCTCTTTTTTTCAGATAATAATTTCATAACTTTCTTTTTATCCTTTTCAACCTCTAAAATCTTTTTCTCTAATTCTTTTTTCTTTAACTCTAAAGAATTTTCAGAATCTTTTCTATTTTTCATAAATTTTAATATAAATTTTTTCTTCTCTTGAGATAATTCTTTGGACAACATCCTTTTCTTTTCATCTAGCTCATTCTGCTTCATCACAATTTCCTCACGAGCATCTCTAATCTTTTTCTCCGTTTCTTTTTTATTTAATTCTAAATCCCTTTCAGAAATTTTTCTTTGTTGTTGAATGTGTTCTTCAAGTTTTCTAGAATATTCATTTTTAAATTTCTCATTCATTAATTTCTCTTCAGTCAATAAACTATTTTTTAATTTATTTCTATAATTCTCTGTCAAAATCCTCTTGGATTTTGCAATATTCTCAGCAAGAGTAGCATCCTCTTGTCTTTTTAATAAATCAAATCTATCTTGAAGTGCCTTTTTTCTGTCAGCAACACTTTTTTCTAATGCGCCTTTATACATTTCATACTCCAATTCATTTTTCTTTAGAATTTCTCTCTCAGATTCAAGTTTTTTCTGCATAGTATAAAATTCAATATTTGTAATTTGTTCCTTGCCTCTAAGATTTTCAGAACGCTTTCTCAATTCTTCTTTAACTTTATTTATTTTATTTTTCTGCTCTTCAACAGATGACATCAAGTTATGTTTTTTAATTTCTAAATCCCTCAATTTCTCATTCAAACCTTTGCTCAAATCTTTTAATTTTCTATCATATATATTTTCTAATCTTTTCTTATGACTTGAAATAACTTTTATTAAATCTTCATGAAATTCTTTTTGTAATCTCACTTTTTGTTCATCAACATGTTTTTTAGTTTCTTCTGCAAGACTCTCATTAAATTTCCTTTTTAATTTATTCTCCTTAAGATCGACCTCTTTATTTATTATATTCTTAAAATGTGAAGATAATTTATCATGAAATTCTCTTTTATCCTTATCTAATTCTTTTTGAGAATTATTCAGTTTCTCAAGATATCTTTTATTAAATTCAGATTTCAATCTATTCTCGAGAAGTTTTTTTTGTTGAATTAAATCTTCTTCTAACTTCTTCTTATTTTTCAATGCTAAATCATTATGAATTTTTATTTTCTCAATTAACAATTTTTGGGATAACTTTTTCCTAAATTTCTTTTTAACTTCTTTTTCAAGCTGAAGCTGAACTCTTTTTTCATAATCAAGTTTTAATTGCTCAACTTTTTTATTATATTCATCCCCTATTTGCTTTTCTTTTTCTATTAATTCTTCCTTAATTTTATTTTTTAAAACCAATTCTTTCTGTTTTTCTTTTTCAGAAAGATCTTTTTTTAAATCAGAAATAAAATCATGATATTTCTCATCAACCATAACACCTATTCCAGAATCAACTTTTTTCTTTAACTCATCTTTCCTAGCTTTTTCATCAAGATTTTTTCTTAACCTCACTATTTCACTTTTAATAGAACCATGTTCCCTTTCTCTTTCACTTTCCAAATCAGTTAGCTTTCTTTTAATTGAACCTTCATTTCTCACCCTATTTTCTTCTAACTCATTAATATTTTTCCTTATCGTTCCCCTTTGTTTTATAGATTCTTCTTCAATTGATTTTCTTAATCCCCTAATTTGACTTTTTACAACCGGAAGTTCATCCTCAATATATTTAACGGTTCTCTTTATTGCTTTTATTGGAGACCTGTTTTTTCTTTTATGAAGTATCCTTCTTTTCAAAGAATTTAATCTCCTCTCAATTTCAGGAATAGCAGTTGGATCATTTAATTGAGCTTTAATAACTGAAACTTCTCTTGCAAAACCCCGGGTGTCCATCTTTTTTAATTCAGATTCATATTGCTTCAACCTATCAACTTGCTCTTCATAATTCTCAAATTTTTCATGAACTTTTTTATAAGAAGTTTTTTTCTTGTGAATGTGTTTTTTAGATTTCTTTTGAACAGTATGAGATTTCTTTTGAACAGTATGAGATTTCTTTCGGGTGGGTGGATGGGACACTCTCATCCGACTTGATTTTTTCACCTTCTTTTTCACCATTTTATTATATGACTTCGATTATTTAAAAATCCTTTGATTAATCCTTCTCCGCCCTCAACCTCTTCAATTCAGTTTTTAATTTTTCGGTACCATACAAACCTTGTTTTTTCCAAAGTCTTAACTTAATCAATAAATTCTTAATCCTATTATTTCTAATCTCCCTCTTCAAAACATTAATTTTTTTCTTCCTTTCTTTTCTTCTCTCTTTATGAATTCCCTTAACAGTTTTTCTCTCGAGCATTGCTCTTTTTCTTAATAACTTCTTTCTTCTCCTTTCTTCCAACCTTTCTTCTCTCTTATGTGCCCTTAATCTCTTCTTCATCAACTTTCTAAAATGTTTCATATCTTTCTTAGATTTCTTATGTATCTTTTTCAACTCTTTTCTTCTTTGCCTTTTTTCTTTTCTTTCTTGTCTATTCTTTTTATAAGAAATAAACAATCCAGAGAAAAATCCTTTTCTCTTCGGCCTACTAATTTTTTCTATTTTCTTCCCTTCTCTTTTAACCCTCTTCATTTCTTTTCTTTGCCTGGATTTTTCCTTAAATGAATTAATAAAATTATTCCAGCGTTTCTTCATCCTATTATTTCTAAACTTTCTTTCTTGAATCTTTATTCTCTCGTCATGAATTATTTTCTCTTTCAATCTCTTTCTCTTTTCTTCTTTTATTCTTCTCCTCTTAGCCAACCAAACACCAAAACTATTGAACATAGGTTTTCTATTTCTCTTCCTTTCTTCCCTAATTAAAACTCTTTCTTGTCTTCTCTTAATTCTATTATCTCTTCTAGTTACATAAGCTACTTTTATCCTTCTAAAGAAAGATTTCTTTCCTCTTCTTAACTTATCTTCTAATATCTTTATCTCATATTCCAATTTGGCAGTTCCATAATATCCTTCCTTCTTCCATTGTCTTAACTTTCTCTTCAAATCAGCTAATCTTCTTTCCTGAGGACTTAACATTATCACCGGTTTCATTATTTCCGGAGCTCTTACTCTTTCCTCTCTTACCTTCACAAGTTTTATTTTAGGTAATCTTAATCTTGGTATTCTTATCAAACTTATCAATCTCTCCAAGAAGATATATATTCCTCTCTCTTCAGTCTTTGCTTCTTCTCTTGTCTTGTATCTGAATAAATTCTTAAGTTTGTATCTAATTAATTCTAATATTCCTACTCTTCTTTGAGTTAATAATTGTTTCTTTCTGTTATCATAATAATACATTCCAAGTAATACAAATATTATCCACGACGTTATAATTACATAAAACAACCAATCAAAATATCTATAAATTACCAAGCAATCAGAACAATTAGGCCCGCCACAATCAATTCCAGTTTCATCGAAATTTTGAATTCCATCATAACAATAACTACAATAACCAACAAATTCGCTAGATATAAATGAAATATCTATTTTACTTTTTTCTACAAATTCAAATATTTCGGTTTCTTTAACTCTACTTACTAATCTTTGACTTTCCGTCTCCCTAATTTCAACATATGTTTCTTGACACCAATCCACTAAACTTGCTGTAATTGGAATTCCCATATCACATGCGCTCTTTTCTGTTTTATTATTTGCACACAAAGTTGTATCAAAACAATCCCTTTCCTTAAATCCTCTCACTGAAACATTTTTATTTAATACTTCATTCAACGAGAAATCTGCTTTACAATCACCCCAAGAATTACATTCAAATATAGGATAACAATCTCCAAATATTTCAGGCTTATCATCACAAGATATAGATTCAGTTGGTTTGTTATCTAATGTTCCACAAGAATTCTTATCAACACAATTATAAGGAAATGTTAAAGTGTCATTTCCAACACATTCTGTCCATTCACACTCCCAATTTTCAACACAAATATACTGACAATATTCAACTTCCGTCGGTTTATTATTTGTTGTCCCACAATTATTTACATCCCTACATGTTCTAACTCTTATATTATCTGTTCCTGGACCTAATAAAACGCCTCCTGAATCAAAATTAAAGTAAACGGTTTCCCCAATAGATACATCTTTATTTTGAGGAGTAGATTCAACAGTAATTCTAATCTTATTTGAATCAATCTCTTGAACAGATATATAATGAACTTCCTGTTCAGATGTAGAATTTTCAGTTTTCAATTTATCAACATTTAACACAACTTGAGAAATTGTTCTCTTAGAATATGTTACAGATAATATGTCCCCTTTATGTATTGTAACTTCTTTCCTTTCTCCAAACTTAACTAATATTTGATTTGCCTCTAAAGTGATATTAACAAGTGTTTCATTATTAACATTTCCAGTTAATTGACAAGAACTTGGTTCTCCTATACAAACATACCCAATTTCTATTTTACAATTATATCCACAACCATCTTGAGAATTTTTATTTTTATCATCACATTCTTCATTATTATCTAATTCAACAACCCCATTTCCACATTCATTTTTTACAACACATAAACTTGGTTGATTTGTACAAACATATCTTTCTTCTATCTCACATATCGAAGAACATCCATCTCCACTATTAATATTACCATCATCACACTGTTCTAACTCTTCTATTAATCCATTCCCACAGGGAGTTATAGTAGACTCCGGAATACAACTATTAAAACAAACATCCCCACAATCAATATCATTCTCATTATTATCATTTATACCATTGTAACAAGTTTTTGGAACACACAAACCATCAGCACAAACAGAAAACGAATCACACCTTTTTAACCTCTCCCATCGATTATATTTATTTTTATATAATCTACATTCATTAGGAATATTATCAATACAAGTTCTATCATCTACTTCACAAACATTCGATTCTAAAATAGTTCCAGAAACACATTCTCCATCTTCAGAACAAACATTTCCTTTTTCACATTTAGATTTTGAACTCCAAACCAAACATCCATTTGAATCTTTAACACATTCTTGATTTGTACTATAATCAGTACATCTTTTTGTTCCTTCGTTATCACAGGAATTTACTTCAGAACAAACAAATTCCCCATTTCCTGAACATACTAAACCTTTTGGAGCAATTATATTCGGTCCAAATCTTAAACAACCATTATATTTACTATCCGGAGAACAATATTTTGCTTTAGTTTCAGATGCACAAATTCCAGCCCCATCAACATCACATCTATTTGCATCATTTGGATTACAAATTGAATTTCCATTATTCACACAAACCATTCCTTTCGGAAGTTTTACATTATTAATCCACCTTAAACATCCATTATATTTACTATCAGCTTGACATGTTTTAACATTAGTATTTGAAGAACATATTTTTGTTTCTTCTTCACTACATGCATATTTATCATTTAGATTACAAATTGAATTTCCATTATTCACACAAACCATTCCTTTCGGAAGCATATAATTTTTCCATTTTAATATAATTCCATTTTTATTAGAAGTTCCAACACATTGTTGATAAGAATTAGGTTTAGAAGGATTACATTGTTTATCTCCATCAGCTTCGCAATTAGATTTACTCTTTACAATATTTCCAACAGCATCACCAGTCGATACAAAAACCTCCTTCAACTTATCTAATAAACTATCTGATTTAGAAATCTCATTATTTTCTTCCAACACTTTATTATTAATACTAAAAGTTTTTGGTTTAACAACATCATTAGCTAAAGAAAAAATAGATTGGAATATCACCCCCCCAGTAATTCCCGTTCCCGAAGTCCCATTGTAGTAATCATTATAATCTCCAGTCATACATTCACTCCATCCATTAGAAGAATCATAATTTGGATAACCGCATACCCAATCTTCAGTACAAGCTCCTATAACACATTGCGGAGTTCCATTTATTACTTGACAAGTATTTTCCACCCCACAATTTGTCAATGCATCAATTCCAAACTCTAAACATGAATCAGCATCGAAATTTCCACAAACTTCCTTAATCAAAACACTATTAGAAGGATTTCCCCCACAACTTAATCTTGTTTCTCCAGAAACACATTCACTCGTACAACCGCCCCCACTACTACTTCCCCCACTTGAACTTCCTCCTCCACAAGTTTGTGTTTCAATACATCCACTTGAATCTGTCCTTGTTTGACTTCCACCCGAACAAACACTCCAAGAACTCCAACTTGTATTTGAACAAATTCCAACATCAGAATGAATTGCAGAATCAATATAACTCGAATAACTATTATCACTTAACCAAACATCCCATCTAACAGCATTTCCAAAAGTGTAACTTACAGTTACATTTGTTTTGTAAGCACCAGCTCCGGTTCGTGTAATGTTGCCCGGATAAAATGAAGTTCCTCCAGCATAAACTGATTCTGCTGCATTCGTTGCATTTGCAGTAATGTTCTGAGGATCATAATTAAAAGTTCCACTTTCATTAATTAAACTAATTGCCATTTCTAAAACCGCAACATCACCATCGTAATACTTACCATTAACTCTAAGATTACTCGTCGTTAAAGTATTAATGTATCTTATAATTGAAAAATTTGTTAAAGAAGTATTTATCAATAAAACATCACTTGTCGTTATAGAATAATTAACACTTAAATTTCTTGCTCCTGCTCCATAAGCACTTCTAGGATAAGAAATAATGCAATCCCCAGAACTATTAGTACTCGACGAACCAATCGAAACTCCATTATCAAAGAAATAACATGTCGCTCCAGAAAAACCATTACCTGTATCATTATCATAAACATTTGCAGTAAAATTAATTGTATTTCCAATCACCCCTATATCATCTTCTCCAGATACAGAATCATTACCTCGAATAATTTTCAAATTATTTGTAGGATAAGTAATATTAATAATTAAATTATTTCCACTACTTAATATTCCCCATCTTCCAGCAAAGCTTGAACTTACATATTGAGATACTGCCTGAAACCCTGAAATGAATCTATTTGTAAAACTTGATGAAGTCGCATTATTATTTGTTGCACCCGAATCAAACTTACTCCACACACTATAACTGGATGAATCTCCAAGTATTGCATCTCCTTTAGGAATAATTACAACAATTAGTAAAAAGAATAATATAATCAAAATTAAATGTTTAGTATAATCTTTCATTTTGAACCTCCTTTCACATTTAAATAATGAAGTTTACAATTCCCAATTATTCTTACATCAATAAATCCTTGTCCCTCAAGTTTCATTAGGGCCATAGAAGCAGTAATCCTCGACACTTTTGTCTTCTCAGAAAGTTCCTGAATAGTCAAACCTCTAGTATCTTTTTTCAATAAATTCTTAATTTCTAATATTACATTATCTAATTTTCCCATTCCTCTTTTAAAAACTTTATACTAGTGTATAGTACTTATGTTTATTATAACTAATTAATATTAGTATATTTAAATCTTTCCAAAAAAACGATTAATTATTTTAAGAAGATTAAATCCTTGAGATTTCTTACGCTCACATAAAGAATCATTCAACACAACATTAAAAGCTGTATAAGGAGAATAACCTGTACCAACTAATTCTCTATAAACTTTTAAACTTTCATTCCCCATTCTAGACTTTACAATTCCTTCTATTTTTCTAGTTTCTTCATACATAAAAATCTATAAAAACTACCATTTAATAACTTTTAGTTTATCAAATTTCTAATTCTTTTAACAAAATTAGAAATGGCTTCTCCCGTCTTAGAAATAACATTTCCAGTTATAGGACTAACTGATTCAGAAGTATTTTGTTCTTCAGTTATAGTATTAGTTTCTTCAACTATAGTTTCCGAAGAGGTATTATTCTCTGCACTTGCTTCTTCCGTTTCAACATTAGCGCCTCCTATTATACCGGAAACATTATTTTCAGATTCAGAAACAATTGAAGTTCCTGCCAATTCATCTAAACTTAACTCTTTATTTAATAAATCATCAACATTACTTCCAGAAGATTCAACTTTCGAAATCTCCCTCGATAAATCCTTTAACCATTTATTTCTATCATAATTTATCAAATCTTGAATTTCAGATACATTTTCAACCCCATTATAATCATATGAAAATTCTACCCAATACTTTCCTATCTCATGCTTTAATATCAATCTTCCATTTACAACTTCAGCCCTAGTAGTCTTCACAATTGTTTCATTTCCAAACTCATCTAACAATATATTTTTTTCATCTTCAGATAAATCTGAAATTAAATTGGTTATAATTCCGG
>Ga0209542_10010629_pt1 | contig 16548 bp, 16 predicted proteins | sample RifCSPhighO2_01_FD_184028 | JGI IMG/M metagenome (GOLD analysis project Ga0209542, IMG submission 184028) | Soil microbial communities from Rifle, Colorado - Rifle CSP2_plank highO2_0.1 (SPAdes) (version 2) | ecosystem: Environmental > Terrestrial > Deep subsurface > Rock core/Sediment ...
GGAAGATAACGAACTTCTGTCAATTTCATCTTTGCTCTAATTTTTCCATACTCTTGTGCATCCGCATTGTAAATTATCTTCATCTTCACTTTTCTTTGAATTCTTCTTTTGTGAAAATCTAAAAACCAACCTTCCCATTTAACATTAGCAACTTTAGGTGCACCCAGAACTAAAAAAGTATCTCCTGCATTAAATGTCATCATTAATTCTTCTCTTATTGCTTTTATTCCATTCAATCCTTCATATATCTCTGCAACTCTCTTCTTAGAAACAGAAGCTCTCTGCATCATCAATTGAGGTAAAACTTCAGCAACAACTTCTTTTTTGGTATTTCCTAATTCACTCTCTTTCTTTTCAATATACTCTAAAATCATGTGAGGATCATTTGCCATAAAGTACTTTGTTCCCTCTTTTGTGATATAACCCACTAGCCCTTTTTCAATTAATTTGTCAAGAATATCATACATTTTGGACTTGGAAACTTTACTTTCTTTACCAATAGGACCAATGGTCGATTCTCCTAATTTATTGAGAGCTAAATATACTTTAATTTCCCCCTTGGTCAATCCTAATTTTTCAAGTAAAGTTTCATCCATTTTAACATAAATATACTCTATTCTTTATTAATCTTTCTGATAGTAACCCACTTGGGGGGAGACCAATATTATATACTTGTTCTGTGTGGTTACCACTATGCAAAGACAAACTATAAAATGGGAAGAAGAGATAAAGCCTCTTTTCCCAGAGGAAAGTCTAGAAATTTTAGTAGAAACTACTAGAGGAACAGTTAGAGATGTTAATCTAGACAATGCAGCTACAACAATTCCTTTTTCAGCAGTAAATCACACTGTTTTTGAATTCCTAAAAACTTATGGAAGTGTTCATCGAGGTTCTGGACAGAGATCGGTAGTATCTACTCAAAGCTATGAACAAGCAAGAGATAGAATCCAGCAATTTACAGGGGCTTCTTTGGATAGTTATGTAGTTTTCACTAAAAACACTACTGAAGCTATTAATCACGCTGCTCAATTATGGTCAAGAATCCCTGGAAAAGTTCTAGTTTCTGATATTGAACATTCTTCTAATCTACTTCCTTGGTTAGCTGGAAATGAAGTTGTACAATATAGAACAAACCCTAATGGAACTCTGAATGTTGAAGACGTTGAAGAAATGTTCAGAACGAATGATGACATAAAACTTCTTGCTATTACGGGCAGTTCTAATGTTACAGGATATAAGCCCCCAATTCACGATTTAGCAGAAATTGCACATAAATCAGGTGCTAAAATTTTAGTAGATGCTTGTCAATTAATCCAGCATCAGAAAGTAGATATTCTTCCGACTGATGATCCAAGACATTTAGATTTTGTTGCTTTTTCAGGGCATAAAATGTATGCTCCTTTTGGCGGGGGCGTTCTTGTTGGACCAAAAGAATTTTTTGATCGAGCTGTTCCCTATCAAATTGGCGGAGGAAACCTTACTTATATCTCAAGAGATTTACAATTAAAGAGATTTCCAACAGTTCAGGCTCATGATCCAGGAACACCTAATGCAGTTGGAGCAATTTCTATAGCCAAAGCAATCGAAGTATTAGAATCAATTGGTTATGATAGAATTCACAAATATGAATCTGGGTTAGTTAGGACTGCCATTAGGGGATTAAAACAGATTGATGGAGTAGAAGTTTATGTTTCTGAATCAGAACTAGGCAGCGTCATTCCTTTTGATATTGCAGGAATGGATAGCAGACTAACTGCAGAAATTCTAAGAGATGATTACGGGATTGGAGTAAGAGCAGGCTCATTTTGTACGTATGAATTTATGAGAAAAATAAAGAATATCTCAGATGAACAAGACCAAAAAATCTCAGAAGAAATTGATAGAGGAATTACAAGAAGTATTCCCGGAGTAGTTAGGGCTAGTTTTGGGTTAGTGAATAATCAAGAAGATGTTACAAGATTAATTTCTGCTGTTAATGAAATTGCTCAAAATGGAATAGAACATTACTCACAGATGTATAAACAAGACAATACCACAGGAATGTGGACAAAGAGGTAAAAAATGGCAACTAATGTTAAACCAGATGAACTGAATTATGATCATTATGAAACTCAGAAGTATGATGATGATATTGTTCGTTCTATTCCAGGACATGAGGAACTACATAAACATATTGACCAAATTGTTCAAAGAGATTATTCCTCAAAAGATAGATTAAAAATCTTAGAATTAGGTGTAGGTACAGGACTAACAGCAGAAAGAATATTGAGAAAACTACCAAGTGCAGAATATACAGCAGTTGATTTCTCTGAGCAAATGCTCGCAGGTGCAAGAAGACGTTTATCTCAATATAATGTAACCTTTGTAAATGGTGATTATTCACAAATTGATTTTCTAAATGATAACGATCTCGTAGTTTCTGTTGTAGGAATACATCACCAAAAGACCAATAAAGATAAAAAATCTCTTTTTCAAAAAATATACCATTCCATAGCTGAAGATGGTTCTTTTATCTTTGGAGATTTAGTGACTTATAGAGATCCAACAGAAGCAGCCCTTAATGAAGCGAAACACTTTCACCATCTTGTAGAAAATGCTCAAGATGAAGAATCATTAAGAGAATGGGCGCACCATCACAAATTCTTAAACAAACTTGCTCCTTTAGAAAACCAAGTAAAATGGCTTAGGGAAGTTGATTTTACAGAAGTTACAGTCTTATATCAAAAATTTAACACGACGCTAATTTACGCAAGAAAATAACTATCCAACCATTTATTCCTCTTGTCTTGACTTCTTCTTTTCCAATTTTTTAACCGATTCAGCCTGTTCTATATAATTTTCAGAAGTAACAACTTTTCTGCCACTTTTTGTTTCCAAATCCTTTCTCGCTCTACCGGCAACAGCCCCGCCTTCTTGAGCCGCTTTCTTGCCTTCATCAAAGTCTTTCGCATTCTTATTTCTCGTGATTTCAGTCGTAGCAGCCTCACCAAGCATAGAAAAGATAAGTTCCAAGTCTGTCATATGATCGCGTAAATTTTCTCGTTTCAGTCCCTTTAACTCTTTGTATTCAGACGGCGTTAAACCAAAAGTCGCTTTGGAGATTTCAGCTGTGAGAATTGCATATTCTCTTTCCGTTTTTATTGCCCGCTTATCCCATTCACCGGTAAGTTCATCCCGAATAGCAATGCCTCTTACCCTTCGCTCAATCCATTCATCAGAATACCCTTTCTTTTTGTATAATTCCCTCATCCTTTTTTGAGCAAGTTCTGGATTCTCTATTTCTTGCACTCTTTCATAGCCGACCTTTGCCAGCCATCTTTTGAATGGTTCTGCTTTAGGTGATGGGATGGATTGAACTATTCTTAATAGGGTTTCGGTATTAGCGCAGTCTGTTTCATAGAACTTACCATCAGAAGACGGCAACTTCAGTTGTACGATTTTTTCGTACAACTCAAATCCTTCATCTTTAAGCTTAATTTTAAGATCAGACCAATATCGTCTAGGAATAGAACTACCTGTTAGGACTGCTACAATGTCTATAATAGAGAAGAACCACTCTTCATTATACCATAATCTTCGTATGTCTTTTCCCTGAAAAACAACCAATGACATTTCTGGATCCATTCTAATCATCATTAAATGGACCTATCTTTAAATACTTTATCCAAACCTGTCCAGTGGCTCTCCCTCGCTATTTGATAAAGAAATGTTACTCTCGGTCGCTACGGTCGGGTCGGCAAACATACGTTATTTCAATAATGAATCCGCCCTTAAGAAAAATTATCGCAACTCCCTTTTCAGGATCTTATGAGCACGGTTGATGGCTTTAAACTTCTCTGTATCCCCGCCCGGCATATCCGGATGATTTTTCTTGGCTAAATCTTTATAGGCAGCATCAATAACGGCGGTATCAACAACCTCGGGTCCGATTCCTAAGGTTAGACGGGCTTCCTGACGCTGTTCTTCGACATCATGCCCTTCCGTAAACTCTTTGATGAATTCCTCCATGGTTTTTTGCCCGGCAAGTACAGCTTTCACTTCCAACTCGATTACTGTCAAAACCACATATAGATTTTCGACATGCTTCTGGGCCAATTTATAGCTATAATAAAGATGATAACCATCAACGTACCATGAAACTGATGCAGGAGCACTTCTAAAACCACTCATTTCCTGCTTAATGGAAATATCATCTTCAGTGATGCCGATTTTTCGCAGAGTTTCAATAATGCTATTAGCGTATTGCACCGTTCTCCGATTATAGGAATCGCGAATAACAGGAACGCGGATATCAAATCCTTTCACTTTAATAATGGCCATAAAATACCAAAATAAAGCACCTATTTATAAAAATGAGGGTTATTATAACGAAGGAACGAACTAATGAGGTTCGAATATTTCGTTCATTCAGTATAATAAGTGATATCTGAATAAAAATTAACGTTAAAATTAACGTTACTTACTATAATTTATAAATGGGCATGGATTTTTATAGCTAAATAGGTGTTTTTGGAAGGAGATACGACATGAAGAAATTTAATCGAGACAATAAACATTATTCCCGAAGTTCGGGTAAATTTGGTGATCGCGGTCCAAAAAAATTTGATAGGGGAGATTCACCAAGATTCCAGCGAGATTCTGGATTTGAGAGAAGAGAATCTGAAAGATCATCCGAAGGATCATCTGAAAAAAGATTGTTCACGGCAACCTGCTCTAAATGTGGCGGACTTGCTGAAATTCCATTTCGGCCTCGAGAGAATAAGCCGGTGTATTGCAGCCGTTGTTTCGGGAAAAATGATAATTATGGTTCTCAAAGCACAGGTAATTTTGAATCAAGACCAGCTGATTCTTCTAAGAATGACTTAGCTCAGATCAACAGGAAACTGGATAAGATCATGGAAGCATTAGATATTCAATAAATTTTTATTAATATTTTCTAAATGTTTTCTATCCATTGCCAAGTGATTGTATACATCAAAATCGAAAGGTATTTAAACCACAAAGAAATCACTCTGAAGCACAGGGTGTGGAAAAAAAAGCAGGAAGATAGGAAAAAGATTCTTGCTTTTGAGATATAAGATTTAGGAAAATTTAGGTGTGATTATGTCAGACGTAGATAATGCTATGCGAAAGAAATTCGGTGTTGTCCGGCAGGCATTAGAAGAACATCTTGCTGCTATTAACGAGAATACAACAGAGATTCAAGCTTTGTTTGATTATCTTCATGATCTTGATGTTAAGTTCGATAAGATCTCACAACGTCTCGATCACTTTGAACTTCAACAGGAGCCCGCAAAACCTTCCGTTGCTCCTTTGGAACGGTTGGAAAAGAAAGTGTTTTTAGTGTTATATACAGAAGAGTCGCCGTTATCTTTTCAGGAAATTGCGGGAAAGGCTCAACTGCCGGTGGCGTTAATCTCTGAAAGCATTTCTTCATTGACAAGCAAGGGAGTTCCACTGGTTCGTTCTTTTTTCAATGACCAGCAGTTTGTAAAACTGGATCCGCAATTTAAAGAAATTCAGGCCAAAGAAAACGTCGTTAATCTTTCGTTGCAGTCGTTTATGGAATAATGGTTTATTGAATAATACTTTTTCTGTTCACTCTATCTTTGTTCTTTCTACCAGTTTCATTGCCCAAGAAGGAAGAAAGCCGAAGGGCATTTCCGTAGGATGAAGATCAGGAAACAGGGCAGGGGTATTGTTGCTATCGTGCGAATTGTTCTTTCTGTAATATGCTCCTTCTCGTTTGGCATCTTCCGCGAGTTCTTTTGGAAATTTTTTAAATGTGGAGTTGAATCCAGACATGTTTTCTGTAATTTTTTCAACGATTAATTTTGAAAGAAGTGTTTGTAAACTTCTTTTTGTTTGTATTCCGCACTGCTGTGCCAACTGGAATCGTTGTTGTTCTAATGAGAATTTCATTGAATATCCCATCTCCGATACCGGAATGAGAAAATATTGGTCTCGATACGGTTTCTTCACGACCGGTTCTCCTTTTGGAAGAAGAGGATAAACTTCATACTCAGAAAGATTATTAATTTTTACATGAACTGGATAATTACATATTAAGTCTTCAAGATGCCCGTAGTAAAATAAAGAGTTTTCATAGGCATAGACTCCTTCACGATCCGTTTCAAAAAAAAGACACATCCCTTGCAGTTCTACTGGCAATGAATCTTGTTCTTTTCTTGTTACAGAAACACGTGTTATTCCATAGATCCCGTCATTATTTCCAACTGCCTTGATATCATATCTCATGCCGGATGATTTTCGTCGCACCATAGGAATAAGCTTGGCATGTTCTTGTTTTATAAATTTTTTGTTACTAAAAAAGAGAAACAAGTTGGTATTGATTAAGGAAACATTTAAGTAAGAGAAAGGTGTTGGATGAATCATGAACTTTCAGACTATTCCCCCCATTGAATCCAGTAAAGCTGTTCTAGATTCTGCCTTCCGTAAAGCGCGGGAGAAGGGAAGGCAAAAGAATCTTAAAGGTAATTGGCTGCAGATTATCCGGAGAAAAGAATCGTTAAAATTAGATATCGTGACAGAGACGATCACGGCACGATTGGAAACTATTCTGAAACATTTTCCTTTAACCAAAGATCTTTCTTCATTCTATCAAAAATTAATGAAATTAACAATAGATTTGTCGCTCTATCAGAAATCTTTAGGGGCGGTCAATTGGGCCAGGCAACAAGTACGAGCAATGCACGGCTCTTATGTTAGTAAAACAAATAGAACGACAGAACGGGAAAAAATTAAACACATTTCAACAGAGTTTTATGGAAGAGTTTCATCTATCGTCAAGCAGATCGATGACAATCTCAAATACCTGGAGACGGTCCGCAAAACCATGCGCACCTATCCGGATATTAAAGAAATGTTTACCATCTGTATTTACGGTTTTCCCAATGTTGGCAAAACCACGCTGCTGAACAATCTTACGGGTTCAACGGCCAAGGTTGCTGCCTATGCCTTCACCACCAAAGAAATTAATGCGGGATATTTCACGAGTAACGGGAAGAAGATCCAGGTTCTTGATGTCCCCGGAACGCTGGCGAGACAGGATAAACTGAACAACATTGAACTGCAGGCGGAACTGGTGCGAACCGAGGTTGCGAATCTTATTATCTACGTTTTTGATTTAAGCGAGCAAAGCGGATATTCGATGCAAAAGCAAGAACAATTATTCCACAAGATAGGATCAGTGAAACCGGTATTCATCTACCTCGCGAAAGAAGATATCACTGATCAGGAAAAGATGAAGAACTTTGCTCATAAACATTACTCTCTCAAAGAGCTTAAAGAGAAAATCGCTTCACTAGCCTGAGCCGCAGAATTCTTTACGCAGCTACAACCTTGCATGAGCAGGGGAATTTTTTAGCGGCTCTGGTTAACGCTTCTTTCCCCACTTTCATATTAGTTTTGTTGATGCGCAGTTCTACTAAGGTCTGTCCTGCTTTTACTCGAGCGGCTGAACTGATTGATTTTCCATACGCTTTCTGCATCCCTGTGCTTAACCTGTCCGCTCCTGCTCCCGATGCCAACGGGTTTTCTCTTAGTACATGGAAAGGATAGATTTTGATCCGTAAGTGATAATCATTGCCCACGTTTTTTTCCAGCAGACGGTTTGCGGTCATCCGCGCTGATTCAATCGCGTTATGCCGGATGTTCATACTGTCATTTGAATTCAGCTTGAGAACGGAGTTATATTCTTTTTGGGGCGTTCCCATGTCAAACTTGATAATCTTCATGTGCGGGAAACCACCGCGCACATAGTTTTGATTCTTAAATTTACTAATCCTTGTATACGGGCGCTCTAAGTTCTGATATGCAGCAAATTTTCGTAATCGTGCCATAACTGAACTAGAACTAGGGTTTATTTATAAAGATTTTGGGGTAATTGTTCTTGAAATTCTTTTAATAACTCTCCTTTATCCATCTTCATGGAATACGTGATATTATCTAACTTTTTTTGTTCAATGAAAGAAACAAACGCTTTTTTCTTTTCATCATTCCACCGGGCAAACTCTTTTGTCGTCTTGCATAAATAAGTAGTATCACAATGATTTTCTCGTAAATCCTTGCCGTTATGTCGCGCTTGATGCAGCGGACAAAAGAAACACCCCGCTTCCTCAATTAAATTCCTGCAGACGCCATTTCGTAGATCCATCGCCGGACGGCGATCACGAAATGCCAGAAATTCCTGTTCTGTTCGCGGATGCGTATTCTTAAATTCAAGGGTATTTTTCTGGATTGCTTGTTTAATCTTGTCTTTAGAAATAAAATTATGGCCGCAGCAGCCCATGCACCCGCCGTTCAATTGACAAAGGATGGAAGTCGTCATGGCTACATCTCCTCAGGTGCGTCGATTCCTAATAGATGTAAACCGTTTTCGAGCACTTGTCGTACGCAGTCAACTAACAATAAACGGGCTTTCATGCTGTCTTTCTGATCGGAAATAACAGGACAGGCATGATAAAACTCGTTAAAGGTTTGCGCTGCCGTAATTAAATGCCGCGCTAAATGGTGGGGCTTATCTGTTTGAAGCACTTTTACGACTATTTCTGGAAAGATCTGTAATTGTTTGATCACCGCCGCTTCTTCTTTCTGATCAAGTAAGGAGAAGTTAACATAGGGACCAACTCCTGTTTCCTGTTCCTGTTCTGCTTTACGCAAAATAGAACAAGCTCGAGCATGGGTGTACTGAAGATAGGGGCCAGTTTCTCCTTCAAACGAAAGCATCCGATCCCAGTCAAACATGACATTGCGCAGGCGATCATTGCTTAAGTCTGCAAAAATAATTGCTCCCACGCCCACCATCCTCGCCACGTCTTCTTTATTATGGAGCGTCGGATTTTTCTCTTCAATAATATCTTTCACCAGATTAATCGCTTTATGAAGAACTTCTTCCAGGAAAATGACATTGCCTTTTCTTGTTGACATCTTCCCTTCCGGGAATTGAAACAGGCCGAAATCAACATGAACATATTTAGAAGCATCAATGCCCATCAATTCCAACACTTTAAAAAGCTGCTGGAAATGTAATTTTTGTTCCGAGCCGACAACATAGACCATTTTCTCAGGCTTGTATTTCTGTAAGCGGAACAAGGCTGCCGCCACATCTCTGGTATGATAGGTGGAAGCGCCATCAGACTTCCGCAGCATCAAAGGAGGCATGGAATACTGTTCCAAATCAACAATCAGCGCTCCCTCTGATAGCGTTGTGGGAACTTTTTTCTGCACGGAAGCAATGGTTTTGTCAAGGAGATTATTGTAAAATGCTTCCCCCTGGTAGGAATCAAATTCCACATCCAAAAGATGATAAATTCTGCGGAATTCTTCTAAACTTAATTCCCTAAAAGACTCCCATAACGCCAACGATTCTTTATCGCCATCTTCCAATTTTTTAAACTCGGCACGGGCTTGTTCTTCCAAAGAAGGGTTCTTTTCCGCTTCTTCGTGAAATTTGACATACAAAGACAAAAGATACTTGATCGGGTCTTTCTCCAGCTCTTTTTCTTCACCCCATTTGCGATAGGCGACAAGCAATTTTCCAAACTGCGTTCCCCAATCACCAAGATGGTTTACACTCACAACGTTATAGCCGAGAAAGGAATGGATTTTATACAAGCAATCCCCTATTACCGTGGAACGTAAATGACCTATACCGAACGGTTTGGCAATGTTGGGGGAAGAATATTCAATGACTACTTTTTTGCCTTTTCCCAGATCCTGTTTCCCATAAAACTTTCGCTGCGTATAAATTTCCGTTAATGTTTCTCTGGCGAGAATCACGGGATCGAGAAAAAAATTAAGGTACGGGCCAGCTACTTCAATCCTCGAAATAAAATCTGGTTTATTGATGGCAGCCTGCAGCTTTTCTGCTTCTGTTTTGGGATTTTTTCCCAGTTTGAAGCAAGGGAACGCATAATCGCCTAGTTTGGGATCGGGAGGAACAGCAATAAGAGTCTCAACTTCTTCTTGAGCGAGTTTTGTCTCGGCTGCCAGAAAGGTTATGATTTCCTTTTTAAAATCCATGAATACGAATAAAGAGGAACTATTTATATATATTTTGAAGTAAGGAAATGTTTTTAACAAATAAAAAAGATTTTCATCTTTAATGGAAAAGATTTACTGGGGGGAATCTGCGCCCGTTGCAGAGTATGATAAAGAGAAATTTCGCTCATTCTGTCGTGCTTCTCCGGAAGAAATACAGCAAGCGTGTCTTGACCAGCAGGGAAAATTAGTCCATATCATCTCTGCGGAACATTTTGATTTGTCCTTCCTGGAACAGATTTGTGACACAGCCCAGGCCGCGAGAAATATTGCCACATTGGAAGACAAGTCGCTTAAAGGATTATTGCCCTCAAAATCTGTGTTAAATTATTTTAACCAGCCCAGTTCCAGAACTTTTCTCTCATTCTCCATGGCCGAATCCCATCTGGGCATGAGAAGGGAAGAAGTACGCGATATCAGCACTTCTTCCTATGCCAAGGGAGAATCGGAAAAAGACTCGCTGAGAACAGTTTCCTCCTATTTCGATGCCCTTATCTGTCGTCACCCAAGTGATTTGTATGGGTTGTTTGCCGTGTGGGTTATGAAAAATTCTGATCGAGAAATCCCTGTGATCAGCGCGGGCTCCGGAACCTCAGAACATCCCACGCAAGGGCTGTTAGATTATTATACCAAAAGAGAGTCTTTACAAGGAGATTTAGACGGAAAGGTTGTGGCCTATGTTGGCGATTGCCTGCGTGGGCGAACCGTTCATTCCGATGCCAAAATTCAGGCGCTGCATAAAGACACTACTTTGTATTTTGTTGCTCCTCCTCTTTTGCAAATTGATGAGGAGACCGAAAAATATGTACGCGAAAAGGGAGCAAAAGTTGTAAAGATAACTGAAGGCATTGAAGGTGTTGTTCCTCTTGCGGATGTGATTTATATGACCAGAATTCAAGACGAGCATGGCGGAGATAGCAAATATGACCCACGATTTATCTTCACAGAAAAAATGCTTGGCCGCATGAAGCCGGGAGCAATTCTGATGCATCCCATGCCCAAGCGGGAAGAGATTGATCCTGCCATTGATTATCGGCGAGGAGATAATGAGGTTGTGTATTGGCGGCAGCAACGGAATGGCATGTGGGTGCGGGTTGCGTTACTCGCCCATATCTTCGGCGTCGATCAGCAAATACGAGAACAGTATAAGAAGATACAACGCGCTGTGTAAAAGCTTACGTTCTTCCTGCTTAAAATCTTCCAGTTGGTTTCTTCTTGTCTAAAAGGAGGACTTTTGTTTTTCCGCCGCAAAACGACTGGATCAAATCGGTTGTTTCTTTGAGAATGGCCTGTACTTTTTTGGGGGTAAGAGGGGGAAGAGCTTCAAGATGCACTAACCCAAATACTGATGTGGGAATGAGTTTTGTTCTGGTATTCTTCCAATAATCCAGTTTTGTTCCCAGAATCCCTTTTTCATCATGATAATACAACTCTCCTTGTTTAAGTTTCTGTAACACGCCTTTCTTCTCTTTTCCCGTTGCCACAGAAAAAGTGAGATCTCCCTGCACTTCCGCTGTGTCATCAACGCCAATAGGAATGATATGCTTCAGCGCAATGTAGTTTAGAATATTTGTAACAACATTAGTTACGGCAATTTTTTTCCGCTGCAAGACTTTTTGCAATACTTTTTCTACCGAAGTCTGATAATGTTTTGCTTCTTTCCCAAACTCTTCCTGCGCGACCGCCCAGGGAGAAATTAAGTAATGGTTTTTTACCGTTTCTTTGTGGAATGAGAGACGAACAGCATCTTCCACATCGCGAAGCAGATGGATTGATTCTTTCAGGTTTGTTCTATTATCAATCCCCCAGGCGTAGATAAATCCCACTTTGAGCTGAGGATATTTTACAAATATTTCTTTATCGAGAGCGATTTTCATTGGGAATTACCGTTTTCGCCTTTGCTTCGTTTTTAATTTTGTCTTTCTTGGGATGAGATGTTGGAGGGAAAAGAGCATTCTTTCCCATAATTTCTTTTTCTGGAGGGAATAAGGAATATTGTTATGGAGATTAAGTTGGTCTAAATCATAGCGAATATCTTGAAGGACTTTCAATTTCTTTCTTTCGTAATATATCCTAATCACAATTAAGATAACATAAATACCGAAAATTCCGCCGACGATGACGCTTAAACGGCTAAAAAAAGGTTGAATTCCTGAAAGAACCGGTCCCAGATCCTGACCTTCCGAGAAAATAGATATTTCTTCCGGCTCGACTTGTGCTTGCACACCTAGTACTAACAGTAAAGAAATCAAAAATAAGGGAATGATCTTTGCAAATTTCATTACTATCACGCTCTTTTTTTATGGAAGTAAAGGTTTTTTGTTATTAAATGTTTTGGATGTAAGAAGTTTTTTGGGGAAGAAAATTTTATAAATGATCCCAGAAAATGATAACATGGCCCCGCTGTGGGAATTGTTCACAGCCCCGTGGTGTAGTGGACTAATCTCTTGAGATAATCTGAAGAGAGTTCAATCATAGTGCCCTTTGGAGGCATTGACCGCGGTTCGAATCCGCGCGGGGCTATTTTTTCTTAAAAATTTCCGGCTTCCCCTATAAAATCAGTTAACTACATGTTTCATTCACACTGTCAATCTTCAATGTAAATTTTACTCTTTTGACTGTAGGATGGGTTATTTGTGGACTGGTCTGCCCTACATTCAAGGTTAAAACATTACTCTCCAGGATTTTTCCATCGCTCACTTTTTCTAATTGTATAGGGATGATGGCAGCATTTCCAGGACAGTAATTGGGACCGGAAAGTAAGGTCCAGGCTAATGCTCCCGCAGCAGTATAACTCCCCTCTCCACGGTGGAGAGTATATGTTTCCCCATCGCTGGTGACGACTTTAATATCTTTATAATTACATAACGTCGCACAATCGGTTTTATACAAGTCCGCAATCGTACCGCATTTTTGGTCAATACAAAATTGTCCTTGCTCACAGTCCGCAGTAGTATTGCAAGGTATATTTATCTTTTTATTTACGTTTTTGAGGGGTTCTTCTGTTATTGGTTGAGCAGTGCCTTCTTCTTTAATTAGGGATTCTTCTGGCAGTACAGATTCATTTACTTCTGTTGTCTTCTTTTGAAATTGCTGCTGTAACTGCTTACATCCTACAAGAAACATAACTGTAAAAAGCAAAATAGTGACAAGCAATAAAATCTTTAATTTAATCTTCATCATGCGCACCCCTTATTTTCGTAATGCTTTCTCAATCTTCGGTAATGGCCAACAGTTTATAATATCTTTCTTTTCCGCCCATCCCCGGCGGGCCATGAGCACGGCCAAAGGATATTGTGATAGATGATCCACGGCATGCCCGTCAGTGCTGATCGCCAATGCGCATCCTGCATCAATTGCTGCTTTGACATTCTCGCCAGAAAGATCCATCCGTTTGGGAGAAGCATTAATCTCCAAAAACACATCCTTTTTCTTTGCAACAGAGAATACTTTCTCCAGATTCAGGTCTATTGGCTCTCTTGTATTCAACAACCGATGCGTGGGATGGCCAAGAATATTTACGGGATAATTTTCTAATGCCGACACAACGCGTTTCGTCATGTCTTTCTCGGTCATTTTTGGCGCGATATGCACAGATGCAACAACAACATCCAACTCTTTCAATTTTTTTGCAGACAAAGGTAAACTGCCATCTTTCAGTATATCAACTTCCACTCCGGAAAAGATACGGATGCCGACTTTTTTCCGCACCGTTTCAATCTCTTTCAAATAGCCAGACAACCTTTTCTCCGTTAACGGGTTGGCTATCCCCACCGGGCCAAAATGGTCATTGAATGAAATAAATTTAAGTTTTAATTCTTCCGCTTTCTGGGCCATTTCCAGCAGGGAATTATTTCCATCACTCCATTTTGTATGATTATGAAATACTCCCTGCACATCTTTCGCTTCTATCAATGTGGGAAGTTTCTTCTGCTGCGCTGCAGTTATTTCCCCGCGGTGTTCACGTAATTCAGGCGGAATGTACTGCAACCCCAACTTCTGGTAAATTTCTTCTTCTGTTCTTCCCGCGATCCATTTTTTTCCTCCCACTGTAAATAAGCCGTATTCGCTTAACGTATATCCTTTCTTCAACGCTAATTTCCGTAATTCAACATTATGTTCCTTACTTCCAATAAAATAATTCATCGCCGAGCCAAATTCTTTTTCTTTTAATATACGCAAATCAACCTGCAATCCGTTCGTTAAACGCACTGATCCTCGTGTTGTCCCTTTGGAAAGAACCGTCTGCACATCGGACATGGAAGTAAACAATTTCATAACTTCTGCTGGTTTTTTGGAAATGACCAGAAAATCTAGATCTCCCACTGTTTCTTTTCCTCGTCGGAAGGAACCGGCAATTTCGATTCTGTCAACATACTTTGATTTCTGCAGCAGTGTCGTGATCTGTTCAACAATGGGCTTGGCCTGAGCGTAAAGAAAACGTGTCGGCCGCTTTTTGACAATTTGGATCCCTTCTAAAATCGCTTTTTCCGTTTTTTCACCGAACCCTTCCAGGGTCCGTACTTTTTGCTGGGAAACGGCCTTTTCCAGATCCTGGATATTTTTAATACCCAATTTCTTGTAAAGAACTTTAATTTTCTTCGGCCCTAACCCTGGAATCTCATTCAATTGTTCGATATCAACTTTTATCTCTTTCTTTAGTTTATCATAATACTTGAGTTTTCCCGTCTTGATAATCTCCTCAATTTTTTCAGCGATATGCTCTCCTACACCGGGAATTTCTTCCAGTTCACCACGGTTATAGACTTCTTCAATATCTTCCGCTAAGGACTCGACACCCATCGCCGCCCGCCGGTAGGCCTGCGGTTTCCACTGCACTTCTTTTAATTCCAGCATGTCAGCAATGTTGTTCAGAATCTTGACGATGAGCTGGTTTTTCATGACGGCCTCTTTTTATACCGAAGATTGATTTATACGGAGAATTAATTTAGAGTTATTTATATTTTGTTGTTCTCTTCAGAAAATACTCGTAATCTTTAAAAACACTCTCCTAATTACCAGCCCATGCCCGTCGATTGGAATACAATTCAAGAAAAATGGCAGAAAGCCTGGCAGAACGCTGAACTTGGCACGGCCACCGTCCAGAAAGAAAAAGAAAAATTCTTTATGATCTTTGCCTATCCTGGCATTTCCGGATTTCTTCATGTCGGGCACATGAGGGGATTCAGCTACACTGATGCTCTCTGCCGCTATGAACGATTGCAGGGAAAAAAAGTTCTCTTCCCCGTTGGCACGCATGCCTCAGGAAATCAAGCCATCGCCTTTGCTAATAAAGTAAAAAACAATGATGAAACATGGCTGGAATACTTGCGCAATAATGGCTGTCCGGAACATACCATTACAGAATTAACAGATCCACAAAAAGTCATCAATTATTTTAATGACGTTTATGTCAATGACTATTGGAAAAAGTTCGGCTTTCTCTGCGACTGGGAGCGGTTCACGTGCACGACTTTTCCTGATTACGAAAAATTCATCCAGTGGCAGTTTAAAAAACTGCAGCAGAAGAATCTTCTCGTGCAAAAACCATACTACGCAACCGCCTGCATCATTCACGGGCCCGTCGCTGTGGACCCTTCTGAAACTGATATCTCCAAGGGCGGCACGGCAGAAAAAATAGAATATACGCTTCTGAAGTTCAAATTTGGCGATGAGTATCTTGTTGCCGCAACCTTACGCCCGGAGACGATCTATGGCCAGACTAATCTGTGGGTAAACCCTGACGCTACATATGTTCGTGTGGAAGTGGAAGGCGAGAATTGGGTCATGAGCAAGCAAGCGGCTGAGAAATTGAGTTACCAGAAGGATGATGTCATTCTTAAAGAGGATATTGACCTGAAAAAATGGATCGGAAGAAAAGTTCTCGCTCCGGGAATTAACCGGGAAATTATCATCCTTCCCGCCTCATTCTGCGATCCGAATGTGGGAACAGGCATCGTTACGTCCGTTCCCAGCGATGCGCCGTATGATTATGTTGCGTTGAAATCACTGCAGGATAATTCCCAGACCTGTAAAAAATATGGACTCGATATCGAAGAAGTACGCTCCGTTCATCTTATCCCCATCATCACCTCGCTCGGATTTGGCGATTTTCCAGCAAAGGAAATTGTCCACAAGAAGAACATACAAAGTCTTGATGACCCGCAATTGGAAGAGGCCACAAAAGAAGTATATAAAATCGGACACCATACCGGAGTCATGAAAGAGAATTGCGGGAAATATGCCGGAAAAAAAGTTGAAGAGGCCAAAGAATTAATTAAAGCAGAATTACTCGAGCAAGGAAAAGCAGATGTGTTTCATGATCTCAGTGAGGACGTTCTCTGCCGCTGCGGGAAGAAAGTGCTTATCCAGCGTATTGATGACCAATGGTTTATCCGCTACTCCGACCAGGAATTAACGGAGCGCAGCAAAGAACAAGCTAAGGAGATGAAAATTTTTCCCAAGGAATATTATGATAATCTTCCA
>Ga0209542_10010632_pt1 | contig 16546 bp, 15 predicted proteins | sample RifCSPhighO2_01_FD_184028 | JGI IMG/M metagenome (GOLD analysis project Ga0209542, IMG submission 184028) | Soil microbial communities from Rifle, Colorado - Rifle CSP2_plank highO2_0.1 (SPAdes) (version 2) | ecosystem: Environmental > Terrestrial > Deep subsurface > Rock core/Sediment ...
CTTGAGTACAAAATGTGATACCAATTTGGTAATATCATACATATGGACAGTTCACCTCCAGTGTACTGTCCATTTTAGTTGTTAAAGGGCTCTATTTTCAAATGACACTGAGTTTTGAAATGAGTTCAAATGAAAGTGTATCATATTTTTAGTTTCAAGTGTCCAAAATTTGACTTGTAAACCCTGTCGTGTTTCTGGTATATTTTAATTGTTACCAACTTAATCGATTGCTTTTTTAATGGCCGCTTTGGACAGCTTGAGCAATCGAGTTGGTAACAACCAGAGCGGCCATTTGAGTTAGTTCTTTAAAATTTTTGCGTTTTTCTTTGAACTCTGTTATCATTAAATTGTCATGAAAAAAGTGAATACTTCTACCAAGAATATGGGTCAATTTGCCGGGAAATGGGTAGCTATTGACCCTAAAAAGGATCGGATCGTTGCTGTTGGGGTAACCTTGAAAGATATTTCTCCTTTAGTATCCGGCAAAGTCGGAGAAGAAGCAAAAATAAAAGCCTTCTCATTTAAAGTCCCCCGCAAAGACGAGGGTCCGTATATATTGGTTTTTTGATAATCAAATGTCAACCTTCCCATATCAAAAAGATTCACAAAATAATTATTTCCCGGTTATTGATTTTTCGATCTATTCCAAGGGTAACGTTCAGAGAACTTCAGCGTTGATAGACTCCGGCGCAACTATTTCCGTTTTTACAGTAGACGTGGCTGAACAACTCGGGATCATACTCGAGGAAGGTACAGAAACGTATCTAGGGGGAGTTGGCGGGAGGATCAAAGGATACATCCACAAAATAGAGATAAAAATTGCTAGTAAGAAGTTCATCTGCCCCGTAGTCTTTTCCCACGAATATTTCGTTTCTTTTAATCTCCTGGGCCGACAAGCTTTTTTCAAGCAATTCAGAATTATTTTTGAAGAAAAGAAAAACTTCTTAAAACTAGAATAGCGCCATTCCCGACTCGCCAAAAAATCCATTTCTGTGGACCTGACCGGAATCGAACCGGTGATCTCTGCAATGCGAATGCAGCGCTCTACCAACTAAGCTACAGGCCCGGGGACATAACTTGATTTTACCAAATTTTTCACCAATTAGTTGAATCTGTCCCATCGGAGTTTATTTAAGGAAGTTTAAGGGGTTCAGAAGCACCCCGCTCTGGCGGATCTCAAAATGCAGATGCGGCCCGGAGGATCGACCAGTCGAACCCATTTTACCAATGGTTTGGCCTTTACTGATAGCCTGCCCTACTTTCACATAAATATCTGACATATGGCCGTAGAGGCTCTGGTAGCCGTTACCGTGGTCAATGATCACGTGATGACCGTAACCATAGCGGCCGAATTCGACCAACACCACTTTGCCGCCGTCAGCAGCATTTATTGCCGGTAGGCCGGAATTGGCGATATCCAAAGCCATGTGGTAAGACACCGGATACTGGGTGATGATCCCGACTGTCGGCCAGATAAATTGGCCGTTACCCACGATCTTCCCCACTTGAGCAATTGCCTGCGGCGAGTATTGCGGCTGGGCCTCGGGCATGATCCCATCCGGCACCACCAAAGATTGCCCGGCCATGAGAGCAAAAGTATCTAGGTCGACGAAATCATTAAACGGCCAGTTAAGGATCTTCTGCGCATCGGTTTTGTATTTTTTGGCGATCGAATAGATAGTTTCGCCTTTTTGGACTTTGATGACGACTCCGGATACCGGCGGAATCTGCAAAGAATCTCCAACAGTCAAATCATCATCAGTCAGCTGGGGATTTAACCATTTGATCGAATCTATTGAGACGCCGAATTTCTCGGCGATTTTACTTAGCACATCACCTTTTTCGATTTTGTAGGCAATCACACTGTCACGCGGCTTCTCTGAAACTTGGGTCAAGGTTCCTTGGTCGTCAAATGAGGATAAAACCGCTGACGGCGGGGTAAAATTGTTGAGCTGTTCTGCAGAAACTGATGGATAATTGTTGGCGATGATCGGGAGTCCCACCATCCCTACACCCACCAACATAAAAAATGATGTATGCAAAAAAGGCCGTTGGTAAGTCCCCCGCTTGGTCACTAGGAAACTGACGATGGTATCTTTTTTTGCTTCAAACCAAGTCCAAAATTCGCGTAAACGTCGGCGGGTATATAGACTGACCGCGCGTAAGAACTGCAAAAAATCCCAGCTCGTGTCTTTGAGGGTTCGCATGCCCTCAACTTAACAAATGAAGCCTGACTTGTCAAAGCGTCCATCTATATACAAACTATATCAACTGAACTTGGGTTATAAGAAGTCAACCTATAGTGGGAGAGGATTCGTGGCTAAAAGACGAGAATTGGTGCTTATTTAGATCAATTAGGTTAATTAGAAATTTCCCCTATCCCCCTTTGGAAAGACTTTTGAGAAACTCTTCATTACTTTTGGTTTTGGTAAGTCTCTCAATCAAAGCCAAAGTCCGTTCGGCTTCATTATTGAGAAGCGAAAGCATATTGCGTAGAGTCACTATCCGCTTCATGTTGGTTTCAGAAAACAGTAGTTGTTCCTGGCGGGTGCCCGATTTTTCGACATCAATTGCCGGAAAAACCCGTTTTTCAGCCAGAGCACGCGACAAGTGCAACTCCATGTTGCCGGTGCCTTTGAATTCTTCGTAAATCAAATCATCCATGCGCGATCCCGTTTCAACCAAAGCTGTGCCGATGATCGTCAAAGACCCGCCGCCTTCGCATTTACGGGCTGCGCCCAAGAAACGTTTGGCCGGATATAGTGCTGCCGGATCAAATCCGCCGGAAAGCGTCCGGCCTGAAGAATTGACAGTCAGATTGTAGGCACGGGCCAACCGAGTGATGGAATCTAGTAAAATCACCACGTCTTTGCCCATCTCCACTTGTCTTTTAGCCCGTTCCAAGGCAATTTCGGCGACTTTTGTCTGTTCTTGGGGTGATTCGTCAAAATGCGAGGCAATCACTTCACCTTTGATTGACCGGGATAAATCAGTGACTTCCTCCGGTCGCTCGCCGATGAGAGCTGCCATGAGATACACTTTGGGATAGTTAGTACTGATACCGTTGGCAATTTCCTTAAGAATCGTGGTTTTACCGGCCTTAGGTGGAGATACGATCATCCCCCGCTGCCCAAAACCGATCGGAGCCAATAAATCAATGATCCGGGTCGATAGCGGCAGTTTTTCCGTCTCCAGCTTAATCATTTCTTTGGGATATATCGGCACCAAGTCATCGTAGCGTGGGCGCGTCCCCATTTTATCGGCTTCTACTTCATTGACTTTTTCGACTTTGAGTAAACCATAGTAGCGCTCGTTGTCTTTGGGCTCCCTGGCCTGGCCCACGACCTCATCTCCGCCACGGAGCATAAATTTGCGGATTTGGGATTGGGAAATATAAATATCATGGTCACTGGGAATGAATTTGGGCCGCAAAAATCCATGGCCCTCGGGCATGATTTCCAAAAAACCTTTGACTGTCTGGGTCGGCACATTGGCATCTTGCATTTCGCGATTGGCATTGAACTCACGATACGGCCTATAAGGCCGATAGGTAGCTGTTCCAGTGCTACTTGAGGAAGCCGGCGGCACACTCATAAACCGCGGCCGCATAGCCTGATATGGCCGGGGCGAATTAAATGCCCCTTGATATTGACTGGGCGCCGGACGCATTGGCATCGTAGGTATAGGGCTTCTGACTGGTCCCGGGGGTGCGCTTTCCGCTGCGGTTACCGCTGCTTTAGGTTCCGAAGGCGGAGTTGCGACGTTTTCCCGAGCTTCGCTCACCGGTCCGCCCACCAGATCCTCGACCGACAAAGTCGATTTTGGCGCGTCGGTGGGAGCAGGTTTCTCCGGAATAGACGTGGCGGGTGTGGCAGTCACCGGGATTTTCTTCACAGATTTAGTTGGCATACGACTAATGTAGTTTGAAATAGAAAATATTAGTTTAAGTGATATTGATACATGGATAAGACCAGCTTAAATCAAATTCTGAAGTTTACGCAAAAAATCATAGAGTCGGGCAATATTTCGTGTTTGGGAAAATTGAATTTAGGTGTAAACTACGCTCATCCAGAAGGAAAATCAAGTTTCAATCTGTATTACACCACACCCCTCCCCAATTGTCAATATCCAAATTATCAATATGTTAGCTTGAGTTACAAAAAATGAACTACCCCGCAGCAGAGCTGCGAGGAATTCTTTCGATTAAAAGGCAAGTCTCTTTTATTATAAAACTGAAGCTAATTAAAGAAAAAAGGGTATCAATTTTCAAAACTGACACAACTGCTTCCGGTACAAGCTTGTAGATTGTTGACGTGTCCGAGGAGTGTCTGCATTTGGGCACTTCGACTAGCATCATTGTGTTTGCTATCTAGTTGAAAAGGATCGATCATCAAGTCATAGTACTCTGTGTATTCGGTGCCATTATCATTCCATTTGGTATATACCTGTTGCGCTACACCGGTATCATTTGGACTGGTGCGAACACCAAAAAACTTGGGGATGACCACACCATTATGAGCTGCCGCGCCTTGATATTCAAACAAAAAGCGTTTGCGCCAATCACTCAGATTGGGGTTTTGTAAAAGTGGCACCAACGACCGGCCATCGACTGCCGGAGCACTCACCGGTATGATAGTACCTGTCAATTCAGTCAATGTCGGAGCCATGTCATTACTCAGTACAAATTGATCTACAGTCTGTCCGGCCGGTATACCTGGCGCACGGATGATTAACACATTTCGCAAACTTTCTTCATAGCCGATGATTTTCCCCCATAGCCTATGTTCACCTAAGAAATAACCATTGTCTGAAGTAAAAACGAGTACGGTATTTTCAATCTCACCATTGGTGGTTAAGGTATTGACTACCTCACCAACCAAATCATCAAACGCTCTCATGCTCTCAGCCCGCTTGCGATATTGAAAATTTGCACAATCTTGTTCTTGTGATGTCAGTTGTGGTTGAGCTTGTATAATAGGTGGTTTGTCTGACAAATCAACTTCGTTAAACGATTCTGAAAAAGGCAGTGTCCAGGATGAAAGAGAATTTGCATGCCGATTTGCGGGACGTGCAGCATACTTCCAAGCAAATGCACTACATCCAGTCGTCAAAGCTCCAGTGCCAATCTCTTGATGAGGCGCAAACGGCGTCACCATCATATAAAAGGGCGTGGTATCTGCTGCTTCAAAACCATTGATATAGTTTTTCGCCAGTGTTTTGATGCGATCAGTTTGATAATCAGCTTCGGTTGATCCGTAGGTTTTGACGACTCCATTGGCACTCATTTTGTAGTTATACATGTTATAAGTGATCAAGGAATGCCAATAGTCCCAACCGGGTGGTTTATAGGCGGGGTTTCGCGGGTCGGTGACGGGTTTACTACTATCTGTTCCATAGTTATTGAGGTATTTACCGATATTGACGGTCAAGTATCCCGCATCATTTAACCAAGTGACTAAAGTGGAATCATCATTAAAAGCTGTGACACTTCCCGGAGCTTCAGGAGTATTGATATTATCGAATACCCGGTGATTATGCGAGTATTGGCCGCTAAAGAAAGTAGCCCTTCCGGGGCAACACAAGGAAGTTGAATGAAAAGCATTGTTAAAAGTGGTACCCTGAGTCCCAAGATAGTTTTTGATGTTATCCAGGAATCCTTCTGCATACATTCGATCAAAAAGAGCCTTGTCCAAATCATCAGCCATAAATACCACAATATTTGGTTTGGTGGAAGAAACAGAAAGGGTGTTGCCGTTGTTGATTTGGTAGAGTTTAAATAGTAGTAAAGCTAAAAATACTACACCAATGGCTATAAAGAGTGGGGTTTTAAAAACGACCGGTCGTCGCCCGCGGTAACTCCTTGTTTTCCGTCTTCTTATTTTAGACTTAGACATAATACGTCCCAATCCCCAATCTGATGTCTTAAATAAAGGCTACCATAGTTAATACAATCTTGTCAACCAACCACTGAATTACTCACCTTACGCAGAGCCGTCATTCTGGCTTCCGCCAAAGGCGGACAAGTGTCCAGAATCTAACGGCTCGTCGGATTCTGGATACGCTAACGCTTACCAGAATGACGAGTGCGTAACATGAATGAGTTATATTTCCACAGGAAGTCTCGCTTGATTCGACACACCACTTGCGACTTGGACTAAGGTCAAAGCAGTAACAGTTCACACTTCCGCTATTATTTTGTCATTGCGAGCGTAGCGAAGCAATCCCCGACTAGATCGGGGATCGCCACAGGGCCATTGGCCCTTCGCGATGACGATTTTCTATCGGAAATCTGAACAATTACGTCAAAGCATCACCCCTTGCATAATGGATTATAATTAAATCAAATGGTAAAAGCTGAAACAACACCAATTGAATTCAATTTTCAAGTTGGTGGTACTGAAGTTCGTTTTCAAATAACACCAACCAGTACAACAAGTGACAAATCTCCAGCCCTCCGCGGACGTCAAAAAGATAAACGTAAGGAAAACCCTTTATACAATAAACTGGTAACTGCTTTCATCGAGGCTACTGACAAACTTTTTCTATATAACCTTGATGACGGCAAAAGAGCTGAGATAGCTGATTTAAACCATGCTCTTGAAGATTTAGAGACAGCAGTATGGCAAACTTGGGATCATTACGGCCAATATCAAGGCCAAGAAACGTCTTTCAGACTCATCAGAGAAGCTAAACTAGAAGTTTTTGGCGATAGTCGAGTCAGCTCAAATCATTCACGGGTGGACATAAAAGAATGTACACGCATTTTAAGAGATGTAGTAGTTGGCGCGATTAATAATCCTCCAAGTCAAGGCATATCCAAACCAAGAAAATAATTCAAAAAATATTACCCTGATTTGAGGACTATTTCGTGAGTTGGTCCTCTAGCTACCAAACACCCAAGCCGACCGGTTAACCTTCTTTTGAATTAGCAAACTTAATAAAATGAAGAATAAAATGCCCGTCTGGATTTCCAGTTTTTTCGGCTAGAATAAAGCCGTTAACCGGCTTTTTTCCAAGCAATCTGTCTAAATTTTCAGGATGCCCTACTATATCACACTTTATATCTAAACCATCTCTACCAAGAACTACTCGAAATGGAACAATTTGGCTATTATCTGGTTCTAGATTACGATCAATGCCGTCAAACACCCTATTTATTTCTTGATTACTAATTTTCATACTTCCGGGCGGTCGCTGGGGTTCTTCTACACCTTTTCTTATTTGTGGTCTTATAGGATTAGCTGGTTGCGTCGGTACGGATGGAGTCCTAGGAGCTAGAGACGGTGCACTCGGACCAAAATGAGGTCCGGAAAAACGGCGCCTTAAAGCTAAAAATGCCATTCCGGCCGCTGAACCCAAAACAGCCAAACTAATAGCCAAGGATTCAGGAGTCACCAGATCATTTGTTTTGGAATTAGTTTCAGGAGCCCTATGACTTGGTACAAGCGCTTGCGGGGTGGGTGTCTCCGGATCTGAAAAAGGCTGCGCTTTATAAAAACAAAATTCCTTACCATTTATAAATTCGATGCTTCCATCAGAGTTTATTTTACAATTACTGTCACCCTGACCACTGGTGAGCCTGGCTAAAATTTCTCTGGCATCAGACCTATCAGCCAAAGTACCTGGTCCATCTGGATTTGGCACTGTATGCAGTATTTGCTCACCTATTTCCCATACTCTTAACTGTGGTTCTCCAAAAGGTAGGGTTTTTAATAACTGGACCTGAACCATTATATCCCTCTTTCCATCTTTGATTCCATAATCTTTGGATGTAGCTACAAACCAGTCACCATAGTGTTGCCACGGTGGTTTCTCACCGGGAGCCGTTGGCGTAGGCGGCCCGTCAGGAATATGTCCTAAACGTTGGCCTGGAATTATTCCTGGCTGCATCCTTGCCATCTGTTTTAATCCCTCTAACCGGGACGAATGGCCCGGAAGCGAAAAGTGTTCTGGTCCTCTGTAATCCATAGTATCCTATAATTATAACACGGATCACCTAAAAAGCAACAGGACTCATGCATTATGTCATTGCGAGGAGGGATGTACCAGACGGTACGTCCCGACGCGGCAATCTCTAAATCAATGTGGTTGAGATTGCTTCGCCTTCGGCTCGCAATGACAATTTAAGTAACTGAATAATGCGTAACTCATAAGACAAAAGAGGCTGTATTTATTGGAAAACTAATTATGGCTGGCAGCTTTTGGTGCTGGGGTGGAGACGATATTTCCCTGACAATCTGGTTGGAATCTCAAATGTGATGCTTGTATTTCGGCCAATTTAGCCTCGGAGTAAGGGTTACCAATACTTATCTCTACCACTTTATTCCAACCACAATCTGGACATCTGAAGACGATTTTTCCGTTTGGACTAGCCTCACGACGGGCAAATGAATCTGGATTGACCATAATTAAAAATATAGAGGTTAACTGACTTTTTCGATATTTCCGTTGAGCCTGGCGAAGTACAGCTCAACTTGAAGCTGGGGATAAAGTTCCGCAATTTTTGTAGCAGCCGCCTGAAGATCTTCCTCATGCTTAGCCAAAGTTCCGGCGGCTCCGTAGGCTCCGCAGTCTTCATGGTTTACTAAGATGACTTTTTGGATATGGTGCAACCGCACGGAAATATCGAGCTGGTTTAGTAGGCTCCCCAAGTCTTTCACGCCGCCGGCCCAGGCTACCCGGTCGTAGTTACCTACTCCCACTTCCCGATTCATCCACGCCTCAAACGCCTTTTGAAAGCGAAAATCAATACAAGTAGCTACCAGTGTACTACAACTATGCGCCATAATTATTTGGATTATACGAATTGCTAGCTACAACTGCAAGGGGTTAAGAGCCTGTTTGTAAAGTTTCTTTTGAGATAGAATTGTCCACGTTCGAGCGAAAATCATGAAGCGTGAGGAGCTGTATCCAGCGTGATACAGTGACGAACGGTGAATGGTTTGCAACCGAATGTGGGCAATTATAGCCAAATATGGACTTTACAAACAGGCTCTAAGCTGGAACAATGATTTTGGCAGTTCTTACTTGACTTAGTAGCTCAACGACTATGATGCTTGTATCGATCAACGATTCCCGTGGTATCCCCAAGGCTTCTCCAAACCACAAATCCACCCGGAAACGCCTAGTATCGGGCCTTATGGTAGTACTAGATACGGGGTTTAACCACAACTCTCTTTCCTGATGTTTATCGCGATACCTGACTCGCGTCACCCTATCTAAAATATGCGGCAACTCGTTTTCATTGAAGTTAGGCTGGTAAACACCTGGTAACTTTCCATGCATCCACTTCTCGAAAAATCCGCAAGCAAACTCACCGTGTTCATCACCGTGAATAGTAGGTTGATAACCCAAATCTCTGATTGCGATTTTGGCCCTTTCGGCACCTAAACTCTCTCCGCCGGTAAGTGTCGCCATGACTCCCCAGAAACTTCCAAAAAGTGCTGGCCCAAGATCTGGATTTCGCCCGTCACCACAACCAAATTTTGCCCCTCGACGAACCTTGACTAACGGCGCCTGCCTCGATCCCACCTCTTCTACTTGCCAACCACGCCTCAAAAAAGCATCTTTTAGGGAAGTCGTCTGTGGAGTTAAATAATCTCCATAAAACATAATGCATTAGAGTTAATTTCCGAAGTGTTGATTTTAATTGATCTGAAGCTGTTTTTCAAGAGATAAGGGGTGATTTTAATTGTCAATATCTTTTTATGATAAAAGATATCAATCTATCTAAAAGTGTTTTAGAAAATGTGTGGGATTAGGAGAGTTTTAATCAGAAACTACTATAATACATTTATTATAGCAAAAGACATCAGTTACTACTATGTAAGTATCTATTTCCAACTCGGCAGCCAGTAATACTGGTCGACCCACTTTTGGGGAAGTGGCAGTGCTGCCCATTGCGGGTAAAAGTAGACGAAGCCGATGACAACTAAAATAAGATAGATATTTACTCCTATCCGACCTATGCGACTTATACGTCTTACTTGGTTAAGACCATAGGCCAGCAGCAAACACAAAAACGGCACGCTCGGCAGATAGTGGTAAAGAAACATGATCCGCGGACTAAAGGTCCAGGGCAGAAACATGCTAAAATAGCCGACTAACAATATTCCCAAAGGTAAGAGGTCTTTTGCTTTTTTCACTCCCCCTTCTATCCGCTGCCAGATACCCAAAAGCATCTGCCAGGCCCCATAGCCGATAGCGACCAACCCCGCCCACCAGATAAACGGATGTCCCATGGTATAAATATTGCCAATATATAGCAGCTTTTGCCCGTTTTCGATGACATCCTGGTATTTGACGTAAAACCACACCGGCCGGTAAAGAAACGGCCAAGTCAGGGCTTGAGATTGATAGCCGTGGGTGGCTTTGAGGCCGGTCTGGTACCACCAGATTTGCTGGTGCAGCTCATAAAATTGTTTCCAAGTATGGCCTTGCAACCACCATTGACCGTAAGATAAAACGTAAATTAGAGGAGGAATTAACCCGAGAAAGAAAATTGCGTAAAACAGCCCTTTCCAGTCACGTTTTTTAGCAAAAAAGAGAATCCCCCACACAAAAGCGATCCCCACCGCATAAAATCCGGTCCATTTGGTCGAAGCTGCCAGTCCGGATGCTAGACCAAGCCAAAAGAGGTTTCCTAATGTTCGAGTCCACCTGCTGACGGATTGAGAATTTTTGAATTTGTCATTCCCGCGTCGGCCAAAGGTCGATCCGCCTCTGGCGGAAAAGCGGGAATCTAGATCCTCGATCGGAGTCGAGGATGACATTACTTCTCGACTCGCCTTCGGCTCGCTCGAAGAATAATCATGCACTAACCTAAAAATCCTATAAAACACCAGCACCACAAAAAACGCAATATAAATATCATTCATTCCGGTGCGGGACTGCACAAAAGATAGTCCATCAAGGCCGTAGAGTCCTCCGGCCACCGCCCCGATCCAAAAGTTGTTAAACAGTTTTGAACCGAAGATAATGAGTAACCACACGGTAAGTGCGGCAAAAATAGTACCAGGAAAGCGCCAAGCAAAAGTCGTCGCCCCAGCTAAAGGCGCCGACTTGGACTCCGGAATATAGGGCTTAGCCAAAAGTTTGATCGATAACCCCATCATCAGTTTCCCAAATGGCGGGTGCAGCCACTCCCAGGCTAGGTCTTTGGGGCTGGGATTCCACCATTCATAGCCTCTGGGATCATTGAGGGCATAAGCTTCAGCCGAAAGTGCATGGTACACTTCATCAAACGACCAGTCGTGAGGAATATCCAATCTGATCACACGAATGAGAAATGATAGTAAAACTATCACCAAAGTGATATATAGCTCTAACCGTTTAGTCGTTCCGGTATTTGTCATTCTTTATCGCTCTTGATGTGTTTTGGCTAGTTTTGTATTTCCCTTTGGAGTGTTTGCGTAGTTTTTCTTACAAGCGAGCAAGGTGAGGAAACGGTCTCCGCCATCCGCCAACTGGCGGAGGCGGATGACCCGAGGTGTTCCTCCCGATGCGAGCGCAGTTAGAAAAACAACCTGCCTGCCGGCAGGCAGGGCAAACCTCCACGGGGCAGCTTTCTTTGGGAGGTACCGTATGGCAACCTCCCTTTGACTACTTTCTTGGCTGAACAAGAAAGTAGTAATTATTAAAGTCATTTTATTTTATATATCTTGTTTCCGCCATTTTCCAGTAGCAAATCGGCGTGTTGGGCAATGAAGCCTTCATTAAGCTGCGGCTCAAAATAGCGTTCACGATCTCCTACCGCGATGTAACTGATGCCGTATTTGCGCCACAAAGCTTGGGCAGTCTCGCCACCTCGGTACATCGCGTGCACATCCTGTTCCCGCTCACTCCAACCGACAATACCCCAAGACCACATATTGCCCGGAAATCCGATGACGATTTTGCGTCCGGCCAAAGTAGCTACCGGATGATCGTGGATGGCTGCGGTTAAGAAAACGCTATCGGGAGAAGTTGTTTGGCGGATTTCTTGGGCTATTTTCTGATCTTCTTGACTCCACAAACCGATCTGCATCCGCCCGGTATCAAGGAGCCTACCCACCTCAACTACTCCGGATAGTGTCAACGATACAAAAATCAACACTACTCCTATACGATTTATAAAACGTATACGTCGTAGATTCCACATCCAAATTAGCGCTCCCATCACAAATGGCGCATTTAATAAATACCAATATGTAAATATCTTGAGATTGTCATATCCCCACGGCGCAAACCGAAACAAGTTGGGCAGTATAAAAAGTGCCCAACTCGAAACCCCGACCAACCTTTCCAATTTTCCAAATTTCCCTTTCCATAGACCCAGAAGTACCAGCGGAATAAACAGTCCGGTGTTTTTGAACCAGAAGAGGAAAAAGTTTTCACTACCCTTCATCCAACCGAATTCAAACGGCAATGATTTAAACTGGCTGTGAAATAGCGGCAGTTGTACTAGAGTCAAGGCTGCAAACGGCAGAAAAAACAAAAACCCCGCTTCCAAATACCTTTTTCTTAGTCCTTGATTTCTCTTATCACCCTTATTTACCAAAATCACCCCAATCCCACCCAATCCAAACATCGTTAGCGTCAAAAACCAGAGACTCAAAAACGTATGCGTATGGAAAAATGGCGAGATACCCGCAAATACTCCGGCTACCACATAATATTGTAAGCCTCTAGTGCCTGAATTCTGCTTTGCAAAACCCATATCTCCCGCGAAGCGGGATCCTGCTCCGCAGGACCATCCTTTCCATAATAACCACAACACTAAAAAAAATATCGGCAAACCAAACAAAAATGCCCGTTGAGGTAATATTTCCGAGTACAAAAAGGTAAAAAACCACAAACCCTTCTCTTGCCAAAACGTATATTCGCGAATTGGAGCAAGAAGCCGGGAAACAAACTGCGTTTCGTTGCTAAAAACTTCTGCCAGCCAATACACCCAGCCCAACCCACCCCAAAATATAGACAAAAAAAGCGCTCCAAAACTCATATACGTCTTATTTGTGTTATCAGACTTATCAAAAAATTCTCGCGCCAAACCTACAAACAGCCCAAAAAAGGCTAGCGTTAATACCACACCGGGCACAGCAAAAGCTAGCGGATAGCTCGCACCCAAGACTAACAGAATACCAGAGAGGAAATCGGCAAAAAAGGGATAAACGAGCGGGATGCCGGCGAAGTTGGGATTTTGCGGAGGGAAGTTTTTACCCCAGGCAAATGAACTGGCGATGGATAAATGTACCGGCCAGTCAGTCCACACCAGCCTGTCTCCGGCAGTAATTTGCCCGGTATTGGATACATATAGTGCTCGCCCAAACAACCAAACCACCAAAACTATAAAGAAGGTCCAAAGAAGTACATTCTTAACATTGATTTTCTTTAACGTCCCGACAACATTTTTTGTCATCCCCGCTGCCTGTCCGCCTCTGGCGGAAAAGCGGGGATCCATTTGAATAGATTCCTGCTTTTCGTCCAAAGGACGACCAGCCTTTGGTAGGCGCAGGAATGACAAAGCCAGAAGAGTACAAATTCCCAATTCAATTCCAAGAACCACGCTGTTAAGTGGAAACACAAATCCTAAGAAGAATAAAATAAGGGTTGTGGCAACGATACCAACTACCAACTCACCCACCCACTGGACCTGTAACTGGATTCGAAGAAATTTAAAAAGCGCTTTTCCAACAATCAAACTTGTAATAAATAAAAAAACTGTACCTAGCATAATTTATGATAGGGTCTAACCCTTGCACAAAACGTTATATGTTACATACTACACGTTACATGCCGTATAATCAGCATTATACCAAGACTTACGCAGTGCGTCATTGCGAGGAGGGATGTACCAGACGGTACGTCCCGACGCGGCAATCTAATATTCTTGAGACTGCTTCGCTTCGCTCGCAATGACAATCTAAACAACAAATCATTGCGTAACTCATGATGATACATGAATTTTTTGAGTTCGCTGTTTTTGATTTTGGTGAGTTTAATCGGCATTGGCCTAAGCTGGCTGATTTTCCCTTTCCCCCGCTTTTTGAAATTACTTGTCGGCCCGGCTTTTGGGATAATTGTCTTTACTCAAATCGCACTTTTAGTCAGTCTGATTTTAGGGTTTAATCTAACTTCGATCAGTATTGCAGCATTAGTTGAATTCATACTTTTATTTATCAGTTATCTGCTAAAACCATCCCCAAAATTCTTTACGGACATGCTGCGGCAAGACAAATCCCAACTCACTCTAATTCGTCATCCTGAACTCGTCTGGCGGAGCCAGATTTCCGGATCCATCAAACGGATACTTAAAAACCGTTGGCCGCTATGGTTAATCCTGATTACGATCGGCAGTGTGGTGACGTTTATTTTCTGGACCAAAGTGCTTACTCCAACCGAGTTTGGTCTGACTACCGGCGGAGAAGGCTTGTACGGCGACACAGCACTCCACTTATCCTATGCCATGAGTTTAGTCACTCAAGGTTTACCGCCGCAAAACCCCCTATTTGCTTCGATCCAACTTCGCTATCCGTTTCTGGTAAACCTATTTTCAGCTAGTCTCGTCAAACTTGGGATGAATCTGCGGTTTAGTTTTATTTTGCCACAGCTCATCTATTTTTTGGCTTTTGTGGCTCTTTTCTATTATTTAGCCAAAAAGGTAGGTGCTACTCAGTTACGTCATTCTGGCAATTCCGCCTCTGGCGGACGCGTCCAGAATCTGTTTTTTCGTTTTGATTCTGAACAAGCCAGGATGACGGGTAACCTAACAGCTTTTTTTGCCTTGCTGATTTTTTTCCTGGGCTGGGGTTTGGGGTTTACCAAATATCTCCAAGATGTCAAACAGTCTAGTAGTTGGCTAGTTAACCGCGAATACACCAATAATTTACCCGGATACAATTTACACAACGTCCTAACCGGCCTCATCTTCCCCGAGCGCTCGTTTCTCCCCGGCCTCGTCATCGGACTTCTGATTGCCGTATTAGCCATCCAACCATTTAATCATCTAACCATAAAATCTAGCGAAACTAAATCTGACTCCGCGAGACAATCTAGAATCTTTCCGCAATTCGCAATTCATAATTCCAAATTCTTAATTCTCATCGGTTTTCTTCTGGGTATTCTACCGCTTTGGCATACGCACACGTTTATCTTTTTTGGGTTAGCGGTCGGAATATGGACCATACTTCCTTCGTTACAACTAACTCACCCTGACCCTCTCTTGCGAAGAGAGGGAATTTTGATTCCTCCTCTTTTTAAGAGGAGGTTAGGAGGAGTTATTTTTATTTATACCATCGCTCTACTTCTAGCTCTACCGGCTCTTCTCTGGTTCCGCGGCCAAGTGACACAAGCAGCATTTATCCACTTGACTTCAGGTTGGATCGCAGGCGAACATTTCTTGGCTTTTTGGTGGCGCAATACAGGGCTTCTCATTCCTTTGGCGTTAATTGGATTTTTGCTGCTGCCCAAAAATAAACGCATAATTTTTGTACCCGCATTTGCGATGTTTATCATAGCCAACCTGGTGATTTTCCAACCATGGGACTGGGACAACATCAAGCTGTTTAGTTGGGTATTTCTCTTTCTGTCTATCCCCGCGGGCCACTGCTTATCTGTCATTCTGGGGAGTCCCGCACAGCGGGACGACTCCAGAATCCAGATTCCGGACGCGTCCGCCAGAGGCGGACTTGCCAGAATGACGAGAGGACTTTTTGTACTAGTCCTCCTCTTCTCCCTCACCGCCTCTGGAATACTGTCTCTTGCATATCTAGCCAATACTGAATATACGATCTACGATAAACAGGATTTGGAACTAGTGGCCTGGGTAAAAACTAACACCCGACCAACCGACGTTTTCTTAGTTGACCCTTGGCCCAATCACCCAGTGCCGGGTCTGACTGGCAGAAGTGTCTACTTGGGCTATCCAGGGCATCTTTGGGTGCATGGAATCGACTACGGTAAGCGCGAAACCCTAGTCAAACAAGTCCTTGAAGGAAACGTAAGCCTAATTAAATCTACCGATGTTGCGGTCAATTACCTGGTGGCCCCAAGTAGCGACCGTGGTAAATTTACTTCATCAACTCTCAACCTCGTCTACGCAAATCAGAAATTTGTGGTGTACAAAATAAATCGCTGATTCATCGTTATGAAAGATTTTCGTTTAAAAAATCAGGTCACTGCAAATAAATATGCACAATATTTTCTGCTTATTTTTCTATTTATCGTTAGTCTTACGGTACTTGAACCCAAACGCACAACCAACCTTTATTACTTCGACGAGGTTTCCTGGATCTGTAATTCCCGAGTCTGGGGAGAATTGACCCAGAGCAGATGGAATAGTGGAGTCTGGACCGAAGATACAGTCCAAAGGCTTAACCCTCAATTTGCAAAATACTTGCTTGGTATCTGGATATACCCCAAATACGGATCGGCGGGTTTAACAGCTTTTGGCTGTCCGGGTTGGGGTGGTCTCATGTTTATCTCCGGACTTGAAGCACTCAATCAAACACAAAAAGATATTTTGTTTTGGGCGCGTATGCCCGCGATGTGGGCCGGCATCAGCAGT